>Ga0182024_10009742_pt1 | contig 19778 bp, 21 predicted proteins | sample P32metaG_FD_120480 | JGI IMG/M metagenome (GOLD analysis project Ga0182024, IMG submission 120480) | Permafrost microbial communities from Stordalen Mire, Sweden - P3-2 metaG (Illumina Assembly) | ecosystem: Environmental > Terrestrial > Soil > Wetlands > Permafrost | place: Sweden: Stordalen... | reverse complement strand
TTGCCGCCTGTTGAAACGCCGTCTCACGATCGCGGCAGCCTCTGCATGCCCAGCACGGCTCGGCGCCGTTGTTGTCGCAGCTCCAGGCGCGATCGAACGGAGCGTTCACCTGCACGCCCAGATCAACGACCTGCCAGAGCTCCAGCTCAAGCAGCGGCGAAAGGATTTCGAGGTCGGAAACCTGACACGGAATCTGCAGCAAGTCCTGCCAGATTTGCACGTACTCCGTTCCCTGTGCCAAGGCGTCCGCCTGCGCGCCGGTACGAAGGCCGAGGTAGATGGCGGTCGCCTGATAATCCACCGCGAATTGCGTCGCCAGGCCGATGTGCGGAATCAGTGAAACAAAGCGCGTGGCTACCGTCGATTGTTCCTTCCGCGGGGGCGGCGATTCTCCACCTGAGCGGGCCAGGGCGCCCGACAGTTTGAGCCCCCGTGCCAACGGCAGGGAGATCACATGTTCGCGGTATGGCTTGAAGTGAGCGGTCTGCTGGTCGAATGCGACGCGCGTTCGGCTACCGGTCTCGCCGTCTTCGTCATCCTTTGCGCGCGTGCTGTGCACCATCACCAACCGATACTTCTGCGCGGCCAGGGCGGTAGCAACGGCCGAGTGCAAGCCGCCGCTGTTCAGCACAATCGCCAAGTCTTTTGCCATGCTACTCGCCTATCTGCACGAAAGAATGACTTTCAAGATGCCCGGACGCCCGGCCAGCTCCATCGCCTCAACACCCTGCTCCAACTTCATCCGACGATGAATCAGGCTCGCAACATCCACACGCTTGGCCGCTAGCGCAGAAATCGCCTCCCGAAATGGACCGCAGCGGCTGCCGATGATGTTGATCTCATCAACCACCACCGACGACAGATTAATCAGCGCGCCGCTGGCGGCAGTCGTTTTCAGGACAACCGTCCCGCGCGGCCGCGTCATCCGAACTGCCAGCTCAAGACCGCTGGCGCTGCCGGTGCAGTCGACAACGACGTCCTGATCATGGCGCGGAACGATATCCTGAAGCGGCCGCGATCGAATCGACCACTTCTCGCAGAGCGCCAACTTTTCCGGATGCCGTCCGACGACGCGCACCTGGCAGTTTGCATCGCGCAAAACCTGGGCGACGAGCAGGCCAAGCCGGCCATCACCGAGCACGGTCACCCATTTCCGGCCGTCGAGCTTAATCTGCTTGAGAACCTGAAAAGCGGCCGCCAGCGGTTCGACAAACGTCGCCGCGTCATCATCGACAGTCGCCGGCAGCACGTGAAGGTTCTCTGCCGGCAATCGAACATAATCAGCAAACGCCCCATCGCGACCAACAATTCCAACTACCGTGCGATTACGGCAATGCGAGCTGAGTCCTGACAGGCACAAGTCGCAACGGCCGCAGACAACGTTGATTTCTCCAACGACGCGCTGGCCGATCAGGTCGCGCTTTGATGAGTGCTCAACGACGCCGACGAATTCATGCCCAAGAGTTCCTTTGAACCCCATATATCCGCGCGTGATTTCCAGATCAGTGGCGCAGATGCCGGCTTGGGTAACACGAACAGCAGAATCGCCGGTGGAAGCCGGCGGCTCGGAGTGGCGCGGGCGAAACGCGAGGGTTTGATCAAAAACGAGGGCCCGCATGATGTCCAAACGTCGGTTATGCTTGCCAGCTACTCCAAGGGCTTGTCCGGGCCGGCGATGTAATTCAACCATGCGCCCTGGTCCAACCTGAAGTCACGATGCGTCATGTAGCACAAGCTGCGGCGCGCCTGCCATTCGACGGCAAAATCGCGATCGCCGAGCAGATTCGCCAGCGCTCGGCCGATATCCATCGCGCGGTAATACTTCAGCGCGTCCGTCGCCGCGATCCGCACATCCCGGTTTTGATCGGGGTCACTTGCCAGCTTCAATAGCGGTGCGCTAGCCGCGGCATCAGGGACGTTTGCCAAAGCCTTGGCGCCCTCGAGCCGAACCATCTCGTTCGAATCGGTGAGTGCCGTGATGAAAATCGGGGTGGCGCGCGTGTCCCGCGCTCGGCTGCACGAGCGAATCGCCGCCGCTCGAACGGTCGGATCAGGATCGCTCTGGGCCATCTGCTCGTATCGCGTAGTATACGGCGGCTTCTGGGCGAACGAGTATTCGACGAGGCGGTACAGGCCCACTCGGCGATTGTCCGCCGACTGAATATCCGTCGTCATTCGCGCGGCTTGCAGGGGCGTCTGCCCGTTGGTCTTCTTTATCTGTCGCACGGGAACTTCCAGTGCTTGACCAACGACTCGCACCGGGGAAAGAAGGACCGTTGCCAGCAGGCTTTCGTCGCGGACGGCATCGCGGTCGTCGTCGATCTGCCCGACCTGCGGCGGCCTTCCTGAAGCAGGAAGCGCACCCACAACAGGGGTCCCCGCCGGGTTGGAATAGCACCCCGCCGCTACCAGCATCGCGAACAATGGCAGATTCCGAAAATGCATCACGTTTCCTGGATACGACAACAAGCCTCATGCCGGAATTGACATCGCCGGCGCTTCCGCGCGATGATCGCGGTAGAGCTCGTCCGGGGGAACCCACACCGGCATCGGCAACGACATGCCCAAAAACCGCTCGGCCAACGCGCCAAAACGCAGGGCGTCATCCGTCACAAAACACTTGGGCGGAATGATCGCCGTCACGTCAGGTTCAGCGGTCAGCTTGCGGGTCCGCAGACGATGGGCAACATCTTGTGCGCACTGTTCTGCCGAGTCAATCACGGCGACGTTCGGCCCCACCGTGGCAACCACCGCGTCTTTCAGAAGCGGGTAATGGGTGCAGCCGAGCACAAGCACGTCGATTGGGGCTGCCAGCAAAGGATCAAGATACTGTTTTAACGCCAGGCGAACCAGCGGATCGTCCGAACGTCGGCCTTCTTCAACCATCGGAACCAGCAATGGCGTCGCGCGCTGTATCAGCCGAGCCATCTGACGACGGTGATGGATTGCCATCGCATAGGCGTTTGACCGAATAGTCGCCTCGGTCGCGATGACCCCAATGATCGGCTGCTGCTTCGACCCCGCCGCGGCGACCGCCGCTTTCGCTCCGGGCTCAATAACGCCGCTGATTGGCAAGCCGGGAAACGCACACCGGGTGGCTGGTAAAGCCAGTGCGGTCGCGGTGTTGCACGCGATCACGACATGCTTGGGCGACAGCGGCAGCAAATAGCGAATGATCTGGCTGACGAACGTCGCGACCGTGCCCGCACTTTTAGTCCCGTAGGGGAGCCGAGCGGTGTCGCCGAAATAGACGATCTGCTCATGTGGCAAGGTTTTCAACAGTGCGCGCACCACCGTCAGACCGCCGAGTCCACTATCCAGAACGACAATTGGCGATGTAGAAGGCATAAGCGTCGCAGCTTCGGCAATTTTCTGTCGACGCCCGCGTTTTCAGGCTGTCCCAAGTGCCGGTCGCGTGCGTACAATGATCTCAATCATTCCGGCACGTATTCTCGTTATCGGACGGCTCGGTCGTCCTGCTTGATAACGTCGCCGACGCAATCCAGCCCTTTTGACCTCGGAGCAACCCCATGAGCGACGTGCTGAAGGAAAAAAAGATCCTCCTCGTTGACGACGATCACGACATTCTCACCAGCATGCAGGCGGCTTTCGAGCCTACTGGCGCGATCGTTGAAACCGCCGGAAACGGCAATAAGGCTGTGGAACTCGCCGAGAAGAACGATCCCGATCTGGTGATCCTGGATATGATGCTCCCCGGCCGCAGCGGTTTTCTGGTGCTTGAGAAGATCAAAGCCCGCAAGCCCAAGAACGCCAAACCGCATGTCATCATGATCACCGGCAACGAGGGCGGCCGTCATAAGATGTACGCCGAAAGTTTGGGCGTCAGCGAATACTTTCATAAGCCCGTAAAGCTTGATAAACTGATTGCCAGTGCCGAGCGATTGCTCGCAAATCCGGCCGCCACCGCTCCGTAATGCGGTGTTTGCAGGGCTGATCCGATCGCGTCAATTCAGGAGATTGGAAGATGAACATCCGCCGTGGATTGTTCGTGTGGGGACTCTTTGCTTTGGCCGCATCAACGGTCCTTGCCGCGGATGCCCTGCCGCCGGAACATGCTGCGGATAGCTCGGGCGCCGCAACGGCCTCCGTGAACTTTGCCAAAGACATCGCGCCAATCGTTTTCAATAACTGCGTCTCCTGCCATCGACCTGGGGAAGTTGCGCCGTTCGCGCTGACCGACTATGCCTCGGTCCGAAAGCACGCCAAAGAGATTGGCGACCTAACGGCATCGCACCAGATGCCGCCCTGGAAACCAGAACCGGGCTTTGGCGAGTTCGAGGGCGTCCGCCGTCTGTCAGACCCGCAGATCGACCTGATTCAACGCTGGATCAAAGCCGGCAAGCCCGAGGGCAACCCCGCTGATCTTCCGCCGGCGCCAAAATTCCCCGGCGGCTGGACGCTGGGCGAACCCGACTTGGTCGTGAAGATGCCCAAGGCGTACACGCTTCGAGCCGAGGGTGCCGATGACTATCGTTGCTTCGTCGTCCCGCTGAACCTGGATGAGACGCGGTTCGTGACCGGCGTCGAATTCCATGCCGGCAATCCCAAGGTTGTTCACCACGCCCTGTTCTTCCTGGATACCACTGGCCGCGGTCGCGAACTGGAAGCGGCCTCCAAAGATGGCGGCGTCGGATACTACGGTGCCGGCGGGCCAGGCTTCCAGCCGACGGGTAGCCTCGGCGGCTGGGCTCCGGGGGTCATGGCCGAGAAATTGCCGGATGGTGTCGGCCGCGTCGTGCGGGCGGGGTCGGATCTGGTCATCCAAATCCACTTCCATCCTTCCGGCAAAGTTGAGCAGGAGCAATCCTCCCTGGCGATCTATTTTGCGAAAAAGCCAGTCGATAAGATTTTTGTCAGCTATCCGCACGGCGTCAATAAGATCGACATCCAACCCGGCGACAACCATTATGTAATTAACAGCACGTTCACCGTACCTGCGGACGTGCAATTGCTTGGCATCTTTCCACATGCCCATTTGCTCTGCCGCGAGATCAAAGTGACCGCCAAACTCCCGACCGGCGAGACGACGCCGCTGATTTGGATCAAGGACTGGGACTGGAACTGGCAAGGTCAGTATCTCTACAAGCAGCCGATCTCGATTCCGAAGGGAACGCAGATCACTCAGGAGTTCACTTACGACAACTCCACTGCCAACATCCACAACCCCAACACCCCGCCCAAGGAAGTTCGTCACGGCGAGCAGACCGGCGATGAGATGTCACTTGTCTTCTATCAACTGATGGTGGATCGCTCCAATGCCCTGGTTCGTCTGCGAGAATTGCTCGGCAACCGCCGCCCGCTCTTGCAGCGGCAGAATCAATCCGACGACAAACAGCAGGATCAGTCGGCGCCAAAGCACGAATAAAAACAACGCCGCCGCGCGATGCGAATCGCGCGGCGGCAAACCATTCCCTACCCGATGCTGCGCCGAACATCCATGAACGGCCGCGTCGGAATTCCGCAAGCCGGCTTCAACAATCCATTGTCTTGCCAGCCGACAGCAACCTTTACAGTCCTCTGTTCCCGCTGGTTCAATAAAATTTCAATCGCCTTACGACAATCAGCAACCACCTCACCGCGCAGCACGACACCGACTCGACAAATATAAGGCGATCGGCCATGTCGTCTTCGTATCCCAGATTGGCTTCATCGTAGCCGCGGTTGGGGGAGAGATTGATCAGGGTCGGGCGATGGTGTCGCCGAGGAGTACTAACGCGACAAGCACCGTCAGCGCGGTGGATGCCAGAAGGCGTTGTCGCGAGGAAGTGGAGATCGTCGAGCCGAGCATCGCACCCGCAACTGACTTTCGCGCAGGCGGGTGAGGGTGCAGCGACGACAACGGGCCTGAGTTTGAGGAAAACCAAAAAAAAATTTCGCCACAGAAGATGTTGAGACACCGGGTCTTACGCCTGACCCCGGATAAATTCCTAACAAATCCGGCGAACCTTCGGGAACATCGGCGCACCTTTGAACGTCATAGGGGGGTGGCATGGTAATTTTCTGCGCTGCACCATGTCACATCGCGCTCATAAACCCATTGGCTTGACAACGAATTGGCGGATTCCTACTTTACCGAACTTTCCGGTCCGGCGGGTTCCGACCCGCCGGTCGCGTTTATATGGGCTGCTGATCCGGAGTTAGGAACGAAATCGACCCATGTTGGTCGAATGATCGGGCGGCCTTGAGGAGTCTCCAGCAATGCTTCCGGTTCAGAAACACAGCAAATCCCGCAAGCGCAAGCGTCGATCGCATCATGCGCTCAAGCCCATTCACTATGTGCGCTGCCCGCAATGCGGCAACGCCAAGCTTCCTCACTGCGCGTGCGACAACTGCGGATACGTAAATCCGAAGCTCGCCCTGCAGATGTCGACCGACGTGGACTAAACCTGCGGTTCGAGGAGGCTCTGGTGCGAGCTGCGGTGGACGTGATGGGCGGCGACAAAGCGCCGGACGCCATCCTAAAAGGCTGCTGGGATGCCGCTCCCCTGCTCGACGGCGATGATGCGCTACTGCTGATCGGCGACCAGGAGATCATCAAAAAGGGCCTGGCGGCAAGTGGCCTTTCGCCCCAGCAGAAGCTGCGTTACAAGATCGTTCACACCACTGAAGTCGTCGAAATGGACGAATCGCCGGTTGAAGCGATTCGCGGCAAGCCAGACAGCTCGATTGCCGTCATGTGCAAGCTGGCTTCGAGGGGCGAAGCCGACGTGGTGATTTCTGCCGGTAACACCGGCGCGTGCGTCGCCGCCGCCCAGCTTCGCATGCGAACGCTGCCCGGCGTGTCACGCCCGGGTATCGCGGTCATCATGCCGACGTTTTATGGGCCGGTGGTGCTATGCGACGTGGGCGCGAACATCGCGCCGCAGCCGCGGCATCTGATGCAGTACGCGATCATGGCTGGCGCTTACTCCAGCAAAGTGTGCGGCGTCGAAAACCCCCGGGTTGGACTGCTTTCGATTGGCGAGGAAGACGCAAAGGGCACAACAGTCGTGAAGGAAGCACGCAAGTTGCTTCGCGATGAGCCGCAGATCAACTTCGTGGGCAACGTCGAAGGCCGGGACCTTTTTCGCGGCGTCGTCGATGTCGTCGTTTGCGATGGGTTCGTCGGCAACATCGTGCTGAAGTTTACTGAAGGCCTCGCCGAAGGGCTTTTTCAGACAATTCTTGCTGAGTTGCAGGAAGACAACCAGAGCCTGCTTGAGCAGTTTAAGCCGGTGATGAAGCGGATTTACCAGAAGCACGATTGGCAGGAATACGGCGGCGCCCCGCTGCTGGGCATCGGTGGATACTGCCTGATCTGCCACGGCCGCTCCGACCATCGGGCTATCATGAATGCGATCCGCGTGGGCAAGACACTGGTTGCCAGCGGCATCAATAAGATGATCATAGAAAAAGTCGCGGCGAGCATCCCGGGCGGAGAAGAGTAGGCTAGAACCGCAATTGCCCGCATATACTCGCGACATCGCGAAGCGTGCCAGCGAAGTTGCAAAGCGTGCCAGCGACGTGTCTGATGCGGCTGCTCACCTGAATTACTCAATGTCCAATTACGGCGCCATCATCGCAGGAACGGGCAGTTGCCTGCCCGAGAAACGTCTGACTAACGACGAGCTGTCGACGATGGTCGACACCAACGACGAATGGATTCGTCAGCGCACCGGCATTCGCGAGCGTCGCGTTGTTGGGCCGGGTGAAACAACTGCAACACTTGCAGCCGCAGCAAGCCGACGAGCACTTGATGCGGCAGGGATCAAGCCAGGCGACCTGGATCTGGTCATCTGCGGCACGATTTCGCCGGAAATGGTTTTCCCCTCGACAGCCTGCTTTGTGGCTGCGGATCTGGGGCTCAACGCGACTCCGGCGTTTGATATTTCTGCCGCATGCAGCGGATTCCTCTACACGCTTGAGACCGGGGCATCATTCATCAAGGCCGGGCGTTATCGCAACGTGCTGGTGATTGGCGCTGAGACGTTGAGCCGGCTCACCGACTACACCGATCGCGGAAGCTGCATCCTGTTTGGCGACGGCGCTGGGGCGGCGGTGCTCCAGCGATCCAGCGAGACCAATCGCGGCCTGATTTATAGCTCACTCCACGCTGACGGCCACGGCTGGGAAATGCTGTATTGCAAGCCCGGCAGCCGTCATCCGGTGAACGACGCGCTGATCGCCGAACGCGGCCAATACATGAAGCTTAAAGGCCGCGAGGTGTATAAGTTCGCGGTGCAGCGATTCGAAGAACTCATTGAAGACGCAATGCGCAAATGCGAGTTGACGGCCGATCAGATCAAGCTGATCGTTCCGCACCAGGTCAATCAGCGCATCATCGACTCGGCTATGTCAAAGCTCGGCCTTCCTTCAGAGAAGGCGTTCATCAACATTGATAAATACGGCAACACATCGGCCGCTTCGATTCCGATCGCACTGGACGAAGCGGTGCGTGAGGGACGAGTCTCGCGCGGCGATGTCATTGTGATGGTCGCGTTCGGCGCGGGGCTCACGTGGGCGAACGCCGTTGTTAGATTCTGATCCTCTCTGTTACCTTCCGATTCAATGGCGTCTCAGACATACATTCTCTGCCCCGGACAAGGCGCCCAGGCCGTTGGCATGGGCAAGAGCCTTTTCGATGCCAGCCCGATGGCCGGGGAAAGGTTCGCACAGGCCGATGATGTGCTAGGCTTCTCGCTGTCGAGTCTATGCTTCTCTGGCCCGGAAGAACGGCTGAATCAAACCGATATCAGTCAGCCGGCGATTTATGTAACCAGCGTGGCCAGCTATCGCGCCGCTATTGAAGCGGCCGTTATCGATCCAACTACCATCGCGGCGTTTGCGGGCTTAAGCCTGGGAGAATATACGGCCCTGCATCTGGCCGGGGTGTTCAGCTTCGAAGATGGTTTGAAGCTCGTCGCCGCCCGCGGAAGGTATATGCAGGAGGCCGCCGTCGCCTCGCCGAGCGGCATGGTCGCCATGCTCGGCGCGGATGAAGCGAAGGTTCGTGAATTGTGCGCACTCGTCGCCGAGGGAGAAGTGCTGGTGCCCGCGAATTTCAACGCGCCGGGGCAGATTGTCGTCAGCGGATCGAAGGCCGCTTGCGAGCGAATGGTCAAGGCGGCAGAGGGTGCGGGCCTGAAGGCGACCGCACTTAAAGTCGCGGGCGCGTTTCACAGCCCATTGATGAAACCTGCGGCAGACCGCATGCTGGAGGAACTGAAGCGCATTCAGTTCGCCGCACCGACGGCTCGGGTCTATTCCAACGTGACGGCTATGCCGCATACGGATGCCGATTCGATTCGCAAGCTGCTGGTCGATCAGATCGTATCGCCGGTGCAGTGGGAACAGACGATGAAAACGCTGCTGGCCAATGACACGCAGCGATTCATTGAGCTGGCCCCAGGCCGCACGCTCGCGGGTTTGGCCAAGCGAATTAATCGGCGACTGCCGATTCAGAGCATCGACAACGCCGAGGTTCTGGCCGCGGCGAAGACTGCACAGGAGTCAGCAACATGACCGAAAAACGCGTGGCCCTGGTCACCGGCGCTTCCCGAGGCATTGGCGCGGCGGTTGCGCGCCGCCTGGCCAAGGACGGTTTGCACGTCGTCGCGATCGCCCGCGGCGCCGAGAAGCTCAAGACCGTTTGCGACGAGATCAACGCCCATGGCGGATCAGCCGAGCCGGTTTCCTGCGACGTTGCCGATTCCAAGGCGCTGGCGGCCGCGATTGAGCAGATTGCCGATAAGCTCGGCCGAATCGACGTGCTGGTGAACAACGCCGGCATCACCAAAGACGGCCTTCTGCTTCGCATGAGCGACGAAGACTTTGACGCAGTCATCAATACGAATCTCAAGAGCGCTTTTGTGGCAATTCGCACGGCGGTGCGCAGCATGATGCGGTCCAAGTCGGCCCGCATTGTCAACATCGGATCAGTCTCTGGCGTCGCGGGTAATGCCGGGCAGGCCAATTACTCGGCTAGCAAGGCCGGATTGATTGGGCTGTCGAAGACCGTCGCCCGCGAGTTTGCCGGAAAGGCCGTCACGTGTAATGTCATCGCGCCCGGCTTCATCAGTACCGACATGACAGACGGACTGAACGACAAGATTAAGGAAGCGGCAAAGGCAGCGATTCCGCTCAAGCGATTTGGCGAGCCGGATGAGATCGCGGCGGCTGTCAGCTTTCTGGCCAGCGTTGAAGCCGGCTATATCACCGGCCAGGTGCTGTGCGTCGACGGCGGGATGGTGATGTAATAACGTCGTGATGTCGCAGCGCGTTGCTGCCGCATCGGTTGCGGTTTTCTAAGGGTTTCCATGCCGTTTGCAAACAGACCTTGGACCGCTATAGTCTCGCAACTTTGGGTCTCGGACCCGAGAAAACTGGGCCGCGGCGCCCGGTGAAAGCTCCTCGCAGGGTAGGTGGAACACATGGAAGACATTGAGCAGAAAGTAATCGAGATCGTCAGCGAACAGATGGGTGTGGACAAGAGCGAGATCACGCGCGAAACCCACTTCATCAACGATCTCAACGCCGACTCGCTCGACACCGTCGAGCTCGTCATGGAATTCGAAGACGAGTTCGAACTCTCCATTCCTGACGAGGAAGCCGAGAAGATTCAGACCGTCGGTCAGGCGATCGACTACATCAAGGAACATTCCAGCAAGTAAACCACTGCCTAGCATCGGTGGAAGTCGCCGTGGCTGTCGCCGCGGCCAAAGTTCTATGGCCAGACGTCGCGTAGTCATCACTGGGTTGGGACTGATCACTTCCCTCGGCGAGAAAGTCGATCGGGTGTGGGACAGCGTTTGCGCCGGCGAGAGCGGCATCGGGCCGATCAAACGCTGGGACGTCAGCAGCTACCCCACCCGCTTCGGGGGCGAGTGCACGAACTTCGACCTCCTGCAATACGCCGACGAGTTTGCCCGCCTCAGTGGCGGCGAACGACTTCAGCCCAAACGCATCGATCGCTTCGGCCAGTTCGCGCTGGCGGCGTCGATGAATGCCGTCGCCGATTCCAAGCTCGATTTCACGAGGGAAGATCGATATCGCTGCGGGGTGGTGATCGGCAGCGGCATCGGTGGCATCGAGACTATCGAAGAGCAGAACAAGATTCTCGTCGCACGCGGCGTAAGCCGGGTCAGCCCTTTTACGGTGCCGCGACTGATGGCCAACGCCGGCAGCGGAAACGTATCGATCCTCTATCACCTGAACGGCCCCAACACGACCGTCGCCACGGCATGTGCAACGGGGCTGAACGCCATCGGCGATGCCGCTCGGCTCATCCAATATGACTTGGCAGACGTCATGATTGCCGGCGGCAGCGAGGCCGCTCTGTGCGAACTGGGCATGGGCAGCTTCTGTGCAGCCCGAGCACTCTCGACGCGAAACGATGACCCGCAGCGTGCCAGTCGGCCGTGGGATCGCGATCGTGACGGGTTTGTGATGGCTGAAGGCGCGGGCATTGTCGTGCTCGAAGAATACGAACGCGCCAAGGCTCGCGGCGCTCAGATATACGCCGAACTCGTCGGCTATGGCATGAGCGGCGACGGCTATCACATCACCGCCCCGGAACCCGAGGGGCTGGGCGCGACACAGGCGATGCGTCTGGCCTTGAAGGACGCGGCGATTAACCCTGACATGATTGACTACATCAACGCCCATGGCACCAGCACGCCGCTGGGCGATGCGGCCGAAACCAAGGCGGTTAAGGTTGCCTTCGGACCGCACGCCTACAAGGTCGCAATCTCCAGCATCAAGAGCGCGATGGGCCACTTGCTCGGGGCTGCCGGTGGCATTGCGACGGTCTTTACGTCGCTGACGATTCAGCGCAACCTGATTCCGCCGACGATCAATCTCGAAAACCCCGACCCCGAATGCGACCTGGATTACACGTCGAACAAGGCGCGCGATCGCAAGGTCACCTATGCGATGGCCAACAGCTTCGGCTTCGGCGGGCACAATGCGTCGCTGGTGCTCCGAAAAGTCTGATCGCCCCTCATTGTCCTCGCCAATTCAAAAAACAAACAGCCCCAAATCGTTGCCGGCTGCGGCTTCAGATCGAATGGGCCCGGGCAGATTCGAACTGCCAACCTCGTCCTTATCAGACGCCCAAGGAAACCTGCTGAAAAGTTCAGGAAACGCCTGATTTTCCAGTAGGTTACTGAAATGTTGGCGATTCGCAAATCGTCTCATTCCATCGCGTTTTTTCGCATTGAGACGCGGTATCCGGAAACAAAGACGGTATAATGAGTGGCAGATGAATGGGAGGCATTATGGCCACAATCACCGTCAAGATTCCCGATCCGGCTGAGGAGAGCCTGCGCCGTCAGGCCAAAGCAGCGGGGAAGCCCGTCGAACAGTTCGTTCGCGAAGTGCTCGAGGCGCAAGCTGCGGCTGCAAAAACTCTTCGTGCCATCAGCGGTTCAGTCCACCAGCGCTTTTTGGACTCCGGGATGACTGAGGAGGAATTAGCCGACCGTCTGGAGCGAGAAGACCACGCCGCTCGCGGAGCGCCCTACGATGAGTGATGCGGTCCAGAGGGTTGTTTTCGATTGCAACATCTTCGCTCAATCTCTCATCACTCCGTTCGGCAATTCCGGTCAATGCGTCGAACGAGTTCTTGATGGGAGAATCAGCCTGTTTTGGAGTGAATATGTCCTGGAAGAAATCCGAAGGATTCCGGAAAAGCCGACCCCCATGCGATTGGGTGTTACATCGGACAAAGTTGAATTGCTCGTCGCCCGTCTGACTCCCGTTGCTCATTTGGTTGAGAATCCTCCGTCAGTTTATCGGCACCCGATTGACCCCAAGGATTCACACTACGTCGATTTGGCGATGGCAAGCAATGCAAAACTGATCGTGAGTCGCGACAAACATCTCTTGAACTTAATGAATTCAATGAAACCGGGGACGCGTGAATTCAAGGCAATGTTTCCGAGCCTCGCGGTTTTACAACCTGAGCAACTTCTGGAATTGCTTCGAACAACTTTGATTGATTCTCTCAAAATTCTGCAAGAATTGCTTGGCAAACACGGGCATGCTGGCCAAGCGAATGTTGTCCAAAAATTGATCGAGCTGCGCACTCAAAAACGACCGGAATTCACCCTGTTGATTCAGAGCGTCGACATGTGGGGCGGCACCGGCGCAGTATGGGAGGTTGGATCAATGGGAAGCGATATGCGCCAGTTTCGTCAGGCCATCATCGATCTGGCGGCTGCGATGGACCGCGATGCCATTGGTACGGATCGTGCTCGATATATTGCTTCGGTATTCAGCGACTGGAATCGGCGTGGATTATAACCGCCTCCCCTACCGTACAGCAGACAAACGCAGAGGTTTGTACTGCTCCTCGTTATTGCGACCAACCGCCAAAAATGGGCCCGACAAGATTCGAACTTGTGACCTCGTCCTTATCAGGGACGCGCTCTAACCAACTGAGCTACGAGCCCGGGTGACTGATGTCCGGGGTCCGGCTTGTCGCCGGAAGGGTGGGGGATTGTAAGCCTCGTGCGAATCATGTCAATTGCCTGATTCAGCCTTCCCAGGTGAGAGATTCCAGGTGTGATTGGATGTCCGCCGCGCTTTGGAATCGTGCCAGGATCAGCGTGTCCTTCAAGCCACGGATAATCTCCTTTATGACTCTGGGCTGGTTGGCGTAGTGGTCGCGGCCACCAACGAGGCTGTGAAACACCTGAATCAGGTTCAGGACATCTTTATGGATCTTGCTCTTTGTCGGGCGTCCCAAGTCGAAGAAGTCCAGAAGTTTCAGCTCGAAGCCGATTCCCTGCCGACGGATCATGATGTTGTCGTCGTGGATGTCGCCGTGATATTCGCCGCGGTTATGGATGGGGGTGATGCCCTTGGCCAGCACGTAGAGCACATGCATGGCCTCAAAAGCACTTAAGCGCTTATCGGGCTGCATTTGCAAGAACTCACTGAGCTTCCGACCCTCCACCAGCTCGCTGATCACCACCATGACTTTCCGCCGTTCGACATAGGCGATCTCCTGGTGATGGTATTGCATGAGGATCGGACAGTGGCGAAGGGCATCGAGCTTGCGCGCATACGAAATCGCGGCTTTGCCGACCGGATCGCGGTTGGGGTAGTAGAACTTGGCGGCGCGCCGAATTCCGGTGTTTCGCTCCACGATCGCGTAAACTTCCCCCTCCCACCCGCTGCCGAGGGGGCGCTCAATGACATACTTCCCCGCGACGCTACGCCCCGGCGGGAAGTCGAACCGCTTGACCTTGCCGGCGCGCACCATCAAGTCCATTGTCACCTCAGCACAGGCTTTTTCAATTGCCTGTCAGGGCATAGTTTAGCCATTAGGTCGGCCCCGGTGCGGCTTAGGAAACGGGGGCCGTTTATAACGACAAAAACCCGCTCCGTTCGCTACAATCCCAGCCGTGGACTTCTTGAAGACGGTCGGTGGGAAGGTGGCGGCGGGCCTGGTTGCCCTGGCGGTTATTGCCGGGGGAATCTCTTGGTATGAGACCGATCCCGCCACGCGTCATCAGATCGTCAGTGCGGTCTTTCGCCTGGTGAGTTGGACGGCCATTGTGCTGGTCGTCCCGTGGGTGACGTTTTTTCTGATCGCAAAGGTGGCCAAACTCGAGAGCAATGCCGCGGGAGCAATGCTGATTTTTGCGTACAGTGCCATCGAGGCGGTGCTGTTGGCGTGGTTGTTCACATGGTCGGTTAAGGGCCCTACCGCCATTGGGCTTTATGCGGCGGCGGTGCTGGTGGCCGCGGCGTACAATCTGCTGACCTGCGATTGGATCGCCGAGAGGTTTGAGTAGGTTTTTCGAGTAAGTCTGTTGCGATCGTTTTCGGAGAGTTCTCAATGCCCGAAACCAATCAACGCGTCGGTGAATTCGTTCTCATCGAACGAATCAACCGCGGAACTTTCGGCGAAGTCTGGAAAGCGCACCATCACGTGTGGGCCGAGCAGATTGTCGCCGTCAAGATTCCCACCGACCCGCTCTATCTTCGCAACCTACAGCGTGAAGGGATCGCGATTCACGGGCTGGAACATCCGAACATCGTCAATGCGATCGGGTTCGATCCCTATGCGACGACCCCCTACCTGGCGATGGAATACGTACCGGGTTCGAGCCTGCGGCCGCTGATTCAGAAGCGATCGCTCTCGCCGAATGACGTGATCAACATAATGCGGCAAGTGCTGGCGGGTTTGAGCCATGCTCATAGCCGCGGGATTATTCACCGCGATATCAAGCCGGAGAACATTCTCGTCCATGAACGGGCGTTCAAGGAAGGTTTTGCCGTCCTGGGCCTGATCAAGGTGACTGACTTCGGCTTGGGCCGGGCATCGGCAGACACCGCCGCCGGGTCGATCGCGTATTCGGCTTCGATGGCGTCTCCCGAGGCGAGAGAAATCGCCGGCACGCTCGACTATATGTCGCCGGAGATTCGCGGCGGCGCGCAAGCCGATGCGCGGGCCGATCTCTACGCGTGCGGCGTCATGCTCTACGAAATGCTGACCGGTGAGAAACCTGCCGGAACTGAATTGCCGAGCGATTTGAACAAAGCCGTCCCGAAGATGCTGGATGAGGCGTTTCGCCGGTCGTATACGCGGCTGGATAAGCGATTCACGTCGGCCGATGAGTTTGCCAACGCGCTTCGCACCGGCCCGGCGATTCCGCCGATTCTGCATGGCGCGCCGATGCACGGCATTCCGGCGCATGCGCAGCCTTCAGCTTTGCCGCCGCTTAAGAATTTCACGCAGGCGGGCGTCGCTCCGAATCGAGCGGCGACTTCTGGCCGTCGGCAATGTCCGCAGTGCCGTCAGGGCGTCGATCCGACCGACCAGTTCTGCATGAGCTGCGGATTGCAACTGGTAGAAAATATAAGGCGATGTCCGCAATGCGGTGCATATCCGGACCCGACAGACCAATATTGCATGCTCTGCGGGCAAGGCTTAACCGTTGCCCCGACAACGATCGCGTGAGGTGATCACCCATGCATTTTCTGATGTTTTCATTCTTGGTGATTGCGACTTTCATCGTGATGACGGTGCTATTCGTTTTCTGGGTGATCGCCTCGCTGCTGCGCGGGTTCACACGATTGATCACTGGGCCGGGGTTGCGCCAACAACCGCGAATGAGCGGGCCGGCGATGCAGCCGATTCATACGTCCGCGGGCGCGATGCGATCCTGTCAGCGGGAAAACTGCCGAGCGCCGAACCCAGGCGGCGCGAGGTTCTGCCGACGATGTGGTCATGCGTTTCAGCCGGCACAAGCGGTTCAGGCCCGCCGGGTAGCGATGCTGTGATGATTCGGATCGCCCAATGAAGAACGCCTTCGTCGCAATCGCAGTCATCGGGTGGATCTGGACGGTAGTCATCTGGCTCTGGATCGCGCTGAAATTGCGCACGCGACGAGAAATCAAACGCGATTCATCAAATGAGTCATCGTCGTCGTGACTTGCCGGAATCGTGGCTATACATTCGGTAGCAGGAGCTGACGTTGCCTGACACCAACCTGACTGAATCTGACCCGGCTATCCATCGCCAGCGCGAGCAGACGTTCGTTCAACATGTCGAACGGCTGCTGCAGGATGATCGCCTGCGCATCGACACCACGCTGGGCCGACGGCCCATCACCATGTTCATTCGCGACGTGGCTCGATCCGACAAATCGGTCGACCTCAAGCGATTGATGAGCGAAATGAGCATGCCCGATCGCGAGCTGCAAAATCGCATGCCCGTTGGGCAGACGCTCGACGTGAACTTGAGCCAGAAACGATTCTGGTTTCTGAAAGCACTGGTTGGTCGGGTGCGAGTCGTGTGCGTTTCGCCCACGCGCGCCCTGCTTCGCGGCGATGAGCCGCAGGCGATGACGCCGACGGAAGTGAACAAGCTGCTGAGTCAACTGCCGCCGACGCCGCAGGGCGTTCCGACGACCGTCGCGTTGCTGTCGACTTCCGGTTTCACGCTGGAAGCGCACGAATTAGCCGAGCGGCGTGCCGATCGCACTGTGCTTCTGATCGAACAGAACTCCGGCGGCGGCTGGACGGTTACCGGGCCTGTCGAAACCAAGGCGCTGTCGGATTTGTTCGATCCTGAAAACGAAGAAGAAAAACGAAGCCGTGTTCGCGACCTGATTGAAGAAAACAAAGGTGAGTTGCTTGGCGGCGGAATTGCCGCCGACCGCATTTGTGCCAAAACGCATCTGCCGGCTGGGGTTGTTGAAGGTGAGCTGAAGAATTACGCGAAGAACACGCCAGGCCTGGTAGCCAAGCGCTTGGACGGACGGATCGTGCTGTTTCGCGAGGGAACGATGCCGCCGCCAGCCGCTGCCAGCGCCGGAGGATCTGTCATGCCGTTGATTGATCGGGTCAAGTCGCTGTTCAACCGCAAGGGCGAAAGCGAAAAGAAGATCGCGTTTCTCTCCGAGAGCCGGGCGTTGCTCAGCCAGCAACGCGATCGGGCGTATGACGAATTGGGCACGCTCGAACAGCAGGAGTCGCAACTCAAGGATCAGTTCAAGAACGCCGGCAGCGACCTCGGGAAACGGCGGATCACCAGCCAGCTCCTGCAGCTTCGCAAGGACATGGAACGCCGGCAGCAGCGCGTAACGATGCTGAACCAGCAAGTCAACGTCGTCAGCACGCACCTGCACAATCTTGAACTCGTGCAGCAGGGACAGGTCGCGCACCTGCCAAACCCGGAGGCGATGGCTGACGACGCCGTGAAGGCCGAGGAAATGCTCGCGACGCTCCAGGCCAATCTCGAAATGGCCGATTCAGTCGGATCAGTTGGCCTGTCGGGCATGAGTGACGAGGAAAAGGCGCTCATGGAAGAGCTCGAGCAAGAGACCGGTGGCGCAACAAAAGCCAAAACCGAAACACCCGCGACCAACGCACCGGCTTCGACGACGAAAGTTTCCGCCGCATCGCGCGAATCCGGCGAACCCGCTTCGCCCACCCGTCAGCGCGGCGCCGCTGAACCCGGCTAAGAGCTTTCCACGCACATGGCGCTCATCGATAAAATCTTCGGGCACAAGAAGACCCTCAGCGAACTCAATCGCCAGGAGCTTCGCAAGGAAGAGATTCTGCTGACCAAGCAGCGAGATCGGCTGTTCAAAAAAATCGAGCAGATCGCCAACGACAAGCAGAAGATTTTTCAGCAGGGGTCGGTTCAGAAATCTCCCGAACTGCGAAAGGCGCTCGCTCAGGATTTTGAGCTCAAGACGCACGAGCAATTGCTCAGCGCCCGCGAGCTCAATCTGCGCAGCAAAGAGCTGATGACCGTCAGCCGGCTGCGGATGATCCGCGAGAACAATGAAAAAGGCGCCGGCGTCGGCAAGCTGAATCTGACGAACAAAGACGTCGAAAAGATCAGCGGCTTGATCGAGAACGACTCGGTCTCGCAGGAAATGTATCTCGAACGTCTCGGCCAAATTCTCGACCTCGGCGAGCAGTCTGACAAAGACGCTATTGCATCGGCGGGATTGACGGGCGCCGGCAAGGAACTCATGACGATCTGGGAAGGAATGGACGCCGGCGAGATCAAGCCGAAGGAAGGATACGATCAGGCCGACGAGGCAGTGCGCAAACGAGCGGCTTCCATGGAACGCCAATCATGAGCGCGGGTCATCATCGGAACAACGCCGCGGAATGGGTTCTCTGGATCGCGCTGCTTCCAGCATGGCCCGTCGCTTGGGTAATCGATCGCATCTCGCGAATGAATCGCGGGTGGCGCAGGAACTGATGGTATAGTCTCATGGGACTTTTCAAAAGCAAAGACGAGCGCCGCATCGAGAGCGAGATAAAAATCCGCCAGGGGATGCGCTCGATCGAGCGCGCGATCCGGCAACAGGAGAAGTTCGCCGAGGACTTCATCAAGAACGCCCAGCACGCCCGCAAGATTGGCGACAACGGGCAGTATCTCTTCATCCGCAGCGCGCTGAAGAAAACCGCATCCGTCAAGAAAATGCTCGAACGGCAACTGCTGTCGATCAAAAACGCGATGCTCCTTCAGCAGCAGGCGCAGGCCACGCAGCAATTCGGCGAAGCCATGACCGAGATGGCAGTCCAAATCTCCAAGGTCTTCACATCGCTCGACCTGACTAAAACGCAGGCCCAGTGGGAAAAGGCCGTCGCGCAGGCCGGCGACATGGATAAGCGCATGGAAGTCTTCCTGGACGCCATGGAATCGGACGCCGTCAGCGGATCGGCAAGTACATCGGCTCGTGAAGATTCAGTTACCGACGACGAGATCGACCGCATGATCAACGCCGATGTCCTTGCCGCCGAAAAGCAGGAGCTCGGCAAGCTCGATGAGCTTGAAAGTGAAATCGCCAAGGAGCTCGGGGCTAAGCAGAAGGATTAGAGCCGCACAAATCGGCCAGCGCCCCACGCAAGTTCGGAAACTGAAACTCGAATCCCTCCTCGCGCAATCGCTTCGAAACCAGATATCGCCCGTAGATCGCCAGTTCCGCGTCGGTACGCATCAGCAACGGCGCGGCGAGCCGGACCATCCATGCCGTCGCGGGCAATCCGATCGGCATGTGCAGCACTTTTCGCAGCTCGCGCATGAAGTCGCGTTGTGAAACCGGGTTCAGCGCCGTCGCGATATACATGCCCTGCATCGTGGAATCCGTGAGCGCGCGCTCAAACAGCCGGTTCATATCGACTTCGTGAATCCAGCTCATGCCTTGCTTGCCGGACGCGACGGTTCCGCCGAGGCCGAACCGCACAAGCGTGCGCAGTCGTGATAACGCCCCGCCGCCGGCGCCGCGATCGCGACCGATCAC
>Ga0182024_10009741_pt1 | contig 19779 bp, 19 predicted proteins | sample P32metaG_FD_120480 | JGI IMG/M metagenome (GOLD analysis project Ga0182024, IMG submission 120480) | Permafrost microbial communities from Stordalen Mire, Sweden - P3-2 metaG (Illumina Assembly) | ecosystem: Environmental > Terrestrial > Soil > Wetlands > Permafrost | place: Sweden: Stordalen... | reverse complement strand
TGCCACAGAAAGTCCGGCCGCGCCCCTGAGCCGCTACAACGCCGTGGCCATGAGCCTGCACTGGCTGATCGCCGCCCTGCTCATCACCAACATCGCCCTGGCCTGGTATTTCAATACGCTCACCGGGCTGCCCAAGATCGCGCCGACCCAGCTCCACAAGTCGATCGGCATCACCATCCTGCTCCTCAGTCTGGCCAGGCTGGCCTGGCGCTTCATCGCCCCGCCCCCGCCGCTGCCCGCGTCGGTGGTCGGCTGGGAGCGCTGGGCGGCCGGCGCGGTCTATGTCCTGTTCTATGTGGTGATGATCGGCATGCCGCTCACCGGCTGGGCGCTCTCTTCGGCGAGCCGGCTGATCCACGTCTACCCGATCACCCTGTTCGGTCTCGTCCCCTGGCCGGCCATCGGCCCATTAACCACCTTGCCGCCCGCCCAGATGCATTCGGCTCATGGCGCCTTCGTTGCCGCTCACCACCTGCTGGCCAAGCTCGCCTACGGCCTTATCGTCCTGCACGTGGCCGCCGCCCTGCGTCACCAGTTCATCCGCCGCGACGACGTGGCGGCGCGCATGATCCCATTCCTCAGGAGCCGCACGGCATGAAGTGTCTCCCGACCCTCCTCGTCCTGCTGTCGCTGGCCACCGCGGCGCGGGCCGCTCCCGCGCCGGCCTGGACGGTGGACAAGGCCGCTTCCGCGGTGCGCTTTGGCAGCACCATGAACGGCGAGGCATTCTCCGGCGCCTTTCGGCGCTGGAACGCGGACATTCGCTTCGATCCGGCCAATCTGGCCGGCTCCAGCGTGACGGCCACCGTCGACACCGCCTCCGCCGCGACGGGCGACGCCGACCGCGACCAGGCCCTCCCCACCGCCGCCTTCCTCGCCGCGGCGAAATTTCCCACCGCCACTTTCACCGCCCGCGCCTTCAAGGATGAGGGCGCCGGACGCTACCTGGCCATCGGCCAGCTCACCCTGCGCGGGGTCAGCAAGCCTTTGACTCTGCCCTTCACCCTCGCCATCACCGGGGCAGAGGCCAGGATGAAGGCGAGCGTCGCCCTCAACCGCCTCGCCTTCGGCGTGGGACAGGACGAATGGAAGGCGACCACAGCGCTTCCGGCCAGCGTCGGGGTGACCATCGCCATCGCCGCGCGGCGCAAGCCCTAGCCGAGGCGGCCGCCGCGCTGAAAGCGGGCGGCCTGGTCATCCTGCCGACCGAAACCGTCTATGGCCTGGCCGCCGACGCCGCCAACGCCGGCGCCGTCGCCCGCCTCTATGCGGCCAAGGGACGGCCGGCCTTCAACCCCCTCATCGCGCACGTCGCCGACCTCGCCGCGGCGAGGCGCATCGCCCACCTGGACGACCGCGCCCTGGCCCTGGCGCGGGCCTTCTGGCCCGGACCGCTCACCCTGGTGGCGCCCGTGGCGGACACAAAGGCCGTCTGCGATCTCGCCCGCGCCGGCCTGGATACGGTGGCGGTGAGGGCGCCCGGCCACCCCGTCGCCCAGGCCGTGCTGGCCCGGTTCGGCGGCCCCCTCGTCGCGCCGTCGGCCAACCGATCGGGGAGGCCCAGTCCCACGACCCTGGCGGACGCCATGTCCGAGACCGGGCCCTTCGCCGCCGCCGCGCTCGACGGAGGGCCGTCGGCCGTGGGGCTGGAATCCACGGTGGTCGCGCTTCTGGCTGGAGCGCCGCGGCTGCTGCGGCCGGGCGCGGTGACCCGCGAGCAGATCAAGGCGTTGATCGGCCCCTTGGCGCAGGCCGACCTCGACGCGCGCCGCTCTCCTGGACGGCTGAGCCGCCACTACGCCCCCGCCTCGCCCATGCGCCTCGACGCCGAGGCGCCCCTCGCTAGCGAGGCCTATCTCGCCTTCGGGCCGGCGCCGGCGGGGCGGGCGGTGTTCAACTTGAGCCAGCGTGGCGATCTCGCCGAGGCCGCCGCCAACCTCTTCGCCTACCTGCGCGCCGCCGACGCCCTCGCGCCCAGCGCCATCGCCGTCGCCCCCATCCCGCGCGGCGGCCTGGGCGAAGCCATCAACGATCGCCTTAGACGCGCGGCGGGCTTCGTGGGGTGAGGGACGGGGCCGCCTCCGCCGAGGGCCGCTCGTAGGCGGCCATCTGGGCCATGATCAGGATCTTGGAGACCGAGGCCGAAAGCGGACAGATTTGCACCGATTTCGCCAGGCCCACCAGTATGGGGCCGATCACCGTCACCGCGCCCAGGGACTGGACCAGCTTGGTGGAGATCGACGCCGACTGGATGGCCGGCATGATCAGCACATTGGCCCGGTCGGTGAGGCGCATGAACGGATAGTTCTCCCGCGACTCCGGTTCGAGGGCCAATTCCGGCGGCATCTCGCCCTCGTATTCGAAGCCGGCGTCGCCACTTGCGTCCAGGATCGCCACCGCCTGGCGGACCCGGTTGGAGCGCAGGCGCATGGGATTGCCGAAGGCCGAATAGGACATAAAGGCGACTCTGGGCGTGAACCCCAGCTTGCGCACCGTGGCGGCGGCTTCGCGGGCGATCTCAACCAGTTCGTCGGGCTCCGGCCATTCGGTGACATTGGTGTCGGCGATGAACAGGGTCTGGCCCTTGGCCAGCACGATGGACATGCCGAGGATCCGGCCGCCCGGGGCGGGGTCTATGGCGCGGCGGACCTCTTCCAGCACCTGGTCGAAATTGCGCGTGACGCCGGTCACCATGCCGTCGGCGTAACCCAGGGCCACCATGGAGGCGGCGAAGGCGTTACGATCCTGATTGATCAGGCGCTGCACATCGCGCTTGAGATAGCCCTCGCGTTGAAGGCGGCGGTAGAGGAAATCGACGAACTCGGCGTTGTGCCTGGAGACGCGGGCGTTGATCACCTCGAGCTTCGCTTCGGCCGGGTCGAGGCCGACCCCGCGCATGTTCTGGGCCACCAATTCCTCGCGGCCCACCAGCACCGCCTTGCCCAGCCCCTGAATCTGGAAGGCGTAGGCGGCGCGGATCACCGCCGGCTCCTCGCCCTCGGCGAAGACGATGCGTTTGGGCGGTCCCGACTGCAGGGCGCCGGAAATCTGCTGCAGGAAACCCGCGGTAGGATCGAGCCGGCGCGCCAGGCTGTCGCGATAGGCGTCCATGTCGACGATCGGGCGGCGCGCAACGCCGGTGTCCATGGCCGCCTGGGCGACAAACGGTGGAATGTAGCGGATCAATCTGGGATCGAACGGCGTGGGGATGATGTACTCGGGCCCGAACTTCATCTGGACGCCCTGATAGGCCGCGGCCACCTCGTCGGGCACGTCCTCGCGGGCCAGCGCCGCCAGGGCCTTGGCGCAGGCGATCTTCATCTCCAGGTTCACGCGCCGCGCGCGCACGTCCAGAGCGCCGCGGAAAATATAGGGAAAGCCCAGAACATTGTTGACCTGGTTGGGATAGTCCGACCGCCCGGTGGCGACGATGGCGTCGGGGCGCACGGCGTGGACATCCTCGGGCGTGATCTCGGGATCTGGATTGGCCATGGCGAAGATGATCGGCCGCTCGGCCATGCTGGCCACCATTTCCTGGGTCACGGCGCCCTTGGCCGAGAGGCCCAGGAACACGTCGGCGCCCTTCATGGCGTCGGCCAGGGTGCGCGCGTCGGTGTCGACCGCGTGGGCGGACTTCCACTGGTTCATGCCGGTTTCGCGGCCGCGGTATATGACGCCGGTGTTGTCCACCGCGATGCAGTGGTCGGGGCGCACGCCCATGGCCTTGATCAGATCCAGCGAAGCGATGCCCGCCGCGCCCGCTCCGCACAGCACCACCTTGATGTCCTCGAGACGACGGCCGGTGATCGCGCAGGCGTTGATCAGGCCGGCCGACGAGATGATCGCCGTGCCGTGCTGGTCGTCGTGGAACACCGGAATGTCGAGCAATTCCTGAAGCTCGGTCTCGATACGGAAGCACTCGGGGCTCTTTATGTCCTCCAGATTTATGCCGCCGAAGGTGACGCCGATGTTCTTGACCACCGTGATGATCTCGTCGGCGTCCCTGGACGAGACTTCGATGTCCACGCTGTCCACGTCGGCGAACCGCTTGAAGAGCACGCTCTTGCCTTCCATCACCGGCTTGGCGGCCAGCGCGCCCAGATCGCCCAGGCCCAGAATGGCGGTGCCGTTGGAGATCACCGCGACGAGATTGCCCTTGGAGGTGTAGTCGTAGGCAAGGTCCGGGTCGCCGGCGATAGCCAGGACCGGCGCCGCCACCCCAGGCGAATAGGCAAGGGAAAGGTCGCGCTGGGTCGCCATCGGCTTGGTCGCCACCACGCCGATCTTGCCCGGCGTCGGGTATCGATGAAAGGCGAGCGCCTCTTCGTCGGTGAAGGTGCGCTTCTCGGACTCGCTCATGGCGTATATTCGGTTTTGGCGTCCAATAGGGGCGGTCACCCTAGCGGTGGGGGACCCGCGCGACAACCGACGGCCAGGGGCGGCCTCGATAGGGATTGACGCGCGCGCCGTCGGCGCGAGACTGGAGGCCTCCTTCAGGAACGGAGCCTAGATGACCGAAGCGATCCGGATCGGCGTCGCCGGAGTGCGAGGGCGGATGGGCCGCGCCGTGGTCGCCATGGCCGAAGAACGCGAGGGTGTGCTGGTCGCGGCCCAATTCGACCATCCGGGCCCCACCGATCAGGATCTGGCCGCTTGCCAAGTCCTCATCGATTTCACGACGGGGGCCGCCTCGGCGGACCTCGCGGTGCGCGCCGCCGGCGCGGGGAGGCCGGCCCTCGTCATCGGCTCCACCGGCTTTTCCGACCAGGAAGAAGCCGCCGTGCGCGCGGCGGCGCAGGCGATCGCCATTGTCAAATCCGGCAACTTCTCCATCGGCGTGACGGTCCTCAAGGATCTGGTCGAACAGGCGGCCCGCAAGCTCGGCCGCGAAGGCTGGGACATCGAGATCTTCGAGGCCCACCACAGACACAAACGCGACGCGCCCTCGGGAACGGCCCTGTTGCTCGCCGAAGCGGCGGCGCTGGGAAGAGGCGAAGCGCTCGGCGACATAGAGGTGCGGACCCGCGACGCGATCACCCACCCGCGCCGTGACGGCGACATCGGCTTTTCGGTGATGCGCGGCGGCGGCCTGGTCGGCGAGCATGCCGTCATCTTCGCCGCCGAGGAAGAGATCCTCACCTTGTCGCACTCGGCGCGCGATCGACGCCTCTTCGCGCGCGGCGCGATCGAGGCGGCGGTCTGGGTGGCCGGGCGTGAGGCCGGTCTCTACGACATGACCGACGTGTTGGGCTTACGGGGCTAGGGGCCTTATCGCCCGCCGGTCGAGCCGAAGCCGCCTTCCCCGCGCGGCGTTTCGTCCAGGTTCTCTCCCTCGCTCCAATCGGCCCGCGTGACCGGGGCGATGACCAGTTGGGCAATGCGATCGCCCCGCCGGATCGTGATGTCTTCCGCGCCGTGATTGATCAGGATGACCTTGACCTCGCCGCGATAGTCGCTGTCGATGGTGCCTGGCGTGTTGAGCGGCACGACGCCGCTGCGCAGCGCGAGGCCGGATCTGGGCCGCACCTGGGCTTCGAAGCCTTGCGGCAGAGCGATGGCCAGACCCGTCGGCACCGCGGCGCGCGCGCCGGGGCGCAAAACCATCGGATCGTCGTCGGCGACGGCGGCGCGCAGGTCCATGCCGGCCGCCCCGGCGCTTTCGTAGGCGGGAAGGGGAAGGCCCCGACCGTGGACCAGGCGGCGCACCGGGACCCGCGTGTTCACGCGAGGGCTCCGGCGATCTTGCGGGCCAGTCGCCGCGCGATCTCGCCTTTCGAGGCCCTGGCCCAGCGCTCGGCGCCGCGTTCGTCCACCACCAGCACCTCGTTTTCGTCGCCGCCCATGATCGCCGCTTCGCTCACGTCGTTGCCCACGATCCAGTCGCAGCCCTTCGAAATGAGCTTGGCGCGCGCATTGGCCTCCAGGTTGTCGGTCTCGGCCGCGAAACCCACCACCAATCTTGGCCGCGTCGGACCGGCGGCGGCCAGAGTGGCCAGGATGTCGGGATTTTCCACCAGCCGGAGCGCGGGCGGTCCGGCGTCGCCTTTCTTGAGCTTGACGCCGAACACGGCATCCGGCCGCCAGTCGCAAACCGCCGCGACGCAGACCGCCGCGTCGGCCGGCAGGGCGCGCTGGCATGCCGCCAACATTTCCCTGGCGCTCTCCACATCGACGCGGTCGACCCCAGGGGGGCTTGCCAGAGCCGTAGGGCCGGAGACCAGCGTCACCCGCGCGCCCAAGCTCGCCAGGGCCTGGGCGATGGCGTAGCCCTGCTTGCCGCTCGAGCGGTTGGTGAGAACCCGCACAGGGTCGATGGGCTCGGCGGTGGGACCGGCGGTCACCAGCAGGCGCCTGCCGGCCAGGGTCTTCTCGCCACGCCCCGACAGGGCCGCGACCGCCGCCTCGACGATCGCCCGCGGTTCGGCCATGCGTCCTGGACCAAATTCGCCGCAGGCCATGGCGCCGTCCTCTGGACCAACCATCATGACGCCGTCGGTCTCGAGGATGGCGAGATTTCGCTGGGTGGCCGGGTGAAGCCACATGCGCACATTCATCGCCGGGGCCATCATCACCGGCTTGTCGGTGGCTAGGAGCGCCGTCGAAGCCAGATCGTCGGCCAGCCCGTGCGCCGCCTTGGCCATCAGATCGGCGGTCGCCGGGGCCACCAGGACCAGATCCACCGACCTGGTGAGTTCGATGTGTCCCATCCGCGCCTCTTCGGTAAGGGAGAAGAGATCGACGCGGACATCGTCTTCGGCCAGTGCCGCCAGCGAGAGCGGCGTCACGAACCGCGCGCCGGCCGAGGTGAGGACCGGGCGAACGGCGATCCCGGCCTTGCGCAACAGGCGGGCGACCTCGAGCGACTTGTAGGCGGCGATTCCACCTCCCACGATCAGCAGCACGCTCGCGTCGGCCAAAGGACCCGGTCCTTCCCAAAATTGGCCATGGCTCATTAGCGTGAAAAAAAACGCTGGACAAACGACCCGGCGATTATCCGGGACTTGACTGGTCCATTTGGTTGTGTCATAGTGCCTCCATCGACACGGAGCCCACGCCATGCGCATCCACCAAATGACGATCCCGCAGTTCGAGACGATGTTCCCGAACGAAGACGCTTGCAGCGCCTACCTGGTCTCGCACCGTTGGCCCGATGGCGTCCACTGCCCGCGCTGCGGATCGGTCAAGGTGTTCGCCATGACCACGATGGCCTTCAAATGGCAGTGCTACGCTTGCGCTTCCGACAGCGGCTACCGCTTCTCTCACATCGCCGGGACGATCTTCGAGAACACCAATAAACCCCTTCGCGAGTGGTTCCGCGTCATTCACATGATGCTCACCAGCAAAAAGGGCGTCTCCGCCCTCCAAGTCCAGCGCGTCATGGGCTTCGGTTCCTACGAAACCGCGTGGTCCATGTGTCACCGCATCCGCGCCGGGCTGGCGGATGAGGAATTTCAAAAACTCATGGGGATCGTCGAGTTCGATGAAACCTACGTCGGCGGGAAAGCCTCCAATCGTCACATCTCCAAGCGCAACGCGGCGAAGAAGGCCGGCATTCGCGGGAACGCCCATGGCCAAAAAGAGATCGTCATGGGCGCCGTGGAGCGCAAAGGAAACGTCGTGGCCCGCGTCGTGGAGAACGTGAGGATCGACACCATCCGCTCCTTCCTCGCCGAAGCGGTGTCCAACAAGATTTCGATGCTCTGCACCGATGGACTCCCGGCCTACAGCCCCTTGCACGCCAAATATTTCATGCGCTCGGTCGATCACTCCCGCGATCGATACGTCGTGGGCGCGGTCCACACTCAGACCATCGACGGGTTCTGGTCCCTCTTGAAGCGTGGCGTCATGGGGACCTTCCACAAGGTCAGTGCCAAATATCTCCCGCTCTACGTGGCCGAATTCCAGTTTCGGTATAACAACCGGGAGAATGACGACATCTTCGGAGCGGCAATCAGCGCTTGCTAGGATTATCATCTATTTTTCTGTGTGTTCCAGCACGTTTTCTGTATTGAATAACGCGTGCTGCGTATCAAACCACGAAATGGGATACTGGATTTTTTCATACATAGTCCGAACGCCTAGTGGCGGATCGTCGTCATAGGAGATTTGCATTTCGACTACGATTTCTTTCGCCGGTCTGGCGACTGGTATTGGAGGAGCGAACCTAAAGCTCCCCTCCATAAATAAGGTTTGGGTAGCGGGCCAATATTCCGTTGGAGACGTTATGCGGGCGTCCTTTTTTCCGTCTATATAAATATAGAGGAAATCGACACGGTATTTTAATGGTTCAGTCCCGATATTTTTCACGCCAAGATGGAAACCGTTGATAGCTGCGTCTCGACCGTTCATTGTGGTTTCTAAGCTTCGTCGAGTGACTATCAATTGTCTTGAAAGGCGAGGGAGCGCTTGCGCTGGAGCGGCGGACGCGGCGGCGGCCGGCGTTGTCGGTGGTGGTGCAACGTGCCTGTGGGAAGCGGATCGACTCAACACACCGGGAGTGACGCTTACGGGTCCCGCTCGCGGCGGCTTCGAAGCCTCCGGCGCCCCCACATGCACCACATGGAGCGGTAGGGCCGGGTTTATCGTTGTAGTCATGCCCCCTGGCGCGGGCGTCCCCTTGAAAATGTGGATCGTTTGGGCTTCGGCGGCTGGATTGGTGGGATGATAGGCATCGATAAAAAAATGCCACAGCACCCCTACCGCCAAAGCCAAGGCCCCTACGGCAGCAAGGGTTAGCCCAAATGTCATTCGCATTCTTCCAATGCGCGCAGGAAGGAAGGCATGGACTAGCATACCCGCCGCAACAACGGCGGTGAACAACCGCAGCCAAAGGGGAGGCGTCCAACCTAAGGTTGGAAGAACCGCTAGCAATATCGCCAGCCCGGCGCCGCCGCCGCCTGACTTAATGCGCTCGCTGATATCCACGATGTCGCTTTGAGCCGATTCCTGACGCCAGTCAAGTCCCGGATAATCGCCAACGACCCATAGTGTTCCTTGTTTGTTCCTTGCCTCAGTGGGCAATAACATACTTGACTCAGCGTTGGCCGTTTTCTAGGGTCCTGTCCGACAAGGATCGGCACCAAGCCGACCGACCGGGGCGCGTATGGCACGATGGCGAAGGCTCCTCCGAGCCCAGGCTCCTCGCCCCCGGCGCTGCCACTAACCAGACGTGCAATTTGGTGTGTGCCGCTGCCGGGCCACGGGGCTGATTCGTCCGACATCTGCCTCTGCGACGACAGCCATCGCTACGTCATAAAACCAAACACGGCCGGAAATCAGACGGCCTCTTCCTGCGAATGGTTTTGTGGGAATCTAGCATCGGGAGCGGGGGTGCCGTGCTTTCCCTTTAGTACTGTCCGACACACGGACGGTAATGAGTGGTTCGGTTCGCAGTATGCCGACGGTGAAATTAAGGATTGGTGGCCACAAGTCGTTGCAGGCAGTATAAAGATTGACGATCTCAAAGACGCTCTCTCACGGATATATGCCTTTGATCTGTTCATCCATAACGTGGATCGGCACGCGGGAAATTATATCGTTAAGGCGGAAGGTGGAACCCACCGTATATTTGCGCTCGACCACGGTCGGTCCTGGATGTTCGGGGGATTTCCCCCCAAGCCGCCGCCCATGGGTGCCTGCGCCACCATTGCGGCTCGGGACTGGATGAAAGTCCATTTCGGTAAGTATCAACAGACCACCGCCATGTTGTCCACGCTGGAGGCTATAGGAAATATTACAGTAACTGAAATAGAGAAAATTGTGAACGACCAGCCCATTATCTGGCTAGACAAATCGAAACGAGAGGATATAATAGCGTTCTGGCGCGACGGCGAAGCAACCAAACGATTGGAAACAATAGTTAACGGGATTGGCGATGGATCACTCTTATAATTTCGCCATACTTACGGCCAGTCCCGACGTGGCGCGCGGCGAACGGGTCAATATCGGAGTGGTGGTTGCGACGCCTGGCGGCCTGGACGTGCGGCTGCCCGAATTGAGAAAACTACAGGCTTTGACGGGACACCACTGGGTGTCCGTCGTTAATACCTATGAACAGCAAATCCGTACCGCGTGGGGGGAATGCGGCGACCTCGCGCGGCTGTGGGAAACACCGACGGGCTTTAGTCAGGTGTTTTCGCTGGGCCGGGTAGGGACGCTTGTTGCTTCTGTGGATGACTATGAAAAGCGAGTGCGAAGTATTCTAACAATGCTCGTCGATAAACCGACGCTCACTAGACGTGAAAAGACTGAGAAGATCAATTCTGAAATAGCAAAAATGCTCAAGGGGGCCGGTCTCCTTGCTGGCAGGGGGCAGACGATTGACGATAATAGAGTTGTGTCTCGCTTTGTCGTTGATGAGGAAAAGAAAATTATAGCAGATTTTGCCTACAGGACGACGCAAATGACGAAGATTGTGTCTACCCTTGATCTAAGGAGCGTTAGTTCGGCGCACTTAAAAGCATGCGAGAAGGGAGCCACGCTCTACTTCGCCAAAAATCGCTTCGGGCGGCAGTACACAGCGCCTTTCGGGATTTACGCCGCAAGCCCTATCGAGGCGGAGGAGCATAAAGGGGAGATCGACATCTTGTCGGACTTCGCCGACGGCAAAATCTTCAATTGGCAGGTCGCCCAGGAGCGTCAGCATTTCCGCCACGAGTTCTACTAGCCAGTTTGTCGAGGGGGTTTGTCCCTTTTCTCTCGGGCCTGCGCCTCTTTCAGCTCGTCCCTGGACACTGCCAACAGCCTCCTAGTCAGGTGCGAGAAGTTTTCCAGCGGTGACTTATCGGGGGGCGCGCTTGCCGCGGCCTTGGCGGGGCTTTCAGGCGGGGGCTTGGATGGCGGCATGGCCGGTCAACTCCGCATAGGTGAGACGACGGCCCACGATGCCGCCAAGGGCCTTGTGAAAGCGGCCCGCGTCATTGTCCTTGCGCTCGTTGAAGCGAAAGGTTTGTTCTTCGACGTAGCGTTGAAGGTGGAAGGGCTCGACGCTCACGTAGGTCCCTTTGATTCCGCGTTTTAGCAGGCTCCAAAAATTCTCGATCCCGTTCGTGTGAACGGTTCCGCGTACATACTCGACGGCGTGGTTGACCACCTCATGCACGTAATCGGTGCCGAGCCCACGATAGCCCGAAGCGGCGTCAGTCAGAAGGCGAGAGCCGGGCTCGACCGTCTCGCGGACGGCGCCCCGAAGGTTCTTGGCGTTGGCGTTTTTGATAAGGCGAGCGTGGACGCGGCTGGGCGCTTCCGCACTGGTCCGTTGCAGGATGCCCATGACAATCGCTTTGTCGTGCGTGCTACCGCCGCGCGCCGTGGATTTGCGCTTGTTGGCGTGTTGGTTGCCGGGCAGGCCGCCGACGTAGGTTTCGTCGGCTTCCGTCTCGCCGCTCATTTTCATGAATGAGCCGGTTTTCATCGCGAGGCGGATGCGATGGTTCATATGCCAAGCGGTCTTTTGCGTGACGCCGATGGCGCGGCCCAATTCATAGCTCGAAATACCGTTTTTGCAGTTGGCGACGGACCAAACCGCGACGAACCACTTATCGAGCGGAAGGGGGCTATCCTCGAAGATCGTCCCGACCTTGGCCGAAAACTGGCGCTTGGCGTGCTTCTCCTTGCACTCCCAAATCCGACGCGTGGCGATGAAGCTAACGTCCGTCCGGCCGCACGTCGGGCAGTGAACGCCATCGGGCCAACGCAGGGCGACAACCGTCGCCAGCGTGCGACCCGCGTCCGCGAAATACCGGACGGCTTCCATGAGGGTTTGTGGTTCGTTTTCCATGACACGCACCCTAACGAAGGGCGATCACTGTGTCAAGTATATTATTGCCCCTCAGTGCCCTCAATTCAGTGCCCTCAAAAATGCGTCCAGAAAAAACGGGAGACCACCATGAGAGCAGTATTGTTCACCGCGGCCGCCGCCCTCGCCATCTGCCTGGCGGCTTGCGGTCAAAAGCAGTCGGCCGTTCCCTCCGCCGACCATCAGGCTTCGAGCGGATCCGCCAACGGCTACAGCCAGGCGAGCCTGGGCGATCAGCGCGACGCGCCGGTTCCCCAGGTCAACGGCAAGCCCATGTGGGCGGCGAACCGCACCCACAGCGCCGAAGAAAACGCCCAATATCAATTCACCAAGAACGGCGGCGACTTCGGGGCGGCCAGCGAGGCGGACTATGTCACCAAGGTTCACGCCTTCGTCGACCGGCCCCCCGCCGATATCGAGACCATCGATCGCCGCAACGGCGACCGCCTCATCTATGACGCCAAGGGCAACACCTTCGCGGTAGTCTCCCGGGCCGGCGCGCCGCGCACCATGTTCAAGCCGAGAGCCGGCGCTTCATATTGGAACCAGCAGAAGGCCCGCGAGACTCAGCGCTCGAAGTCCGACTCGAGCGCCGGCGCGGACCAAAGCTAGGTCACCCGAGGGTCCGAAGCCGAGCGCCTTAGCGGAGCCAGGCCGCCAGGGCAAAGGTCAGAGCGGCCAGCGCGACGCCGGAGGCGAACGCGATCCACGGTCTGGAATCCGTCGGCCGCGCCTCGTCGGCGGCGCTCGTCGCGTGCGCGGCCTCGCGCTGCGCCAAGCGCGTGAGCGCCGCGATGGCGGCCCGCGCCTCGCCGGCTAGGCTTCGCATCCTGGCGGCCGGCGAGAGTTCCCGCACGATCCAGCGCCGCACGATCGGTTCGGCCGCGGCCCAGATGTCGTGGCTCGGATCGATTCGGCGCGCGACCCCCTCGACCGTCACCATGGTCTTCTGCAAAAGCACCAGCTCCGGCCGCAGGCGCATGTCGAACAGGGCGGTGATTTCGAACAGCTGAGAGAGCAGGCGGCCCATGGAGAGTTCACCGGCATGGCGGCCGAACACCGGTTCGCCCACCGCGCGCAGCGCCTGGGCGAAGGCGGCCCGATCGTGGCCGGTCGCCACGTAGCCGGCTTCGAAGTGAACGGCGGCGACGCGCCCATAGTCGCGTTGCAGGAAACCCCACAGAATTTCCGCCAGGTAGCGCCGTTCAGGCGCTCCCAGACGTCCGACGATGCCGAAATCCACCGCCACCAGGCTCGCCGGCGGCTGGACGAAGAGATTGCCCTCGTGCAGGTCGGCGTGGAACACCCCGTGATCCAGGGCCTGGCCCAGAAAGGCGCGGATCAGATTGTCGGCGAGCCGGCGGCGATCGAGACCCGGGGCATCGAGGGCGCTCGGGTCCGATAGCGGCGCCCCTTGCGCCCACTCGAGGGTGAGAACGCGCCGCGCCACGCCTTCCCAGACGATCTTGGGCGCGCTCATGAAACCGTCGGCGGTCATGGCCTGGCGCAGCTCGTCGGCCCCCGCCGCTTCGAATCGCAGGTCCAGCTCCAGGCGCAACGCGCGCACCACGGTGGCGGCGAAGGCGCAAGGCTCGAGGCGTCGCGCGGCGGGAATGAGGGACGAGATCAGATGCGCGGCCAGACTAAGCGCCGCGGCGTCCGCCGCCACGCGCCGCTCGATCCCTGGCCGCAGCACTTTCACGGCGACCTCTCGCCCATCCAACAACCTCGCCCGATGGGCCTGAGCAAGGGAGGCCGCGGCCACCGTGTCTGCGAAACTGGAGAACAGGCTGCCCAGAGGCCGCCCTAGCGCGCGTTCGATTTCGGCCCTCGCCTCAGACGTGGGGAACGGCGCCAGACGGTCCTTCAATCGCGACAGATCCTGGACAAAGGCGGCGCCGAAGACATCGCCCCGCGTGGAGAGAAATTGCCCCAGTTTGATCGCCACCGGGCCCATGCGCTCCAGCGCCGCGGCCAACCGCTCGCCCGGCGTCCCCGTCCGAGCGGCGGGACCCGAAAACAGGCGCAGAAGGCGGCCCAGAGCCCGCGGGCCCGCCGAAAGCGCCCCGTCGATCTCGCGGGGAACAAGCGCGTCGGCGCGGATGAGGGTCCATGCCGCCACGGCGAGCCGGGCAAGGGAGGATGGCCCGCCCACCGCGCTCAGATGGCCCAGCCTTGATGCAGGGCGCAAATCCCACCGCTGAAATTGGTGACCGAAACGCGGGCGAAAGCCGCCTCGCCCATCAACGCGGCCAAGGCGCGCTGATCGGGAAAACGCCGGATGCTTTCGACGAGGTAGCGGTAGGCGTCGCGGTCGCGGGCCACCGCCGCGCCGATGGTCGGGATCACGGCGAAGGACCAGGCGTCGTACGCCCGGGCGATCGCCCCGTTGATCGGCCTGGAGAACTCGAGACAGACGAAGCGACCGCCGGGCCTCAGCACGCGGCGCGCTTCAGCCAGGGCGCGGCGGATGTCGGTGACGTTGCGCAATCCGAAGGCGATGCAATAGGCGTCGGCGCTTGCATCGCGCAGGGGCAATTTCTGCGCATCGCCAACCGCCCAGACGATAGCGGCGTCGCCGCCGCTCGGCGAACGAACTTTGGCCAGACCCGACGCCACCATGGCGGCGTTGTAGTCGACCACAACAATCCGCGCCGCGCCGCCCCCACGCCGCCGCCCGGCCGCGCCGGCCATCGCGGCGAACCGCCGCGCCATATCGCCCGTGCCGCCGGCGCAGTCGATCACCACCTCGCCAGGTTGGATGTTGAGGCGGGCGGCGGCGGCGTCCTTCCACAGGCGGTGGACGCCGCCGCTCATCAGATCGTTCATCAGATCGTAGCGGCCAGCGACGCGGTCGAAGACGCCGCGAACCAGTCCCGGCTTGTCGGCCGGATCGACCTTTGCAAAGCCGAACGTGGCGCCGCTTTCAACCATGGCCACGCCTCTTAGGGCGGAAGGCCGGCAAGCGCCAGAAGGGGGCGCGCCAGAAGAGGGGCGCCCAGAAGAGGGTCGTGGCGCGTTCGGCTGGCTTGGGCTAGGCAATCGCCATGCCCGAACTTCCTGAGGTCGAAACAGTCCGGCGCGGACTGGAACCGGTTCTGGCCGGCGCACGCCTGCGGCGGGTTGAGACGCGCCGGCCCGATCTGCGTTTTCCCTTTCCGCAAGGTTTCGTTCAACGCCTTACCGGCGCGCGGGTGGAGCGGCTGGAAAGACGCGGCAAATACCTCCTCGGCCCCCTCGATCGCGGCGAGACCCTCATCGTTCACCTGGGCATGACCGGACGATTCGAGATCGAACGCGGCGGCGGCTCGGGCCACGGCGACTTTACCCTGGCGGCGCCCGCCGATCCCAAGCACGCCCATGTGCTGTTCGAGACCGAGGCCGGCGCGCGGATCACCTTTTTCGACGCCCGGCGGTTCGGATTTATGGACCTGATCGATACCGGCAAGCTCTACGTCCACCCCCGTTTTGCGGCCATGGGCCCAGAACCCCTGAGCGACGCCTTCAACGCCGCCTATCTGAAGGCCGCTATGGTCGGGCGGCGAGGCGGACCCAAGACTTTGTTGCTGGACCAGCGTCTCGTGGCCGGCCTTGGCAACATCTACGTGTGCGAGGCCCTCTACCGCGCCAGGATTTCGCCGGTGGCCCCCGCCGGGGCGATAAATGGGCGAAGGATCGGCAAAATAGTCTCGGCGGTGCGAGGGGTCCTGGCGGAGGCCATCGCCGACGGCGGCTCGACCTTGCGCGACTACGCCGGCCCCGACGGGGCGCTCGGCTACTTCCAGCATCGCTTCGACGTCTACGACCGCGAGGGAGAAAGGTGCGTCTCACCAGGTTGCCAGGGCACGATCCAGCGGATCGTCCAGGCCGGTCGCTCCACCTTCTATTGTCCAAGCTGCCAGACGTGAGACCGATCGCCGCGTGGCTCACCGCGATGGCGGCGCTCGCCTTGGCGCACGGCGGCGCCATGGCGCGCCCGCCGGTGTGGATCGCTCACGGTCCTCATTCCACGCTCATGCTGTTCGGGTCGGTGCATCTGCTGCCCGTTGGCCTTGATTGGGAGCCTCCCGCCCTTGCCCAGGCCCTGGCCAAGGCCGACGAGGTGTGGTTCGAACTGCCCATCGACCAGGCCACCGACACCGAGGCGGCGGGACTTGCCGCCGCGCGCGGCGCCCTGCCCTCTGGCGACCGCCTCTCCAGCCATTTAACGGCCGACCAGCAGGCGCGTCTCTCGCGGGTGACCGCGGCGTTGGGCTTGGCGCCCCAAGTGGTCGAACGCATGCGCCCGTGGCTGGCCGAGGTCACCTTGTCCTTGGCCTGCGACGAGCAGTCCGGCGCGGTGGCCGCGCTGGGGGTTGAGCAGCAAGTCCAGGATCTTGCGCCGCCGAGCGCGGGGCGGCGCGCCCTGGAAACCGCGCGCCAACAGATCGGCTTCCTCGCCGACGCGGCGCTCGCCGACCAGATCGCGTCCCTGGACGAGACCCTGCACGAGATCGAGGAGCGACCGCGCGCCTATAGCCAGGTGGTGGCCGAATGGATGACGGGCGATCTGACGAATCTCGACGCCGACGCTCTGGAGCCGCTGCGGCGGGCGTCGCCGGCGATGTACATGCGGCTGATCACGCGGAGAAATCGACAATGGAAGGCGGCGATCGAGCGGCGCCTCAGCCGAGAGGGCGTCACGGTGGTGATCGTCGGCATGGGTCATCTCATCGGCCCCGGCGGCGTCCCGGCCCTGTTGCGCGCCGGCGGCGTCCAGGTTGACGGCCCGTGATCGTTTCGCGCGGCGGGGGCGCTGGCCGCCTCGAAGGCGACGGTCAAGGCGCGCATTGACCGGCCCTGGGCCTTCACCTATATCCGCGCCTCCCGTTTTTAAGATCGCCCGCCAAAGCTCATTGGCGCGCGCCATCGCAAGGCTCCGACATCCATGGCCAACAACCCCGGCGCCAAGAAAGCGATCCGCAAGATCGCGCAACGCACCGAGGTCAACAAGGCTAGGCGCTCACGCGTGCGCACCTTCCTTCGCAAGTTCGACGAGGCGCTTGTCGCTGGCGACGCGGGCGCCGCCGGGGACGCGTTCAAGGTGGCCCAATCGGAACTCATGAGGGCGGTCGGCAAGGGCGTGGTCCACCGCAACACCGGCGCGCGCAAGGTGTCGCGGCTGCACCGTCAACTGAAGAAGCTGGTCGTCGCCTAGCCCCTGGAGACGATTCTCCAACTGGCTGAAATTTAACGCATTTCTATTTGGCTGGGTGACGCTTTGATTGACCCGCCCAGATCGTCGGTGCGACAAATTAGCCGAAAAAAAAAGTAATCGGCGGCCTTGCGGCGCTTTTCCTTGGCCTATCGAGACCTTTCGCATGTCAACAAAAATCTTGCGAAATTTGGCGCCGTTTTTTCGTTAGGGGCGGTTGACGGCGGGGTCGCCGGGGCTAGTCTGAAATTCTCAACGCTTTCGATCTTGTACGGACGAAAACGCGGCGGCGAGGCCACCGGCTTCGCTGAGGGGGGGACTGTGTCAGGTCGGTTTTGCGGTCGGGGGCACGCTAGGCGCCCAGGCTGTTCTGCTCCCGTCGGGGAGGCGATAGGTGGGGAAACGGGGCGCATGGCGACGAAAAGTCTGTCGGTGACAATGATGGCGACGCCGGTCGGGAATGTCTGGGGCAAGGCGAGCCTGGCGCTCAAGAACGAACTCGGCGAAGACGCCTTTGGCTCTTGGCTGGCGCCCGCGGCGCTGCGGCCGACCGCCGACGGCGCGCTTTGCCTGGTCACTCCGACCGGCATCGCGCGGGACTGGATCCGGCGCTACGCCTGGCGCCGCATTGGCGAATTATGGGCGGCCAACGACCCGGACGGGCGGGTGCTCAGCCTCAAGTCGCGCATAGAGTTCGAGGCGGAGTGCGGCGCATCGCCCGCCGGCGAGCCGGACGTCGAGACGGTCGACCCGGTCTCCACCGACGCCGCGCCTCACCGGCCATCGACCAAGGCCTGTCCGGCCGGCGGGCTCCAGGAGCGGTTCAGATTCGACACCTTCGTCGTCGGTCCAGCCAATGAATTCGCCCACGCCGTGGCCAGGCGGGTGGCCTCATGGGTCGACGGCCACTTCAATCCGGTGGTGTTCCACGGTCCCTACGGGTTTGGCAAAACCCATCTGCTGAACGCCCTGGCCTGGGAGGCGATGAAGACCGCGCCGGCTCGCAAGGTCGTCTATCTTACCGCCGAGCGTTTTCTCTCCAGCTTCGTGCGCGCCTTGATGGACAAGAGGATGGGGGCCTTCAAGGATGAATTGCGCACCGCCGATCTGCTCCTGATCGATGATGTCCACTTCATCGGGGGCAAACACTCTACCCAGGAGGAGTTGTTCCACACGCTCGCGGCGCTGGTGGAGGATGGCCGCCGCGTCGTCTTCTCGGCCGATCGCCCGCCCGCCGCCCTGATCGAGATCGACGCGCGCCTGCGCTCCCACCTCTCCTCCGGCCTGGTCTGCGGCATGGAAAGCGCCGATCGGTCGCTGCGGCTGGGTATCCTGGAGCGCAAAACGCAGGTGCTCGCCCGCCAGCAGGGTTTTTCCGGGACCCTTCGTCCCGAGGTTCTGGCCTTCCTCGCCGACCGGTTCACCGACAGCGTTCGGGAGTTGGAAGGCGCGCTCAATACGCTGATCGTGCGCGCGGGCGCGCGCGTCGACGCCGTCAGCCTGGACGAAGCCCAGTGCCTGCTTCGGCCGCATCTGCGAGGCGGCGAGCGCCGAGTCACCGTCGACGATATCCAGAAGGCGGCGTCCGAGCATTTCGGTCTCAAGCAGGCGGACCTCATCTCCCAGACGCGCACCCGCGCCGTGGCCCGTCCCAGGCAGGCGGCCATGTGGCTGGCCAAGCAGCTCACCACCCGCTCCCTACCCGACATCGGCCGCCGATTCGGCGGACGCGACCACACCACCGTCCTCCACGCAGTGCGCCGCATCGAGGAATTACGGGCCTCCGACCCGCAGTTGGCGCGCGATCTGGAGGTCTTGGTGCGCAAGCTGCGGGGTTAGGCGGGCGGATTCAATCGGGCCGGTACGCCCTGGGCGCCACGCCGTGCTTGGCGAAGAAGGCCAGCATCCTCGTCCAACCGTCCTTGGCGTCGGCGGCGTTGTAGCTGTCGCGATAGTCGGCGTGGAATCCATGGCCGGCGTCCGGATAGACGATGATCTCGCTGCTGGTTTTGTGCGCCGACGCCAGGGCCTCGCGCATGGCCGGCACGCTGGCCGCCAGGCCGTCCTTGGCGCCGTAGAGGCCCAGAACCGGAGCGTGAAGCTGGCCGGCGAGCTTGGCCGGCCAGAGCCTCGCCGCATCGCCGCCGCTGGCCGGCGGGACCATCCGGCCATACCAGGCGACGCCGGCCTTGAACTGGGTGAACTCCTCGCAGGCGAGCCAGGTGACCCCGCCGCCCCAGCAAAAGCCGGTGACGGCCAGTCTCGAAGCGTCGACGAAGGGCTGAGCCTTCAGGAACTTCAGCGTCGCGCCGACATCTCCCATGACCTGCTGGTCGGACGCCTGATTAACGATCTTGATCACCGCGGCGAGGTCGCTGAGCGGGGCCGGGTCGGCCACCCGCACGAAGAAGGCCGGGGCCACGGCGACATACCCCAGCTTGGCCAGGCGCCGACAGGTGTCCCTGATGTATTCGTGCAGGCCGAACACCTCCGAAACCACCAGCACGGCCGGAAACCGTCCCCTGGCCTTAGGGCGCGCGACGTATCCCGGCAGGGCGAAGTCGGTGGCCGGCAGGGTGACCGTCTCGGTGATCAATCCGGCGTCGTCGGTGTGGATGGGTTCGGCCCGAGCCGACCAGGCGGCGGCGGCGTAACCAGCGAAGAAAAGGCCGGCGACGGCGCGTCGGGAGACGTGCAGATCCTCGGGCGCGACGCCTTCGGGCCGGGTCAGGATGGACATGGCTGGTCTCCGCTGTTTCGATCATGGTCGCCGGCCGCGCCGGTGTTG
>Ga0182024_10009740_pt1 | contig 19780 bp, 19 predicted proteins | sample P32metaG_FD_120480 | JGI IMG/M metagenome (GOLD analysis project Ga0182024, IMG submission 120480) | Permafrost microbial communities from Stordalen Mire, Sweden - P3-2 metaG (Illumina Assembly) | ecosystem: Environmental > Terrestrial > Soil > Wetlands > Permafrost | place: Sweden: Stordalen... | reverse complement strand
GAACATCGGGTTGTCGGTGCGGAAGGTGCCAAGCGAAGCGGGCACGACCCCTTTGGCGGCGAGCGACCCCCCGAGAGCGAGGGCAGGGATCATGATGCCGAAACGCCCGACCAGCATGTCGATACCGCCGACGACGTTGTAAAAGGCCGTGTTGCCGTTAAGGCCGGCCATGGCCGAACCATTGTTATTTCCCTGCGAAGTCAGTGCGTAAAGGATCTCGGTGAAGCCGTGTGGCCCGGCGTTCTCCGGGCCAACTTGCCCAGCGTGGATCGACACCGCTATGCCCGTCAGGACGAGCACGATGAGCGGCATGACAAGTGAACCGAGGCCGGCCAGCTTCACCTCCCGGGCCTGGATTTTCTTCCCCAGGTACTCCGGTGTTCGCCCGATCATCAACCCCCCGATGAACACAGCGATAACGGCATAGATGAGGATCGTGTACAACCCGCTCCCCGTCCCTCCTGGGGTGACCTCACCCAGCATCATCCCTGTGAGCAGGCCGAAGCCGCCCATCGGGTTGTACGAGTCGTTCGCTCCGTCGACGGCGCCGTCGGAGGTCTGGGTCATCGACACGTCGAACAGGGCGCTGCTCGTGTCGCCGAAGCGCACCTCCTTGCCCTCCATGTTCCCGGTGGGCTGACTGGTTACCCCGGCTGCGACCACCGCCGGGTTGCTCGTGTGCTCGGCGTAGCTCGTAAAGCCGACCCAGGAACCGAAGATCAGCACCATCGCGGCCAGCAGTGCGGCCCCGTGGCGGATGCTCCCCACCATCTTGCCGAAGGTGTACGTGAGGGCGAACGGGATGGAGAGGGTGAGGCAGATGAAGAAGAAGTTGGTGAACGCGGTTGGGTTTTCCAGCGGATGGGCCAGGTCGACGTTGAAGAACCCGCCACCGTTGGTCCCGAGCTGCATGATCGAGGACATAAACCCGGCCGGGCCGCGAGCGATGCTCTGAGTGACGCCGTTGAGGGCGTTATGGACCGTTGCCGGTCCAGCTAACGTCTGCACGGCACCCTGGCCTACGACGATGATGCCGGCGATGAAGGCTATCGGCAGGAGGATATAGAGCATGCAACGGGTGACATCGACCCAGAAGTTGCCGATGGTGGGGGAATTGCGCCTAGAAAAGCCACGTGCCATGGCGATGGCAGCGGCGATGCCGACGGCCGGGCTCACGAACTGCTCCACCGTGAGCACACCGATCTGGGAGAAGTACGACATCGCCGTCTCGCCGCCGTAATTTTGCCAGTTGGTGTTGGTCAGGAACGAAACAGCCGTATTGAAGTCGAGTGCCGGAGTCACTGCACCTAAGTGCTGTGGGTTGAGCGGCAGCGACCCTTGGATCCTCATGCCCAGGTAGCCAAAGGCAGTTAGGACGGCGGAGAAGATCACGAGCGAGCCGGCATAGCGCTTCCAGGACTGCTCGTGTTCGGGCCCTGTACCGAGCGCCCGGTAGAACGGCCGCTCAGCCCAGGCAAGGTAGTGGACGCGGCCATCAAAGACGGCGGCCATGTACGAACCTAGGTACCGCCAGCAAAGGCCCAGGACGACGAGCAGCGCCACAATAGTCAGGAAGAAGTCCATTTAGAACTTCTCCGGCTTGAACATGGCGACGCCCAGGTAGATGAACATCAAGATCGACACCGACAGAAGGATGGCTTGGACGGCTGTCATAAGCGGTCCAAGGCCCATATGAACCCGAGCATCGCGATCGTGAAGACCAGGATGCCGAGCACTGAGAGGAAATCAGCCATTGGTTCAGGTTGTGCCCGCGGGGGTGAACAGGATGTGGACGGGGCCCCTGGCGGTATCAATAAAATGTGGAGCCCGGCGGCCGGGCTCAGCCAGCTGAGAGGCAGTAGCCGATGCCGGGTGATGTCCGCAGGAGCGGGCCGCCTTTTTTCCCGAGCTTCTTGCGAAGCCGGTATACGTAGACCCGCAGGTAGTCCGCCTCGGCTCCGTAGCTGTCCCCCCAGACCTGGCGAAGCACCATCTGGTGGGTGCAGGTCTTACCGGCGTGGCGGGCAAGGAACGCCAGGAGCTCGAACTCCCTTGCCGTCAGGTCGACCGGCTCGCCGGCGACGGTCACCTGGTAGTGGACAAGGTCAAGCTCGATCGGGCCGACAGTGAGCAGCCCCGCCTCTGGGGCGGGCAGCGCTGAGCCATGGCGGAGCGCCGTACGGATCCTGGCTTCGAGCTCAGCCATGCCGAAGGGCTTGGTCACGTAGTCGTTGGCGCCAGCGTCCAGAGCAGCCACCTTGCGGTCCTCGAGCGCCGTGGCCGACAGCACTATCACGGGGACCTCGCTCCAGCTGCGGATGCGATGGACGGCTTCCAGCCCGTCGAGGTCGGGGAGCCCGAGATCGAGCACAACTACGTCCGGGGAGCGCAGAGCCAGGACCGACAGGCCTTCCTCCGCCGTCGCAGAGCTGAGCACCTCGTGGCCTTTGGCGGATAGCGCCACCTTGAGCGCACGCAACAAAGCCTTGTCGTCGTCTATGACCAGTACCCGCGCCATCAGCCAGTCGGGGCCCCATCATGCAGGACCGGGAGCGTGAAGACGAAGCGAGCTCCTTTGGCCCCGCCGCGCCGACCGGCGTCCTCGACCCAAATGCGTTCGCCGTGAGCCTCGACAAAGGCCTGCGAGATAGCCAGGCCGAGACCTCCCCTTCCGCCGGCCTCCCGCCGGCTGAACATCTGGAAGATCCTTTCCTGCTCGGCCCGAGGTACCCCCGGCCCGCTGTCGGTCACCCCGACTTCCACCTTGTCGCCGGCCACGCGCCTCGCCGACACGGTGACGGGCGCCCCCGCCGGGGAGTGGCGGAGCGCATTGTCAACGAGATTTGCCAGGACCTGGCGCACGAGGACATGGTCCACATCCACTAGGGGCAGGTCGGCGGGGGCGCGCCAACGGATGTCGCCGGGGCGCCCGCCCCGCCCGAGCACGAGGAGCGCCTCGTCGACCAGGTCGGCCACGGCCGCCGGCTGGCGCCGGAGCTCGAGGGCGCCCGACTGTATCCGAGTCATGTCCAGCAGGTTGGACACGAGACGGTCAAGGCGGTCAGCTTGCCCATCGATGAGCTCGGCGAGCTCTTTCAGGTCGCCCGGGCTCAGCGAGTGACCGTTCTCGACCAGCGCCGACGCCGAGACCTTTATGGTCGCCAGCGGCGTGCGCAGGTCATGAGACACCGCCCCCACCAGCGCACGACGGAGGCGGTCGACCTCTTCCAACAAACGCGCCCGGACGGCGTCATCGCGGAGCCCGGCCCTTTCCAGGGCGAGGGCAAGATGGTTGGCGAAAGCTCGTAACAACTCTTGTTCAGCCCTGGAACTCGGAGCACCGCGCAGCGCCATCAGGCCAACCGCCTCGTCTGTAGCGACGAGAGCAACGACCTGAAGGGCACCTTTCCCGCCGCCGGGCGGGACAGGCTCGAGGCTGACGGGCGAGCCGGTGCTGGCAGACAGGCTTTGGGCCTCTTGGTGCGACAGTGGGGCCCCAGCGGAGGCCGCTACCTCCAGAGCACCGTTGAGCGGCAGCAGCAGAGCGGCGCCCTCCAAATCGAAGGCCTCTTTCACGGAGTTGACGATCGTGCCGAGGAGCTTCGGGGTCGGCAGCTCACGGACCAGCAGCTCCGACAGGTCGAAAAGCCGGCGTACCTCGGCTGTCCTCTGCTGAGATTCGGCACGCGCGGAATTGGCAACGCCAACAACACGGGCCACCAGCACCATGACCACGCCATACACGCCCAGTGCCGCCCAATCCTCAGCCCGCTGTACGTACAGCGTGTAGTAGGGCGGGAGGAAGACGAAGTCATAGACGAAAAAACAGGTCCCAGTTGCGACTAGCCCGGCCACAAACCCCCCGACGCTGACCCCGGCCACGACGGGGACGACCAGCACGAGAGCAGTCGTCGCCGCGCTCAGCTGCGTGCGGAGCGGCACCATGCAGGCCGTCAACGCTGCGGCTATCGCAACCGCCACGACGGAGCCGTACGCGGACCGGCGCCCTTGCGACCACGCGCTGCGCCACGCCGCGCCCACTTGGGCCGTCCCCGTACCCCTAGGCTCCTGGCACGGTTCCCGCCGGACCAGTGCCCGCCGGACCAGTGCCGGCCGGACCAGTGCTCGAGGGAGCGACGCCCGCCGGGTCGGTGCCCGTCACTGCGTCGCTCAGCATCGCGATCAGCGAGGTCCCGGACGGCTCGGCCTCTGCGACGAGCAGCGAGCGGACCGCATCCTCAGAGTCAGGGGAAGCCAGCACGAGGACTTCGTCGCCGGGTTCGAGGACGGTGTCACCCCTCGGCACCACGACATGCGCCCGGCGCACGACGGCCACAACAGTCGCCTCCCGAGGCATCCCCAGGCGCGCCAGCTCTTTGCCGGCCGCCGGGGACCCTGGGGCAAGGGTCACTTCGACGAGGTGAGCACCCGAAGACTCGAGCTGCATGATCCTGACCAACGAACCTACGGAGACCGCCTCTTCTACGAGCGAGGCCAGCAGGTGGGGAGTCGATACGGCGATGTCCACCCCCCAGGTCTGGTTGAAAAGCCAGTGGTTCTTAGGGTGGTTGACGCGGCCAACTACGCGAGGTACTGCAAACTCCTGTTTGGCGAGCAGGGAAATGACGAGGTTGTCCTCGTCGTCGCCCGTCGCGGCTACCACGACGTCCGTGCTCGCGAGGCCGGCAGCATCCAGGGCCGAAACCTCGCACGCGTCCCTCACCATCCATTCGACGCCGAGGTTCGCCCCGCGCTCGGCGACCTCGGGATCCTGTTCTATGAGCAGGACCTCGTGGCCGGCCTTATGAAGGTCGGCCGCGAGGTAGCTGCCGACGTTGCCAGCCCCCGCTATGACAACTTTCATGCGCGCGGGCCTCGTTCGAGATGTTCGTCCAGGACGTCCAGCGATCCTTCGAAGACCGATACGTAAAGGACGTCCCCTGCCTGGCCCACCACTCCGGGCTTGGGAAGGTGGGACCTGCCCGCCCGAGAAAGTGCCACGATCCTTAGGCGCCCGCTCACCTCCAGGTCCTCTAACCGGTACCCGACCCAGTTCGGTGGCAAGGCGCGCTCCACCATCACTACGTCCCCTGTGGCGCTCACCCAGTCGGGCGCGGCACGCTCCGGCAAGAGCCGCCGCATGACCTGGTCCACCGTCCACGTCACCGTGGCCACGGTCGGTATACCGAGGCGACGATAAATTACGGCCCGTCGGGGGTCGTATATCCGGGCCACAACCCGGGGGACCTCGTAGGTCTCCCGCGCGATCCGGGCGGTGAGGATGTTGGAGTTGTCGCCGTTCGTGACGGCGGCAAGCGCGTCGGCTTCGGCTATCCCCGCCTCTTCGAGAGCGTCGCGGTCGAAACCGAAGCCGACAACTCCCTTGCCTCCCCAGTCCATTGCGAGACGCTGAAGAGCCCTCGGGTTCTTGTCGATCACCGAGACCTCGTTCCCGTCCCGCGAAAGGATCGTCGCCAGCTCGCTGCCGACCCTCCCGCAGCCCACAACGACGACACGCACTTAAGCATCGTACTTGGCATGGCTGTCCACCCCGGCTACGCTTTTGCAGCGGCTCCCTGAAGCTCAAGGGCTAGCCATTGGAGGGCGCCCCAGCGGTGCCGGATATCTGAAGGGCCCTATCAGCGCCAGTGAGCACCCCAGGCACGCCCACCGAGGCCCAGCGCATACGTGATCTAGAGAGCACCGTCGAGATCCCCGAGACCCTCGGGTACCGGATCAAGAACGTCCTGCTCGGCCCGCCGATGGTCAGCGAGCAGCTAGCCACCGAGCGGCTGGGCAGCCTCATGGCGATGGGGGTGCTCGCACCGGACGGCATCTCCTCCTCGGCGTACGGGACCGAGGAGATGTTGGTCGAGCTGGTCAAGTACGTCGGGGTCGCGTCGTTCGCGCTGGTGCTACCCGTCACGTTCGCCTTGCTGCTGGTGCTCGTCTTCGTCACCCTCTCCTATCGAGAAGTGGTGATGGTATACACCCGCGCCGGCGGCTCGTACGTGGTTGCCAGGGACAACTTCGGCCCGACCGTCGCGCAGGTGGCCGCCGTCGCTCTGCTCATCGACTATACGGTCACCGTTGCGGTCCAGACTGCCGCCGGCACCGACGCGCTGACGTCAGCGTTCCCGACGTTGCTTCATTACAGCCTTCTGGGCCTGTCGTCGAGCGTGTGGATCAGCGTCGCTGTGGTGGTCCTGATGGCCTACGGCAACCTGCGAGGAATACGCGAGGCCGGCCGCATTTTCGCCTTCCCGACGTACTTTTTCGTCTTCGCCCTAGGAAGCGTGATCGTCACCGGCGTGGTCCGGTCGCTGATCGGCCACCTTCATCAGTTTTCCATACACCGCCCGGGTCTTTACCACTTCGGCTCTCCCGGCAGCGGTCTCTTGATGGGCGCATCTGCGCTCGTGATAATGCGTTCGTTCGCCAACGGCGGTGCCTCGCTGACAGGGGTCGAAGCAATATCCAACGGGGTTAGCGTTTTCAAGCCGCCCGAGGGGGTACGGGCGCGGCGCGTCTACCTCCTGATGGGCGTCATCCTGGGCTCGCTGGTCCTAGGCACATCTTTCCTAGCCAGGTGGACCCATGCTGCCCCCTTTATCGCCGGAGCTCCCACTGTCATCTCTCAAGAAGCACAAGCCGTGTTCGGGTCCGGGCCCGCTGGGCACACCCTGTTCTACATGGTCCAGCTCGCCACCTTGCTTATCCTCTATACGGGCGGTAATACAAGCTTCAACGGCTTCCCGTTCTTGGCCAGCTTCGTGGCGGGGGACCGCTTCCTGCCACGCCAGCTCACCAAACGCGGGCACCGGCTGACTTTCTCGAACGGGATCATCGTGCTCGCGATCGTCGCCATAACCCTCCTGCTCGTTACGAGGGCAAACGTAACGGCCCTGGTAGCGGTCTATGCCATCGGCGTTTTCACGGGGTTCACGATGGCAGGCGCGGGGATGAGCAAACACCACTGGGTGCACCGCGAACGCGGCTGGAGGCACAAGCTGGTGATCAACGGCAGCGCCTCGGTCCTGTCGGCGATCGTTGTGCTGATCCTCGCGGTAGCCAAGTTCAAGCAGGGGGCGTGGACGGTCGTGCTCCTCTTCCCGATCCTCACCATGGCGCTCATCCGTCTCAACCGCGAGTACCGAGCCGAGGCTCAACAGCTCGACAAAGGCGCCATGGAAGCGACCGAGGTGCCCATCCTCCACCGTCACGTCGTCTTGGTGTTCGTGGACCGCCTGGACCTGGCCACCGCCCGGGCTATCCAGTACGCCCGCAGCCTCAACCCGGACGAAGTCCGAGGCGTGCATTTTCTCCTGGACAACGCTGTTGCACAGGCGCTCAGGGAGAACTGGGGGCGTCTCATGATCCGGCGCCTACCACTGGAGATCAGGGAATGCCGCGACCGCCGGCTCGTGAGAGCCGCGGTGGACCTGGTAGCCACGACGTTGGCCGACGGGGACACGGAGGTCTCGGTACTCCTACCTCGGCGTTTGTACTCATGGGGCTGGGGCCACCTGCTCCACGACCGCACCGCCGACCGCCTAGCGGCTGTCGTGGGCCGGCTACCTCACGCGAACGCGACAATTGTCCCGTTCCAGCTGACCAAGATGCGGCCGTCCCGCAAGAACGCCAAAGCGAACCTTAAGGCCCCACCTAAGAAACGGGCACGTGAAGTGGAGCGGAGCGAGGATCTGGTCGCGGTGGAGGGGGTTATCCCGATCGGTCAGATCCAATGGCGCCATAAGGCAAGGATCGCTGGCCGGGTTACCTCGGTCGAAGTGCAGCCGTGGCGTGGAGCCCAAGTGCTCAGCTGCACCCTTGTCGACCGCAGCGGTTCGGTGACGCTCGTGTTCACCCGTCGCGACGTCCCCGGGATAGAGACGGGGGCTCAGATCGTGGCGGAGGGTACGGTCGGGGAGCATGAGGGCCGGCTGGTCCTTCTGAACCCGATCCACGAAGTGCTCAAGAGGGCGCCCGCGGACCCCATCCGCAACTGAGCTCAACGAGCCCTGAGTGGGCCGTAAAGCGAGCCCCTCAGCCGGCGAGGGTTGGCCCCTGTGCGATCCGATAGACGGCTTGCAGTTCCTCTTCGGTGAGCACCCAGTCAGCAGCACTGACGTTGGCGTACACCTGCTCGGCCTTGGTTGCCCCGGCAATAACCGAAGCCACCACCGCCTTAGCCGCTAACCAGGCGATGGCCAGGTCGAGAAGGCTGTGGCCGTGTTGCCGGGCAAAGTCCTCCAACTCTTCTACGACATCTATCGTGGGCCCCGCCAACAGGGTCTGCCGGCGGTCGGCTGGCATACCTGCGAGGCGCGTACCAGGAGGAGGCGGCTCCCCCCGGCGGTACTTGCCCGACAGGAGCCCGTTGGCGAGCGGGGAATAGGGGATAAAGGCGGTCCCCAAGCGTTCGCACTCGGCTAGCACTTCCAGCTCGGGCTCCCGCTCCAACAAGCTGTACTGGTTTTGCACGCTGACAAAGCGCGGCGCCCCCTCGGCGGCCGCCGCCTCCGCCTCACGCAGCTGAGCGGCAGAGAAGTTCGAGCACCCGATCTCGCGCACCTTGCCCGCCTTGACCAGCTCGGCAAGCGCGGCCAAAGTGTCGGCGATCGGGGTCGCTGCGTCCGGCCGATGGAGCTGGTAGAGGTCGATGTAATCAGTCCCGAGGCGACGCAGGCTGTCCTCCAGGGCACTCTTCACGTACTTCGGCGCGGCGCCGGTGCGCTCGGGGCTCACGGTCATCCCGAACTTGGTTGCGACGATGACGTCGGCCCGGTCCTGGCCGAGCGCGGCCCCGAGGATTTCCTCGCTACGAGTGCCGCCGTAGATATCTGCGGTGTCGAAGAAATTGATGCCCGCGTCGAGGGCCGCCCTCACCACTTCGGTGCTGTGGCCCTCGTTTGTCCGCCCGCCAAAATTGTTGCAGCCGAGGCCTACCAGCGAGACATCGAGCGAACCGATCTGTGGTATTGGCATGAGAGGTTCCATGGGAACAAGTTACAGGTCGTCCGGGGAGCCGTCCGCACCCTCCTTGGGGCGAGGCCTCACCCAGTCCTCCATCTGGCGCAACGCACGCTCGACGCCTCCGGCGGTAACTTCCAAGATCTTCAAAAAACGGTCCCGATAATGGGTGATCGCCGCCGCCAGCTCCCGGGTCACAGGGGGCTCGTGGCCACGTCGGACGTAGGCTCCGCCGCGCACCCGGTCGTAGCTGCCATCGCTCACCCACGCCATGAGCTCACGGGCCCGCTTGACAGCGAACGGGTGGGTGAGGCTCATTTCGACCCAAGCACGGGACCAGCGAGCCAGGATGTCCTCTTCTTCCTCGTAGCGCGCCGCCTGCGCAAGGAAAGCGTCGAGGCTCATCCCCTCGATGGCGCCGCCCGCCAGACGCATCAACATTTGGCACGTGGCCAAGGGGTCACCGACCACTAGAGCACTGGCGCGGTCGGAAGAAAGCTCCGTAGCGCGCGACCATTCCAGCAACACCATGTAAATCGCAAGCATGGGCAGGCCCGCCATAGCTCCCCCGGCGCCACTTCGGCTCGTAATTAGCGACGACAGGATCAAGAGCGCAGTTTGGTAATAATAGTGCTCGGAAAGCACGTGGCCGAGCTCATGCGCGAGAACGACGTCTACATCGGTCGAAGCGAACTCTTTCACCAAACCCGAATAAACAATCACAATCGGGCGCTTGGCCCCGATCGTCATTGCATTGGCGCTCGGGGTCTGGGTGATAAACAGGTCAGGTACCTCGGCAATATCCAACACATAGGCAGCTCGGCAATACCTCGACCAGAGCTGCGGGACCTGCTTGTCCGATATCTGTACCGCATTTCCGGTATAAATCTGGCGGACGAGGCGCTCGCGGCGCGCAGAAACGAGACGTTTGATCACCTTGTCCATCAACGGGATGGAATGCAGGGCGGCCGTAGCGGCCCGGTCCGTGGGGTGCTCGTAGGACTTGGGGCTGATCTGCTCGAAGCGCAGGCTTTCCTGGAGCGACATACAACGAGCCTACGCCGCTTCGCCCTGATCAGCTCCCACATTGAGCCCAGATCTGGCCCTGCGGGGGCTGCTAGTGGCAAAGGTTGGGGGCCGCGGCGGATCTTGCTGTTAGGAACTGCTTTACCCGCGCCGAAACCAAAGGGGTGGGAACAGACCAAGTTAAGTGCCCCGGCTGCTCGGGCACCCTCATGACGGGCCAGGTCGACGGGTTCCGCCAGTACCTATGCACCGGGTGCGGGGGGGCCGTGATCGGCATAGCAGTGCTCCGCCAGGTGTCGAGCGCTGCGCAGCACATCTGGACATCCGAGCCGGTGCCAGCAGCGACCCCGGTGCACTGCCCGTTCTGTTCGGCGGGAATGGAGAGCAGGACTACGCCGACCGGCTCCGCTGCGATCTGCAAGGCCTGCGAAGTCGTGTGGCTCGACAAAGCGGCCGTAAGTTCGCTTCCCGCCAAGGACGCCGCCCCCACCGGCCACTCGACCCTGGCGACCGAGACACCCCACTGCGAGCAGTGCGGGGCCCCCATCGCCCACACTTGGGACGAGAGTTGCCCATACTGCGGAGCTGCCATCCACGCTCCGACGCAGGTTGTCCTGTTCCCCACGGAGCTCCCGGGAGAGCACTCCGACTGGGAACATGGGAGACGAGGCCGCCTGCTCTCAGGCGTCCTCGACGCCTTGACCGACGGCAATCTTTAGCTCCCGCCTAGCTCGGCCCCCATAGGGCGTTCGTCCTGGTGCGCCCAGCCCAGGAACATCACTTTCGGCTCTGCCGGTCCTCCTAGGCTAACCAGGCCATGCTGAGTGCTCTCCGCCCGCTCCAGCACCGCAACTTCGCCCTTATCTGGTGGGCCGCCCTGTTGTCCAACGTCGGTTCGTGGATGCAGACCGTGGCGGTCGGCGTCTTCGTGACCGCTCGCACCGGCCGCCCCGGCTGGACCGGCCTGGTCGCCGCCGCTGCCTTCCTACCGATCGGGCTGCTCTCGCCACTGGGTGGGGTGATCGCCGACCGGCTCGACCGCCGGATCTGGTTGTTCGCCACCACGACGGGCGAGACCGCCTTCGCCACGTGCCTCACCGTGCTGGCAGCCACAGGAAGGGCCACACCAGTAACGGTGACCCTGCTGGTATTCGGCGGGGGTGCCATGGCCGCCGTGGGTTTCCCGGCCTATCAAGCCATGCTCCCCGACCTCGTACCTGCAAGTGAGCTGGGCGCGGCGATCTCGCTTGGCTCAGCGCAGTACAACATGGGCCGAGTGATAGGACCTGCTCTGGCCGGCTTCGCGATCATCGTCGGGGGGTACTCGTGGGCTTTCGGGATCAACGCCGCCTCGTTTTTCGCCGTGATGATCGCTCTTTGCCTGGTGCACCTGCCTCGAGTTACGCGGTCCACCGCCCCGGCGTCGCTGCGCCAACGATTGGTCGAGGGCGGCCGCGCAACGCTCGCCAACCCGGCGACGCGGGTGGCTGTCGTCCTGATCTCGGTGGTAGCCCTCACGGCGTCGCCATTCATCGCCCTGGTGCCCGCCGTTGCTCTCAAGGCGTTCGCTTCCAAGGCGACCGGCACTTCGGTACTCATCACCGCCCAGGGCATCGGGGCGGTTGGCGGAGCGCTGGCGCTCACCCCTCTGGTCCATCGGTTCGGGAGACGGCATGTGCTGGTCGCCAGCATGGCAGCTGTCTGCCTGTTCCTGTGCGCCTACGGCCTGGCACCCGATCTGTGGCTGGGCGCGGTGGCCCTGCTCCTTGTCGGGGCGGCCTACATCGGTGTGCTCGCTGGTTGCAACACCATTGTCCAGCTTTACGCTCCGGCATCGCTTCGAGGTCGAATGCTCGGGATCTACATGATGGCTCTCGGGATCCTGTACCCGATAGGTGCCCTAGCCCAGGGTGCCATTGCAAACGTCGTCGGGATCCGCGCCGTCACAGTGGGCGGAGCACTCGTCCTCCTGGTCCTGCTCGTAACCGTGCTGCGCCGCAGCATCCCGGCCAACCTGGAAGGAACTGCCGTCCCGCCAGTTCCAGACGGGTGACGGGCCTGGATGTCCTGGGACCTGTTTCGCGCGCGCCCTGATAGGGTTTTGAACCAGCCCGGACTAGCAGCCTGCGGAGGAAGAACAACATGGCCGAGCTGAGACGTGACGGCGACGATCTGGTGGTGGCGCTCAGCGTCGCAGAGAAAGCCGAGGCGGTCCATGGAGATATCCGGGTCCCTGCATCGTCGGTCCGCGCGGTGGAAGTGGTCGACGACGCGATCCATGCACTGAACGCTTGGACGAAGACAGTCGGGGCAGCATGGCCTGGCCGATTTGCTATTGGCACTTTCCGTGACAGCGATGGGAAGGTTTTTGCGGCGGTCCACCATGACACACCGCGCGGCGTGAAAATATTGCTCGAAGGTGCGAACTTCGACGCACTGGTCATCGGCTGCGCGGACCCCGAAGAAGTCGTGAGAGACCTCGGTACTTTCTGAGGGACCGGGTTGGAGCCGAGGGCGACGGTCCTCGCTGCTCCCATTGGCCCTCCAGTACCCCTTAGTAGCCTTCTCGGGGATGAGATGTTGCAGAACGAGGCAGTCGCTCAGGTCCACAGTCGCAATATCGCCTATGGCTGTTACATGTTCCTCCTAAGACGGGTCTGACCCGGACCACCGGCCGGTGGATGAGTAAAGTCGAAACGTGCGTCGCTCCATCTCAGCGGTGGTGGCCACATTGGCGATATTGCCCGCGATGCCCGGCCCCACCGTGGCTGGCGCGACCACACCGGTCGTTGTGCACGAGGTGGCACAGCTAAAAGGATCGTGGTCCCTTCAACCCGTGCCCGCCCCCGCTAAAGCGAGGTCAATCGACCTCGGCGCGGTGTCGTGCCCATCCGCAAATACCTGTAGCGCTGTGGGCTCTTATACGGGAACTGCGGGTACCGCGGTGGCCGTGGCCGAAGACTGGAACGGGGTCAAGTGGTCTGTCCAGCCCACTGTCTCCCTGACCGGCGTTAGTTCCAGCCAGCTCAGTGCCGTCTCCTGCGCTGCTGTCGCCGCGTGCATGGCGGTTGGCCAGTTGGAAAAAGTACGCTCCGGTTCAAGTCCGTTGGCCGAAAAGTGGGACGGCAGCGCTTGGGAACTAGAAGCTACCCCGGTCCCCTCCGCCAGCCAGTACCCGCAACTGAGCGACCTGGCCGGAGTGTCGTGCTGGACTGCGTCCACCTGTGCAGCCGTCGGTTCCTTTACCGATAGTTCGCACCGCGACCAGGCCCTGGCCGAGCATTGGGACGGTGCCCGTTGGTCAGTCCAGCCCATTCCGAGCCCCGCCGGCACCTGGTACCTCGAGCTGAACGGGATCTCGTGCTCTTCGGCCTCGGAGTGCATGGCTGTCGGCTCGGTCGGGACCAGTCCCAGCGCGGGGCCTGAGGACACCTTGGCCGAACGCTGGAGCGGGGGTGCCCACTGGACCGTCGACAGCCCGCTCAACCCGCCCAACGAGATATACCGATGGCTCTACGGTGTTTCATGCCTATCGGCAAAGTCCTGTTTCGCCGTGGGCGCGGACGAGGACAGCTCAGGCACCTACTCCATGCTCTCCGAGCGTTGGAACGGGACGGGTTGGTCTATCCTTTCGACCCCGAGCCCTCGATCGGGCGGGAAGTTCCGCGCTCTTTTCGCAGTGTCGTGCCCATCATTCACAACCTGCACCGCCGTCGGGTACGAACAGACTCCTTATGGCTATTCGACGGTGGCGGAGCGGCTCGACGGCACTACGTGGACGGTTCAGCCCACCCCCAACCCGGCGGGCAAGGCCTACACCGAATTCGCGGGGGTCGACTGCGTATCCATGACCAGTTGCACCGCCGTTGGAAGCGGCGTCGCGGAAGGCTATTCCTGAGGCTTATAGCCGTCGTCCACTGGCAGACTGAGGCCCATGCAAATAGGCGTCGTGTACCCGCAGAACGAACTTGGGGGAGATCCGGCCGCGGTTCGGCGAATTGGCAGAGCTGTCGAGGACCTGGGTTTTGACCACCTCCTCGCTTACGACCACGTGCTGGGTGCCGTTCACGCCAATCGACCCCGTCCGCTGACCGGCCCTTACACCGAGCACGACCCGTTCCACGACCCATTCGTGATGTTCGCCTACTTGGCCGGGATTACCGAGCGGATCGGCTTCGCCACCGGCATCCTGGTCCTCCCGCAGCGCCAGACTGCGCTCGTGGCACGCCAGGCTGCCGATGTTGACCTCCTGTCCGGCGGCCGGCTTCGCCTAGGAGTCGGGGTCGGCTGGAACCATGTCGAGTACGAGGCCCTCGGGCAGGACTTCGGTACCCGCGGCGCCAGGCAAGAGGAGCAGATCAACCTGCTCAGGCGGTTGTTCACGGAACCTGTCGTCGACTTCTCCGGCCGCTTCGACCGAGTGGACAGAGCCGCCCTGGTGCCGAAACCGGCGCGTCCCATCCCGATATGGCTTGGTGGGTCGAGCGAGGCGGCGTTCGACCGGGCGGCCCGGCTGGCGGACGGGTTCATCTTCTTCGGCGGCGGCGGCATCGATCATGTCGTCGACGCTTGGGACCGGATGCGTGATCGCCTCGGCGAGCTGAACAGATCTGTCGAAGACTTCGGCGGGGAGTACGTGGTCCTTCCTCGGAACGGGGTCGGCGACCTCAGCGCGAAAGTGGACGGCTGGCGCAAGGCAGGCGGCACCCATGTTTCAGTTGTCACGATGGGCATGGGCCTGGGGACCGCCGATGCTCACATCGACTACCTGTCTTCGGTCGCAGGGGCGCTCGGTTTGCCTTGAGAAACGGCAGGCCTCTGGCCTGCGTTAGACCGCCCCTGCCCAGGCTTCGGAACGATGCGGGGCGCCATCAGAGGCAGCTGCACCGAGCCCGATGCCAGGCTTGGCCTCAGGCCAGCTACCGAGAAAGTTCTAGCCGCGGGTCATGGTTATCGTCCCGCTCCAGGTCTGGTTATGCGAACACGTGAGGTCAAGGCTGTCGTCGGAACAATCCGTAGATTGCGGGTAAGCGAACGAGCTCTTCTTGACGACGACGATGATCTTGCCGGACCGCTGGAGCTCGGACAGGGGGACCTGGGCACTCGCGGCGAGCGGGTCGGTGGCACCGGGGGCTGGTTGCGTACCGGCGAAATAGAACCCGCCGTCCTGGGGGTCGACCGATTGGCACTCTTGGTCCTCGTCGGCGCCGGAAATGAGGTCAAGGATCAGGACGTAGTTGGTCTTGTGGGCGGTCGAGGTCTTGCCGATCAGCACGGCGGGGTTGCTCCCCGCCGAACTTTCGTCAGACTGAAACGCGAAGTCCTTGGAGCAGGTGGAGCTGTCGCCACAACCGACGCCTGCTTTCAGCTTGTAAGACTCGTGCGTCGTACCCGTGAGCGTGCCCGTCACGTTCCCGGTGCTAGCAGGCGAAACCAACGCCACGCTGTGCCAGGTCACGCTCCAGCTGAACTCGGAGCTGGTAGCCGAGGTGGTGACGTCGGTGCATTGGGCACTGCCCGAGTTCTGGCTGGCATTGCTCTCGAACGACCCGGAACCCGTGAACTGGATGGTCCAAGTCCTGGCCGTGGCCCCGGCGGTATTTGCCAGGCCGGCCATGAGCATTGCCATCGTTGCCACGACCACAAACCATCTGCGCATGGGTGGAAGTTAGCAGCCCTAAGGTGGAAGCGCCCGAGGTGTACCAGGCTGCGCCTGTTGTCGCATCATTATGATAGTATAATAATGATGAGTTCAGAACAGGTGGAGACCGCGCCCACGGTGATCGGTGAGCTGAGCCGTCGGCGGCGCATCGGCATCCTGCTGATCTGCTCTATGAGCCTCCTCATCGTGGGGCTCGACGTCACCATCGTAAACGTCGCCCTGCCCTCGATCGGGCGGGGGTTCCACGCCTCGCTGTCGGGCCTGCAGTGGACGGTGGATGCCTACACCCTGGTGCTGGCTAGCCTGTTGATGCTCTCCGGCTCCACCGCCGACCGTCTCGGGCGTCGGCGCACGTTCCTCATTGGGTTGGTGACCTTCTCGGCCGGCTCGTTGCTGTGCAGCCTGGCACCCAACCTTGCACTCCTTATCGTCTTCCGCATGGTCCAGGCGGTGGGCGGGTCGATGCTGAACCCCGTGGCCATGTCGATCATCACCAACACTTTCACCGTCCCCCGCGAACGCGCCCAGGCCATCGGGGTTTGGGCCGCTGTGGTCGGGGTGTCCATGGCGCTAGGCCCGGTGGTGGGAGGGGTACTGGTGAGCTCAGTCGGGTGGCGCTCGATTTTCTGGATCAACATCCCAGTCGGGCTTACGGCAGTGGTCCTGGCCCGGCGGTACATCCCGGAGTCCAAGGCACCCGTGGCAAGGAAGGTGGACGTCCCCGGACAGGTCCTCGTGATCACTCTCCTCTCCTCCCTGACATACGGCATCATCGAGGCCCCGAGCCGGGGCTGGTCGTCGCCGGTCATCATCGGTGCGGCCGTTGTGGCCGCCGTGTCGCTGGTTGCGCTCCTGGTCTGGGAGCACCGGGTCGACGTGCCGCTCATAGAGCTGAGCTTCTTCCGGTCGGTGCCCTTCTCCTCAGCCGCTGTGATCGCCGTTGCTGCGTTCGCCGCGCTGGGTGGGTTCCTATTCCTCAACACCCTCTACCTGCAGGATGTGCGTGGGCTTTCTCCGTTGCACGCCGGGCTCGACACACTGCCGATGGCAGCGATGACCATCCTCTTCCCCCCGTTGTCCGGGCGGATCGTCGGCAGGCGAGGGGGAAGGATCCCCCTGGTCATCGCTGGCCTGGCTCTCAGCGCCTCCTGCCTCATGCTGGTCAGGTTAAGCCCAACGACCCCCTTCTCCTGGTTGTTCACCGCCTACGTTGTCTTTGGGATCGGCTTCGGCTTTGTGAACGCGCCGATCACCAATACCGCGGTTTCGGGCATGCCCCGTGCCCAGGCGGGCGTGGCTGCAGCAATTGCCTCGACCTCCCGCCAGATCGGCCAGACCCTGGGCGTAGCCGTGGTCGGCTCACTTGTGTCGGTCTCGTTGCGGACCGCAAGCCACTCGGACTTCGCTCTGGCGAGCCGGGCCGGGTGGTGGGCCCTGACCGGGTGCGGAGCAGCATTGTTGATGCTCGGACTGGTAGCGACATCTCAATGGGCCCGGGGCACTGCCCGGCGCACGGCTGAGTCGTTCAACCCTGAGTACCTCGAAGGGAACGCAGCGCGATGAAGGCGAGCGTTCACCAGGTGCGTTCGGCCCGCGAGGCATGGCGGGCGATGGCCGGTTTGGTGCTTGACAACCAGCGGCGGCGGGAGGTCAGTGAGCAAACCGGTGTGAGTTTCGGGACGATGAGGGCGTTGCGGCGTATCGCCGGCAGGGCGATGCCCATGCGGGAGCTGGCCGGCCTCCTCGGCATGGAGCCGCCCAACCTGACCGCGGTCATCGACGATCTCGAGCACTCGGGGCTCGTGCAGCGCCACGCCCATCCGACAGACCGCCGGATCAAGCTCGTGGTGGCCACCCCCAAGGGCGCGGCACTGGCGCGACGGGCGGAGAAGATCCTCGACCGGCCACCCGCCGGCTTGTTGGATCTACCGGCCGATGAGCTGGAGACCCTGGTACGGATCCTTGCCCGAGCTAGGGGCGGTTCAGCTCCGGGCCCGGCTCGACCGGCACCCCGATGACGGTCCCGCAGCGCCCGCAGTAGAACACGGTCATGCTCAAAAAGCCTTGTCTCTCGACGGTCTCGTCACCCGGCGCCGCTTCGATAGTGGTGTAACGGGCGGACCTCGACAACGTTGCGCGGCAGCGGCTGCACCGCGGACGCGCGACGGGCGCCGGGCCCGCTTCGCCCTCAGTCTCCGGGCCGGGGACATCGGCGCCACTCGCCAGCTCTATTACCCTCTGGCGGATGCGCAATAAGTCGGCGCCGAGGCTCACGAGCACTTCGACCGCCACGCTCTCGCCTTCGCGGACAAGGCCCAAGAGGATGTGCTCGGTGCCTATGTAGTTGTGCCCCAGCTGGAGGGCTTCACGAAGGGACATCTCCAGCACCCTCTTGGCACGCGGGGTAAACGGCGGGGAACCCGAACTCGAACTCCCAGCTGGCCCGAGCCTCTCCTCCACCTCTTGTCGCACTACCTCGAGGCGGATACCAAGAGATCCCAACGCCTGAGCCGCCACGCCGTCGCCCTGACGGATAAGACCAAGAAGAAGGTGCTCGCTGCCGATGAAGTTGTGGTTCAACAGGCGCGCTTCTTCCTGAGCCAGCACCAGCACCCTGCGGGCCTCGTCAGTGAAACGCTCGAACATCTCTGCTCCCAGCATCGCGCACATCGAGTGGCACGAGCCCGGCAAAGTCGCGCGTGGCAGAGTTGAGCCATGGAAAGACTGAGCAACCAGCAGATCCTCGATGCCGGTATCGTCGACTGGCGCAAGCTCGCCCAGGCGCTGCATGCGCGCTACGCGGTCCCTGACTACGTCGCCGCAGCGGCCTTCGTCGCTGCCGTGGCAGAGGTCGCCGAGGCCGACGGTCACCACCCAGACCTGAAACTGACATACGGCACCATCGACCTCTCGCTGTGCACCCATGAGGACGGCCTTTGGGTTACACAGAAGGACATCGACATGGCCAGGAAGATCAGTCAGATCGCCCACGAAAAAGGGCTCGCCCCGGAGCCCGGCTCGGTAACCCAGCTCGAGATCGCGCTCGACACCGCGCATGACGACCGCGTCGCCGTCTTTTGGTCAGTGCTGCTCACCGGTAGCCCGGACAACAAGATCTACGACTCGATCTTCGACCCGACCGGCCGTGTGCCAGCCTTATGGTTCCAGAGCACCGACGACCACCAAGTCCCCCGCCAGCGCTGGCACTTTGACCTGTGGCTAGCCCCCGAGACCGCCGACAAAAGGATCGCTGCAGCGGTGGCCGCCGGAGGGTCGGTGGTCGACGAGTCCGGAGCCCCAACGTTCACCGTTCTCGCCGATCCAGACGGCAACCGGGTTTGCATCTGTCGCGCGACGGGACGCTGATCCGGTACCACCGGTCCGCGCCTTGTGGCAAATGATGAGCCAGCGTCAATTGAAAATGATGAACCAGCGGGAAATTAAAAGCCGAGCGCGACAGCTCTTAAATGTCGTAGCTGAGCCCAGTCAGATGATTAGGCCCGGGTCTCCCGCGTCGGTGACGACCGGCAGGCCGGCCTTCTCCCAAGCGCGCATTCCTCCGGACATGTTGACTGCGTTGATCCCGTGCGATTTGAGGAACTGGGTGACGGTGTGCGACCGGGCGCCGGAACGACAGACGATCACCGCGGTCACCTCTCGTGGAACCTCGTCCAGCCTCGCCTCGACCTGGCCCATTGGGATGAAGCGCGCTTGGGGGGCGTGGCCGGCAGACCATTCGTCCAGCTCCCGAACGTCGATGACCACGGCACCACCGTTTACGAGGTCATCGACCGCCAGCGGTTCGACTTCGGCGGTCATCTCAGGGCTCGACCAGTCTTCGGCGACGGGCAGCCCGGCGAACGCTTCACACCATAACCGCCGATCAAATCTGAGACGTCAGAAAAACCAACATGATCAAAGAGACTAGCAGCGACAATGGGTTCTCGGAATTAGACCAGCGGCCGTTCGGTTGCCTGTATGCCGGCACCCTGGGCCGGCGTGCTTGCCGAGGGGATGGTTACCGTCACAGACAGGCCGCCGTCATCCCGCGGGCGGGCGCTTGCGGCGCCGCCATGCACCGCAGCGATGGACGCGACAATGGCCAGGCCGAGCCCGAAG
>Ga0182024_10009739_pt1 | contig 19782 bp, 13 predicted proteins | sample P32metaG_FD_120480 | JGI IMG/M metagenome (GOLD analysis project Ga0182024, IMG submission 120480) | Permafrost microbial communities from Stordalen Mire, Sweden - P3-2 metaG (Illumina Assembly) | ecosystem: Environmental > Terrestrial > Soil > Wetlands > Permafrost | place: Sweden: Stordalen... | reverse complement strand
TCTGCCGTCCAGCCATGCCGCAGGAAAAGAAATTTCAGCCGCGCCCGCTCGCGGTGTTCGCGCAGCACTTCTGAATCGCGAAAGAGTTCAGCAATTCCCTTAATGGCAGGCAGCACCTGGTTCCAGCGGACAAAGGCGTTGAGTCGCGCGCCGAGGTAAGGTTCGGTCGACAGCCCTCCGGCAACTCGCAGTGAAAATCCAACTTCGGGCGCTCCCTGCAACACGCGAGTCGTCGCCGTGAGGCCGATGTCGTTAATCTCGGGATACGGGCACCAGACGCGGCATCCGGTGATCGAGATCTTGAATTTGCGGGGAAGGTTATAGAAGTCGGCATTGCCCGCCAGCAGCCGGGAGGCTTCAAGCGCCAAAGGAGAAGCGTCGCAAATCTCATCCGCATCGACTCCGGCTACCGGGCAACCAGTAACATTGCGCGTGACATCGCCGCAGGCGCTGGTGGTGTTCAACCCCACTTGCGCCAGCGCTTCTAGCACGTCCGGCAGCGCCTCGATCGTCACCCAGTGCAATTGGATATTCTGGCGCACCGTGATGTCGGCAATGCCGTGCGCGTAGCGGCGAGTGAGATCGGCGATCGTGCGAAGCTGGTCAGAACTCAGTAAGCCGTTCGGAATGCGGATTCGCACCATGAAGCATTGCAGCGCGCGGCCTTCTCCATTTTTGCCGCCGGTTACGCCTGCTCCATCTCCCTGGGTGTAAACGCCCCACCAGCGAAAATAGGTGCCGAGCCACTCCGGCGGAATGGACTCGAAGCCCTCGCGCGCAAAGCGCCGAATTTCCTCCAAACCTTCCCATGGGTTCTTGGAGCGTTTGAGGCGCTCGACTCTTTGTGCCTTGGTTTCTTTTGCGGTAGTTGTCATAAATTCGTGGTCCCAGAATTCTTGATTCGAGATTTTTTCTGCCCGTCACTTGTCCGGGAAAAAATGTTCCGGAAAATAAAAAACCCACCGCCAGATTGATCTGGCGGTGGGTTTTGAATGCCGGAATTAAATAAAATTCTTTAGATCGGCAGCCTCCCCGCGCCAGAGCACACGAGTGCACAACAACAACAGCTGCACATGCACATGCTCATCGCGGAAGGATTCTGCTTCATACTGTTTTGCAGTGTAGATGGAACCGATGCTGCCGTCAACCGACGCGGGTAACCAGTCGGATCAATATTTTCGATCAGGGGAATCGGAAATTTACGCACCGACTTGATATGGCGGACTTTGATGTGGCGGACTATGGACGCGATCGCAGATGGCCGAACCTTTGCTTCAATCGGATTGATTTAGAACGCAAAGACCGATTCGGCGTCCCGGAGCGGGAATGATTGAGAGATATTTCTTCCCTTCAACTGGCAATTGCCAAGAACGTCAGGCGAAATGCACCTCCCCGAGATGAGGATCTTGGTGGCACGGCAAGTGCAATGCAGGAGATGGACGGCGACCAAAAGATTTGAAATCTCTAAGCCACCTGCTAAGCCGGGCTAGCGAAGCTTTATTCGAACGGAAACACGATTCATGGCGCAAAATTGGTCGGCAATTCCAGAAGCAGACTCGCTCCCGCCCGTACCTGGACTGGCATCGGAATCGGAACTCAGTTTCCCACCTTGGCCAAAGCGGTCGCAGGTAAATGCCCTCGCGCATCTCCCCGCGACGAACTGGTTTGCCGCCTGCACCTATTCCCATCATGAAAAGAAAATTGCTTCCTGCTTTCGCGATCGCGAGATTGAGTGTTTCCTTCCACTCTATGCGGCGCGCCACCGCTGGAAGAATCGCTGCTCCATGAACCTCGAACTCCCACTCTTCCCGAATTATATTTTCGTTCGCATCGAACGGCGGCATCGCGTTCGCGTTCTAGAAGTGCCCGGCGTCTTGTCGCTGGTTGGTTTCGGACCAACCCCGGCGCCGCTGCCTGACTTCGAAATCGAGGCGCTGCGTTCGGGTGTCGGGCAGCGGAGAATCGAGCCTCATCCCTTCCTCGTCGTCGGGGAGCGGGTTCGAATCAAGCGGGGACCGATGACGGGGATCGAAGGCATCCTGCAGCGGAAGAAAAACGATTTTCGAGTTGTGCTTTCGCTTGATGTGATTATGCGATGCGTGGCGGTGGAGGTCGATGCCGAGGATGTGGAACCGGCGCCCCCGGGCGCCAGCCACAAAACTGTCGCGCATGACCTCGCAGGGCGCAGTCTGCCAACGACGAACAACGTCTCCCGCTAAGCGTATGCGCCCAAACAAAAAACTGCCGCGTCGCTTTCGCTTTCCGGTTGCTATCGCTCTGCTCGTCGCCGGGGCGAGCAGCCCGGCGTGGACGTCCGAGCTTGAACCTTCGTCGCCCGGCCGCAAACCGAGTGCGGCGCAAACCATGATTCAAAGCTCAGACTCAAGCCCCGCCGAACGCGCTCTAGTCAACCCGAAAGACATCGGCGATGAAGAAAAAAACGGCAGAGCAAATGAGAGAGAAAGCGGCGATGGAAGCGACGGCAACCAGCAGATGAACGAAACCGAAGGCTTACCGCAGGCCAACTCGCGAGTGGCCGTGGACGCAAACCACGTGCCCTGCTTTTGCGCGCGACATCTGGCACATTCTCTGCTGCAGGATCAAAAAACAATTTGGACGAGCCCCTTGCGTTTGCGGTCGCGGGACTTGTACTGGCTCGCGCCCGCAGCGCTTGGAACCTTCGGCCTAGTGTCGGCCGACAATGCCATCCTGCGGCATTTTGGAAGCACGCCTATGGCGCACAGCAACACGTTCAGCAACTACGGGCTCGCGGCCCTGATCGGCGGCGGCGCGGGAATTTATTTAAGCGGAGTGATTACCCATGACGACCATCGCCGCGAAACCGGGCTCCTCGCCGGGGAGGCGGCGGTGAACGTCGTAATCGTGGCCGAAGCCATGAAGGCGGCGTTCGAGCGGCCCCGCCCGAATGCTCCGAATGCCGGGAACTTCGGAGCCGGCGGCGCCTCGTTTCCCTCAGAACACGCGGTCGCGGCATGGTCAATTGCGACCGTGATTGCGCACGAATATCCCGGGCCTTTAACCAAACTGCTGGCCTACGGCGCCGCCACCGGAATCAGCCTGGCAAGGGTCGCGGCCCGAGACCACTTTCCATCCGATGTGGTCGTCGGAGGCGCGCTCGGCTACCTCATTGGCCGCCATGTCTACGGAGCTCACCACGACGCGGACCTGCCGGGCGCGAATATTGGGACCTTCGAAAAAGGCGCTTCCGAGACGGCTGCTTCCGGGAACATTGCGGCGGAAAAAACTGCTGCCCGTCCGCGCCCGCCCTCCGGACTGGGATCGCCCTCGGTGCCGCTCGACTCCTGGGTTTACGCCGCCTTCGACCGCCTTGGCGCTCTCGGATACGCGCCCAGCGCCTACGCGAATCTGCGGCCCTGGACGCGCATGGAGTGCGCTCGAATCCTGGCGGCGGCCGGGGATGAGCTGGGCATGGATGCTGACGCCGAGGTTGTGGCCAACCGTGGTGCTGAGACCGTCAGCGAAAAAGTTATCAGCGGTTCCAACATTGTCGCTGACCCGAAATCAGACAACGGCCCGCCACCCGAAGCCCTGCGGCTGTACACCGCGCTTCGAACCGAATTCTCCCGCGATCTCGCGCGTTCCGCCGGATCCGAAACCTCGGAGGTCGGGATCGAGAGCGTGTACACGCGCTATCTCGGGATCTCAGGCACCCCGCTCGCCGATGGCTATCACTTTGGCCAGACTTTGATCAACGACTTCGGGCGTCCCTATGGGGCAGGTTCGAACCTGATTAGCGGAGGCTCCGCTTCAGGTTCGGCGGGGCCCTTCGCGTTTTACGTGCGCGGCGAGTACCAGCACGCGGCGGCGCTTCCGGCTTACAGCCCGGCGCTGCAGCAGCTGATTGGCTCGATCGACGTCACTCCGCCTCAGGATCCCGTCCATACCAGCGTGCTCGATCAGTTCCGTCTGCTTGATGCCTATGTCACGTTCAACCTCAAGAGTGTGCAGATTTCAGCCGGACGGCAAAGCCTGTGGTGGGGGCCGGGGGCGAGCGGCCCGACGAATCTAAGCGACAACGCGCAACCGATCGACATGCTGCGCCTGACCAACCCATCGCCGTGGAGGCTGCCCGGATTCCTGCATTGGCTGGGCCCACTGCGATGGGACTCGTTTGTCGGATTAATGGCCGGGCACCACTACCCGCCGTTGCCCGCGATCCAGGGCCAGAAGCTCAGCTTCAAGCCCACGGAAAATCTCGAGTTCGGATTCTCGCGGACCATTGTCTTCCGCCCCGTGACCCTGCGCATGTTCTGGAGAGGCTTCAGCAGTTTTGGCGACAACAAGACTACGATCCCCGGCAGCGCCGCCGACGTGGGCGACCGGCGCGGCGGCTTCGACTTCAGCTACCGCCTGCCCGGCCTCAGAAAATGGGTGACCCTTTACAACGATGGCATGACCGACGATGACACCTCGCCGCTCGGCGCGCCCCAGCGTTCGCTCATGAGTCCGGGTATTTACCTGCCGCAGATTCCGCGCATCCCGAAGCTGGATTTCCGCGCCGAGATGGCCTGGTCCGACCCGCCGGAACTCTCCGATCGAGGCGGCAGATATGTGTATTACAACGGCGCCTACCACGACTCCTACACCAACGACGGGAACCTGCTCGGATCGTGGGTAGGACGCGAGGGCCACGGCCTCCAGCTTTGGAGCACGTACTGGGTTTCGCCGCGGCACCCCGTCCAGATTGGCTACCGCAAGGCGCACGTCGACCGGAATTTTATTCCGGCGGGCGGCGAGATCGAGGATTTCTTCGCTCGCGCGTCATTTCAGCTGCGCCCGCAGCTTGAGATTGCGACCTTTCTACAATACGAGCGCTGGAACTTCCCCGTCCTGTCGGCGCTTACAAAGCCGAACACGGTGGCTTCGATCGACTTGACCTACCGTCCAAAGTGGAGGAAGGCAGTGAACCTCCCATGAGCTTACGAAAAATGAGTTTAGAAAAATGAGTTTAGAAAAAATGGGTTCAGGAAATAAGATTTTAAGAAAAAAGATTCCGAAAGGGACCAGTCCCGGCCGCGAAAAATTGGTCACTGCTTCTCCGGCCTGGGCGCTAGCGGCGCTCGTCGGCGCGCTTGTTCTGCCGGCCGCGGGATGGGCGCAAACTTCTCTAAGCACGCCGGAATCCGACGACAGCCAATTCCAATTCCAATGTGTTGGCCAGGACTGTCCCGCGGACCAGGCACCTTCATGGAGTAATGACGATGCGATGCCCGGTGGGGTTGGCAATGAAAAGACCACTCAATCCCGTCCCAATGGGACTTTAAGCGACGAAAATAATAATGGGCGAGGTCATGGCGATATAAATAATGTTGACGACAAACAGAATCCAAACCGCCGCTTCCCCTCCCGGAGGGTGATAATTCCCGAGCCGCCGCCCAGCGAATTCCAGGAATTTGTCGCCAGTTCGATCGGCCACCGGTTACCGATCTATGGACACAATCTGTTCGACCACGTGCCCACAACTTTCGCTCCCGTCGACCGCGTTCCGGTGACCGGCGATTACGTCATCGGACCGGGAGATGAGATCCTGATCCGGGCCTGGGGTCAGATCGATCTGAACGGGAAACTGGTGGTTGACCGCGACGGCCAGGTCTTCCTGCCCAAGGTAGGGACGATTTCCGTAGCCGGATTGAAATACCAGCAGCTGCCGCAGTATTTCCGCGCCGCGATTGGCCGGGTATTCCGCAATTTCGATCTCACCGTCAGCCTGGGGCAGCTGCGCTCCATTCAAGTGTTTGTGCTCGGCCAGGCGCGGCGTCCAGGAAGTTTTACGGTGAGTTCGCTGAGCACGCTGGTCGACGCGCTCTTCTCCTCCGGCGGCCCCTCCGACACGGGCTCCATGCGGCGGATCCAACTCAAGCGCAATAACGTGGTCGTGACCGACTTCGATTTCTATGACCTGCTCTTAAAAGGGGACAAGTCGAAAGACGCAAGATTGCTGCCCGGGGATGTCATCTATATTCCGCCAGCTGGGCCATCGATGGCGATGGCGGGCAGCGTAAATGTGCCGGCGATTTACGAGCTGTCGGGAAATACGACGCTTGCGAGCGCGATCGACATGGCGGGCGGCCTGGCCTCGACAGCCGACGGGCAAAAAGCGGTTGTCGAGCGCGTTGAAAAGCATAGTACCCGTCTGGTCGAGGAATTTGCGCTCGACGTCCGCGGTTCCGCCCGTGAATTGAAGGATGGCGATCTGGTCAGAATCTTCGCGCTCTCGCCGCGTTTTGAAAACTCGGTGACGCTGCGCGGAAACGTCGCTCATCCCGGACGCATGGAATGGCATAGCGGCATGCATCTTCGAGACTTGATTCCGAATCAGGATGCTCTCGTCACGCGCGATTACTGGCGCTCCACGAACTGGGCGGCAAGCGCGGGCGAGAGAGAAGAGCGGCAGACGAGCCGGGACTACTGGCGTGCTACGAGTCCGGTGGCCAAGGATGGTAACAACCAAACCGGGCCCGGCGCCGTACCGGACGACCCAGCCGCCAAAGCCGGCGAGGGCGTTACTTCACGATTCGATCAATCCCTTGACCCACTTGACCAGCCATTCGAGCAGCCATACGGCCGGCAATCAGGAAGGCAGCGGCAGCCTGGCACAGCTCAGGTTTCTACCGCCGCCGAGCTCTCCAAACTGCGGCACCAGATCGCGCACAATGCTCCCGAGATCAACTGGGACTACGCCGTCATCCAGCGGCTAAACCCCGAGGACTTGACCATGCGGCTGATCCCCTTCAACTTGGGGAAGCTGGTGCTGCAGGGCGACGAGCGCGAGAATCTCGCGCTCGATGCGGGCGATGTGGTTACCATTTTCTCGCAGAGCGATCTCGCGGTTCCATTGGCGAAGCAGAGCAAGTTTGTGCGCCTGGAGGGGGAGTTCAAGAGCGCCGGCATCTATCGCGCGGAGGCTGGCGAGACCGTCCGCCATCTCGTCGAGCGGGTGGGAGGATTCAGTCCAAATGCTTATCTCTATGGAGCGGAGTTTACCCGCGAATCGGTCCGGGTAGAGCAGCAAAAGGGTCTCGGCCAGCTGATCGAGAAACTGGAAGAAGACCTCTCCCGCAATGCGGTCGCGCCCGCCGGAGTCAATCCGGAAGATGTCGCCGACCAGCGCGCGAAGCTCGAAGCGCAGCGCGAACTGATCGAAAAACTGAGGCAAGTCAAGGCCGAGGGACGCGTGGTCTTCGACCTTGCTCCGAACGCGGCGGCCGTCGGCGACCTGCCTGAAATCGCGCTCGAAGATGGCGACCGCCTGCTGGTGCCGTTTCGCCCGTCCACGGTCGAGATGCTGGGCGCGGTCTACAACAAGAATTCCTTTCTCTACCGCCGCGGCCAGCGGGTGGACGACTACCTGAAGCGGGCAGGAGGACCGACGCGGGACGCGGACAAGGGCCGCATGTTTGTCATCCGCGCCGACGGCTCCATCCTCAGCAAACAGTCGGTCAAGGGACTTTGGAATGGAGGCTTCGCTTCGCTTCGGCTGATGCCGGGGGACGCCATCGTCGTGCCCCAGCGCTTGAACCAGGGATCCGTGCTCAAGGGCTTGCGCGATTGGAGCCAGGTGTTCTCGCAGTTCGCGCTGGGCGCGGCGGCCATCCGGGTGATTCAGTGATCGCCACAATCACGCCTGAAACCGTCGCGGGCGAGGGCATGGGCGCTACTGACCTTGAAACCGCTCAGTTTGACACCCACGAATTCGAAGCCGCCGCAGCCGAAGTCAACCATCGAAAGCCCGCCGCATATCCTGCCCTCGATCTGCTGATCATCGTATCCCGGCGCAAGCAGGTCATTCTGCGAACTACTTTGGCCGCTGCCGTCGTGGCCGCAATTGTGGCGTTCCTTCTGCCCAATCGTTACACCGCGACCGCCACGATTTTGCCGCCGCAGCAAAGCCAGTCGCTGGCGGCGTCGATGATTGGCCAACTCGGCGCGCTCGGAGTCATGGCGCAGAAGGATCTCGGATTAAAGAATCCGAACGACCTCTACGTCGGCATGATGCGCAGCCGCACCGCCGAGGACAACCTGATCCACCGCTTCGATTTGGTCCGCGTCTACCGCGATAAAAAGATGTCGGACGCCCGCGACGACCTTGAAGACGCGAGCAAGATATTGCTCGGCAAAGAAGGTTTTATTGCCATCTCGGTTACGGACAAGGACCGCAGCCGCGCCCCCCAAATGGCGAATGCCTACGTTGACGAATTGCGGCAATTGACGCAGGACATGGCCGTCACCGAAGCCGGGCAGCGCAGGATATTTTTCGAGCGGCAGCTGGAACTCGCGAAAGACAAGCTGGCCGACGCCGAACAAGCGCTGAAGGAGACGGAGCAGAAGACGGGATTGATCCAGCTGGACGGCCAGGCCAAGGCGATCATCGAGGCGGTGGTCAAACTGCGCGGCGCGATGGCGGCGAAAGAGGTGGAGTTGCACGCCATGCGCCTGTTTTCGACCGAACAGAACCCCGACGTCGCCATGGGCGAACAACAACTCTCGGGCATGCGCCAGCAATTGGCGCTTCTTGAAAAACGAAGCGGGGGCGGTCGCGAGCACACTGGGGCCGGCGCCGACTCGTCCGCCGATTCGTCCGATGTCCAGGTTCCCGTCGGCAATGTGCCCGAGGCTGGCCTGCAGTACGTCCGCAAACTGCGCGACGTGAAGTACGCCGAGGTGATCTTCGAGTTGCTGGCCAAACAGTATGAAGCCGCGAAACTCGACGAGGCCAAGACCGCCGCGGTGATTCAGGTCCTCGATCCCGCCATTGAACCCGACCGGAAATCGTCGCCGCGGCGGAGCCTGATTGTAGTACTCGCCACCCTGCTCGGCTTCCTGGCTTCGGTTGGCTATGTGCTCTCGGCTGAAGTCTTCTGGCGCATGGGTTCGAATCCCAATGTCGATGCCCGTTTCACCACTCTCTGGAACACATTAGGGACTGACCCAGCGACTACAACGACGGCACCCGGTCTCAAGCCAGAGCCCAGGCCGCGCTCCTAACCACAACTTTATCGAAAATCATGAGTGGCTCTCGAGTCCAAACCGCGACTGCGGAATTTCAGCCGCCCTCTCCAAAATCCGGCGCGTCAGCCGTGATTGAGGGGTTCGCCTATCTGGCCATCGTCGCCGCCGCCACGCTCGGCTTCCTCATGGGATGGCTCACTTGCAATCAGGCGGCTGTAGTCACTGCGGCGTTGCTGCTGTCACTTCTCAGCCTGGCATGGCACCGGTTCGATGGCGGGCGGCATCCCTGCTTCTTTTTCCTGTGCATGTTGACGCTCTTTCAGGGGGGACGCCTGATCGCCTACTGCGCGGGGGGCGAGACCGACATCTTCCGGATCACCTTGATGACCTCCGAGCCCTTTGACGTGTCGCGGAATGTGGTGGCCTTGACGCTATTGTCGATTGCCCTCTCTGCCATCTGCTTTTACGCGCCCTGCCGATGGAACTACCGCTCGCTTCCCCCGCTCCGCAGCGGATCGTTTGCCCGTTTCCTGCCCTACCTCTATCTCCTCTTCTGTTTGAGCGTGCCGGTGCAAGTCTACAAGAATTTTTGCTATTACCAGTACGCGAAAGATCATGGCGGATACCTCGTGGTTTTTATCGACCATGGCGGCATGGCTGCGAGCATACCCATGGCCGTCCGGGCAGTTTCACTGATCAGCCTGCCCGCCTTCGTCGGCATCTTTGTTCTGGAACGGCGGAAGCGTTTCCTCCGCACTGCAACCGCCGTGTACTTTGCGATTGCGGGGCCGATTCTGCTGATGGGCTCGCGTGGCGGCATTTTCAGCCTGGTGCTCGCTCTCTGGTATGTCGCCAAGGTGAAGTCCGGAGAGCGCGCCCGCCTGTATTCGGCTGGGCTTCTGGGAGCCGCGCTTGTTCTGGCTGGCTCTTTAATCGGCTCGTTCCGCGCCGCCGATGCCGGGTCCAGCGCATTCGACGGCCCTTCCCAGTTCGTTGCCGGACAGGGTTCGTCGATCAATATCACCGAGGTCGCGATCGCTTATCGGCGGCAGTTCGCGCCCCGCATTTTTTACAATCTTGCCGACGAGCTGCGGTCTGCGTTCTTCCCCACCGATCATATGGCCTACGTTGCCGGAAAGAATTTTGACGCCGACGTTTCGATGTTTCTGAATCCAGCCGCATATCAGTTGGGCAGCGGCAGCGGCTCATCGTATCTGGCGGAGGCCTATTTGGCGGGCGGCCTGCCAGGAGTCGCCATCATCTCCGCCTTACTTGGCACTCTCTTTCACGGCATGAACGTGTATGCCAGAAATCCTTTTGGGCTCTTCCTGATCGCCATGATCCTGCCGGATATGCTGCTTATGCCTCGAGGCGGGCTCCTGGACTGGGTATCGGCGGCGCTACGGGTTGCCCTCTCGGTTCTCCTGCTACTCGCCGGATGGTATTTCTATCGCGCCGCCGGCCGAATCGGCGGCATTTTATCGGGACGGGACTGCGGGCGGGCGCCGAAACTCGCCACGCCGAAACCAGCCCTCGAGGAATTATCCGGAGAACTCTCATGATCTCACTCATCGTTGCCACTCTCAACCGCATAACCGAGTTGGAGCGCTTCCTGGCTAGCCTCGAAGAGCAAAGCTACCGCGATTTCGAAGTCCTGGTCGTCGACCAGAATCCCGACGACCGGCTGCTCCCGATGTTGGGTCTCCATCCCGGCCTCGCCATTCAACACTTGCGGTCGGAGCGCGGGCTCTCCCGCGCCCGCAACGTCGGCCTTCGCGCTGCTCGGGGCGATATCATTGCCGTACCCGACGATGATTGCTGGTATCCAAAAGATCTGCTGGCGACGGTCGCGGCCTGGTTCGGCTCTCATGCCGAATTCGGATTGCTGTTCACGGCCTTGCGCACGGCGGACAACATGCACTCCGGACCAAAAACGCCGGCTACAGCGCGCCGCTGCACGAAGAGCGACCTCTCGACCTGCCTGTCGGCGTCGGCGGCACTTTTCATGCGCGGCTCGGTCGCGGCCGCGGTTGGCGGTTTCAACGAATACCTTGGCATCGGCGCCGCCTCCAAATATCAGGCGGGCGAGGAGAGAGATTACGTCCTGCGGGCGCTGCAGCAGGGCTTCGAATTCTGGTATGAACCATCGTTCACGGTCCATCACCCAACCTTTGGCTCGATCGAACGGCTGAAACGAACCACTTACACCTACGCTTTGAGCGAAGGCTGTGTGCAGAGAATGTACCGCTATCCACTAAGCAAAGTGGGCGGCGATCTTATCCGGTCCTTTGGCGGGGCCGCAGTCCGGCTGTGCCAGGGCGACTGGTTCAACGCGTCGGTCTATATGCTGCGTGGGACGGGCCAACTCGCCGGGTATATTTCCGGTCCGCGCGATCTCAGCCGCCTTGCTCACGCCCATGGCCATTAGTTCGTGCCGATCTTGCAGAGATCTTGTTTTCAGAGTCTCCAAGTTAGCTCTCCCGCTTCTTATTCCCCTTAAGTAGTCCACGACTCATTGTCCACGACGATTCCATTCCGCGCTCTCTGCAAGAATATCTTCCACCTCGGGTCAGGCGAACTCCTCGGCCGCCTCTGCAACGTGGCCATCCTCGTATTTCTCGGCCATCGCTATGGCGTCTTGATTCTCGGCATGTACGCGCTGGCCCAGAGTCTGACGCAATACTTGCCGCCGCTCATCGACTTCGGCCTCCGCCATGTGGGCGCACGGCTGATCGCCATGTATCCCCAGGCCGCGCGCGCCATTGTCGATCACGTGCAGCGGCGGCGCCTGCGAATGGCCGTTCTGGTCCTGCCGTTGCTCCTGATTTACTCCGCCTGCGCGAAGTTGCCGCTGGACATGAAGATCTTTCTTTTCGCTTTTTCGGGAACCGGCGCCCTCTATGCCATTTCTCTGGACTGGGCCCGCATGGGGACAGGGGAAGTTGTATCTGGTGGGCCTCGCGCGATCCGCCGTTCCGCTGAGCATCCTGCTGTTTCTCGCCACCGGCAGTGCCTCCGGAGAGAAGGTCCTTTGGTGGGCGGTTGCGGGCAATGCTTTCGGATACCTGCTCCAGGGCGCGATTTTGTGGGCGTGGTGGAGAAGACAGCCGTCGCGGCTTGTCGGTGGCGAGATTCTAGCTGCCAAGGCTCCGGACTCGAAAACCGATCACGCCATACGAGAATCGCTGGCCTGGCGGCGCACTCGCATTATGGGCCTGGCGTGGCTGTGCAACCTGGCGTTCAACACGATTGATCTTCTGATGCTTGGGGTGATGTCGAATGCGGAGCAGGTCGGTCTCTACGGCGCGGCCTACCGCATTTTGAATCAACTGCTGGTCACCTACTACCTATTGACGCAGGTCCTCTATCCCCGCTTCGCCCGGCAGCGCATCGAAGAGCGGGCCGGCATGTTACGGGCGGGCATTTTGCTTCCCCTCGCCGCAGCCGGAATTTTAATTGCCTCTGTCCTTTCGGTTTCCCGCCGGATGGTGCTGACAATTGAGTTTGGACATCAGTTCCTGGCGGCATCTCCGCTGCTGCTCTTGCTGGCCTGGTCCATTCCTCTCGATTTCATGACCTCCTACCTGAGCAACGCTTACATCGCCTGGGGAATGGAGAAGAAGATCCTCGCGTGCACCGGAATCGGCGCGGCCAGCAACATCATCCTGAATCTCGCCTTCATCCCCCGGTACGGCGCCCGGGGAGCGGCGATTAACACGCTGCTGTCTTATGCCGTCTTCCTGGCTGCCTTGGGTTTTGTGGGAAGGACGGCGCAAGAACTGCCTTCCGCGAGCACGCTCCAAGAAGAAGCTGTCGGCTGTCTGTAACCGGTCGAAAGATGAGGAGTACCCGTGAGCTGTGATGTAAGCGTGGTTATCCCGACCTATAACTCGTCAGCCACGCTCCAGCGGGCGCTCGACTCGTTGTATGGCCAGTCCCTGCTGCCGCGGGAGATTATCGTCGTCGATGATGGCAGCGACGATTGGGAACAAAGTCAACGCATCGCAGCCTCCTGCCCGGAACGCATACCGGTTCGCTTCATTCATCTGGATAAGAATCAGGGCGTGTCCACGGCTAGAAATACCGGCATCGCCGCCGCCATGGGTCGTTACCTGGCCTTTCTTGACTCGGACGACGTTTGGTACAGGGATAAGCTCGCAATCCAATATGGGCTGATGGCCAGCCGCAATCTCGATTTTTCCATGCACCCGTATTGTCACGATATGACGCGTCCGGCTGGCGATGTCGATGGAGCGAAAGACAGAGAGGCAGAAAATCGAGATGACGCATTGCCGTCGCCGCCACCATCGCTTTCCACGCTTTCCTCGTGGACTCCGCTGCTCCGAAACGACAGCACAAATTCGGTGATGGTGTTGAAGGAGAGAATGGTCCCGTACGACACTTCGCTGCGGAGAGGCGAAGACTTCACCTTGTACATGGAGTTGCTCGCGAGGCCTGGATGTCGGGCTCTCTATATTCGGCAAGTGCTGGCTGGTGGATTCAAGAGCACCATCGGCGCCTCCGGCCTGAGCCAGGACGTGCAAGGCATGCACTTCGGCAGGATGCACGCACTTAAGAAGCTGATCCATGAAGGCAAGATCAGCAGGAGGCAATATAGTTTCGGCGTGGTCACGGAGACGCTGAAATATCCCATCCGCGTTCTTCTGGTATGGCTGCGCGCCCGGGCCGCGCAGATGTAGTCCCCTGGTTCATTCGGGGCGGAACAAATCGCAAGAAACAACTCCTGTTAAACAACCCACATTAGCCATCCATGGAAAATCTCAAGCAGCTTCTCTACGCCGATCTCGCGCGCCAGCATGAACTGGAGGGCAAGCCAGCAGCACCGCCAAGTTTCGGCGGGCTGCTTCGCCGCCTGTTGCATCCTCGTTTTCTGCCCATCGTGCTCTGCCGCCTGAGCCGGGCGGCGCGGCTGCGAAAGATTCCGGTGGTGCCCGAACTGATGACCTATCTCAACATCGTCCTCTTTGGACTGGAGGTAACGCCGCGCTGCGAAATTGGGCCGGGAATTTTTATCCCGCATCCATCCGGGACTGTGATTGGAGCGTGGCGTATCGGTAAAAACGCCACCATCCTCCAGGGCGTGACGCTCGGCGCGCAAAAGATGGACCTCGGTTTTGATTCCGGGCTGCGTCCCGAGGTTGGGGATAACGTATTGCTGGGCGCCGGCTCGAAGATTCTCGGCGGCCTCAGCATTGGCGACAACGTGACCGTCGGCGCGAACGCGGTCGTGGTGGATTCGGTTGAAGCGAACAGCACCGTCGTCGGCATTCCTGCCCGCAGAATTTCCAAAAAGACGATACCGCTAAATGCCATCGGACAACCACCATCGGATGGCAACGTGGAGTCGACCAGCGCCGCTGTAGTGGCCTCGAGTTAGAACCCTCGAACTGCAATCCCCAATAGAGAAAGGAACGCATGGAACAATTTACGGAACCACGCATCGAAGAGCGCCTGGATTTGACCATCATCATTCCGAGCTATAACACGCGCGCTTTGTTGCACGACTCTATCGCTTCGATCTATGAGCACACGCGCGGCATTCGCTTTGAGATCATCTGCATTGACGACCATTCATCGGACGGCAGCGCGGATATGGTCGCCCAGGAATTCCCGGATGTGATCCTGGTTCGGAACGAAGCCAATCAGGGCTATGTCCGAAATACGAATCTCGGGATGCGCATGTCGCGGGCGCGTTATGCCTGCCACTTGAACAGCGATACCCTGCTGATCAGCAATGCCTTTGCCGCGCTCGTCGAGTACATGGACGAGCATCCCGAAGTAGCCGCCTGCGGGCCGAAGCTGTTGAATCCCGACCGCTCGGTGCAACACTGCATCCGTCACTTTTCGGGAGCCGGGACGCTGGCGCTGCAGGCTCTCAACTGGCACAAGCTTTTTCCGAAGAGCCGCTGGAGCGATCGCTACTACGCCACTGACTTCGATTACTCGAAAGCTCAGCCCGTCGACAGCATCGGCACGACCGCTTACGTGGTACGGCGATCAACCTGGGAGAATGCGGGCATGCTGGATGAGCGTTTCCAGCTCTTTGTCTCTGACTTGGCGTACAACTTCATGCTGCAACAGAAAGGTTATATCGTTCATTACACCCCGGTGGCAGAGATCGTCCACTTCGGAAGCCAGAGCGTGAATCAGACGCCGCAAAGTTCGCTTCGCGAACTGCATGGCGCGCTGATCGCATTTAACGAAGCGTACGACTATTTTGGCAAAAGCCGCGCCAGCAAACTTCTGGTTCGCCTGGCGGTGAATGCCCGGGCCGGACTGAAACGCGCGGAAAATTACTTAAGCGCCGACAAGCGCGTCATCAAGGGGCCGGGCGCGCCGCCGAAGACGCGGGCCTCGTCTTTGTAATTCGCGGTGGCGGCACCCATAAAATTGAAGATTAGTTTCTGTTCCTACCGTTTCCATTCGAAGAACATCGTATGGCGCAATCCACATTGTTCTGGACATAGTTAGCCGTCAACCCTAGAGTCGAGTTATACCGCGCAGTTAGACCTCAATCCTTGTCGTAGTTACATCCTCCGTCGCAACTCACTGTAACTCTCCAAGAAGCAACCCTACCCTTCCGTGGCCACTCCTATTCTCACTCTTTCGCCTTACCATCTACCGGTTTGGAAGCGAGCGCTCGATTTGCTCCTCGGCGGAACCCTGGCCCTGTTTTGCAGTCCGGTGTTGCTGCTGTGCTGGGCTGCGGTGCGCCTGACCTCGGCGGGGCCGGCGCTGCATTGGTCGCGGCGCGTCGGAAAGGACAACCATCTTTTCCGCATGCCTAAGTTCAGGACGATGAGCCTGCACACGCCTCAGGTCGCAACCCACTTGCTGCAGCAACCGGCGCGGTATCTTACTCCGGTCGGCGCATTCCTGCGCAAGTCGAGCCTGGACGAACTGCCGCAACTGCTCAGCGTTTGCCGCGGCGATCTCTCGCTCGTCGGGCCCCGGCCGGCACTCTACAATCAGGACGATTTGGTGGCTCTGCGCACGGCATGCGGCGTGCAGCGGATGGTCCCAGGAATTACCGGTTGGGCGCAGATCCACGGCCGCGACGAGTTAGCGATTCCTCTCAAAGTTCGTTATGACGCCGATTACATGCAGGCGCAATCGCTGCCGCTGGACTTGAAGATTATCTTCCTCACAATGTGGCGTGTGCTGAAGGCCGAGGGGGTGCAGCACTGATCCACGGCCACAATCCTGCTTCGAAACGCATTACCGGATCGGGACTATTGCCAGCCGAAATCGCTATTCGAAATATTTCGCCGCACGGAGGTGGTTACTCTCAAGAAAGTTTGAAGTCTGCCGATCATTGAATTAAGGCAAGGAATTAAGGCAAGTCTTCAATCAAGCCAAGTCGCCGACTACCGTAAACCCGCACGGTAGCGTTCCGCTTCGAAGGAAGCGTCTGACGCATTTATGAGAAAAATCAGTAAACGGTCACTGGTATTGCTCCGTTGTCAGTCTTTACTGCTGCTTCCCTTGCAGATCGGTCTTATCGTTTGCTCGTTATTATGCGCCTGGCTGTTGCGTTTTGAATTTCGCTTGCCAGACCCGGGAGTGCTCTGGACGGGGGCTCTCGTTCTGGTTATCGTTCGCCTCTCTGTAATGCCTTTTTTCAATCTGATGCACGGATGGTGGCGCTATACCGGACTGAGCGATTCGCTGGATGTCTTGAAAGCCGTGCTCACTGGTTCCTTCGCGTTTTTTCTGATCGTGCGCTATGGGCTGCAACTGAACGCCTTTCCGCTGTCGATCTATGCTTTGGAGACGCTCATTACCTTCACGCTGCTGGCGGGAGTGCGGGTGCTTTCGCGCATGGCTTTCGAAAAGGTGCGGCCGGATTCCAGTTCGAAACGACTGTTGCTGGTGGGCGCGGGCCACGCGGCGCAGGCCATTATTCGTGAAACCCGGCTCGAAAACCGGCCTGAAAATAATGGCGCGCTCCGAAACCAGGAAGTCCAAAACATAAACGAAGCCGGATATCAGGTCATCGGCTGCGTCGATGACGATCCCCTTAAAAAAGGATTGCGCATCATGGGTGTTCCGGTGTTTGGCCAGGTAAAAGATTTACGGAAATTTGTTGTCAGTGAGCGGATCGACGAAGTCTTGATCGCGATTCCCTCGGCAACCCCGGCCCAGATGCTGCGCCTGGTCGCGATCTGCAAGGAAGCGGGGGCTGCCTTCCGGACCGTTCCTGCCATGGCGGAATTAATCGCGGGCCGGGTGATCCTGCAGCAGGTTCGTGAAGTTTCCCTGACCGATCTCCTGGGACGCATCCCGGTTGACCTGGATCTGGAATCGGTGCGCGAGCACATTCAGGGGCGGGTGGTGATGGTGACGGGAGCCGCTGGGTCGATCGGCTCCGAACTATGCCGGCAAATCCGCATGTTCAAACCAAAACTTCTGGTTTGCCTCGACCAGAACGAGACCGGAATCTTCCATCTGCAGCATCGACTGGCGCAGCCCCGCAAGCCGCGCGGCGTGGAGACGGGAAGCGGAAGCGGCAGCCAGCGAAAAGAAGATCACGAGGAAGATAACGCTGGGCGAGAGATTTTCTGTGTTGCCGACTTCTGCAATGCGGAGCGTATGCGCCGGATTTTCCTGACCTATGGCGTCGAGATCGTATTCCATGCCGCCGCCTACAAACATGTGCCGGTCATGGAATCCAATGTGGAGGAGGCGGTCAGCAACAACATTCACGGCCTGCTGGCCTTGCTGAACGTTGCCCAGAACTCGAATTGTTCCGCGTTTGTCATGATTTCATCCGACAAAGCGGTCAATCCAACCAACGTCATGGGATGCACGAAGCGAGTCGGAGAATTGATACTCGCTGCGTGGCCGGGCGAGGGGCTGCGTTGCGTCTCCGTGCGTTTCGGCAATGTGCTCGGATCGAATGGCAGCGTCATCCCTCTTTTTCAGGAGCAGATTCGCCAGAATCAACCGATCACCGTAACTCATCCCGATATCACACGCTTCTTCATGACCGTTTCCGAGGCCGTCAGCCTCGTCCTGCAGGCCTTCGCCATCGGCCGCAAGGGAGACATACTGGTGCTTGACATGGGAGAACCGGTGCGCGTGCTGGAGCTGGCGAAGACGCTCGCTCGCCTTTCCGGCAAATCGCGTCCGGAGTTCAAGTTTATTGGCTTGCGGCCGGGGGAAAAGCTCTTCGAGGAACTCTTTTATCCTACCGAACGCGTGCTTCCGAGCGCCTGCGCAAAGATTGCTTGCGCGGAGGGCGCAAAGCTTGGCTGGCCGGCGCTGAAGCGCAACCTCGACGAACTTTACGTCGCCCTATCGCTCGGCCAGACGGAATCCATGCTCGCCCGCCTGCGCCAGATTGTGCCGCAATTCAGCTATCCGGGTTGCGATCAGCCCGCAACTTTGGCCGATGCTGTCGGCCTTGACACGCCAGAGATTGGCGCACTGGAAATTGGCGCACTAAAGATGGGCGCGATGGAAATTGGCAGTGGCTTCGAAATCGGTAGTCTGGAGATTGGTCGCGAACTCGACCGGCCCGGCCTTTCCGAAGAGAACGTCAACACCATGCTCTCACCGTATCGCTCGTGGCCGGCAGGGTCGCGCTGGAGAACGGCAGTCGATGGCAGCGTTGGGGACCGATACGAGCGCTGACCACTCTTCTTTCGCCGCCGGTTTTGCAACCGGGAATTTTCCGCACATTTTCCGCAACCAGATTACGCGCCGTAGCCGTGAGGATGGCTGCGATGCCATCGCCACGCGCTTTCCATAATGCTTTCTAAATCCGGGAATTCGGGCTTCCAGCCAAGATCGCGCTGAATTTTTTCGGAGCTCGCAATCAGCACCGCCGGATCTCCTGCCCGGCGCGGCGACTCCAGCACCGGGATCGGATGTCCGGTAATCTTCCGGGCGACTTCGACCACTTGTTTCACACTGAAGCCTTGCCCATTTCCAAGATTGTAGATCAGAGGTTTGGAATCCGGTTGCTGCTTTCCAAGCGCCTCGAGCGCCAGCAGATGGGCCTTCGCCAGATCGCTGACGTGGATGTAATCCCGTACGCAGGTGCCATCTGGAGTGGGATAATCGCTGCCGAAAATTTGAACGTGATCGGCTCGGCCGAGCGCGACTTGAAGAATCCGGGGAATCAGGTGTGTCTCCGGATCGTGCGCCTCTCCTTTATCAGGACGGCTGGCGCCGGCGGCATTGAAATACCGCAGGCAGGCATAGCGCAAGCCGTGAATCCGATGAAGCCAGGCCAGCATGCGTTCCACCAGCAATTTGGACTCGCCATAGGCGTTCGTCGGTTTTAGCGGATCGTCTTCCTGAATCGGAGTGCGTTCGGGGTTGCCGAAGAGCGCGGCGGTCGAGGAAAAAACGAAACGCTTGACGCCCGCCGCGAGCATCGCCTCGAGCAGCGTTAGCGCATTGGCGGTGTTATTGCGGAAGAAAGTTTCGGGCGTCTTCATGGACTCGCCCGCTTCGATCAACGCGGCAAAGTGCATGACCTCATCGATCGAGGTTGAGGAGAGCGCGGTCGAGGGAATCGAAGTTGAGGGAGAGGTTGAAGAGGACGCTGGTTCGGAGCGCGAGCGGAATAACCGGTCCAGGCAATTGCGGTCGGCGAGGTCGCCGACCACCAGTTCCGCATTCTTCGGGACGGCCTCTCGATGACCGCGACTCAGATTATCGAGAACTACAACCTCGTGGCCCGCCAGCAGTAATTCCTCGGCCACCACGCTGCCGATGTAACCCGCTCCGCCAGTAACCAGGATTCTCATGCAACCTCAT
>Ga0182024_10009738_pt1 | contig 19783 bp, 17 predicted proteins | sample P32metaG_FD_120480 | JGI IMG/M metagenome (GOLD analysis project Ga0182024, IMG submission 120480) | Permafrost microbial communities from Stordalen Mire, Sweden - P3-2 metaG (Illumina Assembly) | ecosystem: Environmental > Terrestrial > Soil > Wetlands > Permafrost | place: Sweden: Stordalen... | reverse complement strand
GTAATCCACCACAGCAATCCGAAACCGCCGATGCCGCCGCACAGGCCGCCAATCAAAACGATGAGCGAAACCCAGTTCCGCTTGAAACCGACCGCCTCCGCTAGTCCCTCCACCGGCATGGGCGAATAAGCATCCATGTTGCGATAGCCCGCATCGTAGGCGCGTTGGGCCGCTTCCACCACCTGCTCCGGCGATTCAAACCGGGCCATAAGCCCGTACAATCCGTGCCGATCCCAGAAAGATTCGCTCATAACCTGTTAATCTCCGGTCGCCGGCTTCGGCGCGAGCTTCCCGTCGTCCAATATATGGGGAGCCAGATGATGCAGCACCTCACGCACTTCGAAGATGGAAATCGAAGGCAATACGCGAACGAACAATGCCATCAAGACCAGGAAGAAGCCGATGGTGCCGATGAGCACGGCCCAATCCCACTGAGTGGGATAGTACATGCCCCAGGAAGAAGGAACGAAGTCGCGCGCCAGGCTGGTGATGACGATAATGAATCGCTCCAGCCACATTCCGATGTTGACCACAATCGAGATGAAAAACAGCCGCGGTACGTTCTGACGGAAACTGCGCGACCACAGCGCTTGGGGGATCAGAATATTGCACAAGATCAGCATCCAGAAGAAAAACCCGTAGGGGCCGAACGCGCGGTTGTAATACATGAAGATCTCGTGCGGGTTGCCGCTATACCATGCCATGAAAGCTTCCATCATGTATCCGTAGGCGACAATCAGGCCGACGCCGAGCATGAGCTTGGCCATGCAATCCAGATGGCGCATGGTGATTAGATCTTCCAGGTGGAACCACTTGCGCGCCGGAATGGCCAGCGTCAGCACCATGGCAAAACCGGAATAAATGGCGCCGGCGACGAAGTAGGGCGGGAAGATCGTAGTGTGCCAGCCAGGCAGCAGGCTAATGGCGAAGTCGAAGCTAACCACGGTATGGACCGAAACCACCAGCGGCGTCGCCAGACCGCCTAACAGCAAATAGGCCATTTGATAGCGGGCCCAGTGTTTGGCCGATCCGCGCCAACCCAGCCCGGCCATTCCGAACGCGATCTTCTGCCACTTCTGTTTCGCGCGGTCGCGCATGCTGGCCAGATCGGGGACCAGACCGATGAACCAAAAGATAAGCGAGACGGTAAGGTAGGTGGTGACTGCGAATACGTCCCAAACCAGCGGGCTGCGTGGATTCGGCCAAAGCCACATCGAAGCCGGATAAGGGATCAGCCAGTAGGCGAGCCACGGCCGGCCCAGGTGGAGAATGGGGAACATTCCGGCTTGCGCCACAGCGAACAGCGTCATGGCTTCGGAAAATCGGTTGATGGAGGTTCGCCAGTCCTGCTTGAGCAGCAGCAGAATCGCCGAAATGAGCGTGCCGGCGTGGCCGATACCGATCCACCAGACGAAATTGACGATGGCGAATCCCCAGGCAACCGGGATGACGATGCCCCATACGCCGACGCCTTTATAGAACAGCCAAGTTGCGCCGGCCAACAGGCCCTGCATGGCGATAAATGCGAGGAAGAGGGCGAGCCACCACTGCCGCGGCGTCTTCTCGATGGGCTGCAGAACGACGCCGGCGATCTTATCGGTAACCGTGCCGTAGTCATACCCCGGGCCAATGATTTTATCCGGGCCGGGGTCGATCGCTCTTTGATCCAGTTCTTCGGTCTTCAAGCTTTAACCTTTCTCGATCTCCGGGTTAGGATTGCGCAGACGGCCGAGGTAAGTGGTCCGCGGCCGCGTATTCAAATCTTCGAGCAAACTGTAGTTCCGCGCCTGCGCCTTCAGTTGCGCCACGCGGCTCTTCGGATCGTTGATATCTCCGAAGGCGATGGCCTGGGTGGGACAGGCTTGGGCGCACGCCGGTGTAATTTCGCCGTCCACGATGCGACGGTTCTCCTTTTCCGTTTGGATTTTCACGGCGTTGATGCGCTGGATGCAATAAGTGCACTTTTCCATGACCCCGCGGCTGCGCACGGTGACGTTCGGATTGCGCATGGGGTACAGGCTCTGGGTGTCCCAATCCGAATACAGCAGGAAGTTGAACCGCCGCACCTTGTAGGGGCAGTTGTTGGAGCAATAGCGCGTTCCAACACAGCGGTTGTAAACCATCTGATTGATGCCTTCGCCGCTGTGCACCGTCGCCGCCACCGGACACACCAACTCGCACGGAGCATTCTCGCACTGCATGCAGGGAACCGGCTGGAAGTACAGTTCGGGATTATCCCAATTGCCTTTGAAATAGCGGTCCACACGAATCCAGTGCATGTGGCGGCCACGCGCTACTTCCTCTTTGCCGACCACCGAGATGTTGTTCTCCGAGACGCAGGCTGCGGTGCAGGCGCTGCAGCCCACGCAGGCATTCAGATCGATGGTCATGCCCCACTTATAGCCCTGATATCGATAATCCGGGTAGAGCGTCAGGTACTGCGGGAGGGGCTTATCTTCTTCGGTCTGCTCAACAAACTGCGGATTCTTTTTGTACTCGTCGAGCGTGGCGATCTTCAGGGGCGCCTCGCCTTCCATGGTCTGGGTGTGTTGCGTGGTCGCGAAGGTGTGACGCCCGCCGACCTTCTGAATTTCGACTCCATAGCCGCCGCCGGGTTCCGCCGAAGTGCGCAACAGGTAGGCGTTGAATCCAACCTCGTTGCCGACGTGACCGGCGCGCGTGCGTCCAAACCCAAGATGAACCGTCACGCTGTTGTCGGCGTGCCCCGGCATGATCCAGACCGGAGCCGTAACCGTGCGCCCTTGATAGCGCAGCGTGACCATGTCCTCGGTGTTCAGCTTGGCCTGCTGGGCGGTATTGGGGCTGACCCAGACGGCGTTGTCCCAGGTCATTTTATTGGTCGGCTTCGGCAGCTCCTGGAGCCAGCCGTTATTGGAGAACGATCCGTCCCAGATGGTTGGATCGGGACGGAACATGATTTCCATCCCCTGCGCCTGCTTGGGTTGAGGCATGGCTGGGGCTTTCGCGGTGACATTGATCGCGGGCAGGGCGGTATTCGGAACCACGCCATCGTGCAGCGCCTTAGCCCAGGCGATTTCAAAGGTGGGCTGAGTGAGCTTGTTTCGCCAATAGAGCCGAACCGTGTCGTAGGGGAGAACGCCGGGATTGCCAACTATGGTGGTCAGTACGTCGAGCGCCGTTCGGCCACCGTATAAGGGATCGATTAACGGCTGCATCAAACTGACGGTTCCATCGAACGCCCGCACGTCGCCCCAAGATTCCAGATAATGCGCTTCGGGAATATGCCACTGGCACTGAACAGCCGTTTCATCCACGTACAACCCTAAATAGGCATGCCACGCGACCTTCTTGAGCGCCGCGGCGAAGTCCAGATCGGCGGGCGCGTTGTACCCAGGATTGCCGCTCAGGATGAACAGCGAGTCCACCTTGCCGGCGTTCATGTCGGCGACCAGCTGGCGCAGGGAATCCAATTGATCCGTGGGATTGCTTTCGATCGGATCGGTATATGTCACGGTTTTGCCAACATTGCCGAGTGCGGCGTTCATGGCGTGCACCAGAGCATGCACCTCGGGCGGTTGGTGATCGCCGGCGATGATGACACACGCGCCCTTGTGAGCCTGAAGATCGCGAGCAACGGCGGCAACATCTTTTCGCGTGGTTTGCGCCAATGCGCCCGGAACATTGAGCGCGGTGGCGAGTTCCCAGGCCCAAGCCTGCACCTGACTTCCTTGAGCCAGAAAGCGATGGTCGGCCATTCCGCCGGTGGGAGTGGGCGCGGGCTCCACCACATAAAGTCGATTCATAACCGTCTCAGCCGGAGGCTTGCCCTCAGCCTGCACCTGCGGCGGCAAAACAACCGGGCCGCGATTCTCGGGCATGTAGGCGGTGGATTGATTGGGCCGCGCCGGAATGGGTCCGGCCTGATAGCCCTCCTGCAAGTCCTCTTTAGGTTGAGGCGTGTGCGTGACGTTGGTCATCACGCGGCGGCGGTCCGCAAACTGCCGGGCATAGCGCAGATTGCCGGGGCCGCAGGAGAGAAAATCGGCGTCGAGCGACACGATCACGTCCGCCTGATCGAGGTGATGAATCGTGTTGACGGGACGGCCAAAGGCCAGCATCGCTCCGCGAAACGCGTTGTACCGGCCACAGGGCTCGTATTGATGCCACTTGGCGGCGGGCATCTGCTTCAAAATTCCCTGAATCTGGTCGGCCACCGAAGGAGACGTAACGGTTTCGGTGAGGATGCGCAGGCCGTCGCCCTTTTTTAGAATTGCTTTCTCGCGGGCTTCGGCCACCGATCCCTGAAACGCGAGCCAGCCGTTGATCTGGCCATGATTCGTTACTACTTGCGCCCGGTCCGGATCGTACATCGTCAGGAGCGAGGCCTGATGGAAATAATCGGAGGAGCCCAGGCTCGCCGGATGATCCGGATTGCCTTCGACTTTGGTTGGACGTCCGAGATGGCTGGTCACCACCAACCCCGTAGCGTAGCCGCCCATCTGCATCGCAGTGGCGTAATACATCGGAACGCCGGGGATAAATTCTTCGGGCTGGCGAACGTAGGGAACGATGGTTTCCTTGGGCAGCTTGGTGCAGGCGGTGACGCCGGCAAACGCCAATGAGGCTCCCATCAGCTTCAGGAAATTACGGCGGTTGGCTGGATCGAGCCAGTTCGGCGTACGATCAGCGAACTCGTCGTCGACGAAGGCTTGGAACTCCTTAGTCTCAGCGAGTTCCTCCAGGCTCTTCCAGTATTGCGGACCCTGGGCCGACTCCAGCCGAGCCCGAATCTTGTCTAGATCGAGGACGGGTTTTTCCTTCATCGGTGGCACGTATAGCAGTCCGTTAAACTTTGAATCTGATATTCCGCTACAAGCTTTCGCCCCAGCTCTTCTTGATTGCCCGGCGCTTCATACGTCATGTTGAAGACCTGGTCGCGGGGCCGGACATATTTCTCGGGATTGCGGTGACAGTTGATGCACCAGTTCATATATAGGGTGTTCTCTTTGTACATCAGCGGCATCTGGTCCACGCGGCCGTGACAGGTGGCGCAACCGATGCCCTTGAAGATGTGGATGCTGTGGTTGAAGTAGACAAAATCCGGCAGGGCGTTGACCCTGGTCCATTGGAGCGACTCGCCGGTCCGGAAGCTGGCGCGCACCGGTTCGAGAATCCCGGCGTTCGACCAGATCTGCGAATGACAGCTCATGCAGATCTCGGTGGCCGGAAGGCCGGCGAACGGCGCGCTCTCAACCGAGGTGTGGCAGTAGCGGCAATCGATGCCGTCGTCGGTCACATGATGCTTATGACTGAACGGAACAGGCTGTTCCTTGACGACCTTGACGTCGGTGATATACGAGCCCCGGTCCATCGCGTAGGCGAAAGCGACGAGCGCTCCCGCTCCAATAACCGCGACGGCGAGACTGACTTTTGAGAGTGTATTAGTGCTTCGGTGGAAGACCTGGGCCATCCAGATTAGTCCTGTATGACCCACTATCGTAAATCAAATTGCTGTCCAATTGCAAAAAATATTATCTGGCAAGTTTTGGTGTAATAGATATTACACTGTAAGGCCCCGGACGAGTGAAATCTCTGGCTGCCGGAGTTCCTAGGCAGCGAACCTTTTGCCGACGGCACGGCGGGCGCGCAGGAGCCGGATTCGCACCGCAGTTTCGGTCCAGCCGTGTGCACGCGCGATCTCCTGGACTTTGTAGCCCTCCAGATAGTGCCGCTGCAGAACCATCCGGTCGTTCTTTTTGCAGGTTTTGAGAATGCGCCGGACGTCGATTGCGGCCAGGTTGATTTTCGGCGGAGTAGATAATTCGGGAAGGGTCTGCAAGAAGGGTTCGCGCCGCATACAACTGCGATGAATATTGAGCGCGATGCTGTTCATCCAGGTAAGAACCATGTTGGAATCGCGAAGTTGACCGAGCCGTTCCCAGCCTTTAACCCACGCCGCCTGTGCCGTTTCCTGCGCTGCGTCGTAGGAAAGCCCGCGCGAGACGAGAAAGCGGACCGTGAGATTGTAGCCCTTCTTGTACGCGCTGCCATATTCTTCCCGTGTCATCTGTGCTCCTTCCCTTTTCTCTTATTCCTGCTGTACTTTCGGTCTTAGGGAAGGCAGTTTGGATTCCACGTGTTACAGCACCCGGCTCAAGCGCCGTTAACGATTGAGAAACTTTCACTTAGGACGGGTTGTTGCTCTCCGGGCATAACCCTTTCAGCGAGCAAGAATTTCTGATCGATGCAAAAATTTCCGACGATGGCTCAGCGAGCCAAGGGATTGCACTAGGGACATCAGGCGCCTGGACGCAGGTGGAGCACCATGTAGTCCTCATCCACGTATGCGTCGCCGATTTTGAGAGCCCGCGACTCGTGCGCGAACACCTCGAAGCCCAAAGAAACATAAAGCCGCTTGGCGGCCGCCTGGTGCTCGCCAACCGTCAGGATGATTTCTTCCAGGCCTGGCTCGGACTGGGCCCTTCGAATCAGTTCGCGCAGCAGCAGCTTTCCGACTCCCAGGGCGCGGTGCTGGGGCTTGACATACACACCCCAAACGCGTCCCTTGTGGCGCCGCTTAAGGCGCGTATCACGCGAAAATGCAGCGGTTCCGATGAGCTGGCCATCGGTGAAGCCGCCCAAAACGAAATTCCCTGGCTTCTTCGAGGACAGGCGGGCAGCGATCACTTCCAGCGAAAAATTGCGGTGTTCCTCGGCTGCTTCTCCGAAAGCCTTCGGTTCCTGTTCCAGGGCTTCCAGACGCAGCCGCCAAAAAACGTCCGCATCGTTAGCGGTCAGTGCTCGAATATCGAATGCACGCTCGGGAGGGTGTAGCCTAGAAGGTGTGGTCACTTGCGCGCAGGCCCGCGTTTCAATGTAACAATTTTTCCGCGTTCGGCCGGCCGGCGATGCTTTGGTTGGCCGCGTGTCTCGCCGCTTGGAGTCAACCACCCCAAACCACGGGATCCTCTGGCCCGCTGCCTCCGGATTCGATAGAACAGAAAAAAGTGCTCTCGGACGCAGCCGAGTTCGTGATAAGCCACGAAATCAACCTGCCGAATTTCATTTGCAACCAGGTCACGCGGCGATTCGACGACATTAGCGGCAGAGGCACTTGGCGGCCGCTCGACATTATTGTGGAGCGCCTCACGTACTTCGATCACAAAGAAGACTACAAAGTGATGGAGGTAAACGGCCGGCCGTCGGATCTCCCGCACAATCAAATGCGCGGGGCGTCATCTTCGGGCGAGTTCGGGTCAGTGATGAAGGGGATTTTCGCGCCGGACACGGACACGATGTTTACCTGGCAAAGTTGGTTCACGCTGCGAGGACGGAGAATGCACGTGTTCGCCTATTCGGTGCGCAAGGAACGGTCCAATTATCACATCGTGCTACCGCAAGGATCGATTGACTTCGTCGCCGCGTATCACGGCCTGATTTTTATCGATGAGCGGAAGCATTTCGTGCACCGGATCACGCTGCACGCCGACGGAATTCCACCGTCCTTCCAGGTTCAGGACGTGAGCCTGGCGTTGGACTACGAGTACACCAGAATCGGGGAGGGCGAATACCTGCTTCCGCTCACCTTTGAACTTCGCTCGCGCGAGGGAAACACGTTCGTTAAGAACGACGTCGATTACGAAGAGTACCGGAAGTTCGGCGCTGACACCAACATCCGATTTGGTGAATCGGATGCGGCGGGAGCTAGATAAACGCCGTGGACTTAATGCCGGATATATCGAAACGTTTCCGGCATCGCATGTTCTTGCACATTACCTTATCGTCCAGCAGGACCATGTAACTGGCAGCCTTCTTGAATTTGGCGCGATCGCGCTCGTCGGCTTGGCCCGGCAGGCGGTCCACCTTGGTTCTGACCAGCCAACGCAGGTCGTAGGTTTCGGCGCTGCGGCAAAACGGACAGTTCAGCGTCGCCGGCTTGGTTGTGTTCGATTCTTTGTAGAAAGCTCGCTCGTCCATTAGGCCACCGCCAGTGCGCTTTGCGCCTTCGCGAAACTGGCATCCAGCGAGCGCGTAAATTCGTCCACGTCCGCCTTGCCGATGTTCAGCGGCGGCGAAATGCGCAGGACATTGCCGTAGAGTCCGCCTTTGCCCAGCAGAATACGGTTCTCGCGCGCTGCCTCCATCACGGCCATAGTCGCCGCGGCGGCCGGCTGCTTGCTGCTGCGATCTTCGACCAATTCCATCGCCTGCAACAGACCCATTCCGCGAATATCTCCGATGACGGAATGCTTGGCCTGGAGTTCGGTGAGCTTGTCATGGAGATAAGCGCCAACTTCGGCGGCATTGATCGAAAGCTTGCGGTCCTCAATGAAGTCGAGGACGGCTTTGGCGGCGGTGGCGGCGACCGGATTGCCGCCAAATGTTGAGATGGTCGCGCCTTTGACGGAATCGGCGATCTCGGGCCGCGCTATCGTCAGGCCGATGGGCGTGCCGTTGCCGAGTCCCTTGGCGCTGGTGATGATATCGGGCTGCACGCCCCACTGCTCGATTCCAAACCATTTGCCGCCGGTGCGGCCCCATGCGGTTTGCACTTCATCGCTGATGAACACGCCGCCATATTTTTTGACGATTTCCGCGACGATCGGGAAATATTCCTTGGGAGGGGTGATGAAGCCGCCGACGCCCTGAATCGGTTCGGCAATGAAGCCGGCGATACGGCCGGACGTGGTAGTGCGGATAACCTCTTCCACGTCATGGGCGCAGCGGACTCCGCAATCGGGATACGTGAGGCCATAGGGGCAGCGATAACAGTACGCGTTCACGGCGTGCACGATGCCCGGCTGCGTGACGGGACCGAGCCGCCAGTTCGATTGCGCCGTCAGACTCATTGCCAGCGACGATCGGCCATGATAGGCGTGGCGCAGCGCCACGATTTCCGTTGATCCGGTGTAGCAGCGCGCGGCCAGAATGGCAGTCTCATTGGCTTCGGTGCCGCTGTTGGTGAAAAACGACTTAGTCAGCTTTTGCGCGGGAGTAATTTGCGCTAGCTTCTTCGCCAAAGCGGCTTGTGGCTCATTGGCGAACACCGTGGAGACATGCTGCAAGCGATCGATCTGCGCGTGCAGCTTGCGATTCACCTCGTCGTTGCAATGCCCGACACTGATGGTGACAATGCCGCCGAAAAAATCCAGGTACTGATTCCCGTCGGCATCCCAGACGTATTGATCCTTGGCGTGTGAGATGACCAGCGGTTCTTTGTAGTAATGGAAGACGGAGGGGAAAAGATGGTCCCGGTTGGCGAGGAGGATCTCTTCTTTGGTCATGTCTGATTCTAATACTGTCAGACGCGCGTCCAGGTAAGTGCCGCCCGTTTGTCACTATGATCGAGTGATGAAGATCGCGCTGGACGCGACTCCGTTGACTGTTCTCACCGGCGGCATTCGCCGTTACACCGAGGAGTTGTCCCGCGCGCTGGCGGAGAATTATTCCGAGGACGAGTTCTGGCTGCTCTCGGACCAGCCTTTTCCGGTTCCCGAGGCAAGTCCGGCGAATCTTAAATTCGGCCGGGGGCCCGCCAACCTGCTCGAGCGGCGATGGTGGCTATGGGGCTTGCAGCGCGAGATGAAACGCTTGAGCATCGACGTGTTCCACGGCACGGATTTCTCGGTTCCTTATCTGCGCATGCGTCCGAGTGTGATGACCGTTCACGACCTGTCGCCATGGCTGGATCAATCCTGGACAGATCAATCCTGGCATGCCGCATCCAGCCGAGTGCGGAGGCGCACTCCCATGCTACTGCGACTGGGACTCGCGACCATGGTGATTACGCACTCCGAGGCGGTGCGGCGACAGGCGATCGCGCGCTTTCATTTAGAACCGGAGCGTGTGGTGGCGATTCCGCTGGCCGCCACTCCAGCCTTTCAACCCGCGCGTGGGTCCTCCAGGGGCCGCCGCCCGTACCTTCTCTATGTGGGCACGCTCGAGCCGAGGAAGAACGTAGGTTTTTTGCTGGACGTTTGGCGGGAACTTTATCGCGAGCATGCTATCGAGTTAGTGCTCGCTGGCCGGCGCCGGCCCGATTTCCCAGAAATTGGCCCTGAGCCGGGTCTCCACCTAACAGGCGCGGTCGAAAATGAGGAACTGCCAGAACTCTACTCGGGCGCGCTGGCCTGTTTGTACCCATCGTCCTATGAAGGCTTCGGGTTGCCGGTGCTGGAAGCGATGCAGTGCGGCGCGATGGTAATTACTTCGCGCGATCCCGCCATAGCCGAACTGGCGGGCGACGCGGCGATTCTTTTAGAAGTTGGCGACCGCGCGGCTTGGGTTGAAACGCTGCACTGCCTCTTGACACAGCCAGAAAGTTTCGAACGATTTCGCGAGAAGGCGCTGGCCCGCGCGGCGCAATTCTCCTGGGCGAAGACCGCTAAACTGACGCGAGAGGTCTATGCAGAAGCTGCCGAGCGCTTCCGGAAAAAAGCCTAGGGCGCTGTTCTTGACGCCCGAGTGCCCTTACCCGGCGCAAGGGGGCGGCCCATTGCGTTCGGCCTCGATTTTGGAATATTTGGCGTGCCGCTTCTCCGTGCATGCCGTCGTTTTTCGGCAGCCTGGGGATCCCGATCCGGCACGGGCGATTCCATCGGGCCGCGTCGAAAAGCTGGACGTGTTGGAGCTGCCGTATCATTCCAAACGTCCGCTCGCTCGCGCGCTCAGGAACGCCCGCCGGCTGGTTCGCGACATTCCTCCGCTGATGGACCGCTTTGCCGGGTTCGAACAGCGCGTCGCGGCTCTGGTTGCCGGGAGTCAGTATGAGTTCGCGGTAATTGAGCACTTCTGGTGCGCGCCTTATATAGATGCACTCCGTTCGTGTTCGGGGCGAGTAATTCTGGATTTGCACAACATCGAATCGCAGTGGCATCAGACCCTGGCAGCGGCCGAGGGCCCCGCGAGGGCATGGGCTCTCAAGCGTTTCGCGGCAGCGTCGGCGGCTCTAGAACGCAAATGGCTCCCGCAATTCGACGCCGTGCTGGTGACTTCGGGCGAGGACGCTGAAGTAGTAGGAGACATGTCTCACCGCGTGATCGTCTATCCAAATGCGCTGCCTGAAATTCCTGCGCCGCTGCGTCAGGAGCGGGCTGCGATCGCCTTCAGCGGCAATCTCGAATACGCACCGAATGTTTCGGCCATCCGATTTTTTCGCGAGAAGATTTGGCCCACGCTGCGCTCGCGGCCCGGTTTAACCTGGAAAATTATAGGCAAGAATCCGGAAGCGATCCGCGGCATTATCGGTGGCGATCCGCGCATTGAGGTAACCGGCAGCATCGACGACGCCGTAAACGAGCTCGCCTCGGCGCAGGTCGCGGTGGTTCCTCTGTTAGCCGGCAGCGGAACGCGGATCAAGATCCTGGAGGCCTGGGCGGCGGGGACCCCGGTGGTCTCCACCACAATTGGCGCACAAGGCCTGGAGTGCCGCGACCGGGAACATCTACTGCTGGCCGACACACCTGGGCAGTTCACCGATGCTGTATCGAAACTGCTCGATTCGGCCGAGCAGCGGACACAAATTGGGGCCGCCGGGCGTCGATTGTACGAAGAGCGGTATACTTGGCCCAAAGCTTGGGTGGTGCTAAATCGCTTTTTCGGGGAGCATCCGATGGGATCGGCATCTTAGCCGGCGCAACCAGATGCGCCCGCGCGGGTTTATCAATGCGGTACACATGGCCGGGAATAACTTCGAAGTTGTAAAAGTGTTGTGAAATCCTGTCGCAAGACGGGAAACCCTCTATACTGGAGGAGGTCATGCGCTTTTCCGTAGATGCTCACGCAGTTGGCCAACACTTAACCGGGAACGAAACATACATCCGCAACCTCCTGAGCTCGTTCGCAGCTCTAGATCACGAAGCCGATTTCGTGACTTATATCTCGAGGGATGTCATGGACGAAATCCCCTGGCGCTTTCAAAAAAGGCGAGTCTCTCAGAATCCGTTCCGACGGCTGGGGGTCGACTTGCCGCGAAGGCTCCGCGAGGACCGGCCTAACCTGCTGCACGTCCAGTACACCGGTCCGCTGTTTTGCTCTACGCCGTTGATTGTGAGCGTCCATGACGTTAGCTTCTTGGAGCATCCGGAATATTTCACGAAGTTTCGCTCCCTGCAGCTACGTTGTACCGTGCAGCGAACCATCCAGGACGCCGCGTGCGTGCTTACGCCCAGCGAATTCTCGAAGCGCAGTATTCTGGATGCCTACCGGCTGGACGACCGCAAGGTGAAGGTGCTTCCGAACGGCGTGAGTTCCGCGTTTCGTCCCATCGCGCGCGAGGCGGCGCAAAGCTGGGTTCATTCCGCACTAAATCTGTCAGCTCCTTTTGTATTAGCGGTTTCTGATCTCCAGCCGCGCAAAAACCACCTGGGTCTGATTCGGGCCTTCGAGCAGCTGGTGCGGGCGCATCCGGAACTGCCGCATCACCTGATTCTGGTCGGCAAGGAAACTTGGTACTCCCCGGTGATCCGCGCAACCGCGGCCAAATCCGAGTTGCGCGATCGCATCCACTTCACCGGCTTCGTTTCCGACCAGGAACTGCTGCAACTCTACGGCGCCTGCGACGTTTTTGTTTATCCGTCATTTTACGAAGGTTTTGGGCTTCCGATTCTCGAGGCCATGGCGTGCGGGCGCGCGGTAGCATGCTCCAACACGTCGGCCATGCCCGAAGTGGCCGATTCGGCCGCACTTCTCTTCGATCCTTGCTCCACGGACGACCTATTCCGCGCCATGCGCGATTTGCTGCTGAATCCAGAGCTACGCCTGCGGATGGAGCGGCTGGGTATGCAGCGCGCGACGCTATTTAGCTGGGAGAAGGCGGCGAGCAAAACGCTCGAGGTCTATTATGAGGTCGCGGGCCGGGGCAAGCAGGCCTTTGAGCCTGTCAAATCTATTTCTGCTGTTCTTCCATGAAGTATCTGCTACGAACATCGTATTGGCTGATTTTTTCTTTGGTGGTATTTGCAACGGCAGCGCCGCCCTTGGCGCCGGCATCGTTCGAGAACGAGCAGTTGAATTACAGCCTCATTTGGCCGAGCGGGCTGACCCTTGGCGAAGCAACCATGACCGCCTCAAGTTCGAGAGCCGGAGCGGATGCGAGTCCGCAATTGCATTTTCAATTCGATCTGGACGGAAGCATCCCGGGTTTTGCGGTTGCGGATCGCTATCATTCGAATGCCTCGCCGCAATTTTGCTCAGCGGAATTTACCAGAGACGTCGCTCACGGCCAGAAAAAAACGGATGATAAGACCACCTTCGATCCGCACAATGGAACCGCTACGCGCCGGTCAGCCGGAGGGGGCAGTACAGAACTCCAGGTGCCTCAATGCAGCCGCGACGCGCTCACGTTCTTGTACTATGTGCGGCATGAATTGAGCGAGGGCCGCGTGCCGCCGGCTGAAACCGTCTACTGGGGCGCGCCTTACGATGTTCATCTGCAATTGGCCGGATCCGAAACCATACGCATTGCCGATAAACTCGTGGATGCGGACCGGTACTCTGTATCCGTGCGGGGGCCGTCTTCTGCTCTAAGCTTCGATATGCTCTTCCTGAAGGATGCGGCCCGCACACCCGCGCTGGTACGAGTCCCGCTCCCTCTGGGCACCTTCTCCATGCAGCTTGCGAAATAATTCAGCATTCCGTGGCAATTAAGGTCGCCTTTTTCTCTCCCCTGCCGCCGGCCCGAAGCGGAATTGCCGACTATTCCGCCGCCCTGGTAGAAGAACTGCGAAAGCTAGTGGACTTAGAGGTGTTCTCGGCCAAGCCCTCTCATTTCGAGCCAGCCAATTTTGACGTGGCGCTGTACCAGATCGGCAACAACGTTTATCACGAATTTTGTTATGAAGCCGCGCTGGATCATCCCGGCGTGGTGGTAGTCCACGAAGCCAATCTGCATCATTTGATCGCCGATATGACCATTAAACGCGGCGATTGGGATTCCTACATGCATGCGGTGGAACAGGAAGGCGGATCCGACGCTTTCGCGTATGCGCAGCGCGTGCGGGCGCTCGAAGTCGGTCCCGATTACGAGGGTGTTCCCATGTTGCGGCGTCTGCTGGCGCGATCCAAGGCGGCCGTCGTGCATAGTGGATGCGTGGAATCGGAACTGCGCGGGTCGGGTTTCACAGGACCGGTAGCGAAAATTCCGCATGGCGCTTGGATTCCCGAGGCCAGCGGCTCTGATTTCCGGGATCGCCTGGGGATCGATGAAACCACTCCGCTCATTGGGATTTTCGGGTTTTTGAAGCCTTATAAGCGTATTGCCGAATCGCTCCGCGCCTTCGCGCGACTGCTGCGTGTAGAGCCGCAGGCCAAAATGATTCTGGTGGGCGAGCCGCACCCCGACTTCCCGCTGAACACGCTGATCCAATCGCTCGGGTTGATGCCGCACGTGCGCGTTTTGGGATTCCGGCCTATCGAAGAATTCGTCGGGTATCTGGCGGCTTGCGACGTCGTGTTAAATCTGCGATATCCGACCGTTGGCGAAAACTCAGGTACTCTCATGCGCGCGCTGGGTCTCGGCAAAGCGGTGATCGTTTCCGATGTGGGATCGTTCCGCGAATTGCCGGACGCGATTTGTCTCAAAGCGCCGGTGGACTCTGCCGAAGAAGAATACCTGTTCGAATATTTGAACTCGCTGGTCAGCCGTCCGGAATTGATGCGAGCGCTGGGAGCGAGCGCCCATGAATGGGTGAAGAACGAGTGCACTTGGCCCAGAGTGGCCGAGCGCTATGCCGAGTTTCTGGAGCGCGTGGCCAATCATCACGCGGTTTCGTCAGTGCCGGGCCAAGCCCCGGAATCGGCCATCCAGCCGGTTCGCGCCGATGTGGAACCCGAATACATCCTCTCGTGGGCGCCCGACGAAGCGGCTAGAGGCTACATCCAAACGCATCTGACGCGTTTCGAGAAGACACTCGCGATCACACCGCCAGGCGGCCCCGAGGATCGAATTCTCGAGATGGGCTCTTATCTGCAAATTACGCCCGCGCTCCATACTCGCCTGGGCTATGGCGAAGTGCGCGGCTGCTATTTTGGCCCAGCGGGAAAAGTGGACGACCGCGGCGTCATTTCGAGCACGAGCGAGGAGTTCCACTGCGCGCTGGAGCTTTTCAACGCCGAAAAAGACCGCTTTCCGTACGACGACAGGTACTTCTCGACCGTGCTGTGCTGCGAGTTGTTGGAGCACCTGGCCGAGGATCCGATGCACATGATGGCCGAGATCAATCGCGTGCTGGCGCATGGCGGTCATCTGGTTCTCACCACGCCCAACATCAGTTCCTTGCGCGCGATCGCGGCGATTTTGGAGCATTATCATCCCGGATTTTTTCCAGCTTACATTCGTCCCCCAGCGCCGGGAGTCGAGCCGGACGCGCGCCATAACCGGGAATACACGCCACGCGAAGTTGTCCATTTACTCGAAGACTCCGGCTTCGAAGTCGTGCTCCTCGAGACCGGCCCGTTCCGGGATGAACCCAAACCGGAGCATGCCTGGGTGAAGCATCTGCTGGCGCGCTACAAGGTCTCCGAAGATCTTCGAGGAGATGGCATTTACGTTGTGGGCCGCAAAAAAGGCGCAGTGCGAGAGCGCTATCCAGCTTGGCTATATCAATGAAGCGGACCGAATATCGCGAGGTTCGAGTTCAAGCCGAAGGATCGTCTGTCCGAATCCATGTGATCGTAAAAAACACGTCGCGCCAAATTTGGAAGGCCGAGACCTTTTCGCTGGGATGGCAGTTTTTTGATCCAGAGACGAATGTGTTCATCTCGGAGGGCCAATGGGTACCGGTAACAAGCGAGACGGCGCCTGGCGGAACCGCGGCGTTTGATCTGTCGGTTTCCTTGCCGCCCGAAGCGGGTGGCTATGACATTTATGTGTCGCCGATCGCACCGCCGGATGGCTGGACCTATTTTCAAGGCGAGAGCTTTGTTCGAATTGCCGCGGAGGTTTCCGCCTCCCAGATTCGCATCCTCACTCACGAAATTACGACGCTTCGCGGCTTGCGATGGCGCAGGCTTTGGGCCAATGCTCCGCGATTTTTCTCCGCGCCCTTCCGGACCATTACACAAAACCAGCGCTTGATTCGCTCCATGGCACGGCGCGATATTCTGGCGCGATACCGCGGATCGTTTGGAGATGTCTTTTGGACCATCCTCAATCCGTTGCTGCTCATGACGACGTATTTTTTCGTCTTCGGTGTGGTGTTGCGAACGCGCTTCGGAGCCGACCGCAGCTCCACTGGTTTCGCGCTCTACTTTCTCGCCGGGATGCTCCCCTGGCTTGCGTTCGCCGAGCCGCTGGGCCGCGCGCCGCACGTGATTTTGGAGCATCGCAATTTTGTCAAGAAGCTGATCTTTCCTCTGGACACGCTGCCGGTCAATCAGGTGCTGGCCGGCTTGGTCACGGAAGTTTTCGCAGCCGGAGTTTTTGTGGCCGCGCTGCTGGTTATCCGGGGAGCGATTCCGGTTTCCGTGCTCTGGCTGCCTGCGCTGTTGGTGCCGCAACTGCTCTTCACATTGGGGGCATGCTGGTTTGTCGCGGCGCTGGGCGTGTTCCTGCGCGACCTCGGCCAGATCATGGGTTTTCTGTTGACGCTGTGGTTTTTCGTAACGCCTATTTGCTATCCCGAGGCGAGCCTGCCGCCGGGAAGTTTGGCCATTTTGGGTAAGAATCCCATCTTTGTGCTGGTTCGCGGATACCGGTCGATTCTTCTGGAAGGCCACGCGCCCGAGTGGCTCCCATTGGTCAAACTATGGGCCCTGGCAGCGCTTGTCTTTCTGCTGGGCCACGCCTGGTTTTACAAATTGCGAAAAAACTTCGCGGATATAATCTGAGGGCCGCCATAGCCGCGAATCGGCTTCCAGGCTGTGCTAGAATTTTTGCGCGATGCAAGTACAAAGCTGGAACGAAATCGAAAAGGAACAATTGAATCCGCTGTACCAGCGGCAGGTGATTCACGGCGATACGATGACCGTAGTACGAGCTTGGCTGAAGAAGGGATGCGTGGTGCCCGAGCACAGCCATCCCAATGAGCAGGTGTCCATGATCGAGCAAGGCGCGCTCAAGTTCACGATGGGTGGAAAGGAACAGGTGGTAAGGACCGGCGAGGTAATGCGCATGGCCTCCAACCTGGTGCACAGCGCCGAGGCTGTTGAGGATTGTGTCATGGTGGAGGTATTTTCGCCGCGCCGTCAGGACTGGATCGACGCCGGCAAGAAGTAACGAGACTACGATGCAAGTACACAACTGGGAAAAAATCGAGAACGAGAAATTAAATCCTCTGGCCAGCCGGCAGGTGATTCATAGCGACACCATGACCGTGGCGCGGATGCATCTTCAAAAAGGCTGCCTGGTGCCGGAGCACAGCCATCATAACGAGCAACTGTCGATGGTCGAGCAAGGATCGCTGCGCTTCAAAGTGGGTGGCGCGGAGCAGGTGCTGGGCGCTGGCGAGGTCTTGCGCATCCCGCCCAATGTTCCGCACAGCGTCGTAGCGCTGGAAGACTCCGTGGCTGTGGATCTGTTTTCACCGCCCCGCGAGGATTGGATTCGCGGGGACGACGCGTATCTGCGGAAATAAGCCTCAACGAAGTTGTTGGGTGTGGTCATAGCCCATCGCGGAAAGCCGTTTTCCTTGAAAACGCACCGCGCCCGGTTTGCCCTGCGTTATCGTGCCGATGCGAATGCCGGGTAGGCGAACGCGGGGGCGGGCAGTGTAAAGCAACTCGTAGTCTTCGCCGTCGTGAAGCGCCTGCTCCAGGGTCGCGCCCAGGAGCAAAGGCACGTTTTCTAATTCCGCAGCTACGCCCGAAGCAACACACAGCCGGTGCAGATCGAGCGCCAAGCCGTCGGAAATATCCATGCAGGCCGTCGCCTTACCGACCAGCTTGCGTCCAATATCGAGACGGGGAACGATGATCGGCTTATGCCGCCACCCGCCGAGCGCGCCCGAAACATAGATCGAGTCGCCCGGCCGGGCGCTTGAGCGAAGCAATGCCTTGCCTTTTGCGATTGACCCGCAAATCATGACGTCGCAAACCAGCTGCTTAGCGTGTGAAATGTCGCCGCCTGCGAGCACGGTCTTGGTTTTGCGCAGAAGCCTGTTGATGCCTCGATAGAATTCATCGATCCAGCGCTGGTCCGTCCAGGGCGCGAGCGCCAGCGAGATCAGGCAATACAGCGGGATTCCTCCCATTGCTGCGATGTCACTCAAGCTGCGCGCCAACGCGCGATAGCCGATCTGTTCGGCGGTAGAGTCTCGCTGGAAGTGGACGCCTTCGATGGTAAAGTCCGTCGTGAAAAGCAGATCTTGATTCGCTGGGGGCCGGATCACCGCACAATCGTCGCCGATCAGCGGCGCGTGGCGGCGCAGCTTCCGAACAATCTGGTCTTCTGTCACGATGCCGCGGCCACCAGACCCGACGGCAGCTCTTCGCCGAACACTTTGCCCAGATCTTCTTCCACTTCGCCCTCGAGCGCGGGAATGAGCGCCTCGGGAATCTTGCGCCGCGCCAGCTCCATTGTGGCGGGCGCCAAGTCGCGTGTGGAATCGCCGGTACGCCGAGCGATTGCGATCAGAGCATCGTGCGAGTTCGGAATTTTCAGCAGCGCTTCGATCCAGCGCGTCGCGGCCGTCAGCGGCAGCACTTGGTTAATGGGACCGTAAAAGAGCTTTCTCGCGCCCAGACGCGAAAGGCACCAGAGACTCGTCTCGACCATCTCGCCCTTGCGCACCTGCCCAATCAGCGTCTCGCCAAGCTGCGTTTTCGTCTGCAGCGGCAGCAGCTCGAGACTCGCAGCCGTGCGCCACATTTCGCGCAGCAGACTGTTGTTCACACGAGGCGGCCGCTTTTGCCCGCGCGGCAACAGAACCGGCGAGAGCCGCTGGAAAATATCGATCTGCTGGTTCTTATTGAGACCGCCCGCGACGCGCCCCCAAAAAATCCACCAATCGATCTCGTTCTGGATTTGACTCGGGAACTGCATGCCCTCGGCATAGATGCGCCGGGCCTGTTCAACGCGATAGTCGTCGCCGGGAAAGCCGAAGCCAGGCCTCAGGCAAAAGCCGCACAGATTCAGCCAACGCATTTCGAGAGCGGCCGATTTGCGCCGCGCGGCCGATAGCTCCAACATGCGGTCGGCGAGCCGTCGAATTGCGCTGAGCGGCCAGGAATTGCGCCCGAGCGCAAGCGTCTGTTCCAGCTTGGCCGGCAATTCTTCGGGAGCCAGCGTCGCCGCCCGGAAGGTTGAGTCAAGTAAAGACTCGGCCTGCGCCAAGGCCTCTTCGCTCACAACCGCTGCGGGTTTTGCAGCCTGCGCGGCCGCGGTCTTGCGCAGCTCGAACTGCAGCCTCCAGCGCTGCTCGCTGATTTTCGAATCGGCCCACACCTCCAAGGTCCCGACCTCGGTCAAGTGCGCGCGCAACTTCACTGGAACCAGCCGCTCTCCGGATTTGCCGAAGCGGATCACCGCGTTCAAAGGCGCATGCAGATGCAAATCCTTAATTTCAGCCGGCGGAAGCGTCTGGCCAACCGCATCGTCGGCGCGGCTTAAAGAACTGTACAAGCGGAACGACACGGGTTTGTTCGCCACCAGGTGCAGATCCTCGGAATCCAGTTCCAGCGTCTGACCTTCCTCGGCTCCGCGCGGCACCAAACAGACCGCCTCGTTATTTCCGATTCCGACGTAATAGGCGCGAGGCAGCCCGCCGCGCACCACCAGACCAGCCCCGGTGGCTTTTACGTACGAATAATACGCGGCGCCCACCGCGACCGCTAAATCCAGATCGCGATTCTCCAAAATAAGTGG
>Ga0182024_10009737_pt1 | contig 19785 bp, 18 predicted proteins | sample P32metaG_FD_120480 | JGI IMG/M metagenome (GOLD analysis project Ga0182024, IMG submission 120480) | Permafrost microbial communities from Stordalen Mire, Sweden - P3-2 metaG (Illumina Assembly) | ecosystem: Environmental > Terrestrial > Soil > Wetlands > Permafrost | place: Sweden: Stordalen... | reverse complement strand
GCAGATGCTCGCCCTGATCAACGACATCCTCGACGTCTCCAAGATCGAGGCGGGACAGCTCGAGCTTGACATCGGCGACTTCGACCTCCACGACGCGATCGCGCAGGCCTGCTCCATCGCCGGGGTGCAGGCCGCGAACAAGGGCCTGCGCTTCGAGGTCGCGATCGCCGACGACGTGCCGCGAGCGGCTCACGGCGACTCGCGCCGTGTGCGCCAGGTGCTCCTGAACCTCGTTGCGAATGCCGTCAAGTTCACTGCCGAAGGCAGTGTCACGGTGCGCGCGAGCGTTCCCGGCGAGGGCGGCGAGGGCGAGCTCGTCCGGCTCGAGGTCGTCGACACCGGGATCGGGATCGACCCCGCGATCGTCGACCAGATGTTCGAGCCGTTCACGCAGGCCGATGCCTCGACGACGCGCCACTACGGCGGCACGGGCCTCGGCCTTGCGATCGTGCGCGAGCTGGTGGAGCTGATGGGCGGCAGCGTCGGCTGCGAGAGCAAGCCGGGGTCCGGCAGCACCTTCTTCTTCGAGCTGCCGCTCGCAGGCGCGAGCCGCGACGCGCACCCAGCTGTGCCGCGAGAGCGTGCCGCCGCAGCGCCGGCGCCGCAGTGGGCGCGCCCACCGGTCGTGCTGGTGGTCGAGGACAGCCCCGTCAACCAGGTTGTCGCCGTGCGCACGCTCGAGCGCTGCGGCTGCGACGCGGAGGCCGTCGGCGACGGCCAGCAGGCGCTCGCGGCGCTGTCCAGCCGCTCCTACGACGCGGTGCTGATGGACTGCCAGATGTCGGGGATGGACGGCTACGAGGCGACCGCCGAGCTGCGCCGCCGGGAGGCGGGCGGCCGCCGAACGCCGGTGATCGCGATGACCGCGCTGGCGATGGACGGCGATATCGAGCGCTGCCTCGCCGCCGGCATGGACGACTACGTCAGCAAGCCGATCCGCCGCGACGAGCTGGTAGCGACGCTGCAGCGCTGGATCGCACCGCAGGAGGCGGGCGCCGACACAGGGCGCGAGGTCGCGCTTGCAGGTCCCGCCGGCGAGGGCTGAGCGCTCCGCCGCGGCCCCGTCCGGTCGTCGCCGGCTCAGGTGTGCGCGGGCGCCGGGCCGAGCTTGCTGACGGCCGCGTCAAGGGACGGGAAGAAGTGGTCGCCGCCGATGCGCGCTTCGAGACCGCCGCGTCGCAGGCCCTCGCGCACGTGCGCGCCAGCGCGTGCGACGGCGAAGTCGACGTGGTCGGCGTCGAGCTCGTCGAGAACCTCGCCCAGGGTCCGGACGCCTGTGAAGTCGATGTCGCTCATGCCGAGCGCGTCGAGCACGACAAGGCGGGTGCCGCCGACGCCACGCGCCATCGCCGTCCTCAGCTCGGCGCGGAAATGCACGGCGTTGGCGTACCAGAGCGGCGTCGCGAAGAGCACGGCGAGGACCGAGGGCACCTGGACGGCCTTGGAATCGACGCTCAGCGGCACCCAGCTGGTGCTCCCCGGGATCCGCCCGAGCAGATGCATCTGGGGTCGGGCGCTGAGGCGGGTGCGGTCGAGAATCGCGAGGCCCACCGCCACGCCGATCCCCTGCTCGACCCCGACCAGCGCGACGGTCAGCAGCGTGACCACCGCCAGTGCCAGCTCGAAGCGGTCGAAGCGCGCGATCGCGCGCAGGTCGTGGACGCGGAAGATCCGCGTCGCGATGAAGATCAGCACCGCGGCGAGCGTCGCCAGCGGCACGTCCTTGAGCAGTCCGGCGGCAGGGATCAGGGCGATCACCGCGGCGGCGGCGGCGAGTCCCGCAGCCTGCGTGCGGCCCGACACCGAGGCAACCGCAGCCGTTCGCGCCGGGCTCGCATTGACTGGGAAGGAGCCCAGCAGTCCCGCCGCGATGCTGCCGGCGCCGACGCCCACGAAGTCGCGGCCGACGTCGACCGCGTAGCGCCCCTGATCCGCAAAGGCGCGTGTCGTCGCCGCCGACTGGCTGATCACGACCAGCGCGACGACGCCGGCGACCGGCGCGACGTCGCCGATCGTCGTCCACGAGAGGTCGAACAGGCCGAGCCGCGGCGCGCCGTGGGCGACCGCGCCGAGCACCGCCACGCCGTGCGAGCGCAGGCTCAAGGCCGCGACGGCGATCGTCGAGCCGAGCAGGCCGACAAGGGCCGCGGGGAGCTTCCGATCGACGCGCTCGCTCGTGATCACGAGTGCCAGGACCGCAAGGCCGATGGCGAGCGTGGCGGCGCTGGTGTCGCCGAGGTGGCTCACGACCACCGAGACGCGGTGCAGAGTGGAGCCGCTCACCGATGCCAGGCCGAACAGGTCGGGAAGCTGGTGCACGACGATGATCACCGCCACGCCCGACATGAAGCCGGCGATGATCGGGGCCGAGAGCAGCTCCGCGATCCAGCCGAGGCGCAGGATGCCGACCAGCGCCACGATCGCGCCGACCAGCAGCGCGAGGATCCCCACGAGGTCGATGTAGTGCGCTGACCCGGCTGCCGCGAAGCGGGCGACGCCGACGGCAAACAGCGGCGCGATCGTCGAGTCGGCGCCGACGGACATCTGCGGGCTCGAGCCGAGCAGCGCGAACAGCGCGGTTCCCGCCGCAAACGCGTAGAAGCCCGAGATCGGCGGCATCCCGGCCAGCCGCGAGGTCGCCAGCTGCTCCGGCACGGCGATCACCAGCAGCGTCAGTGCGGCCAGCAGGTCGGCGCTCGCCCAGGCGCGGCGATAGCCGTGAAGTGAGGAGAACAGTTGCGGCGGGTGCAGGCCGAGACGCCGCCGGCGAGCGCCCGCCGGCCCGCCCGCTGGGGCGGGCTGACGCGGTGGCTGCCCCACTCCTGCGGGACCCTGCGACTCCACGCCGCCATCATGCCTCACAGCGCCCCCTTGCGCCCTCCTAGTTCAGTGCTTGTGTCAGGATTGCGCGCGTGGGAATCCATCTCGGCGCGTTCTTCGCCGTCGCGGCCGTCGTGATCATCGCGCCGGGCCCCGACACCGTGATCGTGACCAAGAACGCGCTGCTGCACGGGCGCGGGGCCGCGCTTGCCACGTCGCTCGGCGTCAACACCGGCCTGCTGATCTGGTCGCTCGCGGCGGCGTTCGGGGTCGCGGCCGTCGTGCGGGCATCGGCGTTCGCCTTCACCGCCCTGAAGCTCGTCGGCGCCTGCTACCTGGCCTGGCTCGGCCTGCAGGCGCTGCGCGCGGCGTGGCGGCGTGAAGGGCACGGCTTCGACACAGATGGCGCGCCACAACGGGCGCTCAGCTCACGCGGCGGCTTTCGCCAGGGCCTCTTCAGCGACCTGGCCAACCCGAAGATCGCGGTCTTCTTCACGGGCCTGCTGCCCCAATTCGTCTCCTCCCGCCACGCCGTGCTCGAGCCGTTCCTGCTCCTCGGCGGCCTGTTCGTGCTGATGACGCTCACCTGGCTGTGCGCCTACGCGCTCGTCGCCGCACGCATCTCCGAGGTGCTGACCCGCCCGCGCGTGAAGGCCGCGCTCGACGGCCTCACCGGGGCCGTGCTCGTCGGCTTCGGCGTGCGTCTCGCGCTCGAGCGCCGCTGACGGCTGCACCGTCGCGGGCGCGGCGGCGGGCCGTGGTTGCGATCCGGCGGCTGAGCGCTCAGCTCTCGAGGACCGCGGGCTCGCTGCGAATGCGCGCGGGATCGAACGTTGCCAGCACCTCGGCGGCGCTGCGCGAGCTCCCCGCCGGCGCCAGGCCGGCGCTTGCCGCCATCCAGCCGACCACCGCGGCAATGCTCTCGCCGAGCTCGAGGCGCTCCGCGAGCGTGACGGCGCCGTGGCGCTTTGCGAGCCGCGCTCCGTCGCCGCCGAGCACCAGCGGGACGTGGGCGTAGCTCGGCGCCGGCAGGCCGAGCAGCTGCGCGAGCAGGATCTGGCGCGGCGTCGTCTCGAGCAGATCGTCGCCGCGCACCACCTCGCCGATCCCGTCGGCTGCGTCGTCGACCACCACGGCGAGGTTGTAGGCCGGCAGTCCGCGTGCGTCGGCGGCCGGCGGCCCCTCGCGCCAGACGACGAAGTCGTCGACCACCGCGCTGCGCTCGCCAGCCAGGGCGTCGCGGAAGTCAATGCGCCGGGCCTGGGCGTCCAGACGCCACGCGCTGGGGGCGCCGCCGCGCTCCCGCAGCGCCCGCTCGCGTGAGGGCAGCTCGCGGCAGGTTCCCGGGTAGGCGCCGCCGCTGCGCGCGCCGTGGGGGGCCTCGAGCGCGTCGCGGATCTCGGCGCGCGTGCACCAGCAGCGGTAGAGCGCTCCGGCGGAGCGCAGCGCTTCAAAGGCGGCGCGGTGGCGTTCGATCTGCTCGCTCTGGCGCGAGGGCTCGCCGTCCCAGTCGATGCCGATGCGTTGCAGGTCGGCGAGGATCGCGGCCTCGTGCTGCGCGCGCGAGCGCTGCGGGTCGAGATCCTCGATACGCAACAGGAAGCGGCCATGGCGCGAGCGCGCGAAACACCACGCGAGCAGCGCGGTGCGCAGGTTGCCGAGGTGCAGCGGGCCGCTGGGGCTCGGCGCGAAGCGGCCGTCGGCGGGGCCCGGCGGGCTCATACCGCCAGCATCGCAGCCGGACTGGCCGAGCCCGAAGCTCCGCGCATGCCGATAGTAGAGTCGCTGCGATGAGGGGGTGCAAATCCCGTGTCGCCGCGGCTTGACCCGCAAACGCTGCCGTCGCACGTCAACCGGCTCTACCGCGCCGCCTGGGCGCTGTGCGGGTCGCCGCACGAGGCCGAGGATCTGGTGCAGGAGACCTTCGTGCGGGTGCTGGCGCGGCCGCGGCAGCTGCGGGGCGACGACGAGCTCGCCTACCTGATGCGCGTCCTGCGCAACACCTTCCTTGACTCTCGCCGGACCGCTTCGCGCCGCCCTCAGGTGTCGGCGCAGCTGGACGATCTGGAACTGGCCGACGATCGCTCCACCGATCGCCCGGAGAGCGCGCTCGAGGCTCGGGAGCTCTATGAGGCGATCGCTAAGCTGCCGGAGGACTTCCGCCTCGCGCTGGTGGCGGTCGACATCGTCGGGCTCTCCTACAGCGAGGCAGGGCGGGCGCTGAAAACCGGCGAGTCGACGATAACCACGCGGCTTCACCGCGCCCGCCGCCGGGTCGTGGCCGAGATCGACGGTGACGATGATCAAACGCAGCGGGAAGGATCAGCGCCGACGCGGCGTCTTGATTAGATGGCACCTATGTCCGAACAGCCCGACCGCGAACGCGCGAGCGCCGATGAGCAGCGTCTCGGTGAGCTGCTGCGATCCGTCGAGGCGCCGGCGCCGGGGCCGCTGCGGGCGCTGATCGCGGAGCTCAACGCCGCCCCCGCGGCCCGCAGGCGCTTGCGGATGCCCGTACTCGCCTTCGGCGCCGCCTTCGCGACGGCCGCGCTGGCGGCCGTGCTGATCGTCGTGGCCCTCGGCGGGACGAGCGCGCCGACGGCGCTTCGCACCGCGGAGCTCGCGCTCGCGCAGCCGCGCGCCAGCGCCCCGCAGACGCTCGTCGCAGCGGGGACGAAGATCGCCTTCCCCGACTGGGCTGCCCGCGGCTGGCCCAGCGCCGGCCTTCGCCGGGACCGCCTCGATGGGCGCGTGGTGACGACCGAGTTCTACCGCTCCTATGCCTCGGGCACGGTCGGCTACGCGATCGTCTCGGGTGCGCCGCTGCGCTTCGGGGAGGGCGGGCGCACGGTGCTGCAAGCGCACGGCGAGTACCGGGTGATGGTCTCACGCGGCGCGCGGGTCGTCGCGTGGGTCCAGGACGGCCACACCTGCGTGCTGGCGTCGCGGACGGCGTCGCCCGCCACGCTGCTGGCGCTCGCGGTCGCGCAGGACGCCACCTCGACGGTCTCAGAGCATCAGGGCTGGGGCTCGCCGGCACAGCCGACCGCCGCGCCCGTCTGATCCAGTAGCGTGCTGGCGGATGGAGCCCGACCTCGTCTGCTTCGACGGGAGCCTCGTCGCGGCCGCCGCCGCCGCAATACCGGTCACCGATGAGGGGCTGCTGCGCGGCGACGGCGTGTTCGAGGCGGTCCGCCTGTACGCCGGCGTCCCCTACGCGCTCGACGCGCACCTCGAGCGGATGGAGCGCTCCGCCGCCGGCCTGCGCCTGCCGCTGGACGCGGCCGCCTTCCGCGCCGACCTCGAGTCGCTGCTTCAGGCGAGGCCCGGGCTCGACGCGCTCGCGCGGATGGTCGCGACGCGCGGCGGGCACCGCATCGTCCTGATCGAGGAGGTGCGCGAGCTGGCGGACTCACTCGTGCTCGAGCCCGTCACCTACGCGCCGCCGCGGCTGCTCGACGGGATCAAGTCGCTGTCCTACGCGGCCAACATGCTCGCCTCGCGGCTCGCGCGCGAGCAGGGGGCGGACGATGCGCTGCTCGTGACGCCCCACGGGCGCGTGCTCGAGCTGCCGACCTCGTCGTTCTTCCTCGTGCGCGACGGCGAGCCGTGGACGGCGCCGCTGTCGGACCACGTGCTCGACTCGATCACGCGCCGCGTGGTGCTCGCCGTCGCGCCCGTGCGCGAAGAGCCGATCGAGCTCCCGGCGCTCGAGCTCGCGCAGGAGGCGTTCATCGCCTCCACGCCCTACGAGGTCGTGCCCGTCGGGCGCATCGGGGCCCACCGCTACGACGCTCCGGGCCCACTCACGCGCGAGATCGCCGCGCTCGTGCGCGAGAGGATCGCGACCGAGCTGCGCTGATGCGCGTCGCGACGGTCCTCGGCAACCGGCCGCAGTTCGTCAAGGCCGCCGCGGTGTCGCCGCGGCTGCGCGAGCGCCACGAGGAGATCCTGGTGCACACCGGCCAGCACCACGACGACGAGCTCTCGGCGGTCTTCTTCGAGGAGCTCGAGCTGCCGGCCCCCGACCATCGCCTCGAGATCGCCGGCGGCTCCAACAGCTCCCAGCTGGCGCGCATGGTGGCGGCGCTCGAGCCGCTGCTGCGGAGCCTCGAGCCCGACCTCGTGCTGCTCTACGGCGACACCAACTCGACGCTCGCCGCCGCGCTCGCCGCCGCCGACGCCGCGCTCGCGGTGGTGCATGTCGAGGCCGGCATGCGATCGTTCGACCGCAGCCAGCCGGAGGAGCGAAACCGCGTCCTGACCGACCAGCTCTCGGCGCTACTGTGCTGCTCGACGGAGGAGGCCGCGGCACAGCTCGGGCGCGAGGGCGCGCCCGGCACCGCGGTGGTCGTCGGTGACGTCATGGTCGACGTCGCGCTGGCGATGCGCGAGCGCGCGCTCGCGCGAGCGGATGTGCTCGCGCGCTACGGCGTGCGAGCGGGCGGCTACGTGCTGGCCACCGCCCACCGCCCGGCCAACGTCGACGACGCCGCATCGCTCGAGCGCCTCGTCGCGCTGCTCGAGGCGGTCGAGGAACCGGTGATCATGCCGCTTCACCCCCGCAGCCTCGCGCGGCTTGAGCACCACCACCTCCATGCCCGGGCGGCGGCAGCCGCCACCTTGACAGCGCCGCTCGGCTACCTCGAGTTCGCGGCGCTGCTTCACCACGCACGGGCGGTGCTGACCGACTCCGGCGGCGTGCAGAAGGAGGCCTACCTCGCGGGGGTGCCGTGCGTGACGCTGCGCGACCAGACGGAGTGGGGCGAGACCGTCGCCGCCGGCTGGAACACGCTGGTCTCACTCGACGCCGCCGCGGCGCTCGCGGCGCTCGCGCGCACGCCGCCGCCGCAGCGCCCGCCGCTTTACGGAGACGGTCAGGCGGGGGCGCGGATCGTGGCCGCGCTCGAGGACTACGCCGCCGCCTGAGCGACCAGCGTGTCGGCCCCGGCGGCGGTCCAGATCGTCTGGTCGCGGGCCGGGCCGACGCCGACCATCGCCACCGGCACGCCGATGTGGTCGGCGATGAAGGCGAGGTAGTCGCGCGCGGCTGCCGGCAGGTCGGACTCGCTGCGGCACTCGCTGAGGTCCTCGCTCCAGCCCTCGAGCTCGGTGTACTCGCCGACGGCGTGGTGGAGGACCGACTGGTGGTAGGGGAACTGGTCGAAGGTCGCCCCCTCCTCGCCGCGGTAGCGCGTGCCGACCGAGATCCGGTCGAAGCCGGTCAGGACGTCGAGCTTGGTGATCGCCAGCGCCGAGAGCGAGTTCAGCCGCGAGGCGTAGCGCAGCGCGACGAGGTCGAGCCAGCCGGTGCGCCGCGCGCGGCCGGTGGTCGTGCCGAACTCGCCTCCGATCCGGCGGATCTCGGCGCCGAGCTCGTCGTCGAGCTCGGTCGGGAACGGGCCGGCCCCGACGCGCGTCGTGTAGGCCTTGCAGACGCCCCAGATCTCGTCGATGTCGCGCGGGCCGACGCCGGCGCCGACGCAGGCCGCCCCGGCGATCGGGTTCGACGAGGTCACGAACGGGTAGGTGCCGTGGTCGATGTCGAGCATCGCCCCCTGGGCGCCTTCGAAGAGGACGACGCGGCCGGCCTCGAGCGCGTCCCAGACCAGGCGCGCGCAGTCGGCGATCATCGGCTCGAGCTTGTGCCCGTAGGTGACGTACTGGTCGGTCATCGCGTGCAGGTCAAGCGACGGGTCGCGCGCGAACGGCCGCAGCGCGAGCCGTTTGGGCTCGAGCGCGGCGACGATCTTCTTGCGCAGGATCTTCTCGTCGAGCATGTCCTGGACGCGGATCCCCAGGCGCGCGGCCTTGTCCGCGTAGCAGGGTCCGATGCCGCGGCGCGTCGTGCCGATCTCGAGCTTGCCGAGGCGGGCCTCGCCGGCCTGGTCGAGCAGCAGGTGGTAGGGCATGATCAGGTGGCAGTTGGCCGACACCTTCAGGCCGCTGGTGTCGATGCCCTGCGTGCGCATCGAGTCGAGCTCGTCGATCAGCACCTTGGGGTCGACGACGACGCCGTTGCCGATGATGCAGCGCTTGCCCGGGTAGAGGATCCCGGAGGGGACGAGGTGGAACTTGTACTCGCGCGCGCCGCGCACGATCGTGTGGCCGGCGTTGTTGCCGCCCTGAAAGCGCACGACGGCGTCCGCCCGCTCGGCGAGCAGATCGGTCACCTTGCCCTTGCCCTCGTCGCCCCATTGGGCGCCGACGATCACTATTCCCGGCACGCCTCGGAGTCTAGTGAGCGCTCTGCGCGGCCCGGGGCGCCGGCGTGGCGTCGATGTCCGGGCGCCGTTGGTCGCTGCCCCAGACGGCGAGCAGCTCGCACATCCCCTCAAGGCGCGACACGATGCGGTCGCCGAGTTGCTCCTGGAGGTCGGGCGGCATCAGGTTGGAGGTGACGAGCGTCGAGCGCTCGTCCTCGTAGCGGGTGTTGATGATCGTGTAGAGCTGCTCCAGCACCCACTCGGTGCGGTGCTCGGCGCCGAGGTCGTCGATGTGCAGCAGGTCGACGGCTGCCAGCTGGTCCAGGAAGTTCAGCACGCCGCCGCCGTCGATCGATTCGCGGATCAGGCTGAGCAGGCGCGGGCACGAGTAGATCGCGACGCTGCGGCCGGCGTCGATCGCCGCCTTCGAGACGATCATCGCGAGCGCGGTCTTGCCGGTGCCGACGCTGCCGGCCAGCCACAGGCCGTGTCCTGAGTCGAGGTTGCCGGCGATGTCGCGGACGAAGGCGCGGACCTCGCGGACCTGGGTCGGGCAGCGGCGCTCGATGTCGATCACGTCGGTGTGCTCGAAGGAGATCGCGCGGTAGCGCTTGGGGATCCGCGCCTCGAGCGAGCGGTTGCGGCTCTGGGCGATCCGAAGCGGGCGGCAGCGGCAGTCGCGCGCGGTGTTGGTGAGCTCGTCGACGAGGAAGCCGCTGCCGTCGCAGAGGCCGAAGTCGCAGGGGGGAGAGCTGTGGGCGCCGCTCGCGGCCATCGACCTCTGAGGATAGACGCGGCCGCGGCTCACTCCGGGCACCCGGCCGTAGCGCCCCGCTCCTTGCGAGCATCTTGCGCGTTTCGCGTATCGTCGTCGGTGGGCGTCGGGCGAGCGAGGAGGAGGGCAGGTGCAGGCGAGCAGGCTCGGCGGGCTCTTCACCACCTCACGGCGGCGGCGCGCCCTGCGCGGCGTCCTGGCGGCAGGCGGCGGCGCGCTGGCGCTGGGGGCCGGGGTGGCCGGCGCGGGCGCCGTCGCGGGGTGCGCTGCGGGCGGCCTGGCGCTGAAGCTGGGCGTCCGGGTCGTGCCGAAGACGATGCAGCTGCCGCTGCGGCTCGAGCTCGTCAACCGCGGCGGCGCGCCCTGCACGCTCGAGGGCTACCCGCGCGTCCAGCTGCGCAGCTCGAGCGGGGCGCTCTACGCCTTCTCCTACCGCGAGCACGGCGACGCGGAGGTGACCGCCCGGCGGCCGGCGCTCGTCACGCTGCGCCCCGGCGGCGGCGCCTGGGTGCTGCTCAACAAGACGCCGTGCATCGGTAACGTCGACGGCCGCCTCGCCCGCCAGGTGTGGCTGATGGCGCCGGGGACGACGGGCTTCCTGCGCCTGCCCCTGGGGAACATCGTCCTGTTCGACTACTGCGGCGCGGGCGATCCCGGCCATACGATCGACGTCTCGCCGCTGGAGCCGACCGCCGGGGCGACGGTGGCGCCGGCGAACAGCACCTAGGCGAAGCGGTCCTCCTGCGTGTAGCTCATGAAGCGCGGGTACTCCGCGCGGAAGGTGAGCGTGACGCGGCCGACCGGGCCGTTGCGGTTCTTGGCGATGATCAGGTCCGCCTCGCCGGGGCGGTCGGAGGGACTGGCCGAGTCGGGCGGGTTGTAGTAGTCGTCGCGGTAGATGAAGATCACGACGTCGGCGTCCTGCTCGACGGCGCCGGACTCGCGCAGGTCCGACAGCAGCGGGATCTTCGGGTTGCGCGATTCGACGCTGCGGTTGAGCTGGGAGAGCGCGATCACCGGCACGTTGAGCTCGCGCGCGAGCATCTTCAGGCCGCGGGACATCTGCCCGATGATCTCGGCGCGGTTCTCGCTACGGGACTCCGCGCGCAGCAGCTGGAGGTAGTCGACGATCACCAGGCCGAGCCCGTCGGGGTTCTGCGAGTAGAGCCGGCGCGCCTTGGCGCGGATCTCGAGCATGCCGATGTCGCCGGAGTCGTCGATCCACAGCGGCGCGCGCGCGAGCTTCGAGCTGGCGGCGACGATCTTCGGCCAGGTCGCCTCGGGCACGCGCCCCTTGCTGAGGTCATCGCCCTTGACGCTCGCCTGCGAGGCGATGAAGCGCCGCGCCAGCTCGGTCTCTGACATCTCGAGGCTGAACAGCGCGACCGGCTTGCCGTGCTTGATCGCGGCGTTCTCGGCGATGTTGGTGACCAGGCAGCTCTTGCCCATCGACGGCCGCGCGGCGATCACGATCAGATTCCCGGGCTGGAGGCCGCCGGTCATCGAGTCGAGGTCCTTGAAGCCGGTCGGCGTGCCCGTCATCGCCGCGCCGGTGATCGAGAGCTCGTGGAGCGCATCGAGCTCGCTGCCGAGCAGCGCGGAGATCGAGCGGAAGTCCTGGGCGCGGTCGCCGTGGGTCAGCTCTAGAACGGTCTGCTCGGCGCGCTCGACCAAGTCGCGCGCGGGTTCGCGCTGGTCGAGCACGCTGGACTGGATCTCGTAGGTCGCGTTCAGCAGCCGCCGCAGCAGCGCCGTATCGCGCACGATCTGCGCGTACTGGCGGAGGTTCGCGACGTTGGGAACGGCCCCCGCGAGGAGGTCGACGCCCTCGGGCCCGCCGGCCTGCTCGAGCGTGCCGTCGGCGCGCAGCGCGTCGGTGACGGTGACGGTGTCGATCGGCTCCGAGCGCTCGTAGAGGCCGATCATCGCGGCGAAGATCGCGCCGTGCTGCTTGCGGTAGAAGTCGTCTGGGCGCAGCCCCTCCTCGATCACGAGCGAGTACATCGTCCGCTCGGACATCAGGATCGCCCCGAGCACCGACTCCTCGGCGTCGATGTTGTGCGGTGGCGCGAGCGACTGCGCGACCTTGAGCTGCGGGGGTCGCGAAGGGATCTTGGCTGGCGTGCTCATCGGGGAGTCGATGCTAGCCCGCGACGGGGACAGCCGACGCGGCCCAGGGCGCAAGTTGGGTTACTTGCGAGCAAAGCCCGGCCCGAGTTGCCGCCGGACCTCCGCGCGGCCCGCGCGGCAAGCCACGCGCCGCCACCAAGCCCAAGGCACGTGAGTGTCAGCGACCGTCCGGGCGGGTGCGCAGCCGCCGCGAGGCGGCGGCGAGGACCGCTATTGCTTGGCGGCGCTGATGATTGTCTTGATCGTGGCCGTCACGCCGTCGGAGACCTCGACGACCACCATGTAGGTGCCGACGTTCTTGATCGGGTCCTCGAGGGCGACGCGGCGCTTGTCGAGCTTGAGGCCGCGAGCCTCTTTGATCGCGTCGACGATGTCCTGGTTGGTGACGGAGCCGAACAGGCGGCCGTCATCGCCGGCCTGCTGGGAGATCGTCAGCACCGTGCGCGAGAGCATCGCGGCGTTCTCGGATGCCTTCTCGATGGCTTCGCGGGCCGCGCGCTCGGCAGCCTCCACGCGCTGGCGCACCGCGCTCAGCGCCCCGGGGGTGGCCGGCTGGGCGAGCTTGCGCGGGATCAGGTAGTTGCGCAGGTAGCCCTTGGAGACCTCGACCACCGCGCCGCGCTCGCCGAGTGACTCGACGTCGTCGAGGAGGATCGCCTGCGGCATCAGCGGTCGCGGTCGCGATCGCGATCACGACGCCCGCCCGTGCTCTCGACCGCTCCCTCGTTGACGTAGGGGAGCAGCGCGAGCTCACGGGCACGCTTGACGGCGCGCGCGATCTGGCTCTGGTGGCGGCGGCAGGCGCCGCTGATCCGCCGGGAGCGGATCTTGCCCTTCTCGGAGATGAACTTGCGCAGGCTGGCCACGTCCTTGTAGTCGACCTGGTCGATCTTGTCCTTGCAGTGCAGGCAGGGCTTGCGGCGGCCGGTATTCGGCCCCGCGCGCTTCTCCCGCCGTCGGCCGGGCTTTTCCCGGCCAGCTCGCTGCTTCGCCATCTGGTCCTTAGTGTCTTAGAAGGGAATGTCGTCGTCGCCGATGCCGGCGCCGCTCGCGGCGGGCTGGTAGTCCCGCTCGTCGACCGGTACGTCGCTTCGCGATCCACCCACCGAGGCTGTGAAGCCGCCCGCGGGGGCGTCGTCACGGCCACCGAGGAACTGGACCGAGTCAGCGATGATATCGACTGCCTGGCGCTTTTGCCCGTCCTGGGTCTCCCACTCGCGCCATTCGAGCCTTCCCTGGACGCCGACGGGGCGCCCCTTGGAGAGGAAGCGGGCGCAGTTCTCGCCCTGCGCGCCCCAGACCTTGACGTCGAAGTAGTTGGGCTTGTCCTCCCAATCGCCGCTCGCGTTGTTCTTGCGGCGGGTGTTGACGGCGACGCGCAGGTCGCAGACGGAGGTGCCGCTGGGCAGTGAGCGCAGCTCCGGGTCCCGGGTCAGATTGCCGGTGATGACGACGACATTGAGGTTGGATGCGGCCATGGCGGGCTCCTTCGATTGCTCTCAGCTTGTGTGCATCCCACTGTAGAGGCGTGGGCGGCGCTCACCGGCGCACTCGCCGCTGTTTGCAGGATTTCAGGCCGAGACGGGCGGCGTGTCGGTCTCGGCGGCGGCTGCGCTCGAGTCCGGCGCCTCCGCGGTAGCTGCGTCCGCGGCCGCGTCGTCGGTGACCGGAGTGTCCGCCTCGGGGGCGTCGGGTGCCGGAGCGTCAGCCACGGGAGCTTCGCCCGCCGGTTCGTCAGCCACGGGAGCTTCGGGCGCCGCTGCGGCTGGAGCCGGCGTGGCGCTCGCCGCCCCGGGCGGGGCGGGCGGGGCCGGCGGTGGCGGGGTCGCGCTGGTAACGACCGTCGAGCCGGGGGGCAGCTTGATCACGCGGTGGCGGATCACGCCGTCGGTGATCCTCAGGCTGTGCTCGAGCCCGGCGATCAGCTTCGCCGGGCCGCTGAACTGCAGCAGGTGGTACTCGGCCGACTCGCGGTGGCCGATCTCGTAGGCGAGCGGGCGCGTGCCCCACGCCTGCTCGGCGAGCAGTTCGCCGTCGGCGGAGATCGCGGCACGCGTATCGGCCACGATCTTGGCGCGCTGGTCGTCGGCGGCGCCCAGGTCGAGCAGCAGCGTCAGATCGTAGATCGGTGCGGTGTGTGCCATCGCGGCGGCCGATGTTACCAGCGGGCGTGATCGGCCCCGACCACGGCGGGCGCCAGCCGCCTCAGGGCACGCCGGCGCCGGAGCGCTTCTTGGCGATGTCGTCGAGCTGCTCGTCGATCCAATCGCCGGGGTCGCGCGCGGTCACGATCGCCTGCAGCCCGGCGAGGCGGCGCGAGCGCTCATCGCGGTCCATCTCGAGCGCAGCGTGGATCGAGTCGGCGAGCTCCTGGATGTCAAAGGGGTTCACCGACAGCGCGAACTCGCCGAGCTCGTCGTGGGCGCCGGTGTTCTCCGAGAGGATCGAGACGCCCGCGTTCTCGTTGAGCAGCGGGCCCTCCTTGGCCACGAGGTTCATGCCGTCGAACATCGCGTTGACGAGCAGCACGTCGTACTGCTTGTAGGAGGCGAAGGCCTCCTCGAGGTCGTCGCGCAGCTTCAGCTGGATCGGCATCCAGTCGGGCGTGCCGTGGCGGTGGTTGACGACCGCGACGAGCGCCTCGATCCGCTCGAGGTACTCCTGGTACTGGGGAACGTCGCTGCGGGACGGCATCAGCTGGGCGATGAAGGTCACGCGCTCGGAGAACTCGGGGTGCTGCTCGAGGAAGAGGTCGAACGCGGAGAAGCCGCGCAGGACGTTCTTGGAGAGGTCGGCGCGGTCGACTCGCAGGATCATGAAGTCGCGCCGGCGCTGCGCGAGCAGGGCCTCGAACTCGGCGACGCGCGGTGTCCTCGCGGCGGCGAGCGTGGCGGCGTGGTCGATCGGCAGCGGGTAGGTGCGCGCCCAGACCTCCCGCCCCTCCCAGTGCACGACGCTGCGCTTGGCGTCGATCTCGGCGCCGACGAGCTCCTGGCAGCACTGCAGGAAGTTGCGCCGGTAGGCCTGCGTGTGGAAGCCGATGATGTCGTTGGCGAGCAGGCCGCTGTAGAGCTCCTCGCGGATCCGCGTCGGCAGCACGCGCCAGGCGTCGGGCTGCGTCCACGGGATGTGGACGAAGTGGTGCAGGAACACGTCCGGCCGCGCCCGGCGCACCAGCTCCGGCAGCGTGTACAGCTGGTAGTCGTGGACCATCACGACCGGGTCCTCGACGCCCTCGACCTCCTCCACGACCGCTCGCGCGAGGTCCTCGTTGACGACGTTGTAGCCGAACTCATAGGCCTCGATCTCGTTGCGGCGGATGTCGGGCGCGTTCGAGAGATCCCAGAGGTAGTGCTGGATGAACCACAGCATCGGGTTGGCGAAGATGTTGTAGAAGCGGTCGTAGGCATCGGGATCGGACTGGACGAGACGCACCAGGTAATCGCTGCGTCCCTGGGGGGAGCGGACCTCGAAGGCCCGCCCCCCGTTGCGCGCCGAGGCGCTGGCGTCGTGCTCGTTCATCGCGGAGGCGATCCAGATCACCTCGCGGTGCGAGGCCAGGCCGCTCAGCGCCGTCACCAGGCCGCCGGTGCCGCGCTGGACCGAGCCGTCGGCGTTGAAGGTGACGGGCCCCCGGTTGGAGACCAGGATCAGCCGGCGCCGCTGCGCGCTCATCAGCCTTCGCGACCCGCGAGCGCGCCGGCGCAGTGCGGCTGTCGCTGCCGGGCGCGCCGCTCGGAGGAACGCTTCACGCGCGGATGCTCGCAGGTGCCCGCGGCCACAGTCAACAGCCGGGGGGCGCTAGCCCTCGTCGGGGGCCAAGGTCAGCGTGAAGGTCGTGTCGCCGGGCTCCGAGGAGATCTCGAGCATCGCGTTCATGCGCGCCGCGAGCTCGCGCGCGATCGCGAGCCCGAGGCCAGCGCCGCGGGCGCCGTCGTGGCTGTAGAAGGGCTCGAAGACGCGGTCGATCGCCTCCTCGGGGATCCCCGGGCCGCTGTCGTTGACCGACAGCTGCGCGCCGGTGCCGTTCTGCGCGACGGTCGCGGTGACGACGACGTCGGTTCCGGCGGGGGTGTGGGCGAGCGCGTTGTCGATCAGGATCCGCAGCAGCTGTGCGACTCGCTCGGAGTCGCAGAGGACGCGAATCGGCTCCTCGGGGATTCGCAGGTCCAGGCGCGAGTCGTGGCTCGCCAGCGCCGGGCCGAACTCGGCACCGACCGCCCGCGCGAGCACGCCGAGGTCCGTCGTCGTCTGCTGCAGCTCGACGCTGCCCGACTCAAGGCGCGTGAGGTCGAGCAGCTGCGTGGCGAGCTTGCCGAGCCGCTCGACCTGCTCGCGCACCTGGCTGAGGAACTGCTGGCGCGTGTCCTCGTCGAGCGCTTCGTCCTGCAGCAGCTCGAGGAAGCCGCCGAGCGAGAAGATCGGCGTGCGCAGCTCGTGCGAGGCGGTCGCGATGAAGCGCCGGCGGGCGTTCTCGAGGCCCTCCAGCTGGCTCTGCATGTGGGCCAGCGCCGCCGCAAGCTGGCCGAGCTCGTCGCGCGAGCTGTCGCTGAAGTGCGCCTCGAAGTCGCCCTGGGCGACGCGCTGGGCCGTGCTCTCCAGGCGCAGCACGCGCACCGTCAGCGCGCGCGCCACGAGCACGCCGGTGAGCAGCGCCACGAGCAGGCCGAGCCCGGCCGCCAGGCCGATCCGCGAGCGCACCGAGGAGACGAGCCCGCCGACGTCGCTGAGCCCGAGGCTGAACACGATCACCTTGTTGGCCTGGGTGCCGCCGCCCGGCTTCGACACGCCCACCCCGACCACGCCGAGCGCGCCGCGGGGCCCCTGGATGACCATCCGAACGGTGTCGCTCGGCGGCACGTTGCCGGCCTGCACGTCGATCGCGAAGCCCGCGGCGGCCTGGTTCAGCGGCGAGCCCACCGAGGTGTCCGGGTATCCGGCTATCGCCAGCGGGATCGGCGGCTCGGCGCCGCTGCCGCTGCTCTGGAAGTAGGCGATCGTGACCTGGCTGGCGTCGGTGGCTCCGAACAGGTCCTCTGCGAGCTCCCCTGCTACGTGGTATGCGTGATGCTGGGCCTTCTGATCCTTGGGGGAGAAGTCGGTGTGCAGAGCCCGCACCGCCTCATAGACCCCAGGCTGTGCCTTGTAGCTTCGGTTGATCAGCTGCTGGAGGTTCGTGACGCTCTCGTTCTGCAGCGCCGAGGTCAGCGGCGGCGCGACGATCACGTAGATCACCGCGACGCTGAGGAAGGTGACGAGGAAGAACGTCACCGCGAGGCGCGTGCGGATCGAGCGCAGGATCGGCGGCCGCGGGCCCGACCGGCCGCCAGCGCCGCGCCGCGGCGCGCGCCGCCGGACGCTCACCGCTCGGCGTCGCGGTCGCGGAAGCGGTAGCCGACGCCGCGCACCGTGAAGATGTAGTCCGGCTCCTTCGCGTCCTGCTCGAGCTTCTCGCGCAGGTGGCGGATGTGGACGTCGATCGTGCGCGGGTCGCGGTAGGCGGAGTCGCCCCAGATGCGGTCGAGCAGCGCCTCGCGGCTGAACACGCGGCCGGGGCTGCGCGCGAGCAGGCCGAGGATCTCGAACTCGACGAAGGTCGTGCGGACGAGCTCCTCGCCCAGGCGCACGGTGCGCTTGTCGAAGTCGATTCGCAGATCGCCGGAGTGCAGCGGCTCGGTCGCTCCGTCGCGGTCATCGCTCGCGGACGCACCCATCGAGGAGCGCCGCAGGGCCGCCTTGACGCGGCTTCGGAACTCGCGGATCGAGAACGGCTTGGTGATGTAGTCGTCGGCGCCCAGCTCGAGCCCGACGACCTTGTCGATCTCCTCCGTCTTGGCCGTCAGCATGATGATCGGCACCGAGCTGCTCGCGCGAAGGCGCCGGCAGACCTCGAGCCCGTCGAGGTGGGGCATCGTCACGTCGAGCACGACCAGGTCGAAGTCGCTCTCCTCGAAGCGCTCGAGCGCCTCGACGCCGTCGGCGGCCCGCACCACCTCGTAGCCGTCCTGCTGCAGCGGGTAGGACAGGAGGGTGAGAATCGCCTGTTCGTCATCGACCAGCAGGATGCGTGTCGTTCGCTCGGCCATCGACTCTCTCCCCACAGGTTCTCAGATTGCACAACCGCACCGACCCACCCGTATGGCGTGGGCGCATCCGGGCGCCCGGGCGGCTGTTTCGGCGCCCAGCTTCGAACCACTAGGCTCCGAAACGGTGCTCGACCTTCGCCTGTATCGCGTCACTCTGCTGCCGTTCGCGATCCTGGCGGCGATTGCCGCCTTCTCGCTGCATGCCCGCCCCGCGGCGCTCACCAGCACGCCCGCGGCGCAGGGGTTCAGCGGCACCGAGGCGGTCGACAACGCCGCCACGCTGGCCGCCGACTTCCCGAGCACGGCGCCGGGATCGCGGGGAGACGACGCGCTCGCCGACAGCGTCTCAAGCAGCCTTGCCCCGTGTCTGCGCCGCCAGATCGGGTGCAGTGTGAGGATCGTCAGCTCGAGCGTCGAGACCACCGCTGGCATGCGCACGGTCCGCACGGTGATCGCCTCGCGCGCCGGCTCGGGCCCGGGCGTGGTGCTGATCGCCGACCGCGGCGGCGCCCGGAGCTCTAGCGCCGGCTCGCTGGCCGCGACCGAGATCCTGCTCCAGCTCGCCGCGCTCTACACGAACGTGACCCTCAACCATCCGCTGACGCTCGTCTCGACCGCCGGCGGCGCGAGCGCGATGTCGGCGCTGGTGTCGGCGCTGCCGCCGGACATGGAGGCGGCGGTCGTGATCGGCGACGTCGCCCACGCCGGAGGCGGTCCCTACGTCGTGCCGTGGTCCTCGGACGGCGCGCTCGCGCCGGTGGCGCTGCGCAGGAGCGTCGAAGCCGCGATCGCCGCCGCGCGCTCCCGCCCGCCCGCCGACGTCTCGCTGGCCGATCAGCTCGCCCGCCTCGCGCTGCCGGTCACGACCGGCGGGCAGGGGCCGCTCGAATCGGCCGGCATCCCGGCGGTGCTGCTCGGCGGCGACGGCGAGGCCGGCAGCGCGAGCGCGGAGGGCACGCCCGACCCGGCCGTGGTGGGCGAGTTCGGCCAGGCGCTGCTCGGCCTCACGCGGGCGCTCGACGGCGGCCCCGCGCTCGCGACCGCGCCGACCAGCGACCTCGCCTTCGGGACGCAGGTCCTCGGCGGCTGGGCAGCGCGCGCGCTGGTCGGGGCGCTGCTGCTGTCCCTGCTCGGCTGCGCGCTCGACGTCTTCGCGCGCGCGCGCCGCCGACGCGCCGCCGTCGGCGTGTGGGTCCTGTGGGTGCTCTCGTGCGCGGCGCCGTTCCTGCTCGCCGCGGTCTTCGTCGCCTTCCTGGGCGCCGGCGGGCTGCTGCCGGCGACGCCTGCCGCGGCGGTGACGCCGGCGCAGCTGCCGATCTCGGCCGCCGGCGCCGCGGCGCTGGTCAGCGTCGCGCTGCTGTTCGTGCTCGCCTGGGTGCTGCACGCGGTCGTGCGCGCCCGCAGCCGCGGCCGCGGCGCGCCGGAGCCGGTCGGCGGCGGCGCGGCGCTGCTGCTCGTCGGGACCGCGGTCGCCGCCCTGCTGTGGCTCGAGAACCCCTACACGGCGGCGCTGCTGGTCGTGCCGATGCACCTGTGGCTGATCGTCCTGACGCGCGAGCACGGCCGCCGGCCGCTGCTCGGGGCCGTCTTCCTGGCGCTCTCGCTGGCGCCGCTGATCGCGGCCGTGGCGATCGTCTGCGCCGCCCTCCACGTCGAGCCGCTCGCGCTGAGCTGGACGCTGATGATGCTGGTCGCGGGGGGCGGGATCTCCCCGTACGCGCTGGCGCTGGCGAGCCTCGCCGCCGGCGTGTTCGTCGCGGCCGCCACG
>Ga0182024_10009736_pt1 | contig 19785 bp, 14 predicted proteins | sample P32metaG_FD_120480 | JGI IMG/M metagenome (GOLD analysis project Ga0182024, IMG submission 120480) | Permafrost microbial communities from Stordalen Mire, Sweden - P3-2 metaG (Illumina Assembly) | ecosystem: Environmental > Terrestrial > Soil > Wetlands > Permafrost | place: Sweden: Stordalen... | reverse complement strand
TCGGCCGCGCCGCGCAGCCGCAGGGTGTCGCCGACGTCGGCGAAGACCATCAGGCTGACGACCGGATGATAGCCGTCCGACTGGAGCGGACCGACGTGCAGGAAAAGGTTGATCTTGGCCGGCGCGAACTGGGTTTGGGCGGGGATGGGAGGGGTTGGGGCGATCATCGCATTGAACAGGACTATCGTAGCGCGGGCTTCCAGCCCGCTCTTGCTTTCTCGCTGGCGGTCGGAGGCGTGAGAAGAGCGGGCTGGAAGCCCGCGCTACGGAGGCGGTCACTCGTGGGCGACGACGGAGGGCGCGGGCGGGGCGTCGAGGCCGGAGGCGAGTTTGAGTTCGACGGCGGCCCGGGTCTTGGCCGAGGGCTCGAGGGTGAGGACGCGGCGCCACTGGAACCGCGCCTCGGTCCGCCGGCCGGCGCGCCAATAGGCGTCGCCCAGGTGATCGTTGACGTCCGGATCGGCCGGCTCGAGCACGATCGCCGCCTCGAGCTTATCCACCGCGGTCTTGAAGTCGCCGAGGCGATAGTAGCCCCAGCCGAGGGAATCGAGCATGGCGCCGGAGTCCGGATTGAGGTCGACCGCCTTCTGGACCATGGCGAGGGCTTCCTTGAGCCGCTCGCCGCGATCGATCCAGGAATAGCCGAGGAAGTTGAGCAGTTCCGGCTCGTCGGGGCGCAGCTTGAGGGCGGCGGCGAGGTCGCGCTCGGCGTCCTGCCAGCGGCCGGCTTCCTGGAGCGCCGCGGCGCGCATGTAGAGCAGGCGCCAGTCGGCCGCGCCGCCGGGGGCGGCGATCAGGGTGTCTAGCACCTTGGTCGATTCGTCCCAACGTTCGTCGGCGCGCAGGATGTCGGCCAGGATGGTGGCCGCGTCGCGGCTGGCCGGCTGGCGGGCCACGGTTTCGCGGGCGATCTGCAGGGCGCGATCCTTGTCGCCGGCCTGCTGCCAGCTCCAGGCCAGCTTGCCGCGGACGCTGATGTACTGATCCGAGCCGGGCCTGGGCTTCTGCCACGCCTCGCGGGCCGCCTCGGCGTCGCCGGCGCTGGTGAGGATGTCGCCGGCCAGCATCCAGGCCTCGTCTCGGGTCGGATCCAGCCGCAGCGCCAGGCGCAGATAGGCCAGGGCCATTTCCTCCTGCTTGCCGACCATCAGGGCCGTCGCCGGCGCGATGATCGCCTCGGCGGCGCCGCGCCGCGGCGAGGGCAGCGGCGGCGGCGTGGCGTGGCCGGCGGCGCGCAAGCGGGCCGCCTTGAGGGCCTCGTCGCCGGGATTGTGCTGCAGGGCGGTGTCATAGATGGCCACGGCGTCCGTCTGCCGGCCGCGGCGTTCGAGCAGTTCGCCGAGGTTGGCGCTGGCGATGCCGCCCGGATCGCCGCCGGCGACCAGGGCCCGGAACGCCGTCTCGGCTTCGACATAGTGGCCGGCGCGCTCGTAGAGCTTGCCTTGATCCAGGCCGGCGAAGAACTGCGAGATCGGCTCGCCGGCGATGACCGGGCGGACGAAGGAGGCTTGCGTGTCGCCGGCGGCGGCCGCGGCCCAGGGGGCCACCAGGGCGGCGGCGGCGCGGTGCGGCGCGCCGATGTCGGGTCCGGTCAGGATGGCGTGGGCCTTGGCCGGGGCGCCGTCGGCGAAGGCTTCGACGCCGCGCACCAGGGCGCCCAGCTGGCGCAGGCCCGGCTCGTCGCCGCCGCCCGGGGCGAAGGCGGCGGCCTTGGCGACGTCTCCGGCCAGAAGGGCGGCGGTGAAGGCGCGGCTCTCGAGAAAGCCGGTGTCGTCGGCCCCCTGCCCGGCCGTGGCGCGCCCGAAGTAGTCGGCCGCGACCTCGCCGTGACCACGGTTGATCGCCGCCTGCCCGGCCAGGAAGAGGCCATAGGACGAGGCGTCCTCGGTCGGCCGCGCGGCCGATGAGGCGACAGCCACGCCGGGCGCGGCCGGCGCGGTGGCGCAGGCGGCGACGGCGAGGAGGGGCGCGAGGACGATCGGCAACGGCAGCGGGCGCATGAACGCTCCCTTGATCTCAAAATGTGGCGCCGACAAGGGCGGCGCGGCCCCGGTGTAGGTCGAGGGTGTGAAAGGGAGTCTAACCACGAAGGACACGAAGTTGGTCACGAAGCATGGATCCGGCGCTTCGCGCGAAGCGCTATCCTTTCCGCCGCGTGTCATCCGTCGCGCCCTTGGTGAGCTTCGTGGTTCAATCCCCCCAAAGGGTCACATGTTGGGATAGTTGGGCCCGCCGCCGCCTTCGGGGGTGGTCCAGACGATGTTCTGGGAGGGATCCTTGATATCGCAGGTCTTGCAGTGAACGCAGTTCTGGGCGTTGATCTGGAAGCGCGGATTGGCCCCGGCTTCGTCGGTGAGCACCTCATAGACCGCGGCCGGGCAATAGAGCCGGGCCGGCTCGCCGTAGAGCGGCAGATTGACCGAGATCGGGACCGAGGGGTCGATCAGGACCAGGTGGGCCGGCTGATCCTCCTCGTGGTTGGTGGACGAGAGGAAGACGCTGGAGAGCTTGTCGAAGCTGAGCACGCCGTCGGGCCGGGGATAGACGATCGGCTTGTAGTCCTTGGCCAGGCCGGTCGAGGCGGCGTCGGTCTTGCCGTGCTTGAGGGTGCCGAAGAAGGAGAAGCCGCCGGTGAGGTTGGTGACGTTGAGGTCGAAGACGATCAGGGCGCTGCCGATCCAGGTGCCGAACCGCGACCACAGCGGCTTGGCGTTGCGGACGATGTAGAGTTCCTTGCGCACCCAGGAGGCGTCGTAGGCCGCCTGGTATTCGACCAGGGCGTCACCGGACCGGCCGGCCTGGAGGGCGCCGAAGGCCGCCTCGGCGGCCATCATGCCGGTCTTCATGGCGTTGTGGCTGCCCTTGATGCGCGGCAGGTTCACGAAACCGGCCGAACAGCCGATCAGCACGCCGCCGGGAAAACTCAAGGCCGGCGCCGACTGGAAGCCGCCCTCGGTGATCGCCCGGGCCCCATAGGCGATCCGCTTGCCGCCGGCGAGATAGCCGCTGATCGCCGGGTGATGCTTGAGGCGCTGGAACTCGTCGAAGGGCGACAGCCAGGGGTTCTTGTAGTTGAGGTGGACGACGAAGCCGATGGCGACGTAGCGGTCGCCGAAATGGTACATGAAGCTGCCGCCGCCGGTGTGATCGTCGAGCGGCCAGCCCACGGTGTGCTGGACCAGGCCGGGGTGGAAGTTCTCCTCCGGCACCTGCCAGATCTCCTTGAGGCCGATGCCGAACTTCTGCGGCTCCTTGCCCTGGCAGAGATCGAACCTGGCCTGGATCTGCTTGGCCAGGGAGCCGCGCACGCCCTCGGCGATGAAGGTGTATTTGGCGTGCAGCTCCAGTCCGGGCTGGTAGTCGGCCTTGCGCTGGCCGTCCTTGCCGATGCCGAACACCCCGGCGACCACGCCCTTTAGGGCGCCGGCGTCGTCATAGAGGGCCTCCGAGGCCGCCATGCCGGGATAGACCTCCACGCCCAGGGCCTCGGCCTCGGCGCCGAGCCAGCGGCAGAGATTGGCCAGCGAGGCGATGTAATTGCCGTGGTTGTGCATCAACCTCGGCATCGGGAACATCGGCACGGCGATGTCGCCCTTGGGGCCCAGGGCGAGGAAGCGGTCCTTGGTGACCGGCGTCTCCAGCGGCGCGCCCTTGGCCTTCCAGTCGGGGAAGAGCTCGTCCAGGGCCCTGGGATCGATGACCGCGCCCGAGAGGATGTGCGCCCCGACCTCCGAGCCCTTCTCCAGCACGGCCACGGAAACCTCCGCGCCCGCCGCCGCCGCCAGCTGCTTGAGGCGGATGGCCGCCGACAGCCCCGCCGGTCCGGCCCCGACGATGACCACGTCGTATTCCATGGCCTCGCGTTCGGCGTCTTCGCTCATCGCCGCCACCCTCTCCGCGCCGCTCCCGACCAGGTCTTAATCGAAGCCGCCGCCGCGGCGGTCAAGGAGAAAGCGCCCTCCCCTCGGCGCCGCCTGGGGTGTAGACCTCGCCGATGAACGCCGATCCGCGCGCCGTGGAGAGCCTGCTCGGCTTCTGGGCCGACGCCGGCGTCGACGCCTGCTATGCTGAGGCGCCGGCGAACCGGACGGTTCAGGCGCCGCGTGCCGGCCCCGCCCGCCCCTCGCCGGCGACGGTCCGCGCGGCGCCCCCGCCGGCCCCGACGGCGCCCGCGCCCGCCGGGCCGCCGGCCGGGCTGGAGGAGGCCCGGCGCGCGGCGACGGGGGCCGATGACCTCGCCTCCCTCGAAGCCGCCATCGCCGCCTTCGACGGCTGCCCGCTGAAGACCGCCGGGGCGCGACGCTGCGTCTTTTCGCGGGGCGTGGCGGGGGGCGAGGTGATGGTCATCGGCGAGGCGCCGGGGGCGGACGAGGACGCCCAAGGCGCGCCGTTCGTGGGCCGGGCCGGCAAGCTGCTCGACAAGATGCTGGCCGCGGCCGGACTGGCCGGGCGGGTGTTCATCACCAACACGGTCTTCTGGCGCCCCCCCGGCAACCGCACCCCGACGGCGGCGGAGCAGAGCGTCTGCGCGCCGTTCCTGGAGCGGGCGATCGGTCTCGTGCGGCCCAGGGCCCTGCTGCTGGTCGGCGGGGCGGCGGCCAAATCGGTGCTTGGCCAGAGCGAAGGCATCCTCGCCCTGCGCGGGCGCTGGTTCACGTGGCGCTCCGGCGACGGCGCCCTGGAGCTCCCCGCCCTGCCGACCCTTCATCCGGCCTTCCTGCTGCGCCAGCCGGCGGCCAAGAAGAAGGCCTGGCAGGATCTGCTGACCCTGACGGAGCGGGTCGACCGGGCGGAGAGGCCGGGAGCGGGGTAAGGGGGTAGGGGGGCGGACGATCACGTCGCCGCTTCGCGGCCCCCCGTAGGCGCAGGTCTCCCGAAAGAGCGCTCTCTTCCCCCTCTGGGGGAAGTCCCGGCGCAGCCGGGGATGGGGGAAGCCGCCCGCCAGCGAACGTTGGCGCGGCTTCCCCCTCCACCGCTTCGCGGTCCCCCGAAGAGGGGGAGGAGAGCGTTTCGCCCAATCTTGTCGCCCTACGCGGGCGCGGAGCCGGGCTTTCCCAGGGGTGGCAATGACTCTAGGATGTTGGGCGGTTCTCCTTCGAGGTCGAACAGCTTGACGACCAACACCGTCTCGGTCTCCACCTTCGCCGATTCGAGCGTCATTTCGCCTTTCGATCCGGCGCAAAGTCCGTCGAAGGCGGCGGCCTACTGGCTGCGGCGCGACATCGTGCGCGGCGTGTTCGAGCCGATGGAACGGCTCAAGGTCGAACATCTCGTGCAATTCTACGGCGTCGGCCACAGCCCGGTGCGCGAGGCGATCCTGCTGCTGTCGTCCAGCGCGCTGGTCATCCATGAGCACCAGAAAGGATATCGCGTCGCACCGGTGTCTCTGGCGGACTATGACGATGTGCTCGCCGTCTATCAGCACCTCTACAAGCTGGCCCTGAGGATGGCGATCGATCTGGGGGACGACGCCTGGGAGGAACGGATGGTCGTCCAGCTGCACCGATCGGTGAAGGTGAGGAAGGTGCTGCCTGGCGGCGATCCGGAGGCGCTGGAAAAGTGGCAGCGGGCCTATTCGGAGTATCATGCGGAGCTGCTGTCGGGCTGCGGCTCGCCGCTGATGATGCAGCTCCTGGGCGACACCGGCGCTCGGCTGGAACGCTATGTCTATCTGTTCGCCGACCTGGAGAGTGACCGCGAGCGCGACCAACACGCGGAGCATCGCGAGATCGTCGATGCGCTGGTGGCGCGCGACAGGGACCGCGCCCTGGCGCTGATCGAGCGCTATTTCGCCACCGGCCAGCCGATGCGCAACTCGATCGTCGAGACCCTGAAGCGCAACGAAGCGTTGGGGTCCCCCCGCCGCCGCTCCACGGTCGGTGAAGGCGCGGCGCTCCCCGGCCGGCGCCGTCCCCTGGCGCGTTTCGCCGCATAGCCGATCGCGGTCAGGCGGCGCGGAAGGGTTCGATCGTCAACCAGGCGGCCCCGGAGGCCAGGGCGCGCACCCGGACGCATTGGCCGGCGGCCGATCGTTCCAGATCAGCCGGCACGCCTTCGAAGCGCACCACGAAGCCGGACGGAAACTGGATGCGGGGGACGTAGACCTCGGTGGCGCCGCCGATCGAGGCGTCGGCGGTGAACTCGAGCCTGAAGCGGCCGGCCAGCCGGTCGAAACGCATCGCCGTCATCCGGCCCTGCAGGCGGCGGGCATAGGGACGGCAGAAGCCCTTGACCGCCCGCCCTCCGGAATCGGGATCGGCGGCATCGTCCTGCTGGTCGCGCGAGAAGATCGAGAGATCCTCCTGGTTCCAGCGGTCGCCGATCCGCAGGTCGTTGCGGTTCGACGCGGTGTAGTTCCATTGCGTGGCGTGCAGCCCCAGAGCGTCCAGGGCGTCGTAGGTCAGCGACAGGGCCAGCTCGTGCTCTTCCCAGACCCCTTGCCGCGCGCCGTTCGACCAGGCGTCGTAGGCGGCCCCGTCATCGAGATCGAACGGGATGCCGAACTCGCCGATCAGGGTCGGCGCGCCGCCGGGGAAGGCTTGCCCCTCGGCGGCCAGATTGCCGAGCTGGCGCAGGAAGCGGGCGCCGACGGCCGCCGCGCCGCCGTCCCGGGCCGGGTCGAAGCGCTTCAGATACAGCGTCGCGGCGTCGTACCAATGGCCGGCGTTCACCGTGCGCTCGGGAAGATCGGCGGGAAAGCGGCGCCCCCCGGCACGGGCGAAGGCGTCCATCTCCGCGAACACCGACCACTGCGGCTGATGTTCGCGGATCGTCGCCGCCACCTTGCGGAAGAACGGCGCGAAGGCGTCGGCCGACATCGACAGGGTCCGGCCGCCGGCGCGGCGGAAGAAGTCCTCGTCGAGCGGGCGCGCCACGCCGCCCTCCATCCGATAGGCGCCGGCCCGCTCGAACGGGCAGTCGGCGCCGTCCCGCCAGATCCGGATCCCTTTGGCGTTGAAGGTTCCCATCGCGGTGGGCACGGCCGCGCCGGTCGCGTCGCGGGTCAGCAGCGGCGCATGGACTGGCGCGCCGGAGGCCATGGCCAGAGCGTCGAGGGGCGAGAGGGCGGGGCCGATCCGAGGGCGCTCGGGATGGTCCTGGCTCGCCGCGAGATGCCGATAGCTGAGCGGCGCGCCGATCCAGCCCAGGCCCGGCTCGTTCAGCGTATCGAAGCCGAGCACATGGGGCAGGTCGCGCACCCGGCGCGCGATCTGCGCCATCGACCCCAGATAGCGATGCTGCAGAAAGTCCTGGACGTTCTCGCCGCCGACTTCGAAATCGGGGGTGAACCGCCGCCCGCCCCAGAACAGGGTCCACATGATCCCGTTGGCGGGCAGCCGGTGGTTCGAACCCCAGGTCATTTGCGGATAGGCCGCCTGGCGGCGCGTGGGATCGCCATAGTCGTAGCGCGCCTGCATGACATGCGCGGCCTGGGCCCCGTCGAAGCGCGTGAAGTCGAGACCGACCGCCTCGAAGGTCCAGCCCGGCGCGCCGTCGCCGCCGGTCATCCGGCTCCAGACGTCCTGATGAAAGTCGACGAAGAGGCGGAGCCCGTGCTCACCGGCGCGGCGGCAGACCTCGGTGAAATAGTCGAGATAGTCGCTGTCGAACTGACCGGGGCCGCGATGCTCGACGGCTTCCCAGGTAGTCAGCAGGCGCAGGGTATTGAAACCCCAGTGGGCGATGCGGCCCAGATGCTCGTCGGCCTCCTCCAGCGGGAACGGTCGGCCGATGAAGGAGACGTCGCGGTGATCGGCGAAATCGCTGGGATGCTCGGTGCCGCCGTCAGGCCACGGAACCTTGCAATCGCCGCCGAGATTGACGCCGCGCAGAATGATCTGGCCGCCCGAGGCGTCGAGGAACAGGGCGCCGTCCTGGCGCACGCGGGACGGCGGCATCGGCGCTCAGCCCGCGCGCTGTGGGATGATGCCCAGACGCTCGGCGCGCTCGCGCCATTCCTGGCCCGCTTCCGGCCAGGGGGCGGGCTCGGGCGGCGAGCCGCCCGGCAGCGGCCAGACGATGGGCGTGGCGGCGCCGTCGATCACCGCCCCGCTGGCGATGCCGTCGCGATCCACCGAGGGGTGGGCGCGCTCGCCGCCGCGCGTGCAGCCGTCGCGGAAGTAGATGGCGGTGTAGACGCGCCGCGTCTGGCCCGACCGGTTGGCCTTGGCCAGGTGCACCGTCGAGCCGTGGTGGAAGATCACGTCGCCCGGCGCGCAGCGCACGAAGACCGGCGGCGTCGCGGCGAACTTCGCCTCCAGCGCCCTGCCCGCGCCCGGCGTCTTGAAGATGTCGACGAACTCGGCCTCGTTCTGGTGAGAACCCGGCACATAGCCCATGCATCCCGAGGTCTCGCTCACCTCGCCGAGCGGGATCCAGGCCGTGGCGGTGTCGGTCTCGGCGATCGGCCAGTAGGGTTGATCGGTGTGCGCCTCGGTCTCGCGCCCGCCCGCCTCCTTGTAGAGCGCCTGATCGTGCCACAGGCGGATGCGCGGCGCGCCGATCAGGGCCGCGGCGAGTTCGCCGAGCCTGGGGTGGAAGGTCAGCGGACGAACCCCCGGAAAGTCCTCCCAGATGTACTGGCATTGCAGGAAAGACTGTTCGTAGGGGCTTTTCTCGTCCAGCCGCCGGGTGTCGCCGCGCTTGCGCACGGCCACCGCCTCATCCACCGCCGCGCCGTAGCGGGCCACTTCCTCGGCGGTCAGCACGCCCGGCGCGTGCAGGAAACCGTCACGGCGGAAACGCGCCGCGTAGGCGGCCAGCATCGCGGGATCGGTCATGGCCGGCGTCCGCCTTCGAGAATCGGGAACTGCCGGTCCGGATCGGCCTGGGCGATGCGCGATCCGTCCAGCCTCACCGCCTCGGCGCCGTCCGGAGCGTATTGCAGGATATAGGCCTTGCGCACGGTTCCCGCTTTCAGGTTCGGCCCGGTCCGATGCGGCGCCAGGGAGGAAAAGACGATCGCATCGCCGCGCTTGGCCGGCGCGGCGACGGCGCCGGGCGCCTCCTCCAGGCATTTGTAGCCGATCGGCGTCGGCCAGTGTTCGAGCGTGCCCAGCCGGTGCAGGCCGGGCGCGATCCAGGGACAGCCGTTCTCGGTGTCGACATCGACCAGGGGAATCCACAAGGTGAGGTACTGCTGCGGCTCGACGAAGGTGTAGCCGTTGTCCTGGTGCCAGGGGAATTCCTGCGGCACGCCGGACTTCTTGTAGACCGACTGGTCCCAGTAGAGCCGGACATCCTCGCCGATCAGGTCGTGGCAGACGTCGCGGATGGCCGGATGGGCCGCGAAGGCGCGCAGGACCGGCGACTTGCCGACGATGTGTACGGTGAAGGTGATGGCGTCGGCGCGCGAGATGGCGCCGTTTCCTTCCTTGGCGCGCAGCCGCTTCTCGTGCTCCTGCTCCAGGGGATCGATGGCCGCCTCCACCGCGGCCAGTTCGTCCGATCCGAAGGCGTTTTCGAGCACGAAGAAGCCATCCTCGTCGAACCGCCGTTTCTGAGCCGGCGTCACGCAGCGCAGCCCTTCGGGGCGAGCTTCGCGCCAGGCGAAGTCGCGGTTGCGGGGGTGGATGCGATAGGCGGGGGTGGTCATGCGGCCTCCCGGCGGCGAACGGGGATCCAACGATTGACAGGGGCGAGCGTGGCGTCGATCTCGGGCGTCAGCGCCCGCGTGCCGGCGCGGGCGTAGTGATAGACCATCGCCGCGCGGCGCTCGTCGGCGATGTTGTCGGTCGACATGTGCATCAGGTAGCTGTGGAAGAAGAGTACGTCGCCCGGCGCCATCAGGGCCGGCGTGCGGGCCGAATCGTCCTCGTCGACGATCTCCATATAGGCCCGGTTGGCGGCCGGCCGGCGATCGGCGACGTGGGTGCGGATCGAACCCTGGTGCGAACCCGGCAGCACCCACAGGCAGCCGTTCTCCAGCGTCGCCCGCGACAGGGCCAGCCAGACGCCCACCTGGGGCTGGCGGTCGAAGCGGAAGTAGTAGGAATCCTGGTGCCAGGGCTGGCCGATGACGCCGGGGTTCTTGAAGATGAACTGGCTCTGGAAACAATCGAGATCGGGCCCGAGGATGTCGGCGACAACATCGATGATGGTCCCGCTCTCCGCCACCGCTCGCGTCTGGCCCTCGGCATGGCAGTTGAACACCTTGGCGATGCGGTCCTCGGGGTTGACCGCCGTCGGGCTGGGCGCCTTCTCGGGGAAGATCGCGTAGTTCGGCCCGGCCGCATAGAGCGTCTCGCCGGGGTGATCCTCGGGCGGGTCGGCGCGGATGCGCGCGATCACCTCCGCCTCGATGGCCTTGACCTGGGCGGCTCCGACAAGTCCGCGCAGCACGAAGAAGCCCTTGTCGTTCCACGCATTGCGGCGCGCGCTGACATCCATCGGACGTTCCTTTCGATCCATCGATAATACATCTATTTTCGAATTTGAAGCCCAATTTCGATCTATTTTGAGATCAATTCGCTCTCCCTGGGAAATCAGGGGGCGCCGGTACTTTCCTCCAGGAAGTCCAGGCGACCGCGGCTGCGATCGGAGAGCGGCGCGGGTCCGGCCGGCGAGAGGTTCAGGAGGGTGTCGGCGGCGACTCGGTAGACTGGCCAGGTCGGCTGGCCACCGCCATTGGGGTTTCCGGTCGCCGCGAAGCGGGTCCAATAGGAACTCATGGCGGTCGCCGTGGCGCGATCCTGAGCCGTGGCCTTGGGATCGATCCCACCCACCGTGTCGAACACGAAAGGGATCTCGCTCGCATGACCCGCGCCTTGCGCCGCGCCTCGCCTGGCCTCGGCCACATAATCGAACTGGTAGAGAAAGACCGGATGTCCGGCCCTGGCGTGGGCGCGGGCCAGGAAACGGGCGGGCTCGACGAAGACGAGGTCGCTGAGAAGGTCCGTCGTCAACCCCTCATCGCCGCCATGCGGGTCGTAGAGCTTGCGCAAGGCGGCCTCGCGCGAACCGAACTTCGCGGCGGCTTGGCGGGTCCAGGCGCCGGTGAAGGCCCTGGCGCCGGCCAACTCGCCGCTGTTGAAGCCGATGATCAGCGGCACGGGCGCCTCGGCGCCACGGGCGAAGATGGCGGCGGGATTGCCGGTCACCACCCGGCCGTCGATCACCATGCCGGCGTAGTCGTCCCGGTTGCTGTTGTTGAGGAAGCCCAGGTCGCCCAGAACCTTTTCCGCCGGCAGAGCGCGCAAGGCGGCGGCGTCGGGGTCCGTCAGCCCGGCCTTGGCGGCGAAGACCCGGCCGGCCGCGTCGCCGGCCGGCGTGGCGGCGGCCGGATGATCCAGGCCGGGGAGCTGGTCGCGCCCCCCACCGGACTCGACGATCGCCTTCTGGAAGAGGCCGCGCGCCATCGGCGAACCCATCAGGGCCAGCACCGATCCGCCGCCGGCCGACTCCCCGAAGACGGTGATGTCGGCGCGGTCGCCGCCAAAGGCCGCGATGTTGCGCTTCACCCACTCGAGGGCCGCTATCTGGTCCATCAGCCCATAGTTTCCCGTGGGCTCGTCCGGATGGGCGCGGGTCAGCGCCGGGTGGGCGAAAAAGCCGAACCGGCCCAGGCGATAGTTCAGGGTCACCACCACCACGCCCTGACGGGTCAGAGCGGCGCCGTCCGTCGCAGCCAGCGCCCCGGAGCCGATGGTGAAGCCGCCGCCGTGGATCCACACCATGACCGGCCGGCGCGCTTTGGACCCAGCGGGCGCCCAGACGTTCAGATACAGGCAGTCCTCGCTCATCGGCAGTCCGGAACCGGGATCGATGGAGGTCGGCAGAGGGTGTTGCAGGCAGTCATTGCCAAAGCTGACCGCGGCGCGCGTCCCGCTCCAGGCCGTGACCGGCTGTGGCGGGCGCCAGCGCAGGGCGGCGAGCGGCGCGGCGGCGTAGGGAATTCCGCGGAAGGCTCGCACGCCGTCAAGCGCCCGACCTTCGATCGCGCCGGCCTCGACGGCCACGACCACCGGGGCGCCCTCCAGCGGGGGGCGGGGACTCACGGCGGCGCAACTCGCGCCGATCAAGGCCAGGCAGAGGTGAAGCAGTGGGAGTGAAACGCGCATTGAAATCCTCGTCCATATCGATCGGCGGTCAGCGTCCGCTCCTGGCGATCCGCCCACTGTCCTCCAGGAAGTAGCCAAACGTCAGATTCAATCCTCTAGGACGCCGGCTCGGCCCGGCGCCGGGCGGCGAGTTGCTCGACGATCGACTCGTGGCCGCCCTTGCGCATCGGATAGAGGAGCATCGCCAGTCCCGCGCCGATGAGGCCCGCCGTGGGCAAGGCGACCATGATCATCTTGAGGCCCGCCAGCGTCTGGGGCGTCTGCGCCGCGTTGGCGACATAGCCGACCGCGCCCAAGAGCCAGCCGAACAGGCCCGCCCCGATCCCCAGGGCGGCCTTGAGGAAGAACTGCCCCAGGCCGAAGATGAACGACTCGGTGCGCGCGCCGCCTCGCCACTGGCCGTATTCCACCGTGTCGGGAAGCATCGACCAGAAGGTCAGTGACGCGCCCAGCCCACCCGCGCCCGTCGCCATGAACCAGGCGGTCATCACCACCGGATCGCGGATATCGACCATGGCGAAGACCGCCAGCATCGCCAGGCTCCAGGAGACGGAGGCGAACCAGGCGTTTCGCTTGCCGATGAGTTTGGTCACCACCACCCAGGCCGGAATGGCGAAGAGGCCGACCGCCGCCATGGCGGTGAGCGCATAGCGCGCCGCCGCCTCGTCGTGGAGGTAATATTTGAAATAGTAGAGCACCGACTTGCCGAGCGCGGTCGAACAGGCGAAGGCGGTGCAGGCGGCCAGGACCAGCACCCAGAACGCGCGGTTGCCGGCGATGGCGCGCCAGCTCGCCGCCAGGCCGATGGGCGCGGCGTCCGCCTCGCTCTCCGCCGGCTCGCGGGTGGCGAGATAGACCAGGGGAAAGATCGCCGTGGCCAGGAGGGCGAAGACCGCCGCCGCCCAGGTGAAGCCCCTGGCGACGTCGCCGCGGCCGAGGGCGGCGACCAGAGGCGTGGTGAAGAAGGCGATGGTCAGCCCCGCCAGCACCGCGAACACCATGCGCATCCCGGCCATCGTCGAACGCTCGTCGGAGTTGTCGGTCAGGCGCGCGGTCAGCGAGGTGTAGGGGATGGAAAGCGCCGTGTAGGCCAGGCGGAAGATGATGTGGCTGGCCAGCATCCAGGCGGCGAGCCAGATCCCCGCCAGCGGCGGGCGCAGGTAGAGCAGGACGAAACAGAGTGCGAGGGGGACGCAGCCGAACAGGATGTAGGGCCGGTAGCGTCCGCGCCGGGTGCGGGTCCGGTCGGCGATGGCGCCCATCACCGGATCGCACAGGGCGTCGACGATCGAGGCGATCATATAGATCAACCCGGCGACCCCGGCCGAGAGGCCCACGGCGTCGGTGTAGAAGAATAGCAGGAAGATCGAGATGCTCTGCCAGTAGAGATTGCAGGCGTAGTCGCCGAGCGTGAAGCCGAGCTTGCGCGGCAGACTCAGCTGGTGCGGTCGCCTTGTCACCCTCCCTCCCCTTCATGGGGAGGGACAGACGACGCGAAGCGTCGGCAGGATGGGGAAGTGACGATCATCACGATCGCGTTGGGCGGCTTCACACCGCCCCACCCGGCGCTTCGCGCCACCCTCCCCATGAAGGGGAGGGAGGATTTCTTCCAGCGGCGGCGACCTCTTCCTGGGCCTTCGCGAAGCAGGCGCGCGCCACCTCGATCAGGAAGGCCGCCTCGGTCCACCGGTCGCTCTCCTCGCGCATGACGCCGTCCGCCCCCGGGACCATCTTGGGATAGAAGGCGCGAGCGGGCAGCAGTTCCGGGTGCACGGCGAAATAGTCGCCCGCGGTCGCCTCCTTAAGGAAGCCGGCGAAGCTCGCGGTCCACATGCGGCGATAGTAGTCGAGATGGCGCGCCTCCGCCGGGTCGCTCGCGGTCAGTTGGCCGAACGCGTTTGACGAGACGCGCAGATGCATGAAGCGCGTCCGCTCGAACACCGGCTGCATCTTCTCGAACTTCATCTCCATGTCGCCATAGGTCATCTCGTGGCCGATGTACCAATGGCCGAAGTCGCCGTTGAAGCGAAGCTCCGGGAAGCGGGCGATCAGATCGAGGGTCCGCTTGATGTCCTGGGTCATGGTGGCCCGGTGGGTCTCCAGATAGACCGGATGTTTCTCGGCCGCCGAGATCGTGAGCAGCGCCTCGGCCAGGCGGGCCATTTCGTCGTCGCTCTCGAAGCCGTCGCCGAGCTGGACGGTCGTGCAGTCGCAGCCGGAGTCGCGCCAGCGGATCGCCACGTCGCGCAACTGATCGGTATCGCCGAACACGCGCGCGAGGCCAGTGGGGATCAGACCGGCGGCGAGGGCGACCGCCGGCTCCAGGGTCTGGATGGCTTCGTAGCCGGCCGCCTTGACCGCCTGGTAGATCGTGGCCTCATCGCCGCGCGGGCCGGCCGACCACACCGGCAGATCGGCTGGGGTGAGGAAGCTGATCCCGGCCAGGAGGCGCGGCGCGGCGCCGGCCCCATCGTTGGTGTTCGCCGGCGGTGAACGCGACACTCTGGGCGCGCCCTTTTCAGAAACGGGCGTCGAGGGTCACGCCGACCACGCGGTAGCTGTCGATGGTCAGGAACTGATAGGTCGAGGCGCCCACGGGCGTCGGGCCGCCCGGCATGGCTGGCACGAAAGCGCCGTCGTCGGCGGCGAAGCCGTCGGGGGCGGCGCTGATCGGATAGCGCTCGTCGAGGCAGTTGCGACAGAAGACGGCGAGCCCGAAGCGCCGGTCGGGCGTGCGCAGGCCGCCGCGAGCGCCCAGGACGTAGTGCGACGGCGTCGAGGGGAAGCCCGGCGAGGAGCTATAGTAGTACGGGCTGGAGTAGGCCAGATCGGCCTCGACGAAGCCGTCCACCCGATCGGTCAGGTGGCGATGAAAGTCGCCCGACAGCGTCGCCTTGAACTTCGGCGCGAACGGCAGCTGGCGCAGGGCCAGGCACGGCCCGGTCGCGCAGTTGACGGTGAAGCTCGAATTGAAATGGGCGTCATTGTAGATCGCGCCGGCGTTCACGTCGAAGGAGTCGCTGATCGGTCCGAACAGGGTCGCCTCGATGCCGCGGGTGATCGCATGCGGAGCGTTGCCCTGGATGAAATTGGCGAGGGCCATCGAACTCGAGGGCGGCACGTAGATCGTCGTCTGGAAGTTCTCGACCTTGTCGTTGAACAGGCTGACGTCGAGGGCGAAGCGTCGGATCGTCGCCTTGAACCCGAGTTCCTCGTCCAACGGATACTCCGACTTCACCACCAGCGGCGTCTGCGGCAGGGAAGCGATGTAGGTCGCCGCTTCGTTGAGGAACGGCCCTTTGTAGCCCCGGGCGATGGTGGCGTAGACCATCAGGCGCGAGTTGACCTGGTACTCGGCCCCGACCTTGCCGCTAAGGCCGGTCGTCTTGAGTCGAGCTGGGTCATTGACGCTGGTTCCCGCCGGACAGGGCTTCTGAACCGTGTCGTAGGGGACGCCGCCGGCGACGGTGCACGAATTGACCGGCAGGACGGAGAAGAAGCCGGTATTGCCGGTGTAGATGAACGGCCCGGGCGGGAAGGCGTCGGTGAAGTTGTTGCGGCTGAAGTCGTCCAGATCGTCATGGGTGGCCCGGCCGCCGACGAAGACGCGCAGCGCCGGGGTGACGTTCCAGTTCACCTGGCCGAAGGCGGCGTAGTTGTCCTGGTGGCTGTACTGGTCGTAGAAACGGCGAAACTCCAGTGGGCCCAGCGGGATGCCGAAGGTGCCGGACTGGTCGATCTCGTCGTGGGTGAAGGTCCGCGAGTAGTAGACGCCGGCGACGAAGTTCACCGTGTCGGTAGCCGGGGACGCCAAGCGCGCCTCCTCGCTCCAGGTGCGGTCGAAGTAGGGCACCAGATTTCGGTCGAGGATGTTCTGCGGCAGGGTGTCGCCGAATTCGCCGGCGATGTCGGCGTGAACGTGGAAGTCCTCGTTGGTCGTCTGGCGCACCGCGGTGATCGAGGTGAACGTCAGGCCATATGGGAGGGCATAGTCGATCTGCAGCGATCCGCCGGCGTTCCACCGGCCGTAGGTGTTTCCGATATCCACCCCCGGCGCGTAGAGGCTGTTGGCGCAGACCCGGTTGTTGTTCGGACTGGCGACGATGCCGCAGCCGGCCAGGGTCGCGGCCAGCGCCGAGCCGGCCGGGACGGAGGTGTAGACCTGCACGCCGGCGAAGTCGGCGACCCCGTTGACGCCGTTGCTGTCGAGCTTCTGATAGTCGCCGGAAAGATTGATGGTCAGTTTGTCGCTCGGCCGCCACAGGAGGCGCGCGCGCACGCCGTCGTCGGAGTTGTGGTCCCACAGGCCGTAGAGGGTGTTGAAGACGATGTGGCCGGTGGTGTCGTGATGAAAGCTGACCCGCAGGGCCGCGTCGTCACCCAGGGGGATGTTTCCGATGATATAGGAGTGGATGTAGTCGTGATTGCCGACATCGACATGGCCGATCGCTTGGTAGGTGTCCAGCACCGGCGACTTGGTGACGATGTTGACCACCCCGCCGGTGGCGTTCTTGCCGAACAGGGTTCCCTGCGGGCCGTCGAGCACCTCGACGTGATCGACGTCATAGAGGGCGTTGGTCAGCGTCCGGCCGAGGACGACGCCGTCGAGGACGACGGAGACCGACTGTTCCGCCGAGCGGCCGAAGCCCTCGGTGCCGATGCTGCGGATCTGGAAGACGCCCTCGTCCGAGACCGTCAGCGCCGGCACGGTGCGCACCAGATCGGTGGTCGTCAGGACATTGGCGCGGGTGAGCTGAGCCTGATTAACGACGGTCATGGTGATCGGCACGACCTGGATGTTTTCGGACCGCCGCTCGGCGGTGACGATGATTTCCGAAACGCTCGAGACGCCCGTCTGGTCGGCGACGGCGGCCGGCGCGGCCGAGGCCCCCGAGGCGCCGGCGCCGGCCAGGGCGGCGCCGATGATCGCCCCGGCGGCGACGCCGGCGAGCGAGCGTGACCTTACCGGCGTCGCGGGAGCGCGCGTCTGACGCGTTTTCATGGAGCCCTCCAGAGCGCGCCATCTCTATCGCGGATGGTCGCAATGCGCAGGATTCGACCGAATATGAGCCGCTGTCAACAGATCGATTTAATATTGCGCTCGGCTCGGACGACCGGCAGAGTGATGGTCGAACCCCATGCGAGGCGACGAATGGACAGGGCGACGGTCGAGCGGTTCAGGCGGGATGGTTTCCTCGCCATCCCGCGCCTTACCGACGCGGCGACAGTCGAAGCGATCGGGGCGGTCTATGACGACATGCTGGCCGGCGCGATCGACGTGCGCGCCACCGACAATCCATTGGGCCGGATCACGCGCCAGATCATGGTCCCATCGGCTTACCATCCGATCTTCCGCGCCAATCCGGCCCTCGACGCCGCCCGCGAGATCGCCGCCGCCCTGCTCGGCGTCCCCGAGCCGAAGCCGGTCTTCGACATGTTGATCTACAAGGAACCGGGCCAGGTGGCGGAGACGCCCTGGCACCAGGACTTCTCCTATTCCCAGATGCCCCACGCCCCGGCCGGCGCGGCAATCCCCGCCGACGAGGTCGTCCAGTTCTGGCTCGCCCTGGACGACGTCGATGAGGAGAACGGCTGCATGCATTTTGTTCCCGGAGAGCACCGGGCGCCGATGCGCGAGCACTTCGTGGCCAGCGGCGAGCCGGACTACTCGCAGCGGCTCCTGGCCATCCGGGACGCCGAGGCCGCGCTCGATCTGAGCAGGGCCGTCGCTTGCCCGCTGAAGGCCGGCGGCGCCACGGTTCACAACTACGGCACGCCGCACTTCACGTCCGGCAACCGCACCGCCGATCGGCGCCGGCGCGCCTACATCTTCAACTTCACCTCCCGCCCGCGCAATTCATGAGCCGCGGCGGCTTTCCCGCCGGTTTCCTCTGGGGCGCCGCCACCGCCGCCCATCAGGTCGAGGGCGGCAACGTCAATTGCGACTGCTGGGCGCTGGAGCACGCGCGGCCGTCGCTCTTCGCCGAGCCCTCCGGCGACGCGGCCGACCAGTACCACCGCTTCGCCGAGGACATCGCCATCGTCGCCGACCTCGGCCTGAACGCCTATCGCTTTTCCATCGAGTGGGCGCGAATCGAGCCCGAGCCCGGGCGCATCTCCACGGCCGCCCTCGATCACTATCGGCGCTGCGTCGAAGCCTGCCGGGCCCGCGACGTGGCGCCGGTCCTGACCTTCCACCATTTCACCCAGCCCCGCTGGATGGCGCGTCTCGGCGGCGTCGGCGCGGCGGACTTCCCGGCGCGTTTCGCCGACTATTGCGGCCACGCGGCGCGCGCCCTCGACGGCATGGCGCTCGCCTGCACGATCAACGAGCTCAATCTGCCGGTGCTCGCCGGCCGCTATTTTCAGGATCGCGCGGCCCCCGAGGCGCGCCTGGCCGCCGAGCGCGCGCTCGGGGCGCCTCTGTCGAGCTTCTTTCTCTTCGCCGAGGAGAGCGCCATCCTCGGCAACGGCCTGGCCGCCCATGCCGCGGCGCGCCAGGCCATTCGGGCGGAGCGGCCCGGGGTGGCGATCGGAATGACTCTGGCCCTCTCGGAGGAAGCGGCGGAAGCCGGCGCGGAGAGCCGGCGCGACACGCGCCGCGAACGGCTCTACGCGCCGTTCCTGGACGCCGCGAGAAACGACGATTTCATCGGCGTCCAGACCTATTCGCGCACGGTGTCGCGGGCCAACGGGGACGCGGGTCCGGCGGACGGCGCTCGCCTGACGACGATGGGTTGGGAGGATCGGCCCGAAGCGCTCGGCGAGGTCTGCCGCTGGATCTGTGGCCGATGGCCCACGCCGCTCATCGTCACCGAGAACGGCTATCCCGGCGACGACGACAGGCGGCGGGGAGCGTTCATCGCCACGGCCGTCGACGGACTCGCCTCCGCGATCACAGGCGGCGCCGATGTGCGCGGCTACTTCTACTGGTCGCTGCTCGACAATTTCGAGTGGCTGTTCGGCTTCCGCCAGCGCTTTGGACTGGTGGGCGTCGACCGGACGACGCAACGGCGAACGATCAAGCCGTCGGCGGACGTCCTGCGAACCCTCGCCCGCGCAAACGCGTAGGGGGAATCCTCGGGTCCCCCGCGAGCCGGGCGAGCCCAGCGATTCGTTCTTGTTTTGTTTCGCGGCGCGCCTATGCTGCAACCATGTCCCCCTCCCCCAAGGCGCCGCACGGTCGCGGGGCGTCGTCCAATGCGTCGGGCCGTTTCGAGTCCCTGACGCGGGCGGAATTCGACGACGGCTGGACAGCGGGCGACGAGACGCCGCCGGCGCTGCGCACCACGGTGACGGCGGAGAAGGCGCGGGTGATCATCACCCGCAACGACAGCCCGGACGTGGGTTTCGACCGCTCGATCAATCCCTACCGCGGCTGCGAGCATGGCTGCATCTATTGCTACGCCCGCCCGGCCCACGCCTACATGGGCCTGTCGCCGGGCCTGGATTTCGAGAGCAAGCTGTTCTTCAAGCCGGAGGCGGGGCGGCTGCTGGAGCGGGAGCTCTCCAAGCCGGGCTACCGGCCGGAGGTGATCCATGTCGGCGGCAACACCGATCCCTATCAGCCGCAGGAGCGCCGCCTGCGCGTGACCCGCCAGGTGATCGAGGTGCTGGCGCGGTTCAACCATCCGTTCTCGATCATCACCAAGTCGGCCCTGATCGGGCGCGATCTGGATCTGATCGGACCCATGGGCCGGAACGGGCTGGCGCGGGCGGCGGTCTC
>Ga0182024_10009735_pt1 | contig 19785 bp, 19 predicted proteins | sample P32metaG_FD_120480 | JGI IMG/M metagenome (GOLD analysis project Ga0182024, IMG submission 120480) | Permafrost microbial communities from Stordalen Mire, Sweden - P3-2 metaG (Illumina Assembly) | ecosystem: Environmental > Terrestrial > Soil > Wetlands > Permafrost | place: Sweden: Stordalen... | reverse complement strand
CCAAATGCCCTTCCCGGCCGCCAAAGGCCAAAGGAACGGACACTGACACGCAACGTCTAAAGGGGTCGGGATTGAACGCGAAAACCGCCCCTCAGGGGGTCACTATTGCCCGCGAATTTACAGTGGTGCCCTCGGCCTTGCCCAGCCGTTCGGCTTCCGCCTTCAGCGAGGCCTGCAGCCGCAGGGCATACTTCGCTTGCCTCATCCTCTCCCCCTCATTGATGGTTTATTCTTGACGAAATGGGATTGCGTCCCCAGTTTGTTAAGATCGCAACTACGGTAAAATCAGGCGGATTGGCGCCGCATGCCATGTCGATAAAACAATTTCCCTGATGAATCGGCAAGAATTCCCTGTTCTGAGGGAATTCCCGCTCGGAGTCAGCATCAGGGTTATCAAGCGGTTGCGCGGCCTTCGTCGGCCAGGGATGCGCGCTTCGCTGTTTGTTGCAGAAATGTCGCTGTTCGCCCGCTGTTATTGCCGCTGTTATCGCGCTGTTATTGCGCTGTTGAAGACCCCGCGAAATGGCCGATTTTCCCGCTTTTCGGGGCATAGAGGTTTGCGTGAAAATTTGAATAGGTGGATATGCGATGCCGGATTAGGCCCGCTCAATACAAATGGCAGGCGACGCTGTGACCGGGGCTGAGTTCCTGATGCACCGGCGCCTCGACCGCGCAGCGCGGCATCGCCTGCGGGCAGCGGGTGTGGAAATGGCAGCCTGAGGGCGGATGGATCGGGTTCGGCACCTCGCCCTCGAGGCGGATGCGCTGGCGCTTCGCCAACGGATCGGGGATCGGCACCGCCGACAGAAGCGCCTGCGTATAGGGGTGCTTGGGCGCGGCATAGAGGTCAGCGGCCGCCGCGGTCTCGACGATCCGGCCGAGATACATGACGGCGACCCGCGTGCTGATGTGCTCGACGACCGAGAGATCGTGCGCGATGAAGAGGTAGGTGAGGCCGAATTTCTGCTGGAGGTCTTCGAGGAGATTGATCACCTGCGCCTGGATCGAGACGTCGAGCGCCGACACCGGCTCGTCGCAGACGATGAGCTTGGGCGATACCGCGAGCGCCCGGGCGATCCCGATCCGCTGCCGCTGGCCGCCCGAGAATTCGTGCGGGTAGCGCCGCATGTGGTCGGCGGCGAGGCCGACCGTTTCCAGAAGTTCGACGATCCGCTCCTCGAATTGGCGAGGGCTGGTCGCCAGCCGATGGATGATCAGCGCTTCGCCGATGATGGCGCCAACCTTCATCCGCGGATCGAGCGAGGCATAGGGGTCCTGGAAGATGATCTGCATGTCGCGGCACAGGGCGCGCTGCGCCGCGCCGGAGAGGCTGGTGACGTCGCGGCCGTCGAACCAGATGTCGCCCGCGGTCGGTTCGGTCAGCCGCAGGATGCAGCGCCCGGTCGTCGATTTGCCGCAGCCGGATTCGCCGACGAGCCCCAAGGTCTCGCCGGCGGCGATCTCGAAGCTGACCCGGTCGACCGCGTGCACCTGTTCGGCCGCGCGCGACCAGAGCCCGCGCCTGACCGGGAAGTTCTTGACCAGGTCGGTGACCCGCAGCAGGGGGTCTATCACAAGACGCACGCAACCTTGTGGCCCGGCGCGACCTCGCGCAGCGGCGGGATCGCCTGGGTGCAGACCGGCATCGCAAAGCGGCAGCGCGGTGCGAAACGGCACCCTGGCGGCAGATCGAGGAGGCTCGGCACGGTACCCGGGATCGCCTCGAGGCGGGTCTTGATACCCGCCTTGTCGACCCGCGGGATCGAGCGAATGAGGCCCTGCGTATAGGGGTGCCGGGGCCGCGCGAACAGCTCTTCGACCGGCGCCTCCTCGACGATCTTCCCGGCATACATCACCGCGACGCGCTGCGCGGTTTCGGCGACGACGCCCATCTGATGGGTGATCAGCATGAGCGCCATGCCGAACCGCGATTTCATCTCGCCGAGGAGATCGAGGATCTGCGCCTGGATCGTCACATCGAGCGCGGTCGTCGGCTCGTCGGCGATCAACAGCTGCGGGTTGCACGACAACGCCATCGCGATCATCACGCGCTGGCGCATCCCGCCGGAGAACCGGTGCGGATAGTCGCCGGCCCGGCTGCGGGGGTTCGGGATGTCCACCAGCCCCAGCATCTCGACCGCCCGGTCGAACGCGCCGCGCCGCCCGAGCCCTTCATGCTCCCGGACCGCTTCGGCGATCTGCGCACCGACGCTGTAGACCGGGTTGAGCGAGGTCATCGGCTCCTGGAACACGATGCCGATCTCCTTGCCTCGGATCCGCCGCATCGCGGCTCCCCCGAGCGGCACGAGGTCCTGGCCGAGCCAGAGGATCTGGCCGGCGGCAATGCGTCCGGGCGGCATCGCGATCAGCTTCAATGCGGAGAGCGCGGTTACTGTCTTGCCGCAGCCCGATTCGCCGACGATGCCGAGCGTCTCGCCGCGGTCGATCGACAGATCGACGCCGTCGACGGCGCGCACAATCCCGTCATCGGTCGCGAAATCCGTCTTCAGCCCGCGGATTTCGAGGAGGTGATCGCCGCCGCTTGGTTCCAATCACATCACCTTCCTGGGGTCGAGCGCGTCGCGCAGCCCGTCGCCGACGAAGTTGATCGACAAGACGGCGAGAAAGATCGCGGCGCCGGCGACCAATGCCCAATGCGGGGCGATGTCGAGATAGTCCTTGGCGTCGTAGAGGATGCGCCCCCAGGTTGGGATGTCGGGCGGAAAGCCGAGGCCGAGGAACGACAGCGTCGATTCCGCGATGATCGCGGCGGCGACGTCGACCGTCCCGGCGACGATGACCGGCCCCAGGGAATTGGGCAGGATATGGCGCACCACCTGACGCCATTTCGTCGCCCCGAGCGCGCGCGCCGCCTCGACGAACTCCTTCTCGCGCAACGACAGGAACTGCGCCCGCACCAGCCGCGCCACCTGCATCCAGCGGAACCCGCCAATCACCACGACGATCAACAGAAAGACGCCGAGTTCGGGTCCGACCAGCTGCTTCAAGGGGTCGCGGAACAGATAGATCAAGAGCAGCAGGAGCGGCAGTGGCGGCAAGGACAGGAAGAGGTCGGTCAGCCACATGAGCGCCATATCGATGGCGCCGCGCGACATGCCGGCGAGCGCCCCGACGATCGTGCCGACGACCACCGCCACCAACATCGCGGCGAGCCCGACCGCGAGCGAAATACGCCCGCCATAGAGCATCCGGGCGAGCACATCCTGCCCCAGATCGTCGGTGCCGAGCGGATGGCCCCAGGTGGGGCCGGAGAGCTGGGCGTTGAAATCGATGTCGTCGATCGGCACTCGCCACACGAGGGGCCCCAGCGCCACCGCGAGCATCATCAGAATGAGGACCGCCAGACCCACGACCGCCAGCCGGTGCCGGCGAAAGCGCCGCCAGGTCTCCCGGGCGGGCGACACATAGAGGGCGCGGCTGGCGCTGCCGAGCGGCGCCGGCTCAGCGGTAGGCGATGCGAGGGTCAAGCCAGCCATAGAGAACATCGGCAATCAGGTTGAAGAGGATTACGAGACAGGCGAAGACGAACGTCACTGCCATGATGACCGGCGTGTCGTTGGCCAGGATCGAGGTGATCAGAAGCGCACCGATGCCGGGAATCCGGAAGATCTGCTCGGTCACGATCGCGCCGCCGAACACTGTCGGCATCTGGAGCGCGACCAGCGTCACCACCGGAATGAGGGCGTTGCGCACGACATGCTTGGTGACGACGGCGAATTCGGCGATGCCCTTGGCGCGCGCGGTCGTGACATAGTCGAGGCGGATCACGTCGAGGACGGCCGAGCGCACATAGCGCGTCCACGAGGCGCCCTGGAAGAGGCCGAGCACGGCGACCGGCATCGCCGCCTGGCGGAACTCTTCCCAATACCAGCGCCAGCCGGTCTCGGCGAGATCGGCGCGGAAGACGAACGGCAGCCAGTGGAGGGAGATGCTGAACACCAGGATGAACAGGATGCCGGTGAAGAAGGTCGGCAGCGAGAACCCGATGAAGGCCAGCGTGTTGGCGATCTGGTCGAAGACCGAGTACGGCCGGGTCGCCGAAAACACGCCGACCGGCAGCGCGATCGCCAGCGCCAGGATCTGCGACGAGCCGATCACCACCAGCGTCACCGGCAGGCGCTGCCAAATGAGCCGATCGACATCGACCCGGCTGACGAACGAAAACCCCCAATCGCCGTGCAGCATCGCAATGAGCCAGTGCAGGTAGCGCAGCAAGACCGGGTCGTCGAGGCCGAATTTGGCCCGCAGCGCAGCGGCGACCTCGGGCGGCACGTTGGGGTTGGTGGCGAGCTCGCCGAACGGGTCGCCCGGGGCGAGCGCCAACACCGTGTAGAGGACGAGGCTGATGCCGACGAGGCTCGGCACCGCGATCAGCAATCGGCGCAAGAGATACCGGGTCATCGTCGGCTACGCACGACGATGACTGCGGGCAAAATGCGCTTAAGCCTCATTGTACCAGTTGCGCACATCCCACAGATCGTTGTCCCAGGCGCTCAGATGCGTCCGTAGCCGGCGCGACAAGGCGGAGACGCGCAGCCGGTAGACGACGGGAATGACCACGGGATCGCCGACCACCATATCGTTCATCGCGATGAACAGCGCCGCCCGCTTGACCGGATCGAGCTCGCCCTCGCTCGCGCGATAGGCGTTGTCGTACTCGTCGCTCTGCCAGCGCGTGATGTTGCGGCCCTGCCACTTGTTTTCCTTGGACGCGGCCTCCCAGGACAGGAACTGCCGCATGAACACCCCGGGATCCGGCTCCCCCATCGTCGTCGTGAACATCTGTATATCGGTGTAGAATTTCGTATAGGTATCCGGGTTTGCCGCGTCGGAGGAGAAATACACCGAGGCTGTCACCGATTTGAGTTCCACCTCGATGCCCGCCTTCTGGCAGGCCTGCTTGACGATGGCCTGGTTCTTCTGGCGCGGCCCGTTGATCGAGGTCTGATAGACGAGCTTCAGCTGCTTGCCGTCCTTGGCGCGAACGCCGTCCGACCCGCGCTTCCAGCCGGCCTCGTCGAGGATCTGGTTGGCCTTCTCGATGTTGAATTCCCAATGCGTGTTCTTCGAGACGAAGCGCGGCGGGTTGTTGACGAAATTGCCGGTTGCGACACCGGTGCGGCCGTAGATGTGGGCCTGCACCGAGGCGCGGTCGACCAGAAGCGCCAGCGCCTTTCTGACCGCCGGATCGCTGAACAGCGGATGCTTTGTCTTGAGGCTCGATCGCTCGCCGTCGATTTCGGTCCACGGATCGGTGGTGTTGAGCTCGATGTGCTCGATGTTGCCGCTCTCGAAGATTTCGACCCGGCCCTTGGCATCGCTGTCGGCTTCGAGCCTGGCGAGGATCTCGTCCTCGACCTGCATGTTCCAGGCATAGTCGTATTCACCGGTCTGGATGACCGCGCGAGCCGCCGAGACGGCGTCGCCGCCGCCCTTCATCTCGATCGTGTCGAAATGGGGCCGGTTGGGGAGATGATAGTCGGGATTGCGCTCGCCCTTGACGAGGTCGCCCGGCTGGAAGTCGGCAAAGCGATAGGGACCGGTGCCGACCGGCTTCAGGTTGGCAGGCGCGTCGCGCGATTTGGCCCCCTTGTACTCCCCGAACAGATGCTTCGGGATGATCATCCCACGCTGGCCGACAAATGCATCGGCCCAAAACGGGGTGGGCTTGTCGAAGCGGACGCGCACCGTCAGCGGATCGATTTTTTCGACCTTGATTTCCTTGTAGCTGCCGATCGTCGTCGCGGCGGTGGCCGGGTCGGCGGCGTACTCCCAGTTGAAGACGACATCGTCTGCCGTGAACGCCTGGCCGTCGTGCCATTTGACGTCTTTTTTGAGCTTCCAGGTCACCGACATGCCGTCGTGCGAGAGGCCGCCGTTCTCGATGTCGGGGATCTCCTCGGCGAGCATCGGCACCAGATTGCCCTCGGAATCCCAGCCGGCGAGCGGCTCATAGAAGATCCGCGAGCCGTCCTGGTCCTTGGTGCCGACCGCGAAATGCGGGTTGAGCAGGGTCGGCGACTGCCAATACAAGAGCTTGAGCGGCCCGCCGCCGCCCGCCTTGGTCGGCTTGTAGTCGAATTTCGCCGGCGCGGCCGCCACCCCCGCATGCGCCAAGAGCAGACTGGCGAACGGCGCGGTCAGGCCCAGCCCGACCATCCGGCGCACAAACGCGCGGCGGGAAATCCGGCCGGCTTTGACCGCGGCGATAAGGTCTCGCAAATGCGCTTCGTTCATCTCTCCCTCCTACCGCGCGCGGCGCGACGCACCCGCCCAGCCCGCGATGTTATGCCAGACCCATGCCGATGCCCAAAAAAGTTGCAGCCGCGCTCAACAAACATTGCAGGAGACACGGTGCCCCGGCGACGATTTGGTTTGGGCCGGCTGCCACTCCGGGGAGCGTGCCGATGGTGATCGGCTTGTAGGGCGCACGCGGGCGATAATTCCCAACCTCCGCGATCGGTACGCCGCGCGCTCGCGCGATGACCGCGCCGACAATCGGCCCGCAGACGCGCCCCTGGCAGGGCCCCATGCCGCAGCGCAGGAACGCCTTGACCTGATTGGGGCCGGTCGCGCCGAGCCGTACCGCCCGGCGGATCTGGCCGGCGGAGACTTCCTCGCAGCGGCAGGCGATGACCGCGTCGGCCGGGGTCAGCACGCTTTCGGCCGGGCGGTAGAGCGCGTCGAGAAACGGCCGGATGGCGCGTTCCCGGGTGAGGCCGGCGCGGATCGCCACGGCGCGGCGATCGCGTTCCGCGTCGTCGATGCGCCCGAGCGCCGCGGCCGCATCGAGCGCGGCGAGCCGGCCCGACAGCGCCGCCGCCGCGGCCCCGGCATCCCTCCGCCGTCGCCGGCGATCGCGATCCCTGGAAGGCTGGTGCGGCCCCAATCGTCGACCACCGGGCGCCAGCACAGCTGCCTGTCGTCCCAGCGATGCGCGAGCTGCAGAGCGAGGCTGATCTGGGTGTCGGGGATCACCCCTTCATGCAGAAACAGATGGTCGGCGGCGATCTCGCCGCCCTCCCAACTAACCCGCTCCAGCCGCCCTCGGCCGAGCGCCCGCAGCCCGCGCACCGCGCGCCGCACCGCGATCCCGGCGCGGGAGAGGCCGAGGATCAGCGCCAATCCCTTGGCCATGTCGCGCCGGCCCGGCCACAACACCCGCGGCAGCTGGCGGGCGGCGGCGTGGTAGTTGGCGCGCGGAGCGGTTTCGAGCACGGCGATCGGCGGGGCCCCGGCGCGGGTCAGCTGCAACGCCACGAGAAACAACAGCGGCCCTTGCCCGGCCAGCACCGCCCGCCCTTCGGGCACCAGGTCGGCGGTCTTCAAGAGGATCTGCGCGGCGCCGACCGTCATCACTCCGGGCAGGGTCCAACCCGGAAGCGGTACCGGACGTTCGATCGCGCCGGTGGCGATGAGGATATGCCGCGCCGCGACCGTCTCGCTCTTTCCCGCGGCGGTCAAGGACAGCGTCCCGCCGCGGGAGGCATCGGGATCGATGTGCCACACCGTCGTCCTTGGCCGATAATGCGCCGTGCTGCCGCGCAAACCCGCTGCCAGCTCCCGCCCGGCGAGATAGTCGGCACCGAGCGGCGAGCTTTGCGCTGCGCGCTCGATGCCGCGGTAGATCTGCCCGCCGGGAGCGTCCTCTTCGTCGACGAGCATGGTGTCGAGGCCAAGCTCGGCAGCCAGCGCCGCCGCCGCCATCCCGGCCGGCCCGGCGCCGATGATCGCGAGATCGACGGTCATTCCATCTCGATGGCGCGCGCCCCGCGCTGGCGGCGGATGCGCATGCCGGGCCGCGCGGCGACCATGCAGCTTTGCCGGTTGGGCGCACCGTCGATCTCGGCGAGGCAATCGAAGCAGATGCCCATCATGCAATAGGGCCCGCGCTCGCTGGCGCCGACCGGCGTCTCGCGGATGCTGGAGAGGCCGGCCATCAGCACCGCCGCGGCTGCGGAGGCGCCCGCCGGCACCAGGATGGTGCGGCCTTCGACCTCGACCGCAATCGTCGCGGCGGGGCTTTCAGGCCGCGGCCGGAACATCGAAACGCTGAGCTGTAAAGGGCGCCAGCATCGGGTCGAGCGTACCCGTCGCGACCATCGGCGCGAACACTCTGGCGTGCGCGCCGGCCAAGGTGACGCCGCTGTGGCAATTGGCGGTGAAAGCGCCCGGGAAGCGCTCGGACTCGTCGTAGATCGGCAGGCCATCGGGCGGCATGACGCGCAGCGCCGCCCAGGCGCGGACAATCTGAAGCTCGGCGAGCCAGGGGAACGACAAGACGGCGCGGCGCGCGATCGCTCGCATGATTTCCGGCTTCTGGCTGGTGTCAAAGCCGACATCCTCCTCGCTGCTGCCGAGGAGGATGCTGCCCTCGGGGGTCTGCCGAAGGCTGCCCAGCGGGATCGGCCAGGCCCGTGTCGTGCGTTCGGTCACCAGGATCTGGCCGCGCTGCGGCCGTACCGGCGCGCTGAGCCCGAAGAGCGGCGCCAGCGCGGCATTGCCAAGGCCAGCGGCGAGCACGATTCGGGGCGCGCCGACCGTCTCGCCGCCGGCCGCGATGCGGAAATCGCCGGGAGCGGCGACCGCCTCGCTCACGGTGCAGTTGGGCAGGTAAGTCCCGCCCGCGCCGGCAAACCCCTTGTGCAGCGCATGAAAGAGAAGAAGCGAGTTGGCATGCCCGTCATAGGGCGTCCACGAGGCGCCGGTCACCGAGGGGCCGAGGCCGGGCAGCATGGCGGCCAGCTCGTCGTGATCGAGCATGCGGTACTCGAAGCCGAAATTGCCGGCTTCGGCACGCATCTGCTCCACCATGGTGCGGCGTTTGGCCAGCTCCGCCTCGCCGAGGCAGAGCTGGACCCCACCCTTCTGCTCGAGCCCGACATCGAGCCCGGTGCGCTCGCCGAGTTCGGCGGCCAAGAGCGGCCATTCCTCGGCCGAACGCCGCGTCCAGCGCTGATAATGCGGCGCGCCGAGACCCTTTGTCTGCACCCAGACGAGCCCGAAATTGCCGCGCGAGGCGCGATAGGCAACATCGCCCTCGTCGAGGAGGACCACCCCGAGTCCGGCGCGCGCGAGGCCATAGCCGATCGCCGTGCCGACCAGCCCGCCGCCGATCACGATCGCATCGAAGCGCCGCATGTGCTCCCGCCCGGCCGCTCGGCCGAGCCCTATCATAGAACCGCGTCGCATCGATCAGAAGGGCCGAGGTGGCTTTGCACAAGAAAAGCCGTCATTCCGGGGCGCGGCCGAAGGCTGCAAGCCCGGAACCCATTTTCCAGAGGCCTGTGTTTATGGGTTCCGGGCTCGCCGCGGAGCCTGCCCTCGGGCCGCGCGGAGCGCGGACCCGGGGGTGGCGCCCCGGAATGACGGGCCGTTTCGTGGTTTTTGTGCAAAGCCCGCCGAGGTGGGCGAGCTGCGACCACGGCGCACCCAAGCGTCGCGTCGGATCTTTACGCCCGACAGGAGCGGGGGGGCACGAGCGAACGGGGGCGGTGCGAACCGAGTGTGTTTGCGGCCTTCAGTTCGCCTCGCGTGCGGTCATCGATGGCCGAACCCACTTACGCTTGACCTTGTCCCAGATAAGCGTGGGGAGCGGTGACTGCTGGATCGTCGCGAGGTCGGGACACCGCGTTACACCGCGCTCGGCGAGAAATCTCTCGATGACCCCGAGTTCTTCGGCGCGGCGCGGGCCGGGGCGGATCGGTCCACCGATAGCGCGCCGGATCGCGGGATCGCTGATGTCGACAAGCTGCCCGCGGATCGGCGGCGGGTCTCGCGGTGCCGCCATCGGCGCGAGGCCAACGCGCTCGCATGAGGTCTGCGCGACGGCCGGCCGCGGTACGGCGCCATGATCACCCGCGCCATTGCTGCGGTCGCCATGATTACCCGCGCCATTGCTGCCGGCGCCATGATAACCCGCGCCATTGCTGCCGGCGCCATGATAACCCGCGCCATTGTTGCCGGCGCCATCAACGTGTGGCCGCGACGGCGCGAGACCGCTGATCACATAGCCTTGGCCCCATTGCGCCTCGATCCGGATAGGGAGCAGCCGGCGCAGCTTGGTGATCAGCACGCGCACGGCGGTCGACTGCGCCCGATGATGCCGATCATCGCCATAGAGGTGACGGAACAGTGCTTGATGGGTGACCAGCTCGCCCGGCGTCCAAGCCAGGCGTTCCAGGGCTTTCCACTCCATCGGAGTGAGCCGGATTGGGCTGCCGTCGAGCTTGATGCAGTGTTTGTCCCAATCGACCAGGAGCCCGCGCCGGGGTTCGCTGTCGGCCGGAACCAACTCCAATGTGAGGCCAAATGCGGCAGCCCAGTTCTGGATCTCGTCGAACCGCGGCGAGCCGAGGCCGCTTTCCCAATCGCTGAGGAACGTCTCGTCGATTCCGCAGCGATTGCCCAATTCTTTGATGGACCAGCCGAGCGTGCGGCGCCGGGTCTCAAGATCGCTGACCAGCGACGTGTTGCGGGTCATTTTCATGCCTCCGCGTTGTCTCGTGCGCCGATCAAGCTCAGAACCGAGGGGGTGCGCGGCGGTACGGTGCGGAACTGTCCCGCAAGAAGACGATCCACGACCTGCCCCCAATTCTATGCGCCCGATCGACGCGGACTCGGGCGGGATCGCCCGTTGTCAGGGGGTATTATCGTCAGGAACCGGGGCGCAGCATGTGAGGCTGTTCACAGGTGCGAGAAATTTTTATAAAATTTTTCGGGCAGTCTCGAAAAGGCGGTTCAACCGGCAGGGCGCCTCATGTGAGCGCCTCGAGTGCCGGCAGATCGCGGATCACGATCGCGCCTTTTTCGATCGCGATGATCCCGGATCGCTTCCAATCCTGCAGGTGCTTGTTGACGCTTTCCCGCGAACCGCCGACACGCTCGCCGAGCGCGCGCTGCGATATCTTGACGCCGATCGGCTTGGTCGACGACTGGTCGTCGCCGCCGCTCTCTTCGGTGAGCCTGACCAGGACTTTGGCGATCCGCGCTTCGAGGTCGAGGAAGGCCAGATCCTCGACCTGCTCGTTGGTGCGCCGCAGTCGTTCGCACAACAGGATCAAGAGGTCGATGCAGAGATCCGGCCGGCGCTCGAGCAGCGCCAACAGCGAGCGACGCGGCACGACCAACAGCTCGCAATCGATCGCCGCGGTGGCATCGGCGGTGCGCTCGTTGCCGTCGAGCAGCGCGATTTCGCCAAGCAGGTCGCCCTCGTGCATGACGGTCAGCACGACCTGTCTGCCGTCCGGCGATGGGGCGCTGATCACCACCCGGCCCTTGAGCACCGCCATCATGCTGTTGCCCGGATCGCCCTTGGCGAAAATCTGGTCGCCCTCGGCCTGGCGCGCGACCGTCGCATGCGCGAGGATCGCATCGATCTCGCTGTCGCCGAGCCGCTCGAACAACCGGCTGCGCCGGAGGACCTGCCGCAATGATACGCTCGATCCGTACATGACCGATTCTCCGCAAGGTTCTGCCACTTCGGGGCCGGACCGAAGAGGTTCCCGGGTGACGGCCAGCCCATGATGCGGGAATTCGATTAAAAACCCGCTGACGGCGGATTGCCAGAACGCTTTTCCGACGCCCGCGGCAACTTTAGAATGCGTTTATCGGTGCAAACTTGCCATGACACAGTGACGCGCGAAAGAGATTCTGTTCGGTTATAGAGCGGGACGCATGACCCCCATCCCCGGCATCATCCCCGGCATCATCCCCGGCATCATCCCCGGCATCATCCCCGGCGCGCGCAGCCTCAGCCGACGCGCTTATCTTCCAGGGGCGGTGCCGGCGTGACGCCTCTCGATGTCCGCGAGCGGCTGTCGCCCAACCAGGACAGCCGGGGCGACCCGCCCAATATGCGGCCAATCGACATGCTGGTGCTGCACTACACCGGAATGCAGAGCGCCGCCGCGGCGCTCGACCGGCTGTGCGATCCGGCCGCCCGGGTCAGCGCCCATTACCTGGTCGAGGAGGACGGCGCGCTATGGCGGCTCGTCCCCGAAGCGCGGCGCGCCTTTCATGCCGGAGTGTCGTGCTGGCAGGGCGATTGTGACCTCAATTTTGTCTCGATCGGCGTCGAGATCGTCAATCCGGGGCACGAATGGGGCTACCGCCCGTTTCCCGAGGCTCAGATGGAAGCGGTCGAGGAGCTGTGCCGGGATATTCTGTCGCGTCACCGGATCCCGCCCTACCGGATCGTCGGGCATTCCGACATCGCGCCGGACCGCAAGGCCGACCCCGGCGAGCTGTTCGATTGGCCGCGCCTCGCCCGTGCCGGGATCGGCCTCTGGCCGCCGCCCGCCCCCGGCCTATTCCGCCGCCGCGGCCGCGGTGGCGGGGTGGTGAGCCGTGCCGCCGCGCTGGCCGATCTCGCCCGGGTCGGCTATTGCCTCTCCAGCGCCACCGAAGACGTCGCGCTCGCCGCGTTCCAGCGCCGCTTCCGCCCGGAGCGCTGGGACGGCCTCCTGGACGCCGAGACCTGCGCCCGGCTCGCGCAAGTGCGCATGGCGGTCGAAGCGGCCCAGGCGGCGCGCGAGCTGGCCCGAACTCGGTTCCGTTAGGTCTGTCCCTCGAGAGCGGTATTCAATCAAGTCCGATCACCCCCATTCGTCATCCCCGGGCTTGACCCGGGGATCTCGCGGAAGGGTCGAGAGATGGCCGGGTCAAGCCCGGCCATGACGGGAAAAGCGTAATTCAACCCGATCGGATACCCCTCTAATTAAGGCGCGAGCGGGACGGCCGTTCGTTCCGATTCTGCGGCCGGCGCGCGACCAGCTGGCCGGCCTGGTGATGGACGATGCGCCAGGCATCGTCCTCGCGGACGAACAGGTTGCTGGCGATCAGCGTGCCGCCGTCGAGCTCCTCCTCGCAAACGACCAGCGCGGTGTCGCCATAGAGCAGCACCTGCTCGTCATAGCAGGCGATGCGCGGCGCCGCGGGATTGGCAAGGATGCCCTGCCAGCTTTCCATCACCAGATCGCGCTCGGCGAGTGCCGGCCAACCCGGATGGATGCAGGCGACCGGCGCCCGGCGCGCCCACAGCGCGTCCATCGCGGCGAGATCGCGCGCGCCAAAGGCCCGGTAGAATTCGAGATTGGCCGCGAGGACGGCATCGCTGTCGGTCATTTCCGTCTCCGTTGCGGCCTGAGCACAGGATACGGCGGCGGCGTCGCGCTCGCTAGAGGCGCGCGAGATCGCGCGATCTGCCGATCGGAACGGCAACCGATTGCCTAAATATTAGGCATGCCTAAGAAAGTGGCTTTCGCCATAAATCGCGCCATTGCTGCGCCAGCGCTTGGCCCCGATCTTGCTCCCGCCCGATGGCCGGCCGTCAGACGCCGCGCATCGACAGGGGAGAGAGGGAGCGATGGCATTCTTTACCGGGAAGGGCCGCGCGGCCGTTATTGCGGTCGCGACGGCGGGTTTGGCGGCGGCCATGGCGGCGGGTGGGGCCGCCCAGGCCCAGACGCAGGGGACGATCAAGATCGGCGTGTTGCATTCGTTGTCGGGCACGATGGCGATCAGCGAGACCACGCTCAAGGACACCGTCCTGATGATGGTGGACGACCTCAACAAAAAGGGCGGGCTGTTGGGCAAGAAGGTCGAGGCGGTGGTCGTCGACCCGGCGTCCAACTGGCCGCTGTTCGCCGAAAAGGCACGCGATCTGCTCGCCAAGGAGAAGGTCGCCGTCGTCTTCGGCTGCTGGACATCGGTGTCGCGCAAATCGGTGCTGCCGGTCTTCGAGGAGCTTAATGGACTGCTATTCTATCCCGTGCAGTACGAGGGCGAGGAAAGCTCGAACAACGTGTTCTATACCGGCGCCGCGCCGAACCAGCAGGCGATCCCGGCGGTCGAATATCTGATGAGCGCCGAAGGCGGCAACGTGAAGCGCTGGGTGCTTGAAGGCACCGACTACGTCTACCCGCGCACCACCAACAAGATCCTCGAGGCGTTTCTGAAGCAGAAAGGCGTCGCGCCGGACGACATCAAGATTAACTACACCCCGTTCGGCCATTTGGATTGGCAGACCGAAGTCGCCGACATCAAGAAATTCGCCTCCGGCGGCAAGAAGACCGCGGTGGTATCGACCATCAACGGCGACGCCAATGTTCCGTTTTATAAGGAATTATCCAATGCCGGGATCAAGGCCTCGGAGATCCCGGTGGTGGCGTTCTCGGTCGGCGAGGAAGAGCTGGCGGGGATCGACACGAAGAACCTGGTCGGCCATCTCGCGGCCTGGAATTACTTCGAATCGGTGAAGAACCCGACCAACGCGGCCTTCATCAAGGAGTGGCACGACTTCATCAAGAACCCCAAGCGGGTGACCAACGACCCAATGGAGGCCACCTATATCGGCTTCAGGATGTGGACGCACGCCGTTGAGCAGGCGGGCACCACCGATGTCGACGCGGTGCGGCAGGCGATGTACGGACAAACGGTGCAGGCGCCGAGCGGCCCGATCGAAGTCATGAACACCAATCATCACCTGTCGAAGCCGGTGATGATCGGCGAGATCCGGCCGGACGGGCAATTCGACGTCGTCTGGCAGACCAAGGGCGTGATCAAGGCCGATGCCTGGAGCCCCTTCCTGCCTGAGGACAAGGGCAAGATCGCCGATTGGACCTATCCCTGGGTCTGCGGCAATTGCACCGCGGCCAAGTATTCCGACTGATTTCGCTTGGGGCGTCCTCCCCTCCGGTTGGAGGGCGAGGACGCGCCGAGGTGGACCACTACATCGGGGTATGCTGCGTCCTTCGAGCCGCGCCTTCGGCGCTCCTCAGGATGAGGTCTTTGTTGATGGCATTCAGAAAATTCCTCATCCTGAGGAGCCTGCGAAGCGGGCGTCTCGAAGGACGCACGGTTGCCGATCCAGTCGCTCGCCTGCTTCGTCTAATAGGGTGCGCATTGATCCTCTCCGTGGCCGCTTTGCCGGCACGGGCCGAGGATCTGGCGAGTGTGGTGTCCGAACTCGCCGGCGACAGCTTTGCCGCCAGGGAAAAAGCCATCGTCGCGCTCGGCACGCTCGGCGACCCGCTTGCCGTTCCGATCCTCGAGGCGCTGAGCGACGACCGGCTGCGCCGGGCACCCGACGGCCGCGTCGTGCTGGTCGCGCCCGGGGGCGACACGACCAGGCTCTTGGACGCGGCGAGCGGTCGGGAATTGAAGGATGTCGCGCCCGACAGCCTCGATCGGATCATCGTCAACAACCGGCTGCGCGGCCTGATCGAAGCCTCGCTCGACGCGCTGACGCTGTTCAGCCCGGATCGCGCCGCGCGGCTCGCCGCGGCGCAGAACGTCTTGATGCATCCCTCGCCCGATAAGGCGGCACTGCTCGAAACGGCGATGGCGGCCGAGCCGGATGCCGAGATCCGCGCGGCGATGCAGCGCGGCCTCTTCGCGGTGCGGCTGTTCGCCGGTAGCCGGGACGAGCAGCTGGCGGCGATCCGTGCGCTCGCCGGTACAACCGATCCGCAGGTCAAGAGCCTCATCGACGAGTTCCGCTACCGGCCCGATCTCGATCCAGAGCTGAGGAAGGCGGCCGACGACGCGCTCGCCTCGATCGACAACCGCCTGCGGCTGACCGGGCTTGCCGCTCATCTGTTCGAGGGCATCAGCCTGGGCAGCGTCTTGCTGCTCGCCGCGATCGGGCTGGCCATCACCTTCGGGGTGATGGGCGTCATCAACATGGCGCATGGCGAGATGATCATGATCGGCGCCTATGCCGCCTTTGTCGTCCAGGAGGTGTTCCGCGCCTATCTGCCGGGCGGCTGGTCCGACGCCTATCTCGTCGTCGCCGTGCCGGTCGCGTTTCTGTTCGCCGGGCTCATCGGCATCGTCTTGGAACGCTGCGTCATACGGTTTCTCTATGGACGCCCGCTCGAGACGCTGCTCGCGACCTGGGGCGTCAGCCTCTTTCTGCAGCAGGCGGTACGCTCGATCTTCGGCTCGCCAAACAAGGCGGTCTCGAACCCGAGCTGGATGACCGGCGGGTTCGATGTCGTCGGCGGCTTCACGGTGACCTGGAACCGGCTCTACATCATTGTCTTCTGCTTTGTCGTGCTGGGGGCGCTGGCGCTGATCCTCAACCGCACCAGCTTTGGCTTGCACATGCGCGCGGTGACGCAGAACCGCGACATGGCGGCGGTGATGGGGATCCGCACCGCGCGCGTCGACGCGCTGACCTTTGGTCTGGGCTCCGGGATTGCCGGCATGGCCGGGGTGGCGCTGAGCCAGATCGGCAATGTCAGCCCCAACCTCGGCAGCCTCTACATCGTCGACAGTTTTCTCGTGGTGGTGTTCGGCGGGGTCGGCAATCTGCTCGGCACGCTCGTTGGCGCGCTGACGCTCGGGATCGTCACCAAGATCCTCGAACCGGTTGCCGGGGCGATCCTCGGCAAGATTGTCGTCTTGGCGGCGATCATCCTGTTCATCCAGCGCCGGCCGCGCGGCATGTTCGCCCTCAAGGGCCGCACCGCGGAGGGGTGAGGGTGAGCGCGCGGGTTCAGAGGCGACAAGCCCCCACCCCCACCCTCCCCCGCAAGCAGGGGAGGGAGCCACAGGCCGCGGTTCCCAGAACCCTCCCTCGCTTGCGGGGGAGGGAGGGACCCACGCTGCAGGCGTGGGAGGGTGGGGGCTTTCCGCCGCCTCTGTCTCGGAGCACATTGTGAGCGCCGGGTCCGCCGTGGGCGAGCGCAACGCCTGGAGCCTGCGGTTCTGGGTCGGTTTCGCGGTGTGCGCGGTGGTGCTGGTCGTCCTCGTGCCGGTGCTAAATCGCGCCGTCGAGCCCAATTCGCCGGTCGCGGTGCCCGATTACCTGGTGCCGCTCTTGGGCAAATACCTGTGCTACGCGATCCTCGCCTTGAGCCTCGACCTGGTCTGGGGCTACGCCGGGATCCTCAGCCTCGGCCACGGCGCGTTCTTCGCGCTCGGCGGCTATTGCATGGGGATGTATCTGATGCGCCAGATCGGCACGCGCGGGGTCTACGGCAACCCGCTGCTGCCCGACTTCATGGTATTTCTGCAGTATAAGGAATTGCCGTGGTTCTGGTGGGGCTTCGACCATTTCCTCTACGCCGCGGCGCTGGTGATGCTGGTGCCGGGGGTGTTCGCCCTCATATTCGGCTGGCTCGCCTTTCGCTCGCGCGTCACCGGGGTCTACCTGTCGATCATCACCCAGGCGATGACCTACGCGCTGTGGCTCGCCTTCTTCCGCAACGACATGGGCTTCGGCGGCAATAACGGCTTGACCGATTTCAAGGACATAATCGGCTTCGACCTGCACCGGCCGACAACCCGCCTCGGGCTCTATCTCGCCTCCGCGGTCGGGCTTGGAATTGCCTACCTGTTGTGCCGGTTCATCACCAATTCCAAGCTCGGCCGCGTGCTCCTGGCGCTGCGCGACACCGAAAGCCGGGTGCGCTTTCTCGGCTACTCCGTCACCAACGCCAAGCTCTTCGTCTTCACCGTCTCGGCGGTATTGGCCGGCATCGCCGGCGCGCTTTACGTGCCGCAGGTCGGCATCATCAATCCGAGCGAGTTTTCGCCCGCCAACTCGATCGAGATCGCGATCTGGGTGTCGGTCGGCGGCCGCGGCACGCTGGTCGGGGCGATCCTCGGCGCCGGCCTGGTCAACCTGGCGAAGACCTGGCTGACCAGCGCGGCCCCGGAAATCTGGCTGTTCATCCTGGGCGGGCTGTTCATTCTGACGACGCTGGTCTTTCCGCGCGGCATTGTCGGGATTTTCCGGCAGCTTCGCTGGACCCGGCCGCGCGCCCAATCGCCCGCCGCGCCGCCGCTCGCGGTCGGCGGGTCGGGCGCCGCCAAGGAGCAGGCATGAACGCTTCCTCCGCGCCCCATCCGACGGGCGACGTTCTCCTCTATGTGAACGGCGTCACCGTCAGCTTCGACGGGTTCAAGGCGTTGAACGAACTCTCGCTCGTGGTCGAGGAGGGCGAATTACGCACGATCATCGGCCCCAACGGCGCCGGCAAGACGACGATGATGGATGTCGTCACCGGCAAGACCCGACCGGATTCGGGCGAGGTTTTCTTTCGCGGCAGCGCCGATCTGACCCGGCTCGACGAGGCGGCGATCGCCAATCTCGGCATCGGGCGCAAGTTCCAGCGGCCGACCGTGTTCGAAAACCTGACGGTGTTCGAAAACCTCGAACTCGCCCTCACCGGCAGCCGCGGCACCTGGCGGACGCTGTTTGGCCGCCTGACACAAGAGGGCCACGCCCGGATCGCCGCCGCCCTGGAGCGCATCGGGCTGGCCGAGGAGAGCGGCAAGCCGGCCGGCGCGCTGAGCCACGGCCAGAAGCAATGGCTCGAGATCGGCATGCTCTTGATCCACGACCGCCAGCTCCTCTTACTCGACGAGCCGGTCGCCGGGATGACCGACCGCGAGACCGAGGAAACCGCCGCGCTGATCCTCGATCTGGCGCGCGACCGCACGATCATCGTCGTCGAGCACGACATGGCCTTCGTGCGCAGCCTCGGCGCCCGGGTCACGGTGCTGCACGAGGGCTCGGTCTTGGCGGAAGGCTCGGTCGAGCACGTCCAGAACCACCCGCGCGTCATCGAAGTCTATCTCGGGCGGTGAGAATTGGCCGCGATGCATCACCTCACCGCATTCCCGGCGAAAGCCGGGATCCATCGTTCAGCCGGCAAGTTGCTTCCGGCGTCGCACGCCCTCTCGGCCGCGTTCCCTCTCCCCGCTTGCGGGGAGAGGGGCAGGGTGAGGGGCCGTCCGCGGTTGCTTCGAGAGCGGTAGTGCCATGCTGTCGGTCGAGGCGGTCGATCTCTACTACGGCGCCAGCCATGCCCTGCGCCAGGTCAGCCTCTCTGCGAAGAAGGGCGAGGTCACCTGCATCCTCGGCCGCAACGGGGTCGGCAAAACGAGCCTCTTGCGGGCGATCTTCGGCCTCAACCCGATCCGCTCCGGCCGGATCCGCTGGGAGGACCGCGACCTCACCCCGCTGCCGCCGCACGAACGCGCCCGCGCCGGCCTTGCGCTCGTTCCGCAGGGCCGCGAAATCTTCCCGCGCCTTTCCGTCTTAGAGAACCTCGAGACCGGGTTCGCCACCCTGCCGCGCGGCCTGCGCCATCTGCCGGACGAGATCTTCACCCTCTTCCCGGTCCTCAAGGACATGCTCAACCGGCGCGGCGGCGATCTGTCGGGCGGCCAGCAGCAGCAGCTGGCGATCGCCCGCGCCCTGGTCGCGCGGCCGCGCCTCCTCATCCTCGACGAGCCGACCGAGGGAATTCAGCCTTCGATAATCAAGGACATCGGGCGCGTCATCGAGCGCCTCGTCGAGCGCGGCGACATGGCGATCCTCCTGGTCGAACAATATTTCGAGTTCGCCCGCGACCTCGCCGCCGCCTATGTCGTGATGCAGCGCGGCGAAATCGTTTTGAGCGGCCGCCAGAGCGACATGGACGAAGCCGCCGCGCGCGCCTACCTCACGGTCTAAGCCAACTTAGAGCGTGATCCAATCAGAATGAAGCGCTAAAAATACTCCCCTCCCCCGGGCTTGTCCCGGGGGTCCACGTCTTAGGGATCGGGATGCGCGAGAAGAAGACGTGGATGGCCGGGTCAAGCCCGGCCAAGGGGTTGAGAGAGTGATTCCACCTGATCGAATACCGCTCTAGTGTGGTGGTTCTGAAGTTCGTTTGATCTGGATCGTTGTTTCCCTTCCTCGTCATACCGGCGAAGGCCGGTACCCACGGCAGACATGGGTCCCGGCCTTCGCCGGGATGACGAGAT
>Ga0182024_10009734_pt1 | contig 19788 bp, 11 predicted proteins | sample P32metaG_FD_120480 | JGI IMG/M metagenome (GOLD analysis project Ga0182024, IMG submission 120480) | Permafrost microbial communities from Stordalen Mire, Sweden - P3-2 metaG (Illumina Assembly) | ecosystem: Environmental > Terrestrial > Soil > Wetlands > Permafrost | place: Sweden: Stordalen... | reverse complement strand
GGTTGAGAACCTTCTCCGATATCCGGACGAGGCCGGGATAGCAGTCCACCACGAACGCGGCATTGCGCTGGTTGAAGGCCGCCCAGCGCTCGGGATAGCCAATAGTCGGCGGCGTCATCGGACCACGCTAGCACAAGGGAAATCTGCTTTCGTGGGCGGTATGGGGGCGGCGGCCTGGAGATCGGCTGAGTAGTTTGGCCGCGCAACGGCAGAACCCACAGGTTCAGGACGGTTCGACCATTTGGAATAGATGGAGAGTATGCTGCTGCCTTGGGCAAGCAGGTGCGCGGGGGTAGAGCATACGTGGAATGGTGGAGTCAGGCAGGCGCGTTAATTCTCCGCTCGAATTCCTGGATTCGGGCGATCACCTCATTAAATTCGGGCGCCGCACCCATGATCATTCCGGCCATCCGGTCGTAGTCCCTCCTCAAGGCCTGGGACATCGCGGCTGAAGGGCTGAGGGCGAGAGTACCGGGGACGGCAGATGCTAGATCGAAATCGGGGCGGTCGAAGAACATCCTTGCGTGTCGCAGACAGTCGTGGGAGAGAGAGGAGTCTGCCAGGGCGCGCTGCCCGACCTGGGAGTCCAACAAACGGTAGATGTCGTAATAGTGGCGTGAGACGCGTTGGCCCTGGTGTTGCAGTTCTCCGCGCCGCTCAAACCATCTCCGTTGCCCATGGATGATAAGGACCTTGTCCCAGAACGTCCGCTCGGCTACGACCGTCGTAATGCCTGGAACATCGAGATTCACAGAAGCAACATCGTCGGCGAGATATGGCCGAATCGTGGTCTCACGGTTGGGATCGAGCGCCGACTTTGCTCCTGACTCAATCTTGACGGCTTGGCGAACATAGCCTTCGACTGGCGTCGCGGTTGGATACCAGACTAGCAAGCTTTGTTTGTCGGGATCCTCCTCGTCCACGGTGACACTGAATTGCCCAGCGGCGACGCCGGATCGTTGGGCAGTTTGATCAATGAGACGGCCAAGAGTCTCACGAAGTTGTACGCTGATGTATTGCTGGCACGCGAGCTTGATCTCGTCGAGTCGGGCATTCCGTTTCTTGCGGCTCAGCGCCTCCAATTGGGCTACGGTTGCCGCCTGCCCCAAGTCTTCTCTGAAGACCGTGATGTCGATATCTTCCGAAAAACGTGAGATCAAACCGAAGGCTTTGGACAGCGATGTTCCGCCCTTGAACAGGAGGCGTGGACCATCGGGAGGTAGCCCATGAAAGAGCGCATCCAGAACCCAGCACACCCAGAAATCTTTCTCGACGTTCTGTTCCGTGGTCCCGAGCCGCGTGGCGGCAGCGAGAAACAGGTCTCTGCGCTCCCCGGACGTCGCCGAGATGATTTCGAGAAAGTTGTTGTTCATTGTTTTGGGACAGGTATTTTGGAGGCGCCGTTCGAAGAGTGGGGCTGAGCGATCGCGGTTCGGACAAGATCCTGCATCCATGTAGGCAGTGTGTGGATGCCCGCGGCAAGGTCCTGGCGGATTGCGGTTCCGTACGCCGGATCGGAAATGATGGACTGAAGCCGCTTCAGGATTCTGGTTTGGTCGGTCGGCAATAAATCGCGAAGCCAATGTAAAGCTTGCACGACGCGCATGGCGGGGCGCCCAGCCCAATATAGGCGGCTGGGAGCGGTGAGCTTGAATGTGATCGTGAGCTTACCCAGTTTGACGGGACGAATCCGAGCGTCCGAGTGAACGACGACATGGGCCGGAACGGCATCAGTAAGGCCGAGCTGGTTGGCGGCCGTGAGGCCGTCCACGAGTATTCGAATCTGATCGCGCCGTGCGACGGCGTCGATGATCGCTGTGTAGTCTGGGGAGGTGGCTTTTCCAGTGAGGCGGTTCATGGTGGGCACGTCGTAGAGTCCGCGATCAATGCGCCGAATGTCGTTCGAGTTGGCGAGTCTTTGAAGCGCCTTGTCAACGCCGACGCGGGCGCCGAGGTCGAGGAAGTCCACCGGAGTCCACACGGGGAATGGCTTTCGCGCGCGCATTCTATTGAGGATCAGGGTCTTCAGATCCAGCGCGGGTCCGCGACGCGCTCTGGGTTGTCCGATGTTTGCATACATATTTTGGACAATATCTGTCCAAACAATGTTAACACTTTTCGGACAGATTCTGCGGGATCGGAGGCACTTGCGCAGGGCGTCAAGGAGGAATGTCGCGCGGGCTCGCCGGGCGTCCAGTTGGGCGTCGCCCCGGCTGAAGAAGGTCGCGGTAAGCCGCGATTTCCGTTACTGCGATTCGGGGTCAATGATCACGAGGCCCATTTCTGTGAGGAAGCGTGATGGTTGTTTGCTCCATCCCCGATAGCTTCTGGCCGCGGAGAGGGTGAGTTGTTCTTTTGTTCTGGTGATGGCGACGAAGCAGCCGCGCCGCTCCTCTTCCATCTGCGGACTGTCATCCCCTTTCTTGATGCTGTGGAATGACGGGATATGGTCTTCTGCCATGCCCATCACGTAGACGTAGTTCGCCTCGGTCCCCTTGGCGGCATGGATCGTCATGAGGCGTACCGTATCATCAGGTGGCGTTGGCTCTTTGGAGCGCAGGTCGAGTTGTTGCAAGAAATGGTCCAGGCCAGCGTCTCGTCCCACAGCTTGCGCGATGCTGACCTTGAGTTCTTGCCATGCCTTGCAGTCGTCCGCGAGATCCCCGTGCGCGTCGCCTTGGGCTTCTGCGCGGAATTCCTGTTCGCAATGGTGGATGAATCCCGCGTGCGTGTCGGGGCGACGTCGGAGTTCTTTCACGAGTTCGCCAATCGTGCGGCATTCCTCGTGTTCCATGACGGCTGTCGCCCACGTGTCGAGGTAGTCGAGTCCGGTTTGCTCCGCGTCGGTCGTAAGCTGTTTTGCGGAGACGTCGAGTGATGCCATCTTGTTGTACGCATTGACGAATTGGATGAAGTTGCCCTTATCGAGGGGGCGGACGACTTGTCGGAGGCAGAACTGGAGCCAGCGATGCTGTGGCGTCAGGAAGTGATCCCGCCGTTGCGCGATGACTGCGGAAACACCAGCATCCTTGAGGGTGGGGAGCAGGGTATCGAGGAGTGATCGGGTCCTGGCGAGGACCACGGTGTGTCCCCACATGACTTGACCGCTCTCCAGAATCATCTCGGTGATCCCGATGGCTTCTTCCGCCTCGTTGTCGAAGCCGAGCACGCGGATGTGCTCGTGTTCCGAGAACTCGTTCTTGGTCTTTGCCGCGATAAGCAGGGCTTTTTGTGGGGTGCGCGTGTTGTTGTATTGAACGAGTTGGTTTGCGGCAGCGATGATAGTAGCCGGGCATCGGTAGTTCGTCGGGAGCTGGATGAGTTCCGGCGTGAAGTCTTGCCGGAAGCGTTCGAGCTGTTTGTAGCTGGCCCCGTTCCATTCGTAGATGATTTGGTCGTCGTCGGCAACGACAACGACGTTCTTGAATGTGGTGCCGGCGAGTGCCTTGATCAATCGGTATTGTGCGGTGTTCGTATCTTGGAATTCGTCGATGAGCCAGTACGGGTACGCCCGCTGGTATCGGGCCGCGATTGCTGGGTACTCCGTGATGAGGCGGTACGTCTGCACGAGGAGTGAGTTGAAATCGAGCGCGTTGAGGCGTCGCAGCTCTTGTTCGTATGCGTGGTAGATTTCGGCGTACTGTTTTCCCTGCTCCGGGTCACGGAAGTAGGCTGGTGCGCTCTCGGGTGTCGCGAACCGGTACATGAGCTCGTCGATCTTCTCTAGTACTTTGTCGTTCTGGCGCACGGTGGTCGCGTGCGGTGTTGTTTTGGTGGCGTCGTGGAGGATCTGCTTTCTATCGTCGTCCGTGTTGTAGATGGTGAAGTTGGACTGGATGCCGATGTGTGACCCGTGTTGGCGGAGGACTTGGGAGCAGAAGGCGTGAAACGTGCCGATGAGCATCCTGGCGTCCATGCCCGGTGCGAGGATGGCGACGCGTTCTGCCATCTCGTCGGCTGCCTTGTTCGTGAAGGTGAGCGCGAGGATGCGAAAATTCTTCGTCGGTGATTCCCGAAGGAGTCGTGCGATGCGTGTCGTGAGGACTTTGGTCTTGCCGGAGCCTGGTCCGGCGAGGACGAGGGCCGCGTTGTCTTGCCAGTCGACGGCGTACCGCTGTGTCTCGTTGAGTTCCGCGTACGCGTCGTCGTAGCTCATTGGGTGAGTCCTCGGAGTTGCGTGATCTTGTCTTTGAGGACTTGAGGAACCTTGTTGATGAGCGCGGGGTTGCGGCGGAGTTCGTCGCAGAGTTCGATGGCGTAGTCCATCTTCATTCCCCTAATGCCTCGCAGTGCGCTTGCCATGTCGGTCTTGCTCATGGTTTTGGCGTTCGGTATGCCGAGGTTGTGGAGGATGTTGCGGAGTTCTTGTTCGAGTCCGTCCTCGGTGAGGCATTGTTCGAGGTCGCTCTTGGGGAGGATGGTGCAGCGGGTTGCGATCTCTGCTTTCTCGAAGTCGCGGTTCACGATTTGTGCGAGATAGCGTTTGCCTTGGTCGTCCCCGTCGAAGAGCGCGAGCCACGGGATATTCAAGGCCCTAGCGAGTGCTGCGAACGTGCCAGGGTTCCCGCTGTTTTGTGCGTCGATGATGCTAACGCCGTGCTCGTCGAGCGGGTACGCCATGAGGGCGGCGATGGTGTAGAGGATGAGGTAGTCGGATTGCCCTTCGACGATCAGCCATTTTCTTGCGAAGAAGATCTCTCCTCTGATGCGTCGCGCCCAGGTTTCGAGTTTGGCGAGCTCCTCGTCAGGGATATGTCGCGTTGTCTGCAGCGTGAGGGTTTTGAGGTTCGTGATGACTTGCTGCGCGTCAGCGTGGGTCGCGTACGTCTTGAGGAGGATCTTGTAGAGGTCGTCGCTGATCCTGCCGCTCGCCGTGAGGGTGGCGGTAGTCTTGTCGTACGCGAGGAGGCCGTGCTGCTGTTTGATGATGGCGTCCAGCGTGGGCGTGTGCGGGACCGTGGTAGAGAATGTTGGTGGGAGCCACGCTACGGTGGTGCCTTGATCGCTGAGCCGCACGAGGCGCAGGTCCCGGAAGGGGACACCCTGGACGAAGAACGGGCTGTGGGTCGTGATAAGCTTTTGGCCCGTGAGCTGGAGGATGGTGGCGCAGAGACTCTTAGTCGCCTGGGGGTGGAGGTGCGTTTCTGGCTCTTCGAGCTGGAGGATCGGCGCGCTCTCGGGATGGTAGAGGTCTGCGAGGAGATGTTTCACGAACGCGTCGAAGAGGAAGATGACGGCGAGGCTTTGGATTCCTTGGCCGTGGTTCGTGAGCGGCAGCCATGGTCGGTCGTCGTCTGCTTTGTAGACGACTTCTGTCTTGGCCATGATCTCCCAGGGTTCGAGCGGGAGCGCGCGGAGTTGGAGGTCGCCAGGGGTTTCTGCCGGTAATATCTCGACGATGCGTTTGAGGTTGTCCGTGACGGTCTTGAGTCGCGGGTCAGCGGCGAGGAGGTCATTGTTGAGCGCGTCAAGATCGTTCTTGAGCTTTGTCTGGAGCGCGTCGGGGATGTGCATCGCCTTGAGGAGGCGTCCCCAGAATTGTGATCGTGCACTGAATTCGTCGTCGGCGTCACGGAGTGGTCCGAGGTAGAAGACCGGGACGTACTGATAGAATTCCTGGAAATTGGCGCTGCGGGCACCGCGCCCGGTGAGAGGTTGCCGTTCGAGGTTGAGGAATTGCCACTGCGGTTCTGGGACGCCCGTGACGGCGTTCATGGGGCACGTGATGCTCAGGATGATGATGTTGCAACCGGTGGCGGGATTGAGTTGGATGATGTCGTCGAGTGCGGTCTGGAGTTCCTGCGGCCACTCGCCGGGTGTTCGTTCTTGGAGTTCGATTTGTATGGCGATGGGCGGCGCAGCCTTTGGGTCAGTGACGCCTGGTGGCAGGTGGACGTCGTGTTCGGTGAACCCGGTGCCGCGTTGCCCCCAGCGTCGGCTCAGCGCGATCCGAATCGCGTCGAGGACGGCGGTTTTGCCGATATTATTTGGACCGATGAGGACCGTCGTAGTGTTAAAGACGATGTCTGCGTCTTTGATGGACCGGAAGTTCTTAATGAGAACGCGAGTGATTTCCATCTTGCAATCGCCTCAAGCCCCTCCAGGGTACCCCGCGGTGGAATGTCTCCTGGTGGACTTTCCCTCGCCGGATAGCGGCGGGATTCTTAAGTATTGTGGGGGGACGCCGGTGTGATGGCCGTGCTGGCTAGAATGGCACATCGTCATCGCTGATTCCTTCTGCTGGTGCCGCGCGATCTCGTGGTCTGGGCGTTGCGGGCGCTGGGATGATGGTGGTTCCCTCGTTGTCGTCATTGTCTGAGAGGTTGTTCCATGCGTTGCGGAGTTCGTCACGCGCTTGGGTTAGGCGGATTTGCGCATCGTGGTGTCCTTTGCCGTCGGGGTGATGGAGTTTGCTCGCTTGCTGGTAGCCTCTTGTGACGATCTCCTCGGCGAGTTCGCGCAAGGTTGGTACACGCTGTTCTTGCTTCCCACCTGCTTCGCGGCGCTTGAGTTCTCCGTGCACGCTGACGGTGATCAGCAGTTCTTCGTACTCAGGCCTGTCTTGATCGTCCGTGCGGAGCGGATAGCGCTCGGCGAGCTCTTGCAGCACTGTCAACGGTAGTTCCGCCAGTCGATATCCACGGTACTCGCCGTAACCGAGGGTGATGTTAGACATTGGCGTTGTGTCCGTGGTTCCTTTTACGCGAGGCTCGGGAAGAGAATGACGGGTTTTCCTTTTGGTGTGGGGATGGCGATGCCGGTGATGTCCTGAAACGTGTTCGGGCGGAGACGCAGGTCGTTGCAGAGTGCTGCTGCTGTTAGTTCGACGCGGGTGCCGAGCGCTTGTAGTGCGGTTGCGAGGAGTTCGGGTGGCTGGAAGGTTGGTTCGTAGGGCTCGCCTTTGGTCCACCCCTTGAAGGAGAGGTATTTGTAGGCTTGTCGGTATCCTGCTGCTCCAAGGAGGCCGAGGTCGTATGCCCGCCTGATGATGGCCGCGGCGCTCACGTGCCATCGTCGCTTGAGGCCGAAGATGTGTTCCCAGGAGAATTTTGGCGCTGCGCTGAACTCTCTGCCGAACGCGCGTCGTGGGAGGAGGAAGGCGCTGGCGTACCGGTCGGCTGCTGCTTCGGTTTCACTGCTTCCGGTGTGGATGCCCTGGTGCATGACGAGGTGCCCGCATTCGTGCGCGATGTCGAAGACCCATCGTGAGGTGCTCTTGATGGTTTGGTTGAGGAAGATGATGGAGGTCTGGCCCTGTCGCGAGAACGCGTCGACCTTGGTGGATTGTACGACGTGCGGCACGATGATGACGCCGGCGTGTTCGAGGACGCGTCCGATTTGGAGGATGGGGCTGTTGAGATCGAGCTTCCAGTGGGTTCGTGATTGTTCTGCTGCGAGTTCGATGTCCTCGTTGGTGCGCGCGGGGAATGCTGGAAGGTTGAGCGGTGGAAAGCGGAAGAGAGAGCGCAATCGGTCGACGACCATGCCGATGAGGGTGCCGTGTGCTCGGATCTGCGCTTTCATGCGCTCTGGCATCGAGCGTCGGTGTCGGAAGCTGCATTCTTCTTCGCGGAAGCGGTCCGCGAGTTGCTCGTAGAAGAATCGTTGCTCAAACCCCAGAATGTCCCCACAGGCTTCGATGAGATCTTTTGCTGGTGCTGGCTTCTTGCCTGTTTCGCAAAGGGAAATCAGGGCGTGTGAGGCGGCTACTTCCTTCCCGAGTTGTTTTTGTGTGAGTCCTCGGAACTCGCGCGCGAGTTGGAGTCGTTCTCCGACGAAGATCTCATCCGGCATTGCGCTCCCAGCGCTCCTTTTCTTTGGTTGTGGTGAGTGGTTCGATGGTCGGTGGCGGTAGCTCGATCCCTTTGGACCGCAGAGGAAGAATGTTGCCGGTCGTTCCTTCTTCGAGCTGAATGATGTACGTGTTGGTCACGGTGTTGGCCTGGTCCATCTCGACGAGCGTGATAGTGGAGACCAGGCCTGCCGCGTCGGTCTCGACGGCGACGCGCAGAATGCCATCGAGCGGGACGCCGAGATCGAAGGCGAGGCGGCGTTGGCTGAGTTCTCCGTAGCTGATGTTTAAGTAACGGGTTGGTGGGTCGCCCGCGTCGCCGTGGTAGAACCGAATCGGGACTGCGCCGATGGCGAACGTAAACCGCAAGGGCTTGTCCTCTTCGCGTACGATCTTGAGCCAATCGTTGCTGGTGGCTGCTTCTCGGAGGGCGTGGCAGGCTCGGGAATACACGCGGCATCCCAGGCTCCATGCGCTATCGCCTGCGGACGGATCGTGCAGGGAGAGGGTGTCATTGCGCACTTGACGAAGGATGGCTGCCACAGTGCCTAAGCGTTCCTTCGTGAGCGCTGGATACTTGACCCACGGTACAAAGTCCATAAGGGCGAGTATAACCGATTCGGGATTGTCGTGCAAGATATTTTACGGTGTGCAGTTATTTAATGGCCCAGCAGAATTGTTACGAGCCTATGACGTAAGGTCGCCGGTTGTCACTTGGTCGTGAGCGAGGCGGTGACGCGAGGTATTGCTGTGCATTCTCGAGGATGGCTCCAGCCACGTGCGTCGGGTGATGATCTTGGATATCGTAGGTTCTATGCGGCTTCGACGCCTCGCACTATTCGTGGCGCTTCAGCAGCATCAGAGACGTAGCGCAGATGTTGTCGGACCAATGGCTCACTCAAACCGGCGCGGAACTCCTGGCACAGGTTGCCAATGTGCGGCCTGTGTTCCTCGTCGAGCTGGACATTACTGACGACCAGGTCAAGGCTCTCTATCATCACATCGCTCGATCCGGGACGCTCTGGACACCTGAGGCGCGGATGTGTTTGGCGGTAGCCGCGGTTCAATCGGCCTCCCGCGCAAACCAGGACGAGGATAGTTTCCGGGAATTGTTCTTCGACCGCCTGAAGCGGCCGTTCGATCAACATGAATGGGAGAATTCTTACGGACCGACGATTCGATATTGCCTGGAGCAACACTTCAGCGTAGAGCTGCCGGCGAGCGGCAGGCCTCATTGTTATGTGGGCGCTGTCTACCGCCATGCCGGAATTCCACCGCCGGCGCGCCCGAGCTTTTGCAATCTGCTCGCGGACTTATTGAGAACGGGACTGGCCTTCACCCGTGGGCAGTACGACGCATCACTTCCCACAATCACCTCAACTGTCGCCCGGCGATTCCTGGAATCCGACGCCGGCTACGACTTCACCCAGCGGGCCGCACAACTGGTTCTTCGAATCTACGACGGCCGCTTGTCGGTTGAAGAACTCGACACACTGCCAAGCTATCAACGCGGCCTTTTTCCGGACGTGTTGCGCCGCATCCGCGAGATGGGTGGTCCGGCACGGCCGGCCAGCCGTGCCGGAGTTGCCCCATTCCCCATTCCACGCCTTGCCCTGGACAGGGATGCTCGGCGACTTGTCCTTCAGTTTGATCCCAAGGCTGTGGCCGCTGGAGCGTATAAGCTGGGGACTGAAACGGTCCTGTATCCAGTTCTACATTCTCCCGGAGCCGAGCCGCCGCGAGGCAACTTCGTCAAACCGAGTTGGCGTCCCTGGCGGGTCGAGAAGTGGTGGTGCCCAGGCCAAAGTCCGTCGGCGCTGTTTCGGACCAGCGACGGCGCATTCGTGACGGATTCCGGCGAGGTTTCGTCCGGCTTCTACTATCTAGTGACCCGTATCCCCGATCAAGTTCCGCCGACCATCGTCCGCGAGGAGGGGGCTTATCTCGATCAAGAAGAATCCGCGGATTACTACAGCATTCTTGAAATCGAAATCTCCCCTGGCGATCACCTTTCCGATCTCGGCTTCTCCGTGCGAGCATCGGGAGCGCTCCCGTCGCTTCGATTCTGTGAGAACGGGCGCAGTCATCCACTCGGATTAAATGTCTTCGCCGCGTTGCTGCCGGAGATCGAGATTCTGAACTGGACGCCGGATTTCGCCCACAAGTACTGGATTTGGGTCGATGACGGGAGTGGTGAACGACGAGTCGTAATAAATCCTGATAGCAACCGGATCAAAGTTTCAGCGACATGTCCATCGCAGTGTGAAATCTGGCTAGAGCAGAAAGCCCACGGCCACGTTGTGGACCGGCTGACCTTCTCCATCGTGCCCCGAGAGCTTTCTATCGGCTTCGTGGAGTCCTGTGTGGGGGTCGACGCTCCGGTTCACATTCGGACGCGACTCCCGGAGCGTTGGGAAATAACTTGGCGACCGTCGCTGGAGAGATACGGTCCCGATCTGTGGCAGGTGCCGCCCCATCAGTCGTTGGTGGAAGGAACCGTCGGCTGCGGAGGGTTCAGGCAGTTCTTTTCGCTGCGAGCGCCTCGCGCAAGTATGAACTTGCGTTCCGAATCGGGCTACTGCGCGATTCTATGGAAGGAGCACCTGGACAAACCAGTGGGTGTGGCGATCGAAGGACTTCCCAACGCTCGTTGCTCGATAGTTCTCGAAGTTGACGGCGTCAGCCGCACCGTCTGCGAGTTGGGATTTCTGCCTCCGTCCGGCGCCACACAATTGACTTCCAACCTGTTCAGAGACGCGCTGGAGACCTGTGGCCTCGTGGCTGCGGAGTTTTTAATTCAATTGACTGGGTACTCCTCCTTCCGCACCGGTCACTACTTCGCCTCATCGAGAGCAATAAAAACGAGTTTGGCCGAGCTGTCCCCGCGTTCGGCAGTGTTCAAGTTGCCGGGAATTGGCGAGGCTCTTGAAGAGGCTACAACTCTGATTGACTCGTCCCAACGGACTCTCGCCCTGCCTGGCGCCCTTGACGCGACGCCCCTGCGCAGTTTTCTCTGCGGCCTCGCCTACGGGGCTGCAAAATTCGAAGATACTTCGGTTCTTGGTGGTGTCGAGCCGTCCACGGAGCACGCGCCGGAATTCCTGAAGACCGTGATCGCCTGGATGGACGACGCGGGAGCGCTTGGGACTTCACTCGATACGCGTTCGGCCGTTCTCGCCGCCTACCCAGCCGAAGCGGTGGGAGAACTCCCGATCGTACGGTGGAAGGAACTGGCCGAGACGCTTCGGCGTCAATTGAAGGCCGACCTAGACTTGCCGAGGCTCATCGGCGAATGGCGGAAGGCGGTCATCGGCAATCGTTATGGCCGGGCGGAAAGCGAACTTGCCCGCCGGCCCCGTGGCGCCGAACTCACCGAGGCGGCACAACGGTACCTGATTGCATTCTCACAAGGCGAAAATGATCGGTTAGATCTTCTCGCGAGCTCTTGCGCTTGTCTGCGGCGTGTTGCGGAGGCTTCGGATTCAGATCCCGTGGTGCGACTCGTTGCTCCAGCGTTGCTGCAGCTTGCCTACTACCATTCGGATCATAGGAAGGACGCTGCCAACATTTCGCTGACAGACCTTCCGACGTGCCTTCAGAGACTCGGAGCATCAATGCGGGCGTTGGCCGCACGGTGTCGGGGACAGTCTTTCGAGGTGGCGTGGCACACCGGTCTTGGCTTTGCGGAGATATCGCCACGACACGAGGACGCAGATTTGGAAACGTCGTTGGGCCGACAGCAACGTCTGGCCAGTGAGATGAATGTTATGGAAGGGATATGAGCACACAACCACCTACACCTGATCCGACGCCGAAGGCCCTGGAAGAATTACGCACAGTCTTGGGCCAGCTCCGGGACAACAAGGGAAAGCCCCAAAAGGGTATTACGTCTACTGTAAAGGAGCAGTGGTCACGTCTGCTGGCAACCGTGTTCATCGATCGAGAGTGTCCCGTGGACACGCTGTTCCAGGAGCTTTCCTCTTTCCCGCCGGGCGTGGTCGCTGGCGGCTTCGCTTCCGCGTGGGAGAACATGGAGGAAGCCCGCAGGGCTTCTTACCTGATGTGGCTGGAGTCCCTAGACTCCGAAAAGGCAGCTTCCCAGAAAGTCGTGCTGATCCCCTCACTGCTGGGAAGGTTCCCATCGGTATCTCTTGAATTACTTTGCGGCCTTTCTTTGAACCAGGAATTGAAGAACAGATTGGCCGCGGCTATCTTCGGTAACACACCGGAAAAAGTGGGCTTGATGATCACCCCGGACTTGTCTGAATGGAAGGCTCGGCAAGCGCTCGAGCGGCTATGCCAAATCAGCGAGGGACCTAAGGTCGAGATGAAGGCCAAGTGGGAGGTGGTTCGGCTAACCCTCAAGACCATTGTCGAACGGAAGATGCAAAAGGATGCCATGGCCCTGCGTTTGATCCAACACATCGAAGGCCAACTGCCCAATCTTGCGCCTCAGTTCCAGGAGCGGCTACGGGACTTGCTGAAGGATTTGGACTCGACTCTGCTCGGACGGTTTTTCCCTTCGGCGGTGGGACCTGCATCGGCTGGCGCAACGCAAGAAGCATCCCCGAGGCAGGACGAACCTATGGTACAGATCGTTGCCGCGGATGCTCCGCTGGTATCGCCCGAAATGGGCACCGAGACATCCGCAGAGTCTTCCGTGCGGTCGAATGTTCTCGACCGTCTTGCCGGTTGGCTCGACACTCTCCACGGGCAGGCGACCCTGCTGATGGATACGCGGGCCCGCATTCTTCAACTCGAACAGGAAAACCAGACTGTGAAGGCACAACTCGATGCGGCCCGGATCGCGGAGGAAGCCGCTCGCGCCTCCGTGGAAGAGGCCACAGTCGCGCAGCAGCAGGCTCAACATCGGCTCCAGGTGTTGGAAGAAAAGTCTTGGGAGGCCCAGAAGGAGCTCAACTCATCGCTGGCGAACGCTCGAGAGCTGGAATCTGAACTCCATAAGGTTCGTGAGCGCGACTCTCAGTCGGGCACAGAGTTACGGCAACGGGAGACGGAGTTCGTGAAAGAACGCGAGGATTTGCAGCGCTTGATCCAAGGCAATGCTGACCGTCGGCTCCAGGAATTTCGAAACTCAGTTGGTGGTTCACTACGAAAGTTGCTGAACAGAGTCCCGGATCGAGGGGCTCCGGTGCCTTCGGAATTGGGAGCTGTGCTCCTGGCTCGCCTTCATGAAGTGATCGATGAACTCGAGTCCAAGGGCATCCGAGCCCGACCCGAGCGCCAGGCCGTATCCAAGTGAGTCACTTCGGCATCGACTTCGGAACTACCAATAGCTGCGCCTTCGAGATTCACGGGCCAGCCAGGTTGCACTACGGCGATGAGGCAGGCAAACCCTTGCCGTCGATTGTAGTAATCGACCGCGCAACGGGCCGTGCCCTCTGCGGCCGCGACGTCTGGAACCAAAGGCTGTCCTATAGCGAGAAAGGAGGCTTTCGTGTTGTGCCTCCGTTGAAAAAACTTCTGGAGAACGGTGACTGGCGTGAGGGGCAGTGGACTGTACCCCTGTTGGTCGCGGAAGTCCTGAAGCATCTTTCCAAGGCCGCCACCGTCGGTGGTAGGCTCGGCATTGAGCAGGCGACGTTCAGCGTTCCGGTTGGTCTGCCGCCCCAAGCCCGGCGAACACTCCGCAAGGCGGCGAGCGTTGCTGGCATTCAGGTGAACGGTTTCATCAGCGAGTCAACGGCCGCCCTTATGCGGTATTGGCCTCGCGTGCGTGACCACCGGTACGTTGCGGTATTCGACTGGGGAGGTGGCACGCTTGATGTTAGCGTACTTGAACTACGCGGCCACAAAATCTTTGAGCGATATACCCAAAGCCTGGCGCAGGCAGGAACTCACCTTGACGAGGAACTGGCGCAGTGTGTCGTCCATCCTCGCATCATGCGGGAGCGCGGCGCCGCGAAGGCCTTTGAAGAGATGACGCTGGACGACAGGAACGAGCTGGTGTTCCGCTGCGAGGTCGCGAAGTGCGCGCTCTCCAGCCGGCCGGAGGTCGAGCTTGTTCTCGAAAGCTATGACCAGATGCCCGCTAGGCTGGTTCTGACGCGCCGGGACTGTGAGCCGGTTGTCGCGCGATATGTGCGCCAAGCGGTCGATCTTCTCGCCCACGCGATTCGCGAGACGCGTGTGAGCCGAGATGAAATCCAGGAGATCATCGTAATCGGCGGTTCCAGTCAGTTATGGTTGCTCCCCGAAATGTTGGGTAAGGACTTTCCAGGCAGGTACAAGCTCGCTGACAATCCGGAATGGGACGTGGCGCACGGCGCGGCGATTATCGAGCAGAATCCGGGCAACTTCACGCTGGCGGAGACGCTGGGACTGCGCTTGAGCGACGAGACGTATTTTGAGCTTGCTCGTCCTGGCGACCGTCCCGTCGCGGCACCGTCGAGCTTGGCGTTGGCGCTCGTTGAAGACTCAAAGGAGGCGAACATCATTGTTGACAAGTGGAGCAGTGAGCACGCCCAGCCAAAGACGGCGCTCCAGTTCTCGGTGCAGTCGATGGGGTTCGACCAGGAGGAAATTCTCTTGCGCTATCGGCTTACGGAGGATCTGACCTTCCACATCACCGGTCAAAGCAGATCCAGAGGGCGGGCCTCGCTGATCGAGCGAGAAACGGGCGAGCTTCGGTGCGGATACGAGATGGAGTAATGCGATGCGATCCAACGTGAAGCTTCGGTCCAATGTCTTTCCGTCGGATCATCCGGAATTGCAGTTCCAGGTGCGCGGTCGGCCTGCCTTAAAGACTCAACTCCGGTGGAAGGCACCAGGTATGGGGGAGGCCGAGGCAGGCGCGCTCTTGAAGCTGAAGCCGAGACAGATGGCGGAATTGGCGTGGGAAATCCCGTGCAGCCACTGCGGCGCCATGCCCGAAGGCCCCGTTCTGCATCACGGTAGCGAAACCGTGGAGTTTCGCTGCCCCCTTGGCAAGTGCGAACAAAGGAAGTTCAGCGGCACTTTCGTCAATCTCAACCTTGACATGGTGAACCAGGCATTAGGACGATTCGGAGGCAGTATCTCGGATATGGTCCAACAGGCGCTAGCCGATTTGCCGCCCGAGGCCGGGACGGGTCTTCATGACGCGGAAGATCCCACCCCGTTGCGCCAATTCTCGGTTCGCCTTACTCGCACCCAGTATTACTTTTACGGCCGCCTGGGAATCCCGCAGCTCTCCCTGATCGCTAGCGCTGGCCTGCGCAGAATGCTTGGACATTGAAGCCGATGAGCGAAGTCAACCTCAAGGATTTTCATGCAGCCCTTTCCACCACTTTCCGGCGGTATCTTTTCACGCTCAATTTCCTCCCGGACAGCGAGAGTGAATTGCGCGATGCGTTTTGGAGGGCGCTCGAAGAACAGGACGTGATTTGTCGTGAGCCGTTGCTAAGTGTCATCCCTGCTTACCGCCAGGGCCGGTCGGCGGCGAGTCTGCTCGATCGCAATATGGCGCCCCGGCTGGACCGCAGGCTTGGCAACCTCCCGGTCCAGGCATTTGACCCTGCCCGTCCACTTTACGAACACCAGCTGAGCAGTCTCGAGCGCGCCCAGAATGGCCGGAACCTGGTTGTAGCAACAGGAACGGGAAGCGGCAAGACGGAATGCTTTCTTCTGCCGGCGCTCGATGACGCACTCCAGAATCAGGGGCCCGGCGTTCGAGCCATTGTCATTTATCCGCTGAATGCACTGGCAAATGACCAGCTCGGCCGGCTTCGTAACCTTCTCCCGGCGCTGCCGGAGGTCACCTTCGGGCGCTACACCGGCGATACCCCATACGACAGGACGAAGTTGAGGCAAGAGGAGAAAGACGAGATCTGCGATCCGAACGAACGGTTCTCCCGCCATGAGATTCGAAACTCTCCACCCCACATCTTGCTGACGAACTTCGCCATGCTGGAGTACCTGCTCCTTCGGCCGCAGGACAACGATATCTTCCTGCAGCAACGTCTTCGATACGTGATTCTGGATGAGGCGCACACTTACACCGGCGCGCAGGGCATCGAAGTGAGCCTGCTGATGCGCCGCTTGCAGCAGGCGTTTCCGAATAGCAATCTCCAGTTCATCCTGACCAGCGCAACACTGGGCGAGGACCGGGCTGGCATTGCGAGATTTGGAGAGCATTTGACCGGCGGTGCATTTGCCGCAGACGACGTAATTCTGGGAGATGTTATCAATCCCTTCAAGGCCATCGATCCCCCCATTCCGCTTGACACCTATGTTCGCGCCGTTCCGGATGACGACGCCATGGAGCGCTGGTTACGTGACGTCGAAAGCGCCGGCGAACTTCGGAAGCTTATCTCTTCCAGCGGAATAGGCCGAGCGCCCGATCTCCCAAGCGAGGTGAAGCCGGGAGTGTTGCTGGCGAACTGGCTGGCCCGCAATAGGGAATTAGCGAGCCTCCACGATGTAGCCTCGAACCAGCCGCTGACCCTAACAGAAGCCGCCGAGTCGATTTGGGGAACAGTCTCCGAGGAGGCGATGCGGATCACGAACTGGCTGGTGGTACTCGGGTCGCGAGCCGTGCCCGATTCGAACTCAGTGCCGCTTCTGCCCGCCCGCTACCATCTGTTTTTTCGGGGCCTGCGCGGTGGCTCGTTATGCCTGTCGCCCAAGTGCCTGAAGCGGCAGTCTCATCCTCACACGATGTGGAGCAGCCTCGCCATCGAGGATCGACTTGCTTGTGAGGCTTGCGCCGCGCACGTCTTGCCCCTGCTGACCTGCGTGCATTGCGGCACCCCGGTCTTGCGGATCTACGAGGACGGCAGTGGTAAGTGGCAAAGCATCGCGCCAAAAGTCAGCCAGCGGGCGCATCTCTTGAGTTGGGTGAGCGGTGCCTCGGAAACCGGGGAGGACGATGAGGACTCCGAAGACGGGCGTGAAGCGCATTTATGCCTGAGCTGCCGCGGGCTGGCCCTCGGCAGTGACCTGCCTGCACAGTGTTGCCACAATCCGGACCAAGTCCGTTTGCGTCTCCTGCATTCTGACGGAGACGGCTTGCTCAAGAAGTGCCCCACTTGCGGTGGTGAAAAGCGGCCATTTCCAAGCGTCTTGCGCGAGTTTTTCACGGGCGAAGAGGCGGCCACGGCGGTCTTGGCGGAAGCCCTGGTGCGGGCGCTACCGGAGGAGGACGCCGCGAAGCCGGCACACGGCCGGCGCCTTCTTGCTTTCTCGGACAGCCGGCAGAGGGCGGCCCACTTCGCGCCATACCTGGCGCGCACGACCGCCGAGACGCAGTACATGCGGCCATTGCTCGATGCTCTACAGGAAGCCGTCCAAGCATCGGGTGGAGATGGTGCATCTTTCGACGAGGTTGCCGACCGGTTCTTGAAGTCTGTGCAAAAGCAGCCGTTCGTGGTGGTTCGAAAAACGAATGACGAGGACGGCGAGTTCACGTCATCGATCAAGCGCCCAGGACAACTGTACAAAGACGACAACGAGATTCTGAAGCGCGAATGCCTGATCACTCTGCTCCAGCATTTCGCCGCACCGCTGCGCGCACGCAATACGCTGCCGGGGTTGGCGCTGGCGTCCGCTGCCGTCGATTGGAACAGCGACCAGCGCGACGGATTGCCGAAGCGTCTTCCTGGGTTATTTGGCCTTGGCGAAGACCAGGGCTGGCGCGTCCTTCAAAGTCTTCTTGGTATTTTCCTCAGGCGGAAGGCATTGATCTTACCTGAGGGAATCCTTCTTGGCCATCTCATGAGCGCGGGGCCGAAGGTTGTTACCTTCCATCACAATGTGCAAGATTCCATGGACGGCAGGCAGCGGGTACGATGGAATCCGTACGAGGCAAAGCAGAAGAAGCGCGTGATTACTGCCAGTCCACAGGCGGAGATCGTGGCGCGTTTCTTGGGGAAAGACAAGTTCCAAGACGACGCTGTTATTGCCCGATTGCTGGATGACGTCTGGGCCGCGTTCCGGGATCTGGCGGTTCTCCAACAGGATTACCCCAACGAGTTCCAACTTCACTATGGCCACTTGCTCGTCCGAACGGGCGGCCCCTGGTTCGCCTGCCAGCGTTGCGGTGCGTTGACGGTTCACGCGATCCAAGACCGCTGTGTCTTGCCAAACTGCGGGGGCACGCTGAAAAAGCTGAGCCAGGCGGATATCGGGCATCGCTGGCTGAATCACCATTGGTATCACCGCTACACGCACGTAGCCGCGCTCCCACTGGAGGTGCGCGAACACACCGCGCAGTTGACCAACGACGCGGGACGCGAGTACCAGCGCAAGTTCACCAGCGGAGAAATCAATGTCCTTTCCAGCTCGACCACGTTCGAGATGGGGGTCGATGTCGGCCAGCTGAAGTCTGTGTTCTTACGGAACGTTCCGCCGACACCAGCCAACTACATCCAGCGGGCGGGCCGCGCAGGCCGCCGGCGAGAGGGCGCAGCCTACGCTGTAACTTATGCCCGCTCTTTTCCTCACGACCAGGTTCACTTCCACGAACCACGCTCAATCGTGAGTGGCTCCGTACCGATCCCCCGGATAAATCTTGCGAACCCACGACTCACGCAGCGTCATATCAATTCGTTCCTGCTCGGCCATTACCTTCGCCAAGCCAAAGTGCCTGCGGCCAGTGAGCAGATCGACGTCGAGGAATTCTTCCTGTTGCCTTCTCCAGGTGACTCCGCCGCGGCCCGATATGCGGAATGGCTGAGTAATTACAAGATACGGTTGACAGCAGCAGTCGCCGGCATCATCAGCAAAGGATGCCCCCTGACAGTGAAAGATTCCTTCCGTGAAAGCGACTCCCTGCTTGCAGCCGCTCGACAGCAGCTTCTGGAACAGATAGACGCTTACGAGGCACAGAGGAAAGAACTGGAGGCTGCAATTCAGACAACCCAGGGCAAGGAGCGTTGGTCCGTGATGCGGAATCTGGAGTCGGTCATGCGCCTTGCGGAGCAATTGCGTGCCGAGAAACTAATCGATTATCTTTCGTCGGCCCACTGGCTTCCGAGTTACGCCTTCCCGCAGGATGTCGTCAAGCTAGTCGTAATGCAGCCGAATCTCACTGAGCGGATGCGGCTGGAGCGTGATGCGGAGTATGGAATCGCGGAGTACGCGCCGGGGTCTGAAGTCGTCGCGGACGGTTTGCTCTTAACGAGCCGGGCGCTGAATCTCCAGAACCGGGAATTGAAGATTGAAGCTTACAGGGTCTGCGCACGTTGCAATCGGGTCGAGTTTGCCCCGCAGCAAAAGGATTTGGCCGGCCCATGCCCTTCGTGCGGCAATAGACCCACCGGACCTCGTGCGAACCCGCGAAATTTCGTTGTGCCTCGCGGCTTCACCACTCTGATCGATGAGCCTGCCCGAGAGGTCCGGTTGCACCGGCTGAAGCCGCCTCCGAATTCTGAGGTGTACCTCATCAAAGGTGCAAGCAAGTTCCTGGCGCACTCTGTCATCGCAGGTGTTTCCTTGGGATACAGCCAGGAGGGAGAACTTTTCCGGGCGAACTGTGGCCACAAGTTCCAGCAGTTCAGAATTTGTCCCTACTGCGGCCGCGCCATCGACGGCAAGCTTGGCCGGCACACGAAGCCTTGGGGAGCGAAGTGCGCTGGGCAGCGGATCGTCACTGTGGATCTGGCGCATCGCTTCGAGACGGACACTCTCCAGATCCGCTTCGATGGTGTGCAGCCCCTTCCTCCCGCGGTTGACAGAACTGATTTCTGGATCTCGCTCCAGACGGCCTTGACGATGGCGGCTGCCGACGTGCTGGTGATCCCGCCACGGGATATCGATGGAACGTTCAGGAGCCAATCTGAGCAGGGAAGCCGCGGCGAACTCGTCATTTATGACCGTGTGCCAGGCGGAGCTGGGTACGTCGAAAGAATCCAGCAGGAACTGCCGCGAATCTTGGGAGAAACCCTGCGCCGGACCCGCGACTGCAAGAACCCCCACTGCGACCCGCAAGGGAGCTGTTATGCGTGCATGCGCAGTTACGGCAACCAGTTTCAATGGGAAAACCTGCACCGGAACTT
>Ga0182024_10009733_pt1 | contig 19788 bp, 25 predicted proteins | sample P32metaG_FD_120480 | JGI IMG/M metagenome (GOLD analysis project Ga0182024, IMG submission 120480) | Permafrost microbial communities from Stordalen Mire, Sweden - P3-2 metaG (Illumina Assembly) | ecosystem: Environmental > Terrestrial > Soil > Wetlands > Permafrost | place: Sweden: Stordalen... | reverse complement strand
TGCGTGATCGAGCATAGCAGTGCTCAATGGGATCCGCGACGCCGCGCCATGCGTTCATGGAGAAGGCATGTCAGCAATACGCGGGCAATTTAAGGAGATGCCATGACGACGATTTCGCAACCGACGATCGGCGATTGGTATCGCAAACCCGGCGGCGCGCTCTTCGAAGTCGTCGCCTACGACGATGATGATGGCACCATCGAGATTCAGTATTTCGACGGCACCATCGAGGAATTGGAGCGCGAAGACTGGAACGCCCAGTGGAAGGACGGCACGATCGAAGCGGGCGAAGCTCCCGAAGACTGGAGCGGATCGGTCGACGTCGATCCGCCGGAGGAGGATTTGGGATCCGATACGAGCTCCCAAGAGCGCGATCTGCGCGCAAGTCCGCTCGAGGGCATAGAGCGCTTTAGATAAGGGCTTCAGTCGAGCGCGCGAGCGCACCGACGTCCGCCTCGTCGGCAAGCATCACGAAACTGGCCTCGAGCTTCAGCGGAATCGGCCGCAGGGATCGGCCTGCGCACGGACCTGCGATGCAGTACCCGGATAGCTTGTCGAAAAGCGCCCCGTGTGATCCGCAAAGAATGAGCGCCCCATCGTGGGTCAGAAAGCGGTGCGGCGTAAGGTCGAGTGGGTGGCCCGCGTGCGGACAGTGATTGACATAGCCGCGCACTTCCTCGCGCACGCGCACGATGAATCCACGCAGCGGCCAGTCCCCTGTTCCTATGGTGAACGCGCGCGCGCCCGGATCGGTCATTTCGGCGAAGCGGCAAATCACGCGTTCGACGTCAATCGGCGCGGTATCGGGCATAGAGGTTGGACCGCGTCAGCCAGTACAGAAGCACAAGCGCCGGTAAGCTCAAGGAGGCGGTGTACAGGAAAAACGCCGGGTACCCAATGGCTTGCACCACAAACCCCGAAGTGCCCTCGAGAATCTTTCCCGGCAGTGCGTAGAGAGATGAAAACAGGGCGTACTGAGTCGCGGTGTATTTGGGGCTCGTGAGAGTCGACAAGAACGCGATCAGCGCCGTACCGTGAATCCCCTGTGCAAGATTGTCGAGGCCATTGACTAAACCGAGTCCTATGAGAGTTGACGAATCCGTACTCGCCAATGCCGCAAAGCCCGCATTTGACAGCATGATCATGACGCTGCCGAGCACGAGCGAGCGCAGAAGGCCAACTTTTGCGATCATGATGCCGCCGATGAACACGCCCACGAGCGACATCAAAAGCCCGTACACCTTCACCACCGTCGCGATCTGCGTCAGCGTGTAGCCATGATCGATATAGAACGGCGTGGCCATGGATCCCATTGTGAATTCGGTCAGCCGGTAGGCGCCCATGAACACTAAAGTCAGGAGCCCGAGCCGCATTCCGTAGCGAGCGAAATAGTCAAAGAGTGGGCAGATCACCGCCGCGACAAACCACGCGCCGCTCTCGCGCAAGATGCTCGGCCAATGCGCCCTCGCCGCAACCCACGCGATGACACGACCTTCGCGCTCCCTGGAATCGCGCGGCGCATAGGGGTGAGGCTCCCGAGAGAGGAACGTGGTCACAATTCCGACGCCTACGAGCCCAGCCATCGTCTTGTAACTCGCATGCCAGCCGAAGCGGTCGGCCAGCGTGAAGGCGCCGGCGCTCGCGGCGATCAGCGCCACGCGATAGCCGATCTGATATGCGGCCGCCATGGCTCCCTGCATTTGCACGGCGGCGGATTCGATCCGCCAGGCGTCGACCGCGATGTCCTGCGTCGCGGCCCAAAAAGCGACGAATACCGCCCAGGCGGCGATACGCAGGACGCCACCGGCAGGATCGCTCCATGACATGTTCAAAAGGCCGACGGCGATCCCGGCCTGCGCGAGCAGCATCCAGCTGCGGCGCCGGCCGAGCAGCCGATTGAGAATGGGCAACGGCACGCGGTCGACAACGGGCGCCCAAAGGAATTTGATGGAATAGACGATGCCGACCCAGGACAGCATCCCGATGGTGGAGAGATGAATGCCACCCTGCCGCAGCCACGCCGACAGGGTCTGAAAAACGAGATAGAACGGCAGTCCTGCGGAGAACCCCAGACACAGCATCGACAGCACGCGCGGCTGCTGATAGACGCCAAGCGCCGCCGACCACCCCTTCAAACGTCGCTGTCCATCGTGAGCGGCGCGCCGCTGGAGAAGCTGCGCTGCAAGTGCAAGCCCGGGGCGCCCAAGGTTGCAGTCAAACAAGCGCTCCCGAGCGCCCGACGCTGCTCGCCTGCGCACTCTTCGGTGCCGACTGCCGCAGATTCCTCGGCGTCGATATTCGCTGTGGTGGTACGCACGGTGCGCATGATAGCGGCGCAGGGGACAACGTTGCCGCAAACTTCAAAATCCGGCGCCGAGGCTGTCATTGACAGCCATACTCGCCGATGGCACCGTCGCGCGCCGGGAGAAGCCTCGTGCACGATGATCAACTTGCATTCATCGATCTTGCGCTCGCGCGCAATGCGCTGCGTTTTGGGCAATTCACACTGAAATCCGGGCGGGAGAGCCCGTATTTCTTCAATGCCGGTCTGTTTAGCGACGGTGAGGCGGCAGCCATTCTCGGGCGCTGTTACGCAGCAGCCCTCATCCGATCGGGGATTGCGTTCGACATGCTCTTCGGCCCCGCCTACAAGGGCATTCCGCTCGTAACCGCCGCGGCCATCGCCCTGTCTGATCTGCATCAGCGCAGCGTGCCCTATGCCTTCAATCGCAAGGAGGCCAAAGAACACGGCGAGGGCGGCAATATCGTAGGTTCAGCACTCGCCGGCCGGGTGGTGATCGTCGATGACGTGATCGCCGCCGGAACCGCCAAGCGCGAGGCTATCGACCTGATCCGCGCCGCCGGTGCAACTCCCGTCGCCGTGCTGCTGGCGCTCGACCGCCAGGAGCGTGGGCTCGGCGCGCAGTCGGCGGCCCAGGAGCTCGAGGCGGAGCACGGCATTCGATGTGTGAGCATCATCACGCTGGGCAGCCTGGTCGAGGCTCTCGCGCACGGAAAGAGCGAACATATTGTCTCTGAGGAGCAGCTCACGGCGCTGCGTGCCTATCAGACGCGCTATGGTGTGCGCTAGAGACTTGCGACGCGGGCCCGATTGGCCAGAAGATGACTCATTGTACTGTCCTATGGTGATGGGAATGTCGGTCCGGAAGTGGGTATTGGCCCTGAGTCTGGTGTCTGCGGGCATCGGGCTTGCGTGCGCTGACGACCCGACGGATAAAAAACCCGTGGCTTATCGCTGGGTCGACGACAAGGGGGTCGTTCACTATGGTGATCGCATCCCGGCGCAGGACACCCAGAAGGAACGCACGATCATCAACCGTGAAGGAGTCGAGGTCGGGCGGCTTGATGCGCAGAAGACTGCCGCGGAGATTGCCGAGCAGGCGCGGCGCGACCAGGAACAGGCACACATGCAGCAGCATGACAGTTTCCTGCTGACGACCTACACCTCCGCGAAAGACATCGAAGATCTGCGCGACGCACGGCTTGCCGAACTGAACGGACAACACGCCGCTGCGGAACAGTATGTCGTTACTCTCAACTCGCGCCTGGGCGGATTGCAGTCGCAGGCTATGATGTTCAAGCCGTACAGCACCCGCGCGGGAGCACGCAGAATGCCGGACGAGCTCGCCGAGAACTTGGTAAGGACGCTGAGCGAGCTGCGCACCCAGCGCAATACGCTCGCTGCCAAGGATCAGGAAGAGTCGGCGGTGCGGGCGGAATTCGACAGCGATATTCAGCGCTACAAAACGTTGCGCGCTGCGCGCATGCAGCCACGCTAAGCGCTAATGCCGGCCTGAATGCCCGAATCCTCCGGCGCCGCGCGTCGTGGCTTCGAAGTTCGCCACGATCTCTAGTTCGACTTGCACCACCGGGACGACCACGAGTTGCGCGATACGCTCGCCCGGCTTAAGCGTGAAGGGCCCGTGACCTCGGTTCCAGCACGAAACCATGAGCTCACCCTGGTAGTCCGAATCGATCAGGCCGACGAGATTGCCGAGCACAATGCCGTGGCGATGGCCAAGCCCTGAGCGTGGCAGAACCATTGCGGCTAACCCCGGATCCTCAAGATAGATCGCAAGACCGGTCGGTATGAGCTCAGCCCGACCCGGGGCAAGCTCGAGCGGCTTTTCCAGACAGGCTCTCAGATCGAGTCCGGCTGAGCCTGCCGTTGCATATTGGGGCAGCGGAAAGTCGGCCCCGAGGCGCGGATCGATGATCCGCACCCGAAGTGGTGCGCGCTTACGGGTCACGCGTGCGCCGTGCCGCGCTCAGCGCCGCTCGCTCGCTCCGCTAGGACTTCCGCGATCAGAGCCACGAGTCGTTCAGCCAAGGTCGACTTGGGCGCCCGCCCGAGCTCTCTGCGGCCCGTGCGCCACAGCACGATGAGATGGTTGTCCTCGCAATCGAAGGCCTTGTCGGCGCCCACCTCGTTGGCCGCGATCATGTCGAGATTTTTCTTCAAGAGCTTGCTCCGAGCATTCTGTTCGACCGTCTCGGTCTCGGCCGCGAAACCTACGACAAATGGCCGTTGCGCTCTAGCCGCCACGGTGCCAACGATGTCGGTGGTGCGCTCCATCGTCAAGTCCATATGGTCGGAGGTCTTCTTGATCTTCTGATCGTAGGTGCGTGTCGGCCGGTAGTCGGCAACCGCAGCCGTCGAGATGAAAATGTCCGTTCGATCGACCTCGTGCAGGACGGCGGCGAGCATGTCTGCCGCGCTCTCGACCTCGATTCGGCGCACGCCCGGGGGTGTCGGCAATGCCACTGGGCCGCTCACCAAAATCACATCGGCCCCCGCCTCGCGCGCGGCATGCGCGACCGCAAAGCCCATCTTGCCCGAGCTGCGATTGCTGATGAAGCGCACCGGATCGATGCATTCGCGCGTCGGGCCCGCGGTAATGAGAACGCGCCGGCCAACGAGCGGACCGCCGGGCAGCAGCAGCGCGATTACCCGATTGATGATCTCGGACGGCTCGTCCATGCGGCCGACGCCGATCTCGCCGCAGGCTTGCTCCCCTTCAGCAGGACCAATCACGCTGACGCCACGCTGCTCCAGGATCGCGACGTTGGCACGTGTGGCCGCATGGGCCCACATCACGCGATTCATGGCCGGGGCGATGGCAAGCGGCGCCTCGGTCGCCAAGCACAGGGTCGTCAAAAGATCATCCGCCTGTCCGGTCGCAAGGCGTGCAATAAAGCCCGCGCTTGCCGGGGCTATCAGCACCAGCTGCGCCCAGCGCGCAAGTTCGATGTGGCCCATGGCGGCCTCGGCGGCCGAATCCCACAGGTCCGTTCGCACCGGCCGACCCGACACCGCCTGCAAAGACAGCGCCGTGATGAACTCCTGCGCAGCCGCCGTCATGACGACCTGGACTTGCGCCCCACGCTCGCACAGACGGCGCACGAGCTCAGGGCTCTTGTAGGCGGCGATGCCGCCGGTCACGCCGAGCAGAATTCTATTGCCGTTCATGGGTGCGCCTTCACCAGTCTTGCGATTATCCGGCGCCCGTCCGCAAACAGGCAAACGCTTCCGCGAGCGCGCCCCATTTCCCGTGACATATGCACGCTTTGCGCAGCACAGCCACACAGGCGCCGGTCCGAGGCTGCCGCGGCGCTTGGGCGGACCGGCCGGTTTGGTTATTTCCTTATGCAATGTCGAGAATGACATTGCCGATGACCTCGCCGCGCTCGAGGATCTCATGGGCGGCGGCGATGTCTTCAAGCGGCTGGCGATGGCGTGCGAGAGCCGACCCTCTTCAAGCAGACGACCCAGCTCAGCGATGCCCGCTGTCCGGTCAGCTGCGCCAAGTTCGTAGACAAGAAAGAATTGCAGGGTAACGGAGTTCTGCATCAGCCAAAGGCCGGGGAGGATCGCCTCGTTCGCCGACGTTCCGTAAATGACCACCGTCGCGTGCGGACGCAGAATAGAAGAATAGAGTTTCGCGTTGGTGCTCAGATCCATCTCGATCACAGCGTCGACGCCGTGGCCGCCGGCCAGCGTCTTCACGCGCTGTGCAACGTCTTCGTTTCGATAGTTGATGATGGCGTCCGCGCCGGCGTGCTTCGCATGTGCTGCCTTCGCAGCATTGCTGACAGTCGCGATCACGCGCGCGCCCTTAAGCTTTGCAAGTTGAATGGCATAGTGGGCAACGGCGCCCGCGCCCCCGGCGACAAGCAGTGCCGCTCCCGGCGCGATCGGTGCCAGGCGGACAGCCTGAATCGCAGTGAGCGCGGGAATGCCGAGACAGGCGCCCTCGGCGTAGTCGACTTTGTCAGGTAAACGGACGGCCTGGGCTTGGGGCAGCACGATGAATTGCGCTGCTGTGCCATGCGGCCGCTTCCATTGTCCGTTCCACACCCACACCCGCTCGCCGCGGCGATCGGATACGCCTGGCCCGACAACATCGATATCGCCGGCGCCATCGCTGTGGGGAATGATGAGCGGCGCGCCGAGCCCCCTGCCGAATCCGCCACGCCGGACTTTCCAATCGGATGGATTGACTCCCGACGTGCGCAGTTTGACGCGCACCTCGCCGGGTCCAGGCTCAGGTGTGGGTTGTTCGCCGACCCGCAGCACCTCGTGCGCGAGCCCCTGCTGCGAGTAGAAGGCCGCGCGCATGTCTTATAAATTGGCGTCCGTAAGGAATTTACGGCCACATCTTAGGGGCGAGTTGCCCGCACACGCTAATGCATGCCGGGGTAATGCCCCGAGAAGATGATCAGAGCATCGATAGTGTCGGTAATTCCGTGGGCCACAATTGGCGCAATCAGGTTGCGGCCGCATGCGGTATACAAAAGCGCAAGCAATACGCCGTCGATGCTGTTTTCGACAATCCCCATAATGTCCTGATAGGAATGCGAAGCTCCAAACACGACGCTGGCGACAATAATGGACACCGTCCAGCCCAAACGATTGCTGCCGAGCAGGTCTGCCGTGCGATTCAGCACGTAACCACGCCAAACAAGTTCCTCTCCGAGAGCGGCAACAATCCAGGAGGCGCCGACGGCTAGAAGGACCATCGGGACGTTGTGGACCACTGCGCGAAAGTCAGACAGGTCGGGATACTTGCCGGTCAACGCAACGAGAAGCGGCTGTGTCGCGAACAGTTCCAGTAGCTCTATTGCCACCCCGGCCGCTACGCCGAGCAAGACGAGCCCCCGCCAGTTCGGAGGCAAGCGCAATCCAACCTCGCGCCAGCGCACGCCTCGGAGCTTGAGCGACAGCCACCCGAGCGCGAGTAGATGCGGCGTCTTACTGAAATAGATGTAATGGCGCTCGTCGGCGCCATGGTGCAACCGGGCCGTCTGCGCTCACCTCGTGAGCCGTCGAGCAGCACTGCGGAGCGTCGCCATCTTGCGAATCGTCCGCAAATTAAGGCGATAAATGAACGCACAGCATGCGATGCCTATCCCGAGGCCGATGGGAATAATCCACCAGCCAAGAAGCTCGTAACCGGCGAAATCGGCTTCACGCCGGCCGAGCGATAGCGACAACTCGCCCGTAGGATCGGGAAGCACCCACAGCCCCACTCGATTTGGCGCAAATGGCTTGGCGACGGCCGTGAATAGCCAACATCCGGCGAATGCGTACCCCGCCAATGAGAACAGCAGGCTCAAGAGGCCTCTTGCGCTGAATGCCGCCCGTTGAGCGACTGCCCGCAGTACTGTCGACGGAGATTTCCGCCCAGCCGCGTGTTCGCGCATTCGCAAGTTGATGCGTGCGATCTCCCGCGGGTCCCCGAGCTTTTTCAGCGTGGCGCTGACATTGGCGTCGCTCAAGTCGCCGGCAATGCGGTCCCGAATGTGGCTGCGCAGTTCGCGTGCAATCTCCGCAACCTCTTCCGGCGGCAAGGACCGCAGATTGTCCTCGACCGTCCGCAAGTAGGTTTCGATGTGTTCAGGAAGCCCGGCGCTTGCCATGAGCATGTCCCTCCAGTGGGGCGAGAAGTCGGTTCATGCCGCCGGCGAACTCATTCCACATACGGAATAGCTCAATTACATAGCGGCGGCCGCTTGCGGTCAGACTAAAGTATTTCCTTGGGTGACCGCCGTCCGCCTCGACCCATTCGGACTCGATGAAGGTTGCCGTCTTCAGCCGATTGAGGAGCGGATAGATCGTTCCTTCGGCAACGCTGAAACCGGCCATCTGATCGAGCCGGCGAAGTATCTCGAGCCCATAGAGCTCTTCGTCCCATAGGGTCGCGAGAACCGCGAGCGACAAACTGCCCTTGCGCAGCTGGCTCTCCCATTTCTCGAGATCAATATCGGAGGGGTCGAGGTCTTTATATCGCATAACACGATACATAGCATAACATAGCATAAGTTGCCAGCAGCGTATTCGGCCCATTGTCCCTTCATGCGGCGATCGCCGACTGCTAGACCCGTAAGCGCGACTGATTAGGCGGTTATATTGCAGGAAGCGCGGGCGGCTCTCGAGTTGGCGTACCGGCCGACTTGGTTCTTCCGTCGTCGCAACTATTAGCGCGGGGTGCGAGGCGCCTCCCTTTCCCGTGATCTACGCATGATTTGCGCATCGCATTTGCGTCCACGTCGGCTCCACACTGCTGCGGTGATCAGGAGTGCGCAATGAGCATCCGTGACTGGCCGAAAAACGAGCGCCCGCGAGAAAAGTTGATCGAGCGGGGCGCCCAGGGCCTGTCCGAGGCCGAGCTCCTGGCGGTGCTCCTCGGGTCGGGCGTGCGCGGGCGCTCGGCGGTCGAGCTTGCGCGTCATCTGCTCATGGAATTCGGCTCATTGCGCGCACTTTTCAGCTTGGAGCGCACGCGCTTCATGAGCCAACGCGGGCTGGGGCCTACGCGCTATTGTGTTGTACAGGCCGCGCTCGAGCTTGGCAGGCGTCACTATCGTGAAGCCATGTGTATCGGTTCCGTATTGACCGCACCGGAGGCTACCCGCGCCTTTCTCATGACCCAATTGCGGGATCGCGCCTACGAAGTATTCTGCTGCCTCTACCTCTAAATCGAGCGTATCTAGCTGATTCTTATGTCCAGCTGATATTTGCAGCGAGTCGGGTCCGTCATTTGTCCGTCAAACTTCTCTGTTTAACGGTGCTGGGCCAGCCCAACACCAGCCTCATCACCCCACAACGAAATGAGGAGGTAATCCCATGATCCGGCCATCTCCGCACCCGCAGCGTTTGCGGTCCCCCCTTCGGTTCGCTCAGCGTCCCGCTGTGCGGCCCCTCACCGACGATGAACTCTATCGACTCACGGGGCGCCCTTCCGTTGTGTTGGCCGAGCTTCTACCGGACGACGCTCGACCCACCGAACAAGACCGCATTGCGGCACGGCGTGACAAGGGACTCATGATCTCCACCGAGGCCGGCCGTCCGACTTCGATTGGCGACAAGATCATCTGTGCCAAGAGCGTAATGCAAGCTATTCGCGCAGCACACGATTCGCAGGCCCTCGACGGCGAGAATTACGATGTGGGCTGGCCGCTGGGCCTCGCGATCGATCTGCTTGAGGAGGCTTCCAATCAACTCAGTAAAGCGGAGACACGGGGGACGCGATCATGAGCAACTCCACAGCGACCCCGGACTACGGTAACAACCCACAGGTTCAAAAGAAGCTGGCAATCGCGGCGCGTGCCATTCGCAAAGCCATCGCCGAAATCGACAAAGCCTGTCAGGCGGCCGAGGACAACGGCGACGATGAGAAACGTTGCGATGCTGCGGCTTTGGAACTCGAAGGCGCCCTTTATCACGTCGAATGGAAGCCTCCGAAGGAAGTTCGTTCTGCCGGACGAAAGCAGCGGGAGGCGCGGCCATGAAATCGGAGTCGCCAGACGTCGCCACAGAGATTGCGGGAGGTGAGGCCATCGGCGAGACAGCCGCAAGAACGGCTTACGAAGAAATGAGCGCGCTCTCACACCGCATTTATCAAGCGGATGCGCTCGTGGCGACCACCGCCGCAGCGGCTTCTCAGTGGCGACTTGATAGAATTGATATGCAATATACCCTTGACGTCGCAAGCAAGATGCTCCTCGAGATTGCAAGCGAAGTTGAATTCGTCGGAAGACGAATGCAGTGGGCTCCGAAGGCTGACGAGGCGCGGTCATGAGTGACCCGGAGAGTAGGCCGAACGCCATGCTCTACGGCATTCCTACGGCGGAAATAGCTCGGATCTGTCTGGTCAACGAACGCACGGCGCGCCGCTGGAAAGATGGGGCCAGACGCCCACCAGCTACATCGCTCATGATCCTCTCGGCGGATCTCGGTGTGTTCGATCCTGCTTGGCGCGGCTGGGTGATTCGGCGCGGGAAACTCATGTCCCCTGAGGGCTGGGAAGTGACAGCAGGAGAGGTGTTGGCGACGCCTCTTATGCGGATGCAGATCTTGGCCTACCAGCGCGATCAAAGGATCGCCAAGGCGGAATTGGAAGCCCTTGAGGAGCAGCCGCAGCCCCAAGACTGGCAGGCGTTGCTCGCTCCAGCGCGCCTGCAGCTATTGCCGCCGCGAGACAAGCAGCCATGAACGTCCCGCCGACCGATCCGATAGCCCGCTTTCTTAAAGCCATATGGATGGAGCGCGGGCTCTCCCCCAACACGCTCGTCGCTTATCAGGCGGATCTGACTTCGCTTGCGCGCTGGCTTGCTGAGCGCCAATTACTGCTCATGCAAACCTCACGCGCGGACTTACTCGAATTCCTTACGTGGCGCGTGAGTAGTGGGGCGCGGCCCAACGTTACTGCGCGGCAGCTTTCCAGTTTTCGGTGTTTCTTCCGCTACTTCACGCGCGAGGGAGTGATTCGCGAAGACCCTACGGCGGAAATAGCTATGCCGAAAATCGGCCGCTCGCTGCCGAAGTCAATCACCGAGGAGGAAGTCCGAGCGCTGCTCGCAGCTCCTACGGCCTCCGATCCGCTCGGCAGTCGCGATCGCACCATGCTCGAGGTGTTGTACGCGACGGGCTTACGTGTGTCGGAGCTCGTAAACCTACGTCTGTGCGATATGAACCTGAACCAAGGCAGCCTGCGGATAATAGGCAAGGGGAACCGCGAGCGCTTAGTGCCGCTCGGCGAGGAGGCGATACACTTGCTTAGGGAGTTCACACGCGAAGCGCGCGCCCAGATCCTAAATAATCGCCAGACCGACTACGTGTTTCCCTCGCGGCGCGGCGGTCCAATGGTGCGCCAAGCTTTCTGGCATGTCATCAAGCACTACGCGCGCAAGGCCGGCATCACCAAAAATCTCTCGCCGCACACCCTACGCCATGCCTTCGCCACGCACCTGGTCGATCACGGCGCCGATCTGCGCTCGGTGCAGCTGTTGCTCGGGCATAGCTCTTTGTCAACCACGCAGATTTACACAGACGTTTCGCGCAGAAGCCTCAAAGAGCTACACGCGAAGCATCATCCGCGCGGATAGGAGGTTTGGACTTAAGGGCTCTAAGCGGTAGCGCAATTGTTTCTAGCGCTCAAAGAGCGCAGGCTAAGAGCCCTCGGACATGGAGGAGGCTATGAAGACGCCTCGGATAGGAGTCGTCGGGCTTGCGCTGGTATTAGGCGGATGCGCGAGCCTTCCCGACACGAGCAAGACTGACCCGGCATGCTCCAGGGGATGCACCGGAACTTATTCGCAGTGTATTTCAGGTTTTCACGCATTCCCTCTGCAAAATCAGTGGGAGTGCTCGCAAGTGATGCAGTCGTGCATTAATACTTGCCCGGTTCCCGGCGCGCCTGTTACCGGCACTGTTGCATCCCCACTTGGGCAGAAGCTCATCGACTTGGACGCGCTCCACAAAGCGGGCCTCATCACAGATCAGGAATACGCAGCTAAGCGCAAGCAGATCTTAGATTCCATGTGAGAAGGCACGAGGAGGCTCACGTGCAGAACGAAAGTCATCAATTGCTGTCGGCAGTCAAAGGTCTACTGATCGGCCTTTTCTTGGCGCTGTTAGCCATCAAGGTTTCCGTGTGGATCCTACCTGTCGCGGGCATCGCCTATTTGGTTCATGTTTGGCGTCAGGTGGGGCGAGACCGCGCAGCGTACGACGCGCACATTGCTGATATAGAGGCGCAAGAGCGCTACTTTAAATCAACAGGCCGTTTCGACTACTACGCCATGAAACATCGCGGACTATTGAGCCGCGATCTGTTGTTGTAGGGTACGCCGAGCAGCACTATCCCGCGCGGCTAGGCGGTAGCGCTCGCAGTGGCTGCCGCCGGTGCTGTTGCGCCGCCAGTTGCAGAGGAGGGCGGTGCTGGAGGCGGAACCGACGGCGCGGGCGTCACTCCCGGCATGGGCATTAACTGGAACTGAATATTTTTTATCCAAACGCCTCCGTTAGTAGACATCATCAACTTTGCAGCTGGACCATTTTCAAAAATGACCGTGAGGTAGTGGTAAAGCGTCAACACTTCGTCTTGCAGACGGGGTAAGTGGGTTTCTAGATCCCGGACCTCGACGCCCTGCGCTCGCGCTTCAGTACGGCCAATTCGATGGCCATGACTACCGTGTTGGCTGCCGCTGAAAAACTTGGCTACTCTAGTACCCTCTCCGCGTGGGTCGTCACGGCCCGCAAACATGCGACCAGCTAACCATCGCTCCACAAGACCGCGGCCGTAATCAACTGCTTTGCGCGCTTCCTGTAGCAGGGCCGGACCGAATGGCTGTAGGACTGGCGCCCACGCCATAGCGAGGCGCGGGTCTGCCGTGATTTCCTTCTTTGCCTCGTCAAATTGGTCGACAATGGAATGCGCCGAGAACTGGCGATCATTCATGAGTAACTGCGGGTCGGTCGGGCCAAGCTGACTTGGGCGCCCCATAATTAATTGGTGCGATGCCAACGCAATCATGGTTCCTGCAGACATCGAGTATGTTGGGATGATTGCTTCAATAAAACTGAATTTACTCCAAAGATAGTCAACAATTGTTTCGGCGGCTTCACCCAGACCACCTGGCGTGTGCAAGATTAGTGTTAGCCCGGACGCGCAGTCCATCCCATGCAAGCAGGTCATAAATCCATTGACGTCCTCGTGATTGATAGCCGAAAAAATGCCGGGTACTTGCGGTTTTTGAAGCCACGACGACGCATACACGATCGCATTGCGACCCGTGATGCTGGAAATCTGAGAAAGTGCTTGGCGGGCGCCGTTTGTAACGAACGGCCCGCGCTGGGCTATCGGGAGCGCCTCAAGAACCTGTGCGAGATTGGACCACGACGGCATGAGGTGCTGCTGATAAGGTCACGGACAAGGGGTTATCCCAAGAATAAACCGGCATAGCCGTGACCGTTGACGCCACCATTGGGCCGGCCCCAAGCGCGGCCAAGCGAAGATAATCCTCTAGCTGAATCCGGGCAGTTTCAATCAATTCGATGGCTTCAGCATCACTCACAGTCGATCTCTCCACTTCGTTCCCCGGGTAGCCTACTAGTATGCCTTCCGACCTTAACATTGTGAACCCTCGATTATTAAAATACGCGTGTCGATTGCGTGACACCTGTTGCCACAACTGCCGGCCCGAAAGCATCGCGATCTCCCTTATGACAGCGGTGATAGCTAGCATCCCCCCGCACTGCAGCATGATCCCACCGCCCCTGTGGGGGCTGCCCCCGACTCTTACTGACCCGCATATTGCTGCTGCAGGTACGACGCCAGATTGCTTGCATCGGGATCGTTCTTCGCCTGCCCCATACGCGCAAGCTGATTAATGGCATTCGGCAGCGCCGCAACTGGCAGCTTCGTCGATTGCGCCATCCATTGCACCACGCGCGGGTTTGTCAGGGCGCGAGACAGGATTGCATTCGCGGCGGTAGTTGCTACGCCTCCACCAATTGAGGCCGCTGCTAACCCTACATGACCCGTTAAAGCGGCCGTGCTGCTCTCGCCTAGAAGCGACCACAAACCCCACGAGTGACCGGCTGCCGCCGCTGTGCCGCTCGGATTCACGAGCGCCTTGGCATTGCTGAGGGTTTGCATGGTGCCAGTGAGCGAGTCCAGGCTAGCGCGTAAGCCATTGGCCTGCCCGCTGGTTCCAAATAGCGCATTCTTCGCTGCATCCGACATACCGACCCAGCCATTCAAAAAGGTTGTGGCATTAAAGGCGCCTTTCTGCGGTCCAGTCGTTGCGAGTCCGAGCTTATTGAGTACGGTTGCACGGACTACGTTCTGACTGTCAGGGTCTAGCGCGTTCATCACACCTGAGATTTTGGTCGCGCCATTCTTCATGCCGGACGTTGCTGCGGTGTATACAGCTTCCGGGCCGCCAGCTTTATCAACTATGCCGTTTAGCAGATCGCGCTTCGCCTGATTCGCAGCATACAGCGACCGTGCATTGGTGACTGCGGCTTGAGCTTCCGGGCTCACTGCACCCGCGCCCGCATTCAAGTCATCCGTCAGTGCGCCGTAGACTTGCTTGAGAGCGGCATTTGACGTTGGATCGCTGGGAGCGAAGCCCCAGTCTATTGAGTTGCCGATTCGTGTGCGCGTTGCCGCGAGTGCAGAGTAAGGCATCGTGCCGTTAGCCGCGTCGGCTTGCATGTTCGTCTGCAGGTCCGAAATGGTCTTAGGTATCAGCGCGGCGGTCGTGTTTTCCGCTCCTGGCGTGGGCGTCGCGAGCGTATCGAGCTTGGCTAATGTGCCGCTGACGTTGATTGGAGTCGCGGGCGGCACAAGCTGATCGACGTTACTGTATGCAGCTTGTTCGGCGCCCTTCATGGATTGCTTCGCCGCCGCAACGCCCGTGTTTATGGCTGAACCCGCTCCAGTTGGCGAGAGCTCTGCGCCGCCCTGATTGAGCTTATCCACGATGTCGCTGACGTGACTCGACAAGCCCTGCGTCTGAGCCTGGGCTGCATTCTCAATCGCGCCACCGCCCCAGATCTTGCCGGATGCGGCTTCCACTGCTTGCGCAAGTTTACTACCGCTGGCCTGTCCTACGGTCAGCGGAATGTTGTTAATGGCGGCATTATCGATGTTCGACTGCATTGCCGCTCCGGAGCCGCCGCGTACAAGGCCGCGAGTTGTCGCCGCACCTAATGATGATCCAAGCGCCGGAACGCTGCCGGCTGCAAGTCCTGCAATCGTCTGTGCAGTCGGTGAGCCACCACCTTCGGCAACTGTCTGCGATGCTGCGCCACCAAGGCCAGCGGACAGAGCGCCCACAATGGGCGCTTCTGGGGCAAGAGCGGCAGACGGTAACGCTTGCACAGCGCTACTGTAGACACGCTCGCCCGGGGTCTGAGGCTGGGGAGTTCCGAGCGCATGGTCCGCGAAATACTGCGCAGCCTCCTGCCACTTCTCGGGATGCACAAAATCGCTAAGCTGAGGTGTGTAGGGTCCAGAAGCATCGGCCGCAGGCGGCGTAATGGGCGACGTGTCGAGCCCGAGCGCATTCCTGATTGGGTTCGTGATGTAGGACGTTGCATCAGGCATTGCGGCAGCGGCCCGGAACGGCAGCGCCGCAAGTCCTGCAGTGCCACCTACCAATGCGCGGCCGGTGAGGCCCCCGACACGGCTAATAGTCTCAGGAGGCGTAGGCGGCGGCGCAGAGCCGTTTGCGGGAAACTGCGCGAACGGGTCGTCGTCACCGATCGCGGAAGCCACAGGCGGCGCACTTGTTGTTGCGTCGAACTGATCGAAAGGGTTGCCCACGGTTATTGCTGCCCGGTGGGCATGTACCCGTATTTGGCCTGGAACTTCGCCGCGAGGTAGGGGTTTTGTGTGAGGAGGGCCAAAGCACCCTTCGGTGCAGGGTTCACCATTTCCGTCACGCGGTTCGCCACGTATGCCGATCGCGGCGACTGTGCCTCGATACCTCCCGCGATCTGATCGGGGTCGGCACCGCCCTTAATACCGCGTACCGTCGTCTGTCCCGCGAGGCCGGTATATTCGTTGTTGGCTTTCTGGAATCCGATGATTGCCTTCATGACCCCCAGGGGCTGATTGGGATTGGCTGACGCAAGATTTAGAACGGTCATCATTTCGTTGTTGGTGATGCGCATTCCTTTCAGCAGTTGTTGTGCGTTCTGCATGCCGAGCTGAGCGGAAAGCTTTGTGACGATGCCCATATCAACTAAGTCATTGGGCGCTTTGCCGGTGACTGCCGTCTGAAGTTCCATCATCGCTTTGTATGCGGGTGAAGCCGGGCCTACGGCGCGCGGGTTGATCGAATTCAGCTTCGATTGCTCCTGAGACAAAAGCGAATTATCTGCCGCGGACTTCTGAACGTCGGCAGCGGCGGATGAGATCATCGCGTTTTTCCGCGTGGTCGCCGCCATACTGTCCGCTGCTTTAACGGCATTTTGGAAACCGCCTGCGGGCGCCGCAGCTTGCGGGAGCTGTGTGAGATCCACGCCGGGAAGCATCTTCGGCACTATAGTCGCGCTCGCAGTGGGTGTAGCGCCGGGGCCAGAAGCGCCCGGGGGAACGCTACTCGGGGAGGCCGGCGCTGTCGCAACGGGACCAATCAGATTGTTCGTCGGCGGCGTGACTCCAGGCGAGCCAGAGATCAGAGTATTGGCACTCCTCGGTGCTGGTGAGACCAGCGCTCCGGTGCGTTTGTCGACGATGAAGGGATTGCCTGCGGAATCCTTCTGAACATCAAGAGCGCCGATATTCTGGCCGCGCGCAGCCGTTGCAGCCGTGATGTCCTGGCCACGCTGCGTCGTCGCCGCCGTCTGCGCAGAATCCGGCTCGACTCCCTTTGTAAGGGTGCCCATGCCGAAAGCAGGTTGTCCGTTCGGATCGGTGTAGAGGATCTTGTCGCCCAGATCTTGCTTGCCAGGGAGAATTTGTCCAGAAACAAGGATGGCGTTGGCGCGCTTCCACATTTGCGCCTTAAGATTATCTTCGGTCGCGCCAGCGGCCACCGCGGCGGCTGATGGATGAGGATTGGCAGTGCTCCCGAAAGCTTGGTCAAAAGCATTTGCGACTGATCCAGGGGGAGCTGTGTGCGCATTTTCCAGTAAGTGAACTTCATCCCACGCGGACTTTATTCTCTGGTCATTTTGCGCAGCTATTGACGCGGCGTATGCGGGGCCTTTGCCGATTAGCCCCATAGCGAACGAAGTCTGCGGATCAGCGACTATCGGCTGATACTTCGCATGCATGGCGTTATACATCTGATGGTCATTAAAGAATCCGCCGGTACCGTCATCCAGATTTGTAGCACCATTAGGGCCATGCGTAGGGAGCGGGGCACTAACGGGAGTTGATCCTGCTGGTGCTCCTGAACTTCCGGCAGAGGAAGGGGCCACGTTTGCCGGCGTTCCTGCCGGTGCTCCAGAGCTCGGCGTTCCTGTTGCGCCGGCATTGCCAGCGGCATACGGCACGTTCGATATCAGCGCGTTCGGTGCGGTAGTTGGCGCAGCGGCTGATGTCGCGGCAGTGCCGGCAGACGTTCCTCCTGACGCCACGGCATCTGGCGAATTCAGTGAAGGCTCACTTCCCCAGTCGCTATTTCCACTTGCGCCGGCAGGCGTATTCTTCATGTTCAGCGCGTAATTTTGTGCCCACAGATTAAAGTTGGTCTGCTGCTGAAGAGATGCCGCTTCGGCTCGCGCTTGTGCCGCCTGCGCCTGCATCAGATTGGACTGCGACTGCATCCCGGGGATGCTCGCCATTTGAGCGAGCTGCGCGGGATAGTCAGATTGGATTGGGCCTGAAGACATGGTTTTTTATTGTCCTGTGTACGTACTAAGCGCCACGGTTGCGGCGAGCTTCACGGCGGGCGTTGGCAGCTGCACGCTCATTGTCGATAAAGTTCTGCCATTTGGCAGCACGCGCAGCCTCTACAGTTCGCCGCGCCACGGCCGCAGCTCGCACCTCGGCGTCGCGGCGTTGCACCTCGGCATCGTGACGTTGGCTCTCGATTTCGAACTCAGTCGGTGCATTCCGATCAGTCATTTGATGTGATCCTGCGCCGCGTGCGCTCACGCATGACAGCAAGCTCGTCGAAGGGCCATGCCTGGGCGGCCACGGGGGAAAGTGCCGACGGCCGCAACCCCGCCATTGCTTCGAGTCGGTTAAGGTACTCGAGGTACTGCGCACTTGCGGGCGCCTGCGCGTACTCCGCAGTCGTGGCGTCCTGGGCATCGGCGAAAAGCCACAGTGCGCCCTCAGCGGCCGGTGCCTCTACGGCTACCGTGTCAGCTTCGACGCTAGGCGCATCGGATTGTTCAAGTGCACCCTCTTCAGGAACGGCCGGCGTGGTTTCGTCTATCATAAATTCCGGCTGCGCTTAGTTTGAAATTGGTGCTGGCAGCTGCGCCGGCTCTACGATCTCGGCGTCAACGGCCGAGCCGTTTTGACGGGCCATGTAATGCGCCAACTTGGCCGCGATCTCTGCGTCAGTCAGCCGCGATACGGCGGTCTGAGTGATATCTACCTTGATAGACTCGCGGTATTGGTTGGGAAATTTCGCGGCTAATACTTTCGTCAAAAGCCTGTCGTTTCCGGCGAGCGCCAATTGGATTGCACGTTCCTCGAGTATCTGATTCGCCCAGGGCTCGGCTTTGGCAACGTCTTCGGCGAATTCCGCGTTTCGCTCCAGCTCCTGCGAGTACTCGAACGGAGTAACCTGGATAGCATCGCGGGCGCTCGCAATGTCGCCCGTATTGATCCAAGCCTCAATCAGCTGCGCGCGCTTCTCAGCGGTCCATTCAAAGGCCAGTGCCACGGGAGCCAGCTGGCGAATTTCCCCCGTCAGAGCATTCACCGCCGCTGGGGCTTTCGCGCCTATCGTCTGTCGGGTTCGCTTGAGCCTGTTGCAATCAACACACATGCGGCTGTTTGAAACCCACCGCGGGGCCACATGCGCATGCTGGCAGGCTTCGCCTTCAAAGAAATACGTCCAGCCGCGGGCCTTGGCTTCTGCCTGCGTGATGAAACGCGAGGGCATGAAGTTGTAAAGGTCTGGTTGGCCTTTCCTTGTCAGCGGCGCAATAGTTGAGGCATCTATCGGCGGGTAGTCTTCCACGGCTTGCACTGTTCTCGCGTCCCCCATTGTTTGAGTTGATTGCTTCGGGGCGTCTTTGCGCGGACGCTGCGCGTTGGCTTTGGCGCTTTACGAGTCGCCACTCGAGGCCGCCGTTAACGCCAGGCGGGGCGTAGAGAGCGGTTTAGCGAGTCGCTGTAAGCTCGAAAGGAGGCGCGTATCAAATAGGGTGCTCCCATACCTATAGGCGCGAGAAATGCGCTTTTATGCAAATCACCGCGTAAGACACTGAGCGTAAAGTGATTTTAGTTTCCCGCCCCCGCTGCGAGGGGTAACGCGGTTTACGCTGCGACCTACTGTAAATTGATTGGCCTCGCGACAGTTCGCGACTATTCGCGACTGTAAAGTGATTTTGGCGGCGCTGAGATTATTGGGGTGGGTAGACCCTCCGACCATCCCGCAGGGGTTTTCATGTTTGAAGCCAGGATTACTGGCCGCGCGTGTCAGATCGCGCTAGGCGTACGGATAAGCCGCAGGAGCGGCGCGTGTTCGATGTGCTGGGTAAGTAGCCGCATAGCTCAATGATCGTACGGCGGGCTCCGTACGCAGCTATACGGCTCTCAAGCGGCGAGCAGACCAAGACGGCGCGCAACGATGCCAATGCTACGGCCCGCCCATTCCTTGCCGTACGCCGAAGGAATTTGTTTGTTGTTGAGTAGTACAGCAGCGCCTTTGAGGCTGCCGCCTGACTCCTCCAGCGCCCATTTGATGTAAGGCAGTTGCTTCTCGGCAAACCGTTTAGCGCGCTCTGCCGCCGATTCTCCGGCGCGTTGCGCGGCGCTAGCTCGCTGCTCTGTAGTCCGGGCA
>Ga0182024_10009732_pt1 | contig 19789 bp, 17 predicted proteins | sample P32metaG_FD_120480 | JGI IMG/M metagenome (GOLD analysis project Ga0182024, IMG submission 120480) | Permafrost microbial communities from Stordalen Mire, Sweden - P3-2 metaG (Illumina Assembly) | ecosystem: Environmental > Terrestrial > Soil > Wetlands > Permafrost | place: Sweden: Stordalen... | reverse complement strand
GTGAAGGTCCGATTCGCCGAGGGCGGCCAGGGTGGGAGCGAAGTGGTGGTCTTGACCAGCCCGTGGCCGGAGAGCCTGCTCGCATTCCGAAAAATATGGGACCGCCTGGCCGGGCAGTTCCATGTGGTTGCGATCGATCTTCCCGGGTTTGGGCACTCGGAGCGCCAACTCGACCTGCTGTCGCCACCGGCGATGGGAGCTTTCCTCGTCCAGTTGGTGCTGGAGTGGAACTTGGGTCCCGTGCATTTCGTTGCCCCCGACGTGGGTACCCCCGCAGCCTTGTGGGCTGCGTCGAACGATCCGGCGATGGTGCGCAGCCTGGCAATCGGCGGCGGGGGTGTGGCTGTTCCGCTGCACGTGGGCGGCGCACTGAAGGACATCATCGAGGCCCCGGACATGGACGCTTACCGCCAGATGGACTCCAGGGACATTCTCGGTCCCGTCTACGACGCCATGCCAGGCGGCGCACCACCGCCAGAAGTCCGAGAAGACTACCTGGAGTCCTATGCGGGCGACCGGTTCGTGGAGTCCGCACGCTATGTCCGCACCTATCCGACCGAGCTGCCGAGGCTGGCCGAGAAGCTGCCTGGCATTCAGAAGCCGGTCCAGATCGTCTGCGGACGCGACGACCCCTTGGTCCCGACACCCAACCAAGAGTTCCTCCACGCGAGGTTGCCTCACAGCAGGATGGACCTCCTGCCTGCAGGGCATTTCGCATGGGAAGAAGTCCCCGACCTGTATGGGGAGATCCTCGTCAAATGGATTGCCTCGGGATATCGCGAAGCAGCGACAACGTCCGCGACAACCTCAATAGGACTGTGACCCGGGTGACGAAGGTCTCACCCGCAAGCTCTCACCCCCGAAGCTGAGTGCCGCTACAGGTACGGCTCGGGATAGGAACCTCAGAGAGCAACGTTCCCGTTTGAAAAGGAGAGACGTAAAAAATGCCCATGATCGACGTGTACTCAGCCGGCGGTACTTTCGGCGACAAGCACACTCTGGCCAGAGACCTGGCGGCGGCCGTCATGCGTTGGGAGAAGGTCCCCGAACTTTCGTTGTTTCAAAAGAACACCGCGGCCTTTGTTCACGATCTCCCCGCCGACTCGCTGTCAAATGTCGATGGTGACAGCAACTACGTGCGGGTTCAGGTTCTGACACCGATCGGCGTGTTGGATCGCGAGAAGCAACTCGGGGTCGTCAGAGAACTCACCGACATCGTCGCCGCGGCCGCCGGAGACCCGACAGTGGCAGAGCGCACGTGGGTTCTCATCACAGAATCGCCCGAAGGTGGATGGGGAATCAACGGGCATGCGAACACGGGATCCGACATCGCAGCCGCCGCTCGGAGCGAGTTGGCTGCTCTCGCCGCCACGCGAGCCGTCGACAAGTAGTCCAACGCCCGACGTCTTCTCTTCAGAGCCAAAGAACGGAAAGCGAGACCGTAGCTAGCGACAGGACGAAGTGACCTCCCCGAATCCGAGACAGCAAGGTTTCGGCTGGCTCTCCGAGGACGACTTCGTCAATCATTTTGCTGCCGATGTGGACCCCGTGAAGGCAAAGGTGATGTACGCAGTGCAACAGGCTTTGGCCGGGTCCGCGTTCACCGACGTGATGGGAACCCCGGCATGGAAGTCTGTTCCGTCTTGGTATCTCGTCGCCAAAGACGACCAGGCGATTCCGCCGGAGGCCGAGATGCAGTTCGCGCAGCGAATGGGCGCCACAACGGCCGAGGTCGCTTCCAGCCATGTTGCGATGGTCTCTCACCCCGACGCTGTGGTCGAGCTCGTCGAGCAGGCGGCCGAGGCCTGCCAGCCCAACTGATTACTGAAGAGGTTGGTCAGCATCATCAGCGGCGCCACGAAAAGAGGATGCAAGATGCCGATGGTCGACGTGCAAGGCCTATGACCGATTATTCAGGAGCGCCAAACGAATTCGTCAATGCCGCGAGCGGTATCGACTACGTCTATCGAGACGTCGGGGATGGAGCCGTTCCCCTCGTCCTTCTCCAACACTTCCGCGGGAACCTGGACAACTGGGATCCGACGCTGATCGACGCCCTCGCTTCTTCCCGCCGTGTCGTGGCCTTCGACAACGTGGGAGTAGGGATGACCACTGGTACCACGCCAAACTCAGTGGTGCAGATGGCCAACGATGCGCTCGCGTTCCTCAGCGCAATGAACTTCGACCAGGTGGATCTCCTGGGGTTCTCAATCGGCTCCTTCGTCGCCCAAGAGATCGCTCTGCTGAGGCCCGACATCCTGCGCCGGCTGATTCTGGCATCCTCCGCACCGAAGGGAGCAGCGGGCATGCACGGGTGGGCACCGGATGTCATCGGCGCCGTAGGCCAACCCGAGCCGAACCCCGATGGCTACCTGGACGTGTTTTTCGCCCGATCACCCACGAGCAGGCACGCGGGACAAGAGGTGTTGAAGCGCATGTTGGCCAGGCAGCAAGACCGAGACCGGCCGACGACCTGGGAAACCCGCCTAGCGCAATACGATGCTGTCTGCGCGTGGGGGATCCCCAACCACGGACGCTTGCAGCGACTGAGTGCCGTCGAGGTGCCAGTGTTGGTAGCGAACGGCGACAGCGACCCCATGATCCTGCCTCGGTACAGCTATCTGATCGCGGGACTTGTCCCACAAGCTCGGCTGAAGATCTACCCTGACTCGGCCCACGGGTTCCTCTTTCAGCATCACGACGAATTCGCCTCCGATGTCGACGCGTTCTTGTCCTGATCGTCGCATGGCATCACAATACGAAAGGGCGATAAGGCGATGAAGGCGATAGGCCTCATGGAGTTCGGCGGTCCCGAGGTTCTCCAAATCGTGGATCTTCCAGAGCCTCAGCCGGGGCCCGGTGAAGTGCGAATTAGAGTTCACGCAGCGGCGGTGAACCCCACCGACATCACCTTTCGTACAGGAGGAAGAGCCGCCCCGTTGGCGGAGTGGCCTCCTCCCTACGTGCCCGGCGTGGACGTCGCAGGGGTCATCGACCAGCTCGGCGAAGCCACCGACGGACGCCTCGCCCTCGGCGAAGCGGTCATCGCCTACGTCATCCCGATGGGCCCGCATGGCGGTACCTACGCCGAGCAGATCGTGGTCGAACCGAGCGGGGAATCGTGATCCACCCCGTTTCTTCATTTACCTCAGCGACCGACACGGCGCTGTTTGATCGGCTTCGAAGCCAGGCCGAAGAGGGCATCCTCACGCTTCGAGTCGCCGACGTGCTACCGGCGAAGGAGGCCGCGGAAGCGCATCGCCGGCTCGCCGCCGGAGGCGTCCGCGGCCGGCTGGTCCTGGACTTCTCCCAACCGCTCTAGGGCGGCGGATTCCCCCTCCGCTTGATCGCGCCGGGGGCGATGGAGTCGTCCTTCGGGTACAGCGGCTTCGTCGCGCTGGTCGCGGTCGCTAGGTTGGCCTTGCAGGGGTCGATCGTCGGTCAGCGGCGCGACACCCCAGAGAAGAGGATGGGTTTCTCACTCGGCAGCAACGAAAGGAAAGGAGGCAGTGATGCCGGCAAAGGGGAGTGCAGAGTGGAAAGGTGACGTTCCAAGCGGCACCGGGACCTTCACTGCGGGCGACACCATCAGCGGGGGATACACCTACAAGTCCCGCTTCGAGGACGGTCCAGGCTCGAACCCAGAGCAGCTGATCGCGGCAGCACACGCAGCCTGCTTCTCCATGGCCCTGTCCAACATGCTGGCCCAAGCCGGAAGCCCTCCGGACTCGGTGCACACCGACGCGACAGTCACCTTGAGACCCATAGAGGGTGTACCGACGATCACCAAGATCGCCCTCGTCACCGTCGGGAAGGTGCCCGGGATAGACGAGGCCGCGTTCGTCGAGCACGCCAAGGCGGCCAAAGCTGGGTGTCCGGTGAGCAGAGCCCTGGCTGGCGTGCCCGAGATCACCCTCGAAGCCTCCCTGGCCCCATGATCTCGATTCGCCGAGTCCACTTCGACCTGGGATAGGGAGGACAGCTTGCACAAAACGTGGATGCAGCCTTGATCAAACACTCCCGACCAGGTTCGCCAGCTCGACGCAGAGACCTGATGGCCAGTACACCGACGAGGCAACGGTGGCCGGTGGCGCCGGCGACGATGTCTGCATGGCGTCCGAGGAAGAGGAGGTAGTCGCGTGGTGACCCGCTCCCCGCGTCCCCAGGTCGCGCCGGCTCCGGAGAACCCCGACCTCCGCCCCCTTCTCGGCGAGGCGCAGCTGACGACGCTGCGCCGCTATGGGACGGAGCATCGAGTGGTGGACGGCGAGATCCTGTTCGCGGACGGCGACCAGACCTACGACATGATCATCGTGCTCGAAGGTGGAATCGAGATCGTCGAGCACCACGGCCGGCCTGATGAGGTCGTGATCATCACCTACGGACCGCGCGAGTTCATCGGCGAGATGGGCCTACTCACCGGACAGAGCGTCTATCTGAGCGCGGTCGCCACCTCCGACGGCCGCGTCCTGCGCGTCTCTGCCACACAGGTCAAGGCCATCATGTCCGAGGAGCCCGACCTGAGCGAGCTGATCCTTCGGGCGTTCCTGCTCCGGCATTCACGACTGACCAACCTGGGATCGGGACCCGTTCTGGTCGGCTCCCGCTTCGATGCCGATACCCGCAGGCTCCTAGAGGTCTTCGCCCGCAATCGGCTCTCGTCGAGATGGTTGGAACTGGAAGGCTCACCGGAGGCAGAAGCACTCCTTCGCGAGCTGGACGTGCCGATCGCCGAGCTGCCGATCGTGATCCTCCCCGGCGGCTCGCTTCTTCGCAATCCGACCAGCCTGGTTCTTCTCGACGCACTCGGGCTGGCCGAGGCGCCAGCGGAAGATCGAACCGAGGTGTGTGACCTCCTCGTGGTCGGTGGTGGACCGGCCGGGCTGGCTGCCGCGGTGTACGGAGCTTCGGAAGGATTGACGACGACGCTCGCCGAAGACACCGCACTCGGTGGCCAAGCTGGCACCTCGACTCGCATCGAGAACTATCTCGGTTTCCCCGCCGGGCTGTCCGGCGAAGAACTGGCGGCCCGAGCCGTCCTTCAAGCCCAGAAGTTCGGCGTTCGGATCAAGCTGGGTGCCAGCGCCATCGCGCTGTCATCAGACGCCGGGCGCCACCGCATCCGCTTCGATGACGGCGAGACGGTCACCGCCAACTCGGTCATCATCGCCACCGGGGCGCGCTACAACCGCTTACCACTCGAGCGACTCTCCGATTTCGAAGGCGTCGGCGTCTACTACGCCGCCACGCAGATGGAGGCAAACGCGTGTACCCGGGGTCCGGTCGTCATCGTCGGAGGTGGTAACTCGGCCGGACAGGCCGCGATATACCTGGCCCGCAGTTGTACTGATGTTCGGATCGTCATCCGGGCTGACTCGCTGGCGAGCTCGATGTCGCGCTACCTCATCGACGAGATCGAGCAGCATCCCAACATTCACGTCTCACCGCGAACCGAGGTCGCCACCCTGGTCGGCGACCAGAAACTCGAAGGTGTTGACCTGCGCGACAACGCCAGCCAAGAGATCTCCACGGTCCCGGTCTGCGGGTTGTTCGTCTTCATCGGCGCGAATCCGTGTACCGGGTGGCTCGCCGGCCAACTCGCCGAAGACGGTCACGGCTTTCTGCTCACCGGTACCGACGTCCCAGCAAACCACCAAGAACGGCTCGATACCGCACCGCTGGTTCTCGAAACGAGCAGACCGAGCGTCTTCTGCGTTGGCGATGTCCGTAGTCGCTCGATCAAGCGCGTCGCCGCCGCCGTCGGCGAGGGGTCCATGGCCGTGCGCCTCGTCTTCGAGCGCCTCGAAACGACCGGCCTCGCCCTGGCTGACTCGCCGGGAGACGACTGATATCACCCGGTCCGCTTGGACTGACCGATGACAGGCCGGTGCTGAACTCCTTGAGGTGGTCGGCGTCTAGGTGTTCTTCGAGGGCATCGGCGTTGGCGAGGGTGGTCAGACGGTATAGAACCCCTTGTAGGGGGCTTCGCCGGAGCCCCATATCGTTCGCACTACGAGATCGGGCGTCTCCATCTGGGGCATGTGCCCCGTGGCCGGCAGCACTTCGAAGCGCGCCCGCTGGATGGCCGCGGCGTAGGCCTGGCCGTAGGCGGGCTCGACAATTTGATCGCTCTCGCCCCACAGCACCAGGGTTGGGATAGCGATGCCGCTGAGGCGGCCGAGCAGCGTAGGGTCGGCCATCGCCGGAGAGCCGGCATAGACGGCCAAGGCCGCGCCGTTGGCAGCCATGGTTGCCTTTTGGGCATCGGGGATGCTGGCGGGATCGACACGGAAGGGCGTCGGGTCGTGGAACGAGAGTGCCTGAATCTCGGGCACTGATAGGCGGGAGACGTCCGCGACGGGGTGGCCTTCCACTTCGATACCCACCGCATCGAGGAGCGCCATGCCGCTGATGCGCGATGAGTCCAGCAGGGCCAACTCGGCTGCGATCCAGCCGCCAACGGAGTTCCCGATGACCGTCACGTCCTCGAGTCCGAGGTCGTCGAGCAAGCCCATGTAGAGGGCAGCGAGCCCGGCCACGCTGTTCAACTCATCAGGCCGCGGCGTGCCGCCGAAGCCGGGGTGAGTGGGCGTGAGTACCCGGTTGCGGTCCTTCTCGGCGAGCAGTTGTGCGAACGCGGCGACTGACTGCGGACCTGCGCCACCATGCAGCACCAGAAAGGGCTGCCCGTCGCCTCGCTCTTGTACTGTCAGCTCAACGGGGCCGATGTCCGCGATGTTGAGGGTCGTGGTGGTCGACACGGCAGTCGTGGACATGCTCGTTCTCCTTGCTGCCCGCCGATTGGACTCGTTGGGCGCTCTTTGGTGGGTTCTTGCACACGGCGTGGTGAGTCCGGCTATCTCAGTCTGAGTAATCGGTTGCCGGGACAGTGGCGTAGCGGGCCATCACCTCTACTATTGCTTCGGGCGTGAAGGACTGACCTGCGGCGAGCATGTCGCGAAGGTCTCGGAAGTACTGCACGTAGAGGTCCGGCGTAAACGTGTTGAGCAACACCGTGGGCTCATCGCCAGGGTTGGCGAAGGTATGCGGAGCGCCAGGCGGCACCATGACAAACGTGCCGGCGGGCGCGTCATAGGTCGTGACGCCCACCGTGAAGCTCGCAGTGCCGGAGACCACGTAGAAGCCCTCGTCGTGACGGGCGTGGCGGTGCTGAGGCGGCCCGTCGGTATGAGGCGGCAGCGTGAGCTCGCCCACCCCCAAGCGGTGGTCGGTCGTGCTCCCGTCCTCCAGAATCCGCACCTGCACCGGACCCAACTGAATGGCATCCCCACCGTCGGGTCGGATGATCGCTACCTCCACAGTCGTTACCTCCTGTTCATGAGAGCTGACTCTCATTTGTAACGGTAACGCGCGGGCCATGGTTATGCAAGTAAACTCGTATTAGGAGAGTTGACCATCACGAAGGGGCGCTATGGCCACCGCCGAGAGCAAAGGACGGACAAATCAGAAGGCGCGCACCCAGCGGGCGATCGTCGAGGCCTGCGTCGAACTCATACGACAACGCCAGTCGGTGACGATGCCTGAGGTGGCGAAAGCGGCGATGGTTTCGGAAGCGACTGCCTATCGATATTTTCCAGACCTGGCGACACTGCTGGCCAAGGCCCTCGCGGAGGACTGGCTCAAACCGACCGAGGCCCTTGCTCCGGTGGCAGCGTCGGACGACCCCGTCGAACGCGTGGCCTTCGCTACCCGCTTCCTCCTCCATGGAGTCGCTGAACGCCAAGCAGTGGTCCGGTCAATGATCTCCGCTACTATCGCTCGGCCAGACCTCTCTGGCAGGGCCCGACCAGGGCTCCGCTTTGGGCTGATCGAATGCGCCCTGGCCCCCTTTTTCGATTCCCTCGAATCGGCCAATCCCGATCTACCGGCTCAGCTGCGGCTCGACCTCGCCGTGGTCATCAGCGCAGAGGCGTTGTTCTGTCTCACTGACCTCTGCGGCCTCAGCACGGAGGACGCCATAGACAGCGCGGAGAAGACCGCCAGAACGCTTACCTCTGCCGCCTTTCAGCAGATCAGCGAGATCCCATAGAAACCCCACGCCTCGGAACCATAGACACCCGAAATGGCGTATCACAACCCGAAGGAACTGGGGGCAGCTCAGTGCCGCCTGGCCGTCCGGCCGTTTTGTGTCAACGCGGCGTCGAGCAACGCCTGAACGGCGCCCCGGGCGGACAGCGCGATTTCGGGGTCGCGGTCGTCCATGCGGGCTGCGAGTCCGGCACCGTCGTAGACGAGATGGAGCTGACGACCCAGTCTGACCGCATCGGGGGCCCCGGCCTGCTCGGCGAGATCGGTGAACATGGTCCGGATCCACGCCCTGAACTGGTCGGCGGCACGCTCGACGAGACCGCCCGGGGGTGCCTCGCTGGAGGCGGCGATGAATGCGCAGCCATGGAAATCGGGTTGCTGGTATTGCTGCGCTTGGGCGTCGAAAACCGCCAGGATCCTTTGCCGTGGATCGTCGACACTCTCGATCGCCTCGGTGAGCCTGCTGGTCGTGCGGTCGTGTCGTGAGGCCAGGTAGGCGGCCACCAGTTCTTCCTTGCTGCCGAAGAGGTTGTAGAGCGAAGCCTTCGCCACCCCGGCCCGCTCGATGATCCGGTCGATCCCGACCGTCTGGACACCCTCGGCGTAGAACAGCTCGTTGGCGGCATCGAGGAGCCGCTCTCGTGCCGAGGCTCGATGCTCAGTCTGAGCCGATGCGGTGCTCACGGGTTGGGCCTCCTTTCAGACAGTTCTGTCTATCGTACGGTGGATTCGCTGGGGGTGACGGTGACAGTGACCCGGTCGGCGTAGAAAGCGAGGTGACCCTTGATGTCGGATACGGCGGGGAAGGGGTCGTCGTAGTACCACACGGCCGCGGTCAGGTCGGTCCCCTCGCCGTCGATGACGTCGTAGTACGAGGCCTCGCCCTTGTACGGGCACCAGGTGTGGTGTTCGCTGCGTCGTAGTAGGCGGCGGTCGACGTGGTCGATCGGGACGTAGAACACGGCGGGGTAGGCGGCCTCTCGCATCTCGAGGGCCCGGTTGGTTTCGGCGATCACGACGGTTCCGCTGCGGACGACTACGTGAGCGGGCGACCGTTCCAGGGTGATGGGGTGGTCGGGTCCGGGCGTCTTGTGGGTACGGGTGTCGGTCATCGGGAGATCTCCTTGGTTGATGAGGAGCTGTTGCGGCTGGCAAGACGGATCAGGTTGACGCTGGCAAAGATGGCGAGGAGGATCACGGCCACGCCGTACTCGTAGCTGGTGGCCACGAGGCCACCGCCGCGCACGACGATCGACGCAAGGCCGAGCAGTCGGAGAGGCGGCCGCGGCGTCTTCGTTTCGACGGCAGGCACGGTGCAATAGACGGGGCACTCCGGCAGAGCGAGCATTGGACTCACACCGCCGTACGACCGCCGTCGGCGGCCAGAGTTGCGCCAGTCAGGTAGCTCGCCCTGCCGGAGGCGAGGAAGGCGATGACCTCGGCGATCTCCTCGACCTGAGCCCCGCGTCCGAGCAGGGTGGTCTGGCCCAGCTGCTCGATAAGCGGCGCCTTCTCTGGCGTGCTGAATACCGGCCCGGCGGCGACAGCATTGACCCGGACGCCGCGTGGGCTGAACTCAGCTGCCCAGGAGCGGGTCATGGAGCTGAGGGCTGCCTTGGTGGCCCCGTAGGCGGCTCCACCGTCAAGGCCGATCTGGCCGGCCATGCTGGCCAGGTTGATGATGCTCCCCGAGGACCTTTCGGCCATTCCCGGGGCGATCCCAGCGACGAGGAAGTAGGCCGAGCGCACATTGCCGTCGAACAGGTCGTCGAAGGTCGTCTCGTCAAGATCAGCGGTGGGGCCGAACCACGAAGTCCCGGCGTTGTTGACCAGGACGTCGACGTCTCCGACCTCGTCAACGAGGGCTCGCACCGCCGCCACGTCACTGAGGTCGGCAGCCACGAAACGTGCCCGACCCCCGTGCGCCTCGATCTCCCGGACCACCTCGGCACCACGTTCGGGGTTGCGGCCGTGGACGACTACATCCCAGCCGTCCTCGCCCAAGCGCAGGGCTGCCGCTCGGCCGATCCCAGAGGTCGCCCCAGTCACGAGTGCGGTGCCCAATCCCGTTGCTGCGGAGCTGCTCGCTGCACTCATCACATCTCCTTTGAGTAGACCTGTCTGTCTCCTCTGGTACAAGATAGACCTGTCTGTCCAATCTGTCAAGAGATGATGCGCCGCGCTTGGGCTGGGGGCAAGAGCGCTAGCCAGGGGGCCTACCGTTGTCGGGAAGGTATTCGCAGACCATCCGACCATGATGAACAGCCTGATTCTCTATGGCGTGTTGGCCACCTAGTCGGCCATGTAGCCGAGCGCTTCGAGCTCGGGGCCGAGGACGTCCCAGATCCTGCGTGCTTGGTCCGCAGGCAACTCCCGCCGCCACCGGCCGACGGACTCTGCCACGCTGGCGCTGGTCATGTGGTGCCGGCGTTGCTCCTGGCCGGCGAGGACGCTTCCAGCGTCAAGACGCAACCCGAGCCACGCGGCTAGGCGGTCGGCCTGGCGGCCAAGATCGGCTACCAGGTCCTCGTAGCGGAGGATGATGCGATCCACCTTCGCCGGGGTTGCGGCCATCGCTCGAAGACGGTCGAGGTAATCGGCGATCTTCTGCTCGAGGTACTCGTCGTCTGACTGATGCTCCCTCCGTCCAAACACGGCGCCCCTACTGGTAAACGCCCGAATCGAGCAGAGGACGTCGCGGGGGTCCCGCAACAGGTCGATCAGGCGAAGCGGAATGGCAGAGTCGAGCAGCAGCCCGCCATCGCGAACGAGCTTCTCGGCGTAGTAGCGGGCTGTCGGAGACGTCTGACGCAGCTCCTGAGACATGGCGGCCCACATCCCAGCAAGCATCGAGCGTGAGAGCGGGCCCGGCTCGACGAGAGACGGAGTGAACGGGATCGGGCCGGCCCGCTCGGCCGGCCCGAACAGAAGCTCGGTCACCCCCGGATGGATCACTGGATCCCACGGTGTGGCCACCCACTCCGCAATGCGGATGCAGTAGGAGAGATAGCGCTGCTCGCCTTCGGGGTAGCGACGCTCGAGCGTCACCTCGTCCGAGGTCGCCAGCAGCTGCAGGAGCAGTGTGCTACCGACGCGCCCATCGAGAAGGCGCACGCCGATGACGGGCAACATGTGCACCATCGCAGCGTAGAACGCCGGCTCGAGGCAGAGCGCGTCCGTGAGGATCGTGCGCGTGCCTTAGGCCCCATTTCCTCGTATCCCAATGCCAGCGCGAATGCGACAAGGCGAATGCGCCAGAACTTATGCCCTTGTGGTCGTCACGGTGGGCACCTCTCGTTGAGGCGGGATGGCCGAACCCGAGCCGGAGCTCCCTATCATCGGGCATGCCAGATCGGAGCCCGTGTACCCGGTCGCGGTGGTGCTATTCGATGAGGTCGGGATTGCAGCTCCGCCCGACGCACCGGGGGTACCGGGGCTGGAGCTGGCGCCGCCGGAGACCGATCCGCCCGAGACCGAGCTGCCGGAGACCGAGTTGCCGGCCGGAACGCCCTGGGGCACGACGGTTCCCGGGAGGGGCGGCTTTGCGATGTGCAGCGGAACAGCCGACGGGGCCAGGTCGATCGTAGCCAGGACGCTCCCGTCAACAGCCAGCAGCCGCAGCGTTCCTCGGACCGCCCAGGGTCCCGGCTTGGAGCTGGCGACCGACTGGTCAATCGGTGCAGCGAGCGAGACGAAGCCGCTGACAGGAGTCATCGAATCGGTCGCGCCGCCCGCGAACGTGACCTCTGCCCGGGCAACCGACGGGCCGACGATGGCGGCCACCCACCACGCCGGCGAGCCCTCCAGCGAGCCGAAGGTTCCCGTCGTGATCGCCGGGACCAGTTTCGAGGACGCCTCCGTCGAGGCACCGGACGCTCTGGAGCCACCGGTCGAGATGCCACCGGCGATGGCGAACGCCTGCCCGTCGAAGAGCCCTCCTTGGCCCACCGCGGCAGCATCGGAGAAGTCGAGCGTGTAGTCGTCCACCGACAAGGTCGACACCGTGTTCGCCTGCGATGACGAGGACGCCGTGCTGCCGGCGGCGCTCGCGGGCGCGCCGGGCTTTAGGCCGACGGGCAACGGCGGGCACTGCGGCTCGGAGACGCTCTGTCGATACACGCGGATGGTGATCCCGCCGCCGGAGGTCCTTGTGAGCACGTGGGTGGCGGCTTCTTGGCTGGAGCCGAAGAAGACCCAAGGACCAGTCCCTGTGCCGATGCCCTCCTTCACGCAGACAGCCGAGGCACCGTTCGACTCGGTGGCCTTGCCGCTGGAGCCGGCGGCCCGACACGGCGCAGCGGTCATCGCAGGCGCCGTGCTGGCGCCCGAGAAGGCGCCGGACGAGCCTGCTCCTGCCTGGGACTCGGGTACGAGGATGCGGACGCCGCCGGCCGGCCGCTGACCGCCCGAGGCGGCGGCAGCCCCGACGCCAACTCCGACGCCAACCCCTGCGATGAGCAGCGCCAGGGCGGCGCCGATCGTCAGACGCTTGCCTCGCCATTGCACCGGCGGCCGCTGCGGACGTTCCGTCATATCAGGCGGGAGTGCCGCGGCGAACTCGGAACCTCTCGCGCCGTGAGCACTGGTGTCTTCGGCTCGGTCCATTGGTCTCAAGCACCTCTCGGGGTCAGGCGGGGCTGGGTAGCATCGACTAGGGCACGATTTCCGTAGGTGGGTGTGCGCCCGAGCCGTGAGCCATTACTCATACAAAGGCGCGGCCCTCCCGTTTCGCGTATCCGAACCCGCGACCGGCAGCACCGGGCACGAGGCACAGCCGCGCCTCGGGTCGGCACGCGCTCGTAGCGTGACCGCCCGGTGGCTCCGGTGAAATCGAGCTGAGCGAGGCTCGCCTACGGTGGGGACCGTGGAACAACGTCAGGAGGCTGTGCTCATCACGGGCGTGTTTGGCGCCGGAAAGAGCTCAGCGGCTGAAGAGATCGCCGACATCCTCGAGAAACAAGCCGCTTCCTATGCTGTCCTTGATCTCGATTGGCTTGCATGGTTTGGCCCGGAGGACGAGGTCGCGTATCAGCGTGTCTTATTGCAGAATCTCGCTGCCGTTGTGGGGAACTACAGCGAGGCCGGTATCCGGCGGTTCGTTCTCGCCTACGCCGTCCCTGACGCGGCACAGCTGGAGGCTCTGAAGGGCGCGTTACGGATGCCGGTCAAGGTTGTTCGCTTGACCGTTTCTTTGTCAGAGATCAGGAGGAGACTTCTGTCGGACGTCACGACCGGCAGACAGGATGATTTACGCGAGGCGGCAGCCTGGCTTGCCGCGTCCAAGGGAACCGACATCGAGGACATGACTATGGCGAACGACCGGCCGATCCGCGAGGTAGCCGAAGACATCCTGGATTGGCTTGGATGGGCATGATCGAAGATCACACTCGACGCCCATTGCCCAGAACAGCCGCATCCCACTACTGCCGCGTCGCCGCTTCCGAATCCCAACATTGTCCCGAGTCCCTGACGGTTACGGAGTTCCGCAGACATACACCCTGACGCTCGGCGGCCGTGAGCGCGCGGTTGCGATCTCGGTACGCAAGCCCGCAAGCGAGTAGTATTTCGACGAATCAGCATCTCGGTTCTGGGGACAAGGGCAGAGATGCGGTCAGGAACAACCTGAGCGATGAGAGAGTGGCATCGAGGCGCCAGCCTCGTGCGATCGAGTCTCGTCGCGCCCCGAGCAAGCGAGGCGGCAGGCTGGCGCGCCGTTCGCGCCTTTTCCACGTTCCTGCTCGTGATCATCGGCGCTGTGGGCGGGGTGGCGGCTGGCGTCGTCTCGAGCGTGCTCGAGCCTGCTGGCCCAGCCGCTGCGGCCGCACCCGGTACGACTCTTTTCGCCGACGACTTCAGAGGCAACCAGGTCTCGGCCGGGTCGCAGAACCTCCTCATCACGAACGGCACCTTCACGCCGTGCCTCACCGCTTCGACCAACGCGAGCGAGCTACCGATCCCAGGCTGCCCGACGTCGCAGCCGGGTGGTGCAACCGGCACTCTCCCCGACGCTCCCGGTGAAGGTGCTCTCCGCCTGACGAGCAACGCCGGTGACTCGAACGGCTACATCCTCTACAACTACCAGATCCCAACGACGTTCGGTTTCGACGTCAAGTACAACGACTTCCAGTACGACGGAGACGGCGCCGACATCATCACGTTCTTCCTGACGAACGGTGTCGACTCCCTGACGAAGATCGGCCCGCTCGGCGGCGCGGGTGGTTTCGACTTTGGCACTGGAGGTGACTGTCCCGCGAGCGACCCGTCTGTCGGGCCGAATACCGAGTGCAGCGGCCTCCCGGACGGAATCATGGGCATCGGCCTCGACGCCTGGGGCAATTACTCGTACCAGTTTAACGATGCCACAACCGCGACGAACACGTCGTGTAACAACGGCTATACGCCCGGCGCCATCAAGCCCGAGGAGGTCGCCATCCGCGGTCCGGGCTACCTCAACCCGGCTCAGACGATCGCCGGCACGGCCTACCCAGCGGGTTTTTTCCCCGAGTCCACTGAAGCCAACGGTGAGTACTGCCTCCTTGGTGCTCCTGTGGGGGCGGTCGTCGACAACGCTGCCGCGAAAGCCCGTCCAGCCGCGGGCACGACCGGCGGTGCGGCGGTCCATCTCCACCTCGACCCACCCGGGTGTGCCAGCCTCTACTCGACCGTCCCGAGCTACCCGTGCTCGAACGCCGTCTCGGCTGCCCAACCGGGCTCACCCGAGATCCTCGTGTACCTCAACAATGCCCTCGTCGAGACGGTCCCGGAGCCGACGATGATGAAGTCGGTACCGACCGTCAAGTTCGGCTGGGCGGCGAGCACGGGTGGGGACGACGAGATCCACGAGATCAACGACGTGACCATCTCGACGGTCATTCCGGTCTCGCCAAACCTGTGCATGCTCGCCAACCCGAATCAAGTCGCCCAGGGCGTGACCACCACGAGCGGCTCTACGACGATCACGACGTCGTCGGTTCTTCCCTCAGACGACGTCGGCAGCAACATCTTTGGCGCCGGTATCCCAAACGGTACGACGATCTCGACCATCAGTGGCACGACGGTCACGCTTTCGAATACCGCAACAGCCTCCTCGGCGAACAGCATCGTCACGATCAGTCCCATCCTGCCAATCAGCCGGACGATCGCCGACGCGTCCATTACCAGCGCGTCCACGACACTTGCCGATCCCGCCGCCAGCCTGAGCGCGGGCGACATCGGCGACGTTGTTCTCGGAACCAACATCCCCGTTGGCACCATCATCACGGCCGTCACGAGCAGCACGACGGCGACGATGTCGGCCGCCGCCACGGCCACCGCCTCCGGCGTGTCCGTGGTCCTCAGCGCAGGATCCACGGTCTGCGGCAACACGGCCTCGACCATCGCGACAAGCCTCGGCACGAGCGTCTACACGACCTTTACCGGTGCCGTGCTGGCCACCGGGTCCGATGAGATCCAGATCATGTCGGCCACCATCAACCTCCCAGCCGGGGTGCAGTTCGTGAGCGGGCAGCCTCCCTCCGGCAGCGGATGGGTGTGCCCGACACCAGGTGCCGGGCTGACGACTGACACCTGCACGTACGCCCCCCCCGGTGGAGACGCCTCGGCCGGCGTCCCGTTACCGCCGATCAGCATCCCGGTGCAGCAGACGGCGGCTACCGCTGGCACCTACAATGTGACGGTCACACTGTCAAGTTCGGACAACCAATCACCGAGCTCTTATCTCACTGCTACTCAACCAATCACCTGGGGTGGAGCGGCGAGCAACGTAGCGAATGTATCGATCACCAAGACGGCCGCAACTGCGTCACCCGCAGACGGTTCCACGGACACCTACACGCTCACGGTGAGCAACGCCGGTCCGACCGCCGCCGCCAACGTGCTCGTGACCGACCCACTCCCACAAGGTATCGCCTACGCGTCGGCTTCGACGAGCACCGGGACCGTGACGGAGGCCGTCATCAGCGGCGTGCAGACCGTCACCTGGGGGGTCGGCTCGCTTGCGAACGGCGCCAACGCCACCTTGACGATTACGGTGCAAGTCGTAGGGGGCGGAGGCGCGATCGTCAACACCGCGACGGAATCGCAGTCCTCAACGACGCCGGACGTGATCGGCACCCAGGAGGCCTCGGCGACGATCACGCCGGGCGCGGTCGCCGATGTGGTGCTGACGAAGACCGTCTCGAACCCCACACCCGTGGACGGCTCAACGGTCGCCTACACGATCTCTGCCGAGAACGGCGGACCTGACGCGGCGTTCGCGGTCCAGGTGGTCGACACCCTCCCCCACGATCTCGGGCTGGTGCAATACGGAGCGCCCACGTCAGTGAGCAGCGTGGGCACGACGAATGGTTCCATCACCATCTCGGCGGTTGTCGGGACGTTCAGCGCGGGCGAAGTCGGCGACTACGTCATCGGGACCAACGTCACGACGGGAACCACGATCTCAGCCGTCGCGGGTGGGGGAGCATCCGCCACGCTGAGCGCCCCCGCCACGGGAACGGTGGCGAGCGAGACGGTCACGCTTGTCGCCCCGAACGTCGCGCCTACGACGGCAAACGGAGGCACCACTTCCGCCTCGGCTTCCGGCAATACGCTCACGTGGAACGTCGGGACCTTCGCTGCGGGTGATTCGGCGTCAATAATCCTTCTCGCCGAAGTCGACGGTTCAAACGGGGGCAGCCCAATCGTCAATACCGCCGTCGAGACGCAGTCCGCGTCCACTCCTTTGCCGAACGGACAGGACACAACGTCCGCCTCGGCCTCCATCACAGTGACGCCGGCCGCCAACGTGTCGATCTCGAAGACGGTGTCGCCGACGAATCCGGTCCTCAACTCCGATGTGACCTACACGATCACGGCGACGAATAACGGGCCTGACCCAGCTGCCGGCGTCTCGCTGACCGATACCCTGCCCGCTGGGATCACGTGTGTGAGCGTCACCCCCTCGGCGGGTACGAGCGTCACCGCCTGCGGGGCGACCATCACCTGGACTGTCGGGACGCTCGCCAGCGGCGCGACAGCGACCTTGACCATGGTGGCGAAGGTCACCGCGGGCGGTGTGATAACCAACACCGTCACAGAGACGCAGACCACTGCCAACCCGAGCGGGGTGACCACCGCCAGCGCCACGATCAACCCCGCGAACGTGGCCACCGTCACGCTGGTGAAGACCGCCAGCAACCCCACTCCCGCTGACGGTGCACAGGACACCTACACCTTGACTGTCACCAACGGCGGCCCGAACTCGGCTACAGGCGTCACCGTCATCGACGCTCTGCCGGCTGGTGTGGGTTTCGTCTCTGACGGAACGGCCCCAAGCGGTACGACCGTCACCGAGTCCAACAACATCGTCACCTGGACGATCGGCACGATGACGAACGGCGCCGTGCTGCAACTCACGATCACGGTCGACGTCACGGTTGGCTCAGGGTCAATCGTGAACACTGCCGTCGAGACCCAGACCAACCCCAACTCCTCTGGCGGCACCTCTACATCGGGTTCCGTCACGATCAATCCCACGGCCGTCGCGAACATCTCTCTGACCAAGACCGCCTCGAACGCCACACCCCAAGTGGGAGCTGCAGACCCCGCGGACGAGACGGCCTACACCATCACGGCTACCGGCGACGGGCCCGACACCGCCCAAGGCGTGACGGTCAGCGACCCGTTGCCGGCGGGGCTGACGTATGTGTCGTCGGGCTCGCCGGCGAGCGTCGCCGGCGCCGGCGTCACGAGCGGCTCTTCGACCATCACTGGACCTGCGGGTACATTCGTCGTGGGTGATGTCGGCTATCCCGTATCGGGGGCCGGTATTCCGAGCGGAACGATCATCACCGCAGTGGTAAGTGGAATCTCCGCCACAATGTCGAACGTCGCTGCCGCGACGGCGTCGGAAGCAGTGACGCTCGGCGAAGTCAACACCGCTCCGAGCGGATCGACCATCTGCCAATCGGCTGGGACCGTGACCTGGGGAGCGACATGCTCGCCCTCCTTGACTGGTTTCTCTCTCGCCTCGGACGCTTCTCAGGCGATCATCCTGCTCGTCCGGGCGACCTCTTCAGCCGGGACGATCACGAACACTGCCACCGAGAGTCAGACCACACCGAACTCAGTAGGAGCGACCACGAACGCCGAAACCGCCTCGGTCGCCATCACTCCGAAGGGAACGGCGACCGTCGTGCTCACGAAGACCGCGAGCAACGCAACCCCGATCGACGGGTCGGCCGAAACGTACACGTTGAACGTCGTGAACAATGGCCCTCAGGCCGTGCAAGGCCTGGTAGTCACTGATCCTCTGCCCAGCGGGCTGACGTACGTCTCGTACGGCCCGGCCACGTACATCCCGTCTGCGTCGATCACCAGTGGGTTGGCCACGTTGACCGGACCGGGTGGGAGTTTCACCGCTGGTCAAGTCGGGGACTTGGTGTCGGGTTTCGGCATCTCCTCGGGGACGACGATCATCGCCGTGGGAAGCGGCACGTCGGCGACCCTGTCGGCAGCTGCCACGCAGTCGATGTCGATCGAGACGGTGACGCTGATCAGCCAGACCGCTCCGACGACGGCCGACGGAGCGGCGACCTCTGTCACGGAGGCCTCCGTGAGTGGCACTCCCACGGTCACATGGACGCTCGGGACGATTGCTGACAACGATTCCGCCTCGCTTCAGATCACGGTGCTCGTTGCCGCCAACTCTGGCACGATCACCAACATTGCCACCGAGGTTCAGTCGCCCCTGACGCCGAACTCTTCCGGTCAGACTTCGACCTCTTCGGGTGCGCCCGTGAACCCGGGACCTGGAGCGAACGTCACGATCGCAAAAACGGGCTCGACCGGGACGCCGATCGACGGTTCCACCATGACGTTCACGTTGTCTGTTGCCAACGATGGGCCCGACTCCGCCGGCACTGTGACGGTGGCCGATCCAGTGCCGGCCGGCCTCACATACGACTCATACGGTTCGCCACCCGGCACACCACCGTCGACCACCGATGGTGTTGTCACCTCGGTGACCGAAGGGCTTGTCGGGGGCGTGCCGACAGTGACTTGGACGATCCCATCGCTCGTCTCAGGAGATTCGGCTTCCCTGCTTCTCACGGTGACGGTGAACACCTCGAGCCCGATCGTCAACACCGCCACCCTCTCTCAGACGGTGCCGAACTCGTCCGGCGGTACGACGAACTCCGAAAGCTCGAGCTTCCCGCTCACTCCTCTGGCGGCGGCCAACGTCTCGATCCTCAAGACCGTGTCGAACGCCACGCCGGCAGACGGCACCGACGTCACCTACTCGCTACAGCTCACCAACGCCGGGCCTGACGCGGCTGCGGGCGTGGCGGTCACAGACACCCTCCCGGCCGGGCTCGTGTGTGTGAGCGACAGCGCCCCGGCGGGCACGAGCATCAGCGGGTGCGGGGCCATCATCACCTGGACCGTAGGGACTATGGCGAACGGGGCCGTCCTCACCGCCACCATCACGGTGCAGGTGAACGCCGCATCCGGCACGATCACCAACACCGGTACCGAGTCCCAGTCCAACCCGGACCCGAGCGGTCAGCAGACCTCGTCTGTCTCGATCAGCCCGACGACCGGTGCCAGCGTCTCGATCCTGAAGACCGTCTCCGATGCGACGCCGGCAGACGGCACCGACGTCACCTACTCACTCAAGCTCACCAACGCCGGGCCTGACGCGGCTGCCGGCGTGCTCGTGAGCGACACGCTGCCCGCAGGCGTCGCCTGTGTGAGCGAC
>Ga0182024_10009731_pt1 | contig 19792 bp, 19 predicted proteins | sample P32metaG_FD_120480 | JGI IMG/M metagenome (GOLD analysis project Ga0182024, IMG submission 120480) | Permafrost microbial communities from Stordalen Mire, Sweden - P3-2 metaG (Illumina Assembly) | ecosystem: Environmental > Terrestrial > Soil > Wetlands > Permafrost | place: Sweden: Stordalen... | reverse complement strand
TGGCCTTCGCGCTCGGGGTGTTGGTCTTGCTGGGCGCCGTCATGGTGGCGCTCGGAATCGGCGCGTGGCCCGCCTTTTCGCGGTTCGGACCTGGCTTTTTGACCAGCCTCGCGTGGAATCCGGTCACGGACCGGTACGGCGCGCTCCCGGCCATTTTCGGGACGCTCGTGACGTCGGCGATCGCGATGGCGATCGGGGTGCCGCTCGCCATCGGCATCGCCGTGTTCCTGACCGAGCTGTGTCCGCCCTTCCTGCGGCGGCCGGTGGGCACGCTGATCGAGCTCTTGGCCGCGATCCCCAGCATCATTTACGGAATTTGGGGCCTGTTCGTGCTCGCGCCGTTCCTGCAAGTCACGGTTCAGCCGTTCCTGATCGATACGATCGGCAACGTTCCTGCGATCGGCGCCTTGTTCGAGGGGCCCCCTCTGGGCCTGGGCATGCTCACGGCGGGCTTCATTCTCGCCATGATGGTGCTGCCCTTCGTCGCGGCGGTCACGCGCGACGTATTTCAGACGGTCCCGGCGATCTTGCGCGAATCCGCCTATGGCATCGGCGCCACCACGGCCGAGGTGGTTGGCCAAATCGTCATCCCCTATACCAGAACCGGGATCATCGGCGGGGTGATGCTCGGTCTCGGCCGGGCATTGGGCGAGACCATGGCGGTCACTTTCGTCATCGGCAACGCTCATGAGATCCGCGCCTCGCTCTTGGCGCCCGGCACCACCATATCCGCGACCTTGGCCAACGAATTCACCGAGGCGGTGACACCGCTTTATATTTCGTCGCTGTTCGCGCTCGGCTTCATCCTCTTCATCATCACGTTTGTGGTGCTGGCTGCGGCAAAGCTCATGCTGCTCCGCCTCCAGCAGCGCGCGGGGACGTGATCCAGCCATGAGCCGCTATGCCCGCCGCCGCGCCGTGAATATCCTTTATCTCGGCCTCTCCATGGCCGCGACGGCGGCCGGCCTCATTTTCCTGTTTCTCGTGCTGTGGGCCTTATTGCGCAACGGCATTCCGGCGCTGCGGCCCGAATTGTTCACCCAAGCGACGCCTCCGCCGGGCAGCAATGGCGGCCTCGCCAACGCAATTTTCGGCAGTCTTGTGATGACCGCGGTCGCGACCCTGGTGGGAACGCCGATCGGCATCCTGACCGGCACCTATCTGGCCGAATATGGACAGCGCGGCTGGCTTGCCCCAATTGTGCGCTTCGTCAACGACATCCTCCTCAGCGCGCCCTCGATCATCGTCGGCCTGTTCGTCTATCAGATCGTGGTCACGCGCATGGGCCATTTCTCGGCCTGGGCCGGCAGCATCGCGCTCGCCATCATCGTCATGCCGGTCGTGATCCGAACCACCGAGGACATGCTGGTTCTGGTGCCGGGCAGCCTGCGCGAGGCGGCGGCGGCCTTAGGGACCCCGCGATGGCGCGTGACGGTGCAGGTGATCTATCGCGCGGCGCTCCAGGGCTTGCTGACGGGGGTGATGCTCGCCGTCGCCCGCATCGCCGGCGAGACCGCCCCGCTGCTTTTCACCGCGCTCAATAACCAATTCTGGAACACCGACATGAACGGACCGATGGCCAATTTGCCGGTGGTGATCTTCCAGTTCGCGCTCAGCCCCTACGACGATTGGCAGCGTCTCGCCTGGGGTGGGGCCTTGTTGATCACGCTCACCATTTTGGTTCTCAACATCTTGGCACGGTTCCTGACCGGCTGGAGCAATCGCACAACATGACGATCGAAATTCCGTCCCCCGCCCAGGTCACCCGCGGAGTCGCGCCCATGCCGCAGCATAAGCCCGCGATGCCGCAACCATTGGCGAAGCCCGCCGCCGCGCCAAATCCCCCCTCCCTTCCCGCGGTAAAGGCGGAAATCAAGGATTTGCGGTTCTATTACAAGAATTTCGAGGCCCTTAAGGGCATCGACCTGCCGCTCTACGACAAGCAGGTGACGGCCTTCATCGGTCCCTCCGGCTGCGGAAAATCCACCCTGCTCCGCGTGCTCAACCGCATCTACGAGCTTTATCCCGATCAACGCGCCACCGGCGAGGTACTGGTGGACGGCGAGAACATCCTCGACCCGGGCCAGGATACGAATTTGCTTCGCGCCAAGATCGGCATGGTGTTTCAAAAGCCGACGCCGTTTCCGATGTCGATCTACGACAATGTGGCGTTCGGCATTCGGCTCTATCACAAGCTCAAATCGCGCGAGCTCGACGAGCGCGTCGAGGAGGCGTTGACCCGGGCCGCGCTCTGGAACGAGGTCAAGGACAAGCTGCGGCAGAGCGGCTTGTCGCTCTCGGGCGGTCAGCAGCAGCGCGTGTGCATAGCGCGCGCGATCGCCGTGAAACCGGAAATCCTTCTTCTCGACGAGCCGGCCTCGGCGCTCGATCCGATTTCGACCCAGCGCATCGAGGAACTGATCGCGGAGCTCAAATCCGACTATTGCATCGTCATCGTTACGCACAACATGCAACAGGCCGCGCGTAGCTCGGATTATACCGCCTTCATGTATCTGGGCTCCCTCGTCGAGTTCGACGAGACCGAGTCGATCTTCACGCACCCGCGCCAGAAGCGGACCGAGGATTACATCACCGGACGCTTCGGCTGAGGAGAGCGGACATGGTTTCCGACCATATCATCAAGAGCTACGACGACGAGCTGCGGCGCCTCGACAACACGATCACGCAGATGGGCGGCCTCGCCGAAAGCCAGCTTGCGGCCGCGATCGAGGCCGTGGTGAAGCGCGACACGTCGCTGGCGGCACGGGTCGTCGAAGGCGATGGCGAGGTCGACGACCTGGACCGCGAGGCGGAAAGCCTCGTCGTGCGCCTGCTCGCCCTGCGGCAGCCGATGGCGCGCGATCTGCGGCAGATCATCGCCTCCCTCAAGATCGCGAGCGATCTGGAACGCATCGCCGATTACGCCGCCAACGTCGCCAAGCGTTCGCTCGCTCTCGCGCAGTCGCCGCCCGTGAAGCCGGTCTACGCCATCCCCCGCATGGGAAATTTCTGCCAGCAAATGGTGAAGGATATTCTCGATGCCTATGTCGAGCGCGATGCCGACCGCGCGCTCGAAGTGTGGCTGCGCGACGAAGAGCTCGACGAGATGTATACGAGCCTGTTCCGCGAGCTGCTGACCTACATGTTCGAGGACCCGCGCAACATCACCGCGTGCACGCACCTCCTTTTCATGGCGAAGAATTTGGAGCGCGTGGGCGATCTGACCACCAATATCGCGGAGAATCTGTATTTCCTGGTGCACGGCGTGCCGCTCAATCAGGTGCGGCCGAAACGCGACCGCACCAGTTGGGCGACGACGCAGTTCGACGAAGAGCCGGTGACAAGCGTCAAGGACGGCGCGGGGGGAGAAGCCTGATGCGGCCGCTCATTCTGGTGGTGGAAGACGAAGCCCCGCTGGTGACCCTGCTGCGCTACAATCTCGAGCGCGAAGGCTTCGCCGTTCAGGAAGCGCACGATGGCGAGGAAGCGCTTCTGCATTTGCGCGAAACGACGCCCGACGCGGTTCTCCTCGACTGGATGCTGCCGCGAGTGTCGGGATTGGAGATCTGCCGGCAGATTCGCCGTGTTGCGGGATGGCGCGATTTGCCGGTCATCATGTTGACGGCGCGCGGCGAAGAAGGCGACCGCGTGCGCGGTCTCGACAGCGGGGCCGACGACTATATCGTCAAGCCGTTCAGCCCTTCCGAACTGATCGCGCGCCTCCGGGCGGTGATCCGTCGGGCGCGGCCTTCCTCGGCGGCCGAAACGCTCAATTTCTCCGATCTCGCCATGAATTTGACGGCGCATCGCGTCGCGCGCGGCGGCAAGCCCATCCATCTCGGACCGACCGAATTCCGTCTGCTGCGATATTTGATGGAGCGGCCTGGTCGCGTGTTTTCCCGCGAGCAATTGCTCGACGGCGTATGGGGTCGCGATGCCGAGGTCGAGTTGCGTACGGTCGATGTGCATATTCGGCGCCTGCGGAAGGCGCTCAATCACGACGGGCGCGCCGACCTGTTCCGCACCGTGCGCGCCGCCGGCTACGCACTCGACACCGCCAAGCACTGAACCGCGGCCCTTGCCCGCGCGACAATGCGCGGGCATGGTGCCACGATGAGCATTCTGGCCGATCCCGCGCCCAAACTGTCGGTCCGCGCCGTTACGAGCTTCGCCTACGCGAACGTCTTTCGCCGGCTCGGTTTGGTGCTCGAATTGGGCTGGATCCCCATTATCGCCCTACTTGGGGGAATGATCCTTCCGAGCCTCCTGTCGCCGAAGACAGTGGGAGTCGACGATGCTTTCTCGGTCGGGCCGGCGGATATGGTCCAGGCGCTCGTCGCGTTCTTGAGCCTCAGCGCGTTCGCCGTGCGCTGGCATCAAGCGCTGCTGCTCGGCGATCCACGCCGCTTGCCACCGGCTACGTTCTTCAGGGGCTGGCTGCGCTTCATGCTCTACCTCCTTCTGGTCTACATGCTGGTCGCGGTTATACTGGCCCTGTCCGTTCTCGGATTCAGCCGCATCGGCACCAGCGGGATCGGCGAAGTCTCCTTGGAAATCGGCGCGATTGCCCTATCACTTGCGGCCGTCGGCGCGATTCTGCGCTGCTGCCTGCTGTTTCCGGCCGCGGCCATCGGCGCGCCGCTGGGGTTCCGCGAGGCTTGGACCAGGATGCGCGGCAATGGCTGGCGGCTCGGCATCGCGTCCATCCTGAATGGCGTTCCGGTGATGGTCGTCTTCGGCGTCATCGCGTCGGCGCTCCTGATCGCCGCGTTGCCGGACGATCCCGACATGGCGACCGCGCCGCCCATGGGGCTCGTGATCATGAGCGGCGTGATCGAGACGATCGCGGATATTCTATTGGTTGCGCTGGGCGCGTCGCTGCTGTCGGCCTATTACCGGGGCCTGGTCGAAGGCAAGCCCCTCACCGCGAGCGCATGACCGGGAAAGCGGGCGGGAACGGAGGCTGATTAGCCGGGGTTCCCGCCGGCTGGCGTATCGGGGCGGCGCCCTGCACCCCACCGCCAAAGATCGTGTCCAGCAGTCGATCGAGCCCGCCCCGGTCCGCTCCGGCTCCGCCATTGGAAACGAGTTGCGGCTGCGCTGGACGTGGCACGGGTGCGGGCACGCCGTTCGGCATCGGCAGCGGCCTGAGCGGCGTGCCCTTGGTCGCATCAATCATGAAATCGTGCCAGATATGGGCGGGCAGCGTGCCGCCGGTGATGTGCTTCATGGCGGCATTGTCGTCGTTCCCGACCCAGACCCCCGCGACCAGGTCCGCCGTATACCCCACGAATAGCGCGTCGCGGAAATCCTGCGTCGTGCCGGTCTTGCCCGCCGCCGGCCGATCGAGCTTGGCGGACCGGCCGGTACCGCGATCCAATACGCCGGTGAGAAGCTGGTTCATGGTGCCGGCGACCTCGGGGGACAGCACGCGGCCCGGTCCCGATCCCTCGCGGCGATAGACGACATGGCCCTCGCTGTCCTTCACTTCGAGGACGCCATAGGGCCACGCGCCGATGCCGCCCGACGCGAAGGCGGCGTAAGCGGTGGTGAGTTCGAGCAGTGTCACTTCGTTGGTGCCAAGCGCGAGGCTCGCATCGCGCTGCAGATCGGTGGTGATGCCGAGCCGCCGCGCCATCGCGATGACATTGCCGATTCCGGCGCGCTCGATGACTTGCGCCGCGACGGTGTTGATCGAATAGGCAACGGCGTCGGCGACCGTCACTTCGCCGCGATATTCGTTCTCGTAATTGTGCGGCTCCCAGTTCCCGATGCGGATCATCTTGTCGGAGAAGCGATCGGAAGGCGACAGGCCGCGCTCGATGGCCGTGGCATAGACGATGGGTTTGAAGGACGAGCCGGGCTGGCGCAGCGCCTGGGTGGCGCGGTTGAACTGGCTGTTGGCGTAATCGCGGCCGCCGACCATGGCGCGGATCGCGCCGTCGGGCGACATGGCGACGAGCGCGCCCTGCGCGACATTGTCCTTGGCGCCGTCGCGGTCGAGCGTCGCCGCGAGCGCGGTTTCCGCTTCCGCCTGCATTTTTGGGGCGAGCGTGGTGGTGACGATCAGATCGCGCTCGCCCAGTCCCGCGAATTCGGGGATTTGCTCGTAGATCCAATCGGCGAAATAGCGGTCGCCCGGCCGCGCGCGCTGCGCGACCGCGAGCTGCGCCTGGGGATTGCGCGCGGCGGTGCGCTGCGCCGCATTGATGTAGCCCTCGTCCTCCATGTTGGCGAGCACCTGGTCGGCGCGCTCGGCGGCAAGCGCGCGGTCGCGCGCCGGACTGAAGCGGGTCGGCGCCTTCAAGAGGCCGGCGATGGTCGCGGACTGATAGAGCGTGAGATCGCGCGCGGACCTATCGAAATAGCGGTGCGCGGCCGCATCGACTCCATAGCTGCCGGCGCCGAAATAGACCCGGTTGAGATAGATTTCGAGGATCTGGTCCTTGCTGAAGCGGCGCTCCAGCCAGATCGCCAGCAGCGCCTCCTGGATTTTCCGGGTGAAGGTCCGATCCGGCGTGAGGAATAGGTTTTTCGCCAGCTGCTGCGTCAACGTGCTGCCGCCTTGGACGACATGGCCGGCGCGCAGATTGACGAAGATCGCGCGCGCGAGCCCGATCGGGTCGATGCCGAAATGGTGGTAGAAGCGCCGGTCTTCCGTCGCGATCACCGCCTCCGGCAGATAGGGCGGCAACTCCTTGAGCTTCACCGCCTCGCCGAAGAGATCGCCATAGGTCGCGATGAGTCCGCCATCCTCGCCGAGGAGGGTGATGCTAGCGCGGCGCTCGGCCGCGGCGAGGCTGCCGATAGGCGGAAGGGTGATCCAGAAATAGCCGATGAAGCCGGCTAGCAGCACGAGGCACCACAGGACGGCGAGCGCGGCCCAGCGCCAGGGGCGGAAGCCGCGTTTGACGGGGGTCCGGGGTTGGATCCTGGCTACAGGCCGCGCCCGTGCGGCGGACAGCGGGGCGGCCTGCTTCTTCATCGCCGGTTTCGGCGGGGGATTTCGCGAGCGGAAAGCGCCCGCCAACCGGTCGGCGGGGTCGACGCGCAGCCCGCCCCTGCTCTTATCCTTCATGCGCCGGCTTCTATCACAGATTCGGCCCGATCCGAATGCGCCGCATGGGTTTCAAGGCTGGTCAACAATCGCCGTCGTGAGAATCTGAACATGTCCGATCCAAGAAGCCGCCACCAGCGAACACTCTCGAATCGGCCGCAATCGTCAACTCGGTAACAATCGAATGTGCAGCCGATGCGCATCGAATATCGGCCATCTGTCCGTGAATGGACCTCGAATGCTAAGCGACGTTTTTAGACCGGCCAGTGAAATTTTGGACCGAGGTCAGGCCTTGACAGCGTCCGGCTTGGCGGGCGGCTCGTCGCGCTGGTGTGCGCAGCCTGGTCTTCGACACATCGCCGCTCAGTCGAGAAAATTTGGAGCGGGCGAAGGGATTCGAACCCTCGACCCCAACCTTGGCAAGGTTGTGCTCTACCCCTGAGCTACGCCCGCGCTCCGGCCGGCCTTAGGCCGGCGCATCATACAGGCCGAAATCGCGTTTGCAATCCCGCGGCGCGCTTCGGCCGGGCACTTTGGCGGCGCCACTCTCCAATCGACCCGCTATAGTGGGCCGATGCTGTTCATGGTCATCGAGTATTTCAAGGACACCGATCCGCGGCCGGTCGGCGAACGGTTCAAGCGCGAGGGCCGGATGCTGCCGGAAGGCCTCGTCCATCACGGCAGTTGGATCGACGAGGAAGGCACGAGCTGCTTTCAGCTCATGGAAGCGGAGACGGCGGGCGCGCTTCAGCTTTGGATGGATCGGTGGGCCGATCTCGTCGATTTCGAGATCGTCACGGTTATGCCGTCGCTGGAATTCTGGGCGCGGCTCGGCGAGCGGACGGAACGACCGCACTCATAGTGCGAGTTTGCTGCCGGCGACGATGAGCGTCGCCGCCAGGATCGGCCGGAGGACCCGATCCGGGATGCGGGACGACACGATGCTGCCCAACACGATGCCGGGAAGCGAACCGATCACCAGGGACACCAGCAGCGTCCAATCGACCGAACCCATGATCCAGTGACCGCACCCGGCGATCAACGTCAGTGGGACGGCGTGCGCGATATCCGAACCGACGATCCGCGCGGTCGGGAGTTTAGGATAAAGAAAGATCAGGGCCGTGATGCCGAGTGCCCCCGCCCCGACCGAGGAAATCGTCACCAGGACGCCGAGGACGGCGCCAGTGGCGATGGTTAGAATGAAGACGCGGCGGGGCGCGAGTTCTTCAAGTCTCGTCGCCGCCAATGCGAGCACCTGCTTGCGAAAAAGCAAGGAGATCGCGGTCAGTATCAGGGCGACACCGAGCACGGTGGTGATCACCGGAGACGAGGTCGATGCCGGAGAAAAAAAGCTGAGCGCGAGCAGCGCAATCGCCGTCGCGGGCACGCTGCCCATCGCCAGCCGGCCGGTGACGCTCCAATCGACGGTGCGATTGAAGCCATGGACGAAGGTGCCACCCGTTTTCGTGATGGAGGCATAAAGCAGATCCGTGCCCACGGCGGTCGCGGGATGAACGCCAAAGAGAAGAACCAAAACCGGCGTCATCAAGGAACCGCCGCCCACCCCCGTCAGTCCGACCAGTAGTCCGACCGCGAACCCCGCCGCCGTATAGAGTGGATGGATATCCGGAAAATTCATCAACGCTTCGCCCCAAGACCCCGTTGGCAAATCGACCTCGCTAGAATTTCAGCTTCGAGCGGGCGAGGCAACACATCAAATGAGGGGCGTGACCCCGGTTGCTGCTTCTCGATTCTATTCCGCTAGACCTTGTAGTAGTCGCGATACCAACCCACAAATTCGGCGACGCCGATCTTGACTGGCGTGCGCGGCCGGGATCCCGTCAGCGTTTCAAGGAGTTGCGCGGAAGCGGCCGTCTTCGGCACATCGCCCCTCTGCATCGCCATATAGTTCCGTTCCGCCCGGCGTCCGAGAGCCACCTCAATCTCGGTAATGAAATCCATGAGATTGACCGGCGCGCCCCCGCCGATATTCACGACCCGGTAGGGACCGACCGGACTCAGCGAATCCTCGGCGCTCGCCGGCTGACCGGCGACCGGCGCGGCACCCCCCAGGCGGATCACGGCTTCGACGAGGTCGTCGATGAAGGTGAAATCCCGCTCCATCCGGCCGTGGTTGTAAACGTCGATTGGCAAGCCCAAGAGAATGTTCCTGACAAACAGGAACAGGGCCATGTCGGGCCGGCCCCATGGTCCATAAACCGTGAAGAAGCGGAAGATCGTGGTCGGAATCTTCCACAAATGCGCATAGGAATGCGCCATCGCTTCCGCGGCCTTCTTCGATGCCGCATACATCGTCAGCGGATGATCGGCCGGATCGATCTCGCGAAACGGCATCTTGGTGTTGGCGCCATAGACCGAGCTCGTCGACGCGATCATCAAATGCCGCACCGCCAGCTCGCGGGCCGCTTCCAGCACATGGAACGTGCCGACGACGTTGGAATCGATATAGGCGCGCGGATTTTCCAGGCTGTAGCGCACACCGGCTTGCGCCGCGAGATGGATGATGATTTCCGGGTGCGCCTCCTCGGCGGCGCTGTTCAACGCGTCCGAATCTTCGAGCATGATTCGGCACGCGCGAAAATTCGGCTCGCGCTCAAGGATGGCATGCCGATGCTCCTTGAGCCGAATGTCGTAATAGGGCGTCATCCCGTCGATTCCGGTGACGATGTGGCCATCGGCCAAGAGCCTCTTGGCGACATGGAAGCCGATGAAGCCGGCGCTTCCCGTCACGAGATAGCGCACGCTAGGGTGCCTTCGCTCCATACCGGATCGACACGAGCTCGATCCGCTGCGCGCCCGAAGGCGCGCGGAACTCGACGGAATCGCCTTCCCGCGCCTTCAGCAGCGCCCGGGCGATCGGCGACACCCAGCTCACTTTGCCTTGATCGAGATCGGCTTCATCCACACCGACGATGGTGACGGTCGCTTCGCGCCCCTGCGGATCCTCGTAGGTCACGGTGGCGCCGAAAAACACCTGATCGATCTTCTTTTGCTCCGCCGGATCGACCACGTGCGCGATTTCGAGCCGTTTCGATAGAAAGCGGATGCGGCGATCGATTTCCCGCAATCGGCGTTTCCCATAGATGTAATCGCCATTCTCGGAACGGTCGCCGTTGCCCGCGGCCCAAGCCACGGTTTCCACCACTTTGGGCCGCTCCACCGAGAGGAGAGCGTGCAGTTCTTCCCTCAGGCGCTGGAATCCGGCCGGGGTCACGTAATTCTTGGCGCCACTCGGCAACACATCGAATCCTTCGTCAGGTTCGGCGTTGTCGTCACTGTCGGATTCTTTGGTGAAAGCCTTGCTCATGCAACTATGCTCGCGCCCTGGCATCTAACGAGGACCCTATGAAGCCCGAGGATGTGATCGCCGACAAGGGGCGGCCCTATACCGGCGCGGAATATCGCGAGAGCCTGCGCGACGGACGCGAAGTCTATATCGATGGCGAACGCGTCGCCGATGTGACGATCCATCCGGGGTTCCGGAATTCCGTGCGCTCGATGTCGCGGCTCTACGACGCTTTGCACGATCCGGAAAAGCGGGAGCTGCTCACCTGCCAGACCGACACCGGTTCCGGCGGCTATACGCATCGCTATTTCCGCTACCAGCGGTCGCGCGAGGATTTGCGGTTGAGCCAGGCCGCGATCGCGGAATGGTCGCGCATGAGCTATGGCTGGATGGGCCGCACGCCCGACTACAAGGCCGCCTTCACCAACACGTTGGGCGCCAACGCCGAATATTACGGACCCTTCGCCGACAATGCCCGCGCCTGGTACAAGCGCGCGCAGGAGACGGTGCCGTTCATGAACCACGCCATCGTCAATCCCCCCGTCGACCGGCATCTGCCCGCCGAGCAGGCCAAGGACGTGTTCGTCTCGGTCGACCGCGAAACCGATGGCGGCATCGTGGTGTCGGGGGCGAAAGTGGTCGCGACCTCGGCCGCCATGACGCATTACAATTTCATGGGCCAAAGCTCGAAGACGGCGACCGAGGACCTCGATATGTCGCTGATGTTCCTGGTGCCGATCGCCGCGCCCGGCTTGAAATTGTTCTGCCGCACCTCCTATGAGCGCGCGGCCAAGCTCAACGGCTCGCCGTTCGATTATCCGCTGTCGTCGCGCTTCGACGAGAACGACGCCATCTTCGTTCTCGACAAAGTGTTTGTGCCCTGGGAAGACGTGATCATCTATCGCGATCCCGAACGTGTCCTGAGCTTCCACGCGCGCTCGGGCTTCCAGAGCGGTTATCTGTTCCAGGGCTGCACCCGTTTCGCGGTGAAGCTCGACTTTTTCTGCGGGCTCATTGCGAAGGCGCTTCGCTGCACCGGCGGCGACGAGGCGCGCCTCAACCAATCGCTGCTCGGCGAAGCGATCGCGTGGCGCAATCTGTTCTGGGCCTTGTCGGACGATATGGCGAACAATCCCGAGCCGTGGCGCGGCGACGCGATGTTGCCCAACCTCAAAGCAGCGCTTGCCTATCGCGTGTTCGCGCCCGACGCTTATCCGCGCATTCGTGACATCGCGGAGCGGACCGTAACCTCCGCGCTGATCTATCTGCCGTCCTCGGTCAAGGACTTCGCCAATCCCGCGATCGAACCCTACCTGAAGCAATATGTGCGCGGCTCGCATGGCATCGGCCATCGCGAGCGCATCAAGATCATGAAGCTGCTGTGGGACGCGGTCGGCACCGAGTTCGGCGGCCGGCACGAGCTTTACGAGCGCAACTACGCCGGAAGCTGGGAAGATGTGCGGCTGCAAACGCTGACGAGCGCGCAGCGCGGCGGCGATATGAAGGCGATGGAGGCGCTCGTCGATCGGTGCATGAGCGACTATGACGAGGCCGGCTGGACCGACAAGACTTGGGCCGAAGAGCCCGAATAGACTTCGCCGCGCGCCTGAGGCGGACCTAAATCTGATGAACAGGAGGGAAGGGATGCGTTACGAACTCTATTATTGGCCGGGAATTCAAGGGCGTGGCGAATTCGTGCGTCTGGCGCTCGAGGATGCCGGCGCGGAGTACGTCGACGTCGCGCGCGGCGACCGGGACGAGACCGGCGGCATGCCGGCGATGATGGAACTCCTCAACGGCAAGGAAACCGCGCACCGACCCTTCGCGCCCCCCTTTCTCAAGGCCGGACGCCTGCTGATCGGCCAGACCGCGAATATCCTTCTCTATCTGGGTGAAAAGCTGAAGCTCGCGCCTGCGGACGAAAGCGGCCGGCTCTGGACGCATCAGCTGCAATTGACGGTCACGGATTTCGTCAAGGAGATTCACGACACGCATCATCCGATCGGCTCGGGCCTTTATTACGAGGAGCAAAAGGACGAGGCGATGCGCTACACGGCCGATTTCCTCGAGAACCGCCTGCCGAAATATCTGGGTTATTTCGAACGGGTGCTGGCGCAAAATCCGCGCGGCGAGAATTTTCTGGTCGGGGCACGATCGAGCTACGCCGATCTGTCGCTGTTTCAACTCGTGGACGGATTGAATTATGCCTTCCCGCGCGCGATGAAGCGCGCGAGCCGGCGACACAAGCGCGTCCTTGCGCTCCACGCGCGGATCGCCGAGCGGCCGCGCATCGCGGCATATCTCGCGTCCGATCGCCGCATTCCCTTCAATCGGGACGGCATTTTCCGCGCTTACGAAGAGCTCGACGGCTGACGGCGCGCAGGTCAAGCAGGCCGCGCGTCATGCGGCGGGCGTTTCGAGCCGCCTTGAGAATTTAACCCGGCGCTTTTCGTGTTCAGCATCCGGTTGGGCCGCCCTTGCGTAATGGAAGGTATCGCGACGCTTTATCGCTCGCGGCCACCACGAAAGGGATGCACCATGAATTTGAAACTCTTATCCGCCACCGCGGTCGTCGCCTTGACGCTCGTCGGCGGGGCCATCGCCGCGACCGACCCGATGGTCGGCGGCGCCGCCATGTATGACAGCAAGAATATCGTCCAGAACGCGATGCAGTCGAAGGATCACACCACCTTGGTCGCGGCCGTGAAGGCGGCGGGGCTGGTCAATACCCTTGAAGGACCCGGCCCATTCACCGTGTTCGCCCCGACCAACGAGGCATTCGCGGCACTTCCGGCCGGTACCGTCGACACGCTTCTGAAGCCCGAGAACAAGCCGACATTGGCCAAGATCCTGACCTATCATGTCGTCGCGGGAAAGCTCGACACCATGTCGCTCGATCGCGACATCAAGGCCGGGGGCGGCAAAGCGATGCTGACCACCGTCGAAGGCGGCGAGCTCACCGTGATGGGCTCCGGCAAGGACCTGACCATTACCGACGACAAGGGCGGCGCGGCCCATGTCACGGTCGCGAACGTCTATCAATCGAACGGCGTCATCATGGTAATCGACAAAGTGCTGATGCCGTAATCCGGCGCATGTCTTGGGCGGTCCATCGAAGGCGATGGGCCGCCCGCCGTCTCCTATCATTCGCTGGCGTAGATGAAATCCCGCATGATGGGATAAACGCCGCCGCTCCAGCGCCGGCCGCTGAACACGCCGAAATGACCGACGCCGGTTTGGACGTGGTGCTGCTTCCGGTAAGGCCTTATGCCTGTGCAAAGGTCATGGGCGGCGAGCGTTTGTCCCACCGCGCAAATGTCGTCGCGCTCGCCTTCGACCGTCAGGAGAGCGGTACCTCGGATCGAGCCCGGCTCGACCGGCTGGCCGCGCAATGTCAGTTTGCCCAGCGGCAGGGCATGTTCCTGAAACACCAGGCGCACCGTCTCGATGTAAAACTCTTCCGCCAAATCCATGACGGCGAAATATTCGTCGTAAAAGGCGCGAATCGAGGCGGCCTTTTCGGTCTCGCCCTTGACCAGATGGTCGTAGAGGTCGCGAAACGATTTCAAATGCCGCTCCAGATTCATGCTCATGAAGCCGGCAAGCTGTAAGAATCCAGGATAGACCCGGCGAAACGCGCCCGCGTAGCGATAGGGCACGACCCCGATGAGGTTGCGCTCGAACCAGGAGATCGGGTGCTTCATCGCGAAGTCGTTGACCTGGGTGGGACTGATCCGCGTGTCGATCGGTCCCGCCATCAGGGTGATGCTGGCGGGCCGCGCCGGATTGCCGGCTTGCGCCATGGCCGCAGCCGCGGCGAGCGCCGGGACGCAGGGCTGGCAGATCGCGACGATATGCGCGCCGGGTCCCAATTTTTCCAGGAAGCGGATCAAATGTTCGGTGTAGTCCGCCAGGCCGAACCGGCCGGCACTCAGCGGCACGTCGCGGACATTGCCCCAATCCGTCAAATAGACATCGAGATCGGGCAGCATGGTCTGCACCGTGTCGCGCAGGAGCGTCGCGAAATGGCCGGAGAGCGGCGCCACCAGCAAGACGCGCGGCTGCTCCACGGCCGGGCTCTTGCGGAAATGGAGGAGCGTGCAGAAGGGCGTGGTGTCGGCGGCGACTTCCTCGATCGCGACGTCGCGGTTGCCGACCCGAGCGGAGGCGATGCCGAAGGGCGGCCGGGAATGCGTGAGGCCCCCGCGAGCGACGATTTCGTAGGATGCCGCCAGTTTGCCGAGCACGCTGTCGTCCTTGCCGCATTGCCGCAAGTCCGCCAGCCGCTCCGCCGCATTTTTCGCCAAGGCGCGAACGGGCGCCATCAGGTCGGTTTGGGCCTGATACAGCTGATAAATCATGTGATGAAATCGCTCCCCTTGGCGCTCACGCCCCTGGAATAATGCAATATATGCGCCATGGTTCCCGGGCGGAATGGCACAAGCCTTGCGAGCATTCCACCATGGCCCAGCCGGTTTTGACCATCAACAGCAGGAATTACGGCGCTTGGTCGCTGCGCGGCTGGCTGCTGGCGAAGTTCGCCGGCCTCGAATTCACCGAGGCCGTCGTTTCGCCCGACGATCCGAGCATGCGGGCCGAAATCCTGCTGCTGTCCTCCTCGATCCGGGTTCCGTCGCTGAGCGATGAGGGGGTCACCGTTTGGGACACGCTCGCGATCGCGGAATATCTCAACGAAATCAAGCCGAAGGCGGGATTGCTGCCGAAGGAGCGGGTCGCCCGCGCGCATTGCCGGTCGATCTGCGGCGAGATGCATTCGGGCTTCGGCGCTCTCCGCTCGGCCCTCCCCATGAATCTCAAGGGTCAATTCCCGAACTTCAAGATCTGGAACCGCGCCCAGGCGGATATCGACCGCGTTTGCCAGATTTGGCGCGAATGCTTCGACCGCTATGGCGGGCCGTTCCTGTTCGGCAAGCGCTCGATGGCCGACGCGATGTACGCGCCAGTGGCGACGCGGTTCCTGACTTACGATGTGAAGCTCGACCGGGAATGCCGGGGCTATTGCGATCACATCATGGCCATGCCGGAGATGGTCGAATGGGTGACGGCGGCAAAGCTGGAACCTGAGGAAATCGAGGAACTCGAAGCCGAGTTCTAGCCGTCCGCCCGACTTCGATGCAGGCGGCGCCCAACCCTTAGGCAGGCGGGGAGCCACAGGGCGCGTCATTGCCTGTTTTCCGCAGGATTTGCAGGCGAATTCACCTGATCCATCCATCGGCGACCGCTTCCTGCGTCGGCCAAAATTGGGTTCGTTTGGTAATTTTTTTATTTTTCCCGTCCGTTCCTCGGTTAAAGCGCGTTCGCCTCACAATCATATAACGCATTATACGGTCACATTCAAGAGCCCGCCATTCTTTTTGCCAGCGGACGTCCCAGAGGCAATTGACGCCGCGCTGGCCTGGAAATTGCGTCGTCGGCAGATGGATGTCCGTCTCCGCAGGGAGACCGCGCACAGGAGATAATCATGGCGACGATCACCGAACTTCGGCCGAAGCCCGCCGCGACCCAATTCTCGCACGTCAAGGACGGCGACACGCCGTTCCGCTCGGGCGGCTTGCGCGATTTCTTTCGCTATCGCGATCTCGGCATCGCCGAGGCCACCAACGGCAAGGTCGTCGCGCAGCTGGTGCGCGCCGAGCGGGCGCCGGAGGCCGGCACCGGCTGGCACCGCCATGTCGCGGATTTCCACATCGTGATGATGCTAAAAGGCTGGGCGCGCTTCATGTATGAGGACAAGGTGACATTGGTCGAGGCCGGCGACGTGGTGCATCAGCGGCCGGGCATCGTCCATTACCTGTTCGATTACTCACCGGACATGGAATATCTCGAAATCGCCGGTCCGGCCGATTTCGAGACAATCGATATGCCCGGCCCCGCGCCGGTGCCGCCGCCGACGCCCTGGAAGTAGGTTTGGCGCCGGAACCGCTTTCACTCCTGTCATCGCGGTCGACGTATACGTCGACGCCGCCGATCGCCCCCTTATGGGCTGTGCGCACGCGCTCCCGGATGTTTGCCGGTCCTTTGCCCAAGGACCAGAATACCGGCGATCATCAAGGCCGCGAGGATTGCAGAGGCATAAAAGCGGCTGAGCGCCAGGCCGCCGTCGGCAACCGGCTTATCGAGCAGATCGCCGACCGTGGCGCCCAGCGGTCGCGTCAGGATGAAGGCGGTCCAGAACAGAAGCGTGCGCGAGATGTTCGTTAAAAAATATCCCGCCGCGACCAGCGCCAACCCGGCGCCGAAAACCAACGCCCCGCCTTCATAGCCGAGCCCGTTCGTGTCCGCCACCCAATCGCCGAGCGCCGTGCCCAGGGTCTGCGAGAACAGGATCGCCACCCAATAGAACGCCTCGACCTTCGGCGAGACGATCGTTTCAACCGCGATGGAACCGGCGGACCGGTACCACGCACCGAGGGCGACCATGAGGAGCGCGAACAGGATCGACGCACCGCCGGGATAGCCGATGCCCAGCGAACGATCGGCAAAATCGGCGATCGTGGTGCCCGCCGTGGTGGTGGCGACAATCACGGCCCAGTAGAGAAACCGGTGGAACGATTTCACCGCGATCTGGATGGCGACCGCGACGGCGAAGATGCCAATAAAGATGGCGCTGCCGATGGCGTAACCGAGACCCATCGACATCGACACGGCATCGCCGCCGGTCTCTCCCAGGGTCGTCGCGAGAATTTTGATGACCCAGAAAGCGAGGGTGACTTCGGGTACTTTGCTCAGGCTCGTCATCGACCTGTCGTTCACGCCGCGACCTTATTCTCAGCAACCCACCGAAATGGTTTGTCATTACGCTCGCTATGGCGCTGTAAGATTGGGCCACGTTGGTCGTTCACCATGGAGGTTGCCAATGATTCGCGAAGCAGCGCGACACTCGAAAGCCATCCCCGCGGTTCGTTTGCTGGCCCTCGCGACGGCCGCGGCGGCATTCGGCGCGGTCGCCATCGGCGCCCTGGCGATCGGCCGACTCGCGGTCGGCCGTCTCGCCATCAAGAAGGCGCGGTTCGAGGCGCTGGAAGTCGGCGAACTTACGGTTCGCAAATTGCGCGTGCTCGAACCCGACGGGCCGCGCTCGTAAAGGCGCCGCCTATTTCGAGCGCACCCAGCGCTCCGTGCCGATATAGGTGTCGTCGCCAACCTGCCAGACGACTTTGTAGGTGTCGCCGGTCTTGTCGACCGTGACATCGCCGGAATACTTGCCGCCGCCCCCGGGATTGGCGCCCGCGACGCTGTAATGCCCGACCGGATCGGCCAGCGCGAACCCGGCGCTGAAGAGGACGACGAGAGCCGCCCCGGGTAATGTCAATCGCATCATGGTTTCCTTTCGCTGCTGTCGGTTATGCGGCCTTGCGGGCGGCGTGGATTGTTTCCCACACTTTGAGCGGGGTCGCCGGCATGTCGATATTGGCGACGCCGAGCGGCGCGAGCGCATCAATCAGCGCGTTGACCACCGCCGGCGGCGCGCCGACCGAACCGGCTTCGCCCGCGCCCTTGATCCCGAGCGCGTTGGTCTTGCACGGGATGTTATTGAAGCCGCACTCGAAGCTCGGCATGTCCTCGGCGCGCGGCATGGCGTAGTCGATGAAGGTGCCGGAGAGAAGCTGTCCCGAGGTCGGGTCGTATTCGATATTCTCGATCAGCGCCTGGCCGAAGCCCTGCGCCAGGCCGCCGATGATCTGGCCTTCGACGATCAGCGGATTGATGACCATGCCGACATCGTCGACGACGGTATAGCGATCGATCTCGACCTTGCCCGTGTCGGGATCGACCTCGAGCTCGCAGATATGACAGCCATTGGGGAAATTGGGCACGCCGTCCGCGGCGCCGGATGCCTCCAGCCCGACGCCGAAATCGGGCGGCAGGAACATCGGCGCATAGGCGGCCTTGGCGACATCGACCAGGCCCATCGATTTGTCGGTGCCGACAATGGTGAAGCGCCCATTCTCGAACTGGATGTCGGCGGGCGCCGCTTCCATCAAATGGCTGGCGAGCTGCTTCGCCTTCTCGACCAGATTGGCGGCCGCGACCTTGAGCGCGCCGCCGCCCACGGCCGAGGTGCGAGAGCCGTAGGTGCCGCGTCCGAACGAGACCTGGTTGGTGTCGCCCTGGACGAAGCGGATGTTCTCGAACGGGATGCCGAGCCATTCATTGACCATCTGCGCGAAGGTCGTGGCGTGGCCCTGGCCGTGGCTGAAGGTGCCGGCGACGATCGTGACCGAGCCGCTGGGATCGAAGCGCAATTCCATCCGGTCGTTGAAGATGGCGCACGTCTCGACGTAATAGATCAGCGCGCGGCCCCGCAGCTTGCCCTTGTTGTCGCTGCCGCGCTTGCGTGCCGCGTAGCCATCCCAATCCGCCATCGCGACGCATTTCGCCATGGTGGCGGCGAAATCGCCGCTATCGTAGGTGACGCCGGTCGGCGTCGTGTGCGGGAAGGCGCTAGGCCCGATGAAATTGCGCCGCCGCAGTTCGAGCGAATCGATCTTCAGCGTGCGGGCCGCCAGATCAATCATGCGCTCCATAAAATACGTCGCTTCCGGGCGGCCGGCGCCGCGATAGGGACCGAGCGGCGTGGTGTTGTTGAACAATGCCTGGCCGGTGAGATGCAGGGCCGGAATTTTATAGACCTGGGGAATCATCTGCAGCGCCGACAGCGACGGGATCACGCCCGCGCCGGAGATCGAACCGCCCAACGCGGTGAGGCTGTGGGCGCGGAGCCCCAGGATGCGGCCCTCGGAATCGAGCGCCATTTCGCCGGTGACGATCTGGTCGCGGCCATGGGTATCGGTCAGCAGGCCCTCGGCGCGGGTCGAGATCCATTTCACCGGCCGGCCGATTTTCTTCGACGCCCAAAGGACCAGCGCTTCCTCGGGGTAGGTGTCACCCTTCATGCCGAAGCCGCCGCCGACGTCGCGCGCGATCACCCGGACCTGCGATTCCGGCACATGGAAGACCTGGCCCGCGATGACGCCGCGGGTACCGTGCGGATTCTGCGTCGTGGTGTAAAGCGTGTAGAAATCGTCGCCCCCGTTGTAGTCGCCGATATAGCCGCGCGTTTCCATCGAATTGGCCGAGAGCCGGTTGTTCACCATGCGCAGCTTGATCGTGTGGGCGGCCTTGGCGAAGGCGGCGTCGGTCGCCGCCTGATCGCCCATCGCCAGCGCGAAGATCACGTTGCCGGTCGGGCATTCCTCCCAGATTTTCGGCGCGCCCTCCTTGATCGCATCCTCGATGCCGGTGACCGAAGGCAACGGCTCATATTCCACCTCGACCAGTTCGGCGGCGTCCAGCGCCCGCGCCAGAGTGTCGGCGACGACGAACGCGACCCGTTCGCCGGCATGCCGCACTTTGCCGGTCGCGAGCAGGAAGCGCGGCGCGCGGAAGCCCTTGGGTCCGCCCAT
>Ga0182024_10009730_pt1 | contig 19793 bp, 20 predicted proteins | sample P32metaG_FD_120480 | JGI IMG/M metagenome (GOLD analysis project Ga0182024, IMG submission 120480) | Permafrost microbial communities from Stordalen Mire, Sweden - P3-2 metaG (Illumina Assembly) | ecosystem: Environmental > Terrestrial > Soil > Wetlands > Permafrost | place: Sweden: Stordalen... | reverse complement strand
GCGGTGGCGAAGGCGGGAGTTGAAGCCGCCAGGGACGAGGATCGAGTCCTCACGGCCGGCAGAGACCGGCTCGTGGAGGAGAGGTGTCGCTCATAACCGTCGAATTTCCGGGCGAAGTAGTTAAAGCGTGCCCAGTCCGATAGCAAGCTCACCCGGAGGTTTAACGCGAGACTCTTGCAATGCGCGTCGTTAGGGACTTAGAGGAGCACGGCGCCCACCTTAGGCGGGAGCCGGGAAAGAAGAGGGGATCCGTACGGGGTACAGATCCCCTCCCTGAGCGGGGTCGCCGCCCTGCGGTCAGGGTACATGTTTTTTTGCAGCAGTTTGCCGGGATTGGGTGGTTTCTAACTTGTTTGGAGATATTTCCTTTGGAAACATTTATGAACGGCCACCTTAAAGTGAGCATGCCGCCACAGTCTCTCGTTTAAGTGGCTAACTAACCACATAGCGTGAGCGCCTAATGCGAGTCTTGCACCCGTGCCGACGGGCTACCGCAGCGTACGACCCGCTCAGCCGCTCGGTCCGAAGCGTTCGATGCGGATGCGATCAGCGGGGACGCCGACGTCGAGGAGGAGCATGCTGGCCGCCTCCGCGAACGGAGCAGACCCGCACACGTAACAGGTCGGCTCCCGGCTGGCAATCAGGGAGGCGAGCTCATCGGCCGTGAGCCGGCCCTTGGGCCGCCCCGCTCCGCCGTCCTCCCGCGTGAGAGCTATCAACACCGCGTGGGCGGAGAGCTCGTCGGCGTACGGAAGCTCGGCCATTGTGCGGGAGGAGACGGCGAGCCGCACGAGAGAGTCCCGGCCGAGATGGGCGGCCTGGCGCAGCATTGCAATGAAGGGCACGACGCCGGTTCCGCCGGCGACGCCGGCGAGCGGCGAGTCAGCGCGCCACACGAACCAACCACCTATGGGTCCGCGCACGTCAAGCTGATCCCCGGGGACAGCGACGTCTGCGAGATACGTGGAGACCTCGCCGTCGTCGAGGCGTTCGACGAACAGCTCGATCCCCGGTTCGAAGGGGGCAGAGGCGACCGAGTAAGAGCGCTGGGCGACATAGCCGTCGGGCGCCGTGAGCCGGACCACGTAGTGCTGTCCGGGGAGATGCTCGACCCGATCGGGCACGTCGAGTCGCAGTCGAACGGCACGCGGCGTCGGATGCGTGACCTCCTCGACGGTGGCGCGCCGCCACCCCCCAAAAGGCGCTGTCGGTACAGCGGCGGGGTCAATCACCCTGGTAGCGCTGCTCGAGCCACGGGTCACCGAGGTCGTGGTAGCCGTTCTGCTCCCAGAAACCCGGCTGGTCGTGGTCGAGAAGGGTGAGCCGCGTGATCCACTTGGCGCTCTTCCAGAAATAAAGGTGAGGGACCAGCAGCCGGACCGGGCCACCGTGCTCACGCGGGAGGGGATTGCCGTCGTAGGTCCAGACGATCCAGGCTTGCCCATTGACGACGTGCTCCAACGGCAGGTTGGTCGTGTAACCGGTCGTCGAGGAGGCCAGCACGTGGGTGGCCCCGGCCAACGGGCGCGCCGATTCGAGCAGCCGGTCGACGCTTATGCCGCTAAAGCGGACCTCGAGCTTCGACCAGGTGGTGACGCAATGGATGTCCCCGCGGAATTCCGACTGGACCATCTGATGCAGATCCGACCAGGTCCAAGTGTGGGCCGCCTCTACGAGCCCGTCCACAGTCATCGTCCATGTGGCCGTGTCCAGAAAGGGAGTCGGTTCGGCGGTGAGAACCGGAAACTGCCGCCCGGCGTCGTATTGGCCGGGAGGCAGGCGGGCATCTCGCTCCTTGTGGAACCTGCCGGAGAATCCTCGAGTGGGTTGGCTCATGCTGGTGGTCTGCCTCACAGATTTGCGCCGCTCCGTCCATCGGCCGAGGGACGATCTCCGATTCTCGCGCGGTGGACGAGGAGCAGCGGAAGCAGTCGCCGGACAAGTCAGTGGACATTGCAACAGCGCGTCGCAAGAGTGTTGACGTGACGACCACGCCACCCGCGACCCGGGCGATCGCTGCCACGCCTGCAACTCCGAAGCTGGGCTGGCTCCTCGGCAGATGGTCGGCACCGGCGGCTATGCGCGCCGTGCAGGCCGCCGTCATCCTCCCCGCCTTGCTCGCCATCACATTCAAGGTCGTCGGCGACCCGCAGATGGCCTCGTACGCGGCATTCGGCACGTTCGCCAACCTGGTGCTGGCCTCGTTCTCCGGCGCACGCCGCGACAAGCTCGTCGCCCACGTCGGCCTCGGCATCGCCGGCAGCGCCCTCTTGTCCATCGGCACCGCCGTCCACGCCACCACGGCTGTGGCCGCCCCGGTCACCCTGCTGGTGACGTTCGCCGTCCTGCTGGCCGGTGTCACCGGAGCGAACGTGGCGGCGGGCGGTCTGGCCGCCATGCTTGCTTATGTCCTCGCGGCGGCGTCGCCCGGCACGACGGCGATGATCCCCTCCCGCCTCGAGGGCTGGTGGCTGGCGACGGCCGCAGCTGCGCTGGCGACGGCCGTCACAACCGGCCGTCCCGCCGGGGACCAATTGCGAGCGAAGGCGGCCGCGACGGCGCGCGCCCTCGCGAGCGAGACGTCGGGGATAGCCGCCGGTAGGGCCGACCAGTCGGCGCGGACAGAGTCGGTGGCGGCAGAAGAGCAACTGCGCTCGGCCTTCAACGGGCTCCCCTACGGGCCGAGAGGTCTGGCCACGACGGACCAGGCGCTCGGCAATCTGATCGAGTTGCTCGAGTGGCTCTCCACCCTGGTCGACGACACCATGGCCGCACAACGCCACATAGTTCCTTTGGGAAGCGGCGATCGTGAGCTCTTGTCCTGCGCCGGCGAGGTGCTCGACGCCGTGGCGGGGATGCTGACGGGCGAGAACATCGCCCCCGACACTGATCGCCTCGACCGGCTCCGGCTGGCGCGTGCCCTCGCCGTCCGAGAGCCGGAGGGCGATGAAGCGGCATACGAGGCAGCCGTTCATGCTTCATATCACTCCCGCACTGTCGCCCTCGCGGTCCTGAGCATCGCGGCCGACGCGCTCGTCGTCACCGGGCGTGCCAGTGCCGCCGCCGTCGCGAAACAGCGGCTGGCGTGGCTTCCCGCCGCCTCTGGCAGCGGGGTGAACGGCAGTGCCGCCGTCACGTCCGCTGCTCACCCGGTCCACACGCTGGCCGCCGTCGCCGCCCCCACCGTCGTGCGCCATGCCAGCGTTCGGTCAATCTGGGTCCGCAACAGCCTGCGCGGTGCCGTCGCTGTCACCGCCGCTGTCACCGTGGCCGATCTCACCAATGTGCAGCACGGCTTCTGGGTCGTGCTCGGCACTCTGGCGGTCCTGCGCACGACCGCCACCGCCACCGGCGGAACCGCTGTGAGGGCTATCGGTGGGACGGCGATCGGGTTTCTCGTCGGTGCCGGGCTGCTCCTCCTCGTCGGCACCAGCACCACGGTGCTGTGGACCGTCCTCCCCATTGGCGTGCTCGTGGCGGCCTACGCTCCCGGCGTGGCGCCTTTCGCCGCCGGGCAGGCCGCCTTCACGATCCTCTTGGTATTGCTGTACAACCTGCTTCTCCCGGTGGGCTGGAAGGTCGGCGTGATCCGCGTGGAGGACATCGGCCTCGGCTGTGCCATCAGCCTCGTGGTGGGCGCCTTCGTGTGGCCGCGAGGTGCGGTGAGCGTCGTCGCCGATGATCTGGAGGATGCATTCGTGACCTCGGGCGCTTACCTGACCCAGGCCGTTGAGTATGCGCTCGGATTGAGACTGGCGGTGCCGGATGCCGGCCGGGCCGCCGTCGTAGCAGGCCTTCGTCTCGATGACGCACTCGGTGCATTCTTTACCGAGCAGGGCAGCAAATCAGTGCGGAAAGAGGACCTGTGGGCCTTGGCGAACGCCGCCCAGCGGCTCCGCCTCACGGCCTCCTCTCTGGCCGAGCTCCCCCCGCCCCCAACTGCGGCCCCGGGGGGAGAGGCTCTTGCGGAGCGTGCCCGGGCACTCGCCCAGTGGTTCGAGATGGCTGCCTCGTACCTCGAGCAACGTCAGCCGGCACTGCTGGCGGCTCTCGCGCCTCTCGCGCCGCTCGAACCCGTCGAAGCCATCGGGGAGGAGGCGGGAGCGTCAGGGCACCGGAAGGGCTGCCAGATCTACGTCGATCAGCATCTGCGGCATGCCTACCTCCACCACGGCGAGGTGGTCGAGCCGGCAACTCGCCTCGGAGTCGCCGTGGGACAGCCGTGGTGGCGACGCGCCGCCGGCGGGACCTAGCGGCGGGCCTCGAGCAGACGGAGCCAGATCTCGCTCACCGTCGGGTAGGACGGCACCACGTGCCAGAGGGTCTCGAGGGTGACGTTGCCGACAATGGCCGTGGTGGCCGAGTGCAGCAACTCGGCCACGTCGTGCCCGACGAAAGTCGCCCCTGCGACCGTGTCACTTGCCCGGTCGACGACCAGCTTGGCGTGACCCCGGTAGCCGTCTCGCAGCAAGGAAGCTCCTGCAACCGAGCCCAGGTCGTACTCGAGGACCTCCGCGTCGATGCCCTTGTGCCGGGCGGCCGCCTCGGTCAGGCCGACCGAGGCCACCTGCGGGGAAGTGAAGACGACCGCAGGCACCATGTCGTGGTCGGCGAGGTCCCGGTAGCGGGAGCCCTCGAGAGGGCGCCCCTCGGACCGGGCGGCGACGACGGCACCTGCGATCCTCCCCTGGTACTTGCCCATATGGGTGAGCAGCGCCTGCCCGCAGAGATCACCGATGGCGTAAAGCCACCCACCCTCGACCCCGACCACGTTGAGGTGGTCGTCCACGGGGACGAAGCCATGGCTGGAGCTGACATCGACCCCGACCGTATCCAGTCCGATGTCCCCCGAGGCCGGGGTGCGGCCGGCGGCGACGACGATCTCGTCGACCTCGATGCGCCGGCCGGCGGCCGTGACCGTCGCCGGGTCGCCGTGCACTCGGCCCGTCCCGGTGCCAGCCACGCCGGGGCGCGACACCTCCTCGACGTGCGTGCCTGTCATCAGCCTCACCCCGAGCTCACCGAAGCGCTCCGCCACGAGCTCTCCGGCGAACGGCTCGTGCTGGGCGAGCAGGCTCGGAGCGGGCTCGATCACCGTCACCTCTTCGGTGCCGAGACCGTGCAGCCAGGTGGTCGCCTCGCAGGCCACCACGCCGCCGCCGACGACCGCCACGCGCCGGGGCACCTCCCGGAGGTTTGTTACGTCCCGGGACGTCCACGCGAGAGCGTCCCGCAGCCCGGGCACGGGCGGGACGGTCGCCGTGGTCCCGGTCGCAAGCACCACGGCCTGCGTGGCGTGCAGGGTCCGGGTGGTGCCGTCGGCCGCCGTCACCGTGACCGTCTTGTCGCCCGTCAGTCGACCGTGCCCGCGGACGACGTCGATGCCGGCGCCGTTGGCCCACTCCACCTGCGAGCTGTCGTCGCGGTTGTGGGTGAACGAGTCGCGACGGGCGAGCACGGCGCCAACGTCCAGCTCGCCCGTCACCGCTTCGGCTGCCCCGGCCACGCTGCGGGCGGCGTCGAGGACCTCGACGGGACGCAGCAAAGCCTTGCTCGGCATGCAGGCCCAGTACGAGCACTCCCCGCCGACAAGCTCGGCCTCCACGATCACGGCAGTCCGATCGCTGCCGGCGACCGCATATTCGGCGGCGTTCTCACCCGGGGGGCCGCCACCGACGACGACGACGTCCCACGTGTCGTTCAATCGGGTGGCCATGGCCGTGGCCTCAGGTGGTGCTCAGACATATGCGCACGCCATTTCTACTGGAGACAATGACTTCGGGCGGGAGCAAGGGGCCAAATCGGGCAGAGGTATCAGCCGGGCGGTCCGAAGCCAGCGCCTGTCAGCATCCGCCGCAAGTCGACGACCATCTGCTCGTCGATGTCCTTGCCGTGAGGTGGCCGGATGACCTCGGTCTCGTCACCCAGAGTTACCTTGAGGTTGCCATTGTGCTCTTCGAGCACCGTCCCGATCGCTTCGAGCAGCGACGTCACCTGGCGCCACTCGATGTTGCCGCTCGCCGGATGGCCGAATATCTTCTCGACGGTCTCTCGGTGGCGGTGGCTGAGGCTCTCCGGCATGGGTTTCCTCCTCGGGCGCGAAGATAAGGGTGAGGACGCGGGCGGCTTCTCGGCTTGCTCCGAAGAACTCCCTAGGCCAGTTCGGCGGCTTCTTCGACCGTGAGCTCTGCGGCCGGATCGGCTTCGAGCCGATCGTCGGGAATGACGGCGCCGCTTCGGACCGACCGTCCGTAGGTCCCCTCGGCGAGTCTCTGATCCGCCCGGTCAAGGGCGGCCAGCCGTTCCCGCAACTCTGCCGCGACGGCATCGTCCGTCCCTTCGGCGGTGAGCGGCTCGGCTGAGTCGGCCATGTCTCCCGGCTCATTGGCCGCCGCCCTGTCCTCTCGGCTCGAAGCGTTCACCCCGTCGAGCAGCCGTTGGACTCGCGCCCTCTCCTGGCTGATTAATTCCTGGGCTCGGCTCTCGTCCACGATCAGCTCCTTGGCTCCAAACTCGCGGGACATGATGGCACGGCATCCGTGGGACGCCCGAATCCTCGCCTCGAAGCGGAAACACCCGCGGTCATCCCGACGACCGGCCGGCGGCCCCGCTGGCCGAGGCTGCCTCCGTCGGTGCGTGCGCGGCCGCGGCGCGGCCAGGGGCGGGCAGGTCCTCCAGCAAGGTGAGCGAGGGGACGAAGAAGAGGCTCCCCGTCACGGCACGGCTGAAATCCAGCAAGCGATCGTAGTTGCCTTCCGGTCGACCGATGAACATGTTCGTCAGCATTTCCTCGATGGGTTCCGGAGATCGCGCGTAGCCGATGAAATACGTTCCGTACTCGCAGTTGCCGACGGTACCGAACGGCATGTTGTCACGCAGGATCTGCACCTCGTCGCCGTCCTTCTCGATCGTGGTCAGCGCATTGTGCGCGTGACTCGGCTTCACCGAGTCGGCGAGCTCGATGTCGGAGAGCTTCTCTCTCCCGACGATCCCTTCCTGCTCCTCGGTGGGAAGGGAGTTCCAACCTTTGAGATCGTGCAAGTACTTCTGCACGATCACATAGCTGCCACCTTCGAACATCGGCTCCTCGCTCCCGATGAGGGTGGCCTCGGCGGCGGCACGGCCGGTGGGGTTCTCTGTCCCGTCGACGAAGCCGATCAGGTCGCGGTTGTCGAAATAGCGAAAGCCGTGCACCTAGTCTGCCGTCGTCACTGCGCCGCCGAGGCGAGCCATTATCCGGGCCGCCAGTTCAAAGCACAGGTCCATCCGGGAGGCTCGCACGTGCAAGAGCACGTCCCCGGGCGTGGCGACGGCGTGCCGCTTCCCGGCCCGTAGCTCGCGGAAGGGATGCAGCCCGACCGGCCGTGCTCCGCCGGCGAGGCGGCCCCACGCCTCTGCGCCAAAACCGGCGACACACGTCAGGTATCCTTCGGCGTCACGAAAGCCGACGGCGCGGACCAATGCAGCCAGCTCGGAGCAGAGGCTGCGAACCGTGTCGGCGCTGTCCTCCCCGGGACCCATCACGAGCACGAGGAAGATCGCCGCACCGGTGAGGGGTGAGAGGACCGGCTGCGGCTCCGGCGCATCGTCAGACCTCTCACCGCTCACAGGGACATCATGTCGTCGCCTCCGGCGCACCGCCAACCGGGACCGGCGCCCGAAGGTGCCTCCGCTCGCAGGGGTCGGGGCGGGTAAATGACCGGAGCGGGCCGGGTTCCCGGGCGCTCCTGCAGGCAGCGGCGGTTCGTGCGGGCAGACAGCTAAAGCTTACGAATCTTTATGGCCGTGCCGTAGGCGCAGATCTCAGTCCAGTTGCCACCCATTTCAGACGTGTCGAATCGCATCGCCAAGACGGCGTCGGCACCCTTCGCCTCAGCCTCCTGCACCATACGCTCGGTCACCTCGTGGCGGCTGGCGGTCAGATTCTTCGTCATGCCCTTCAGCTCGCCGCCAGCCAGGGACTTGAATCCGGCTCCGATTTGAGACCCGACGTTCCGGCTACGCACCGTCAATCCGAAGGCCTCGCCCAGGACCTCGGTCACCTCGTATCCCGGTAAGTCGTTCATGGTTGAGATCAGCATCTGCACCTCCTATTCTCGGCAGATCGATTGGCATCGTAGTCAGCTGAATGCGGGACCGGCTGAACGCTCAGGCGTAGCACGACAATGGGCGGCCGCCGTTGAAGGCCACCATGTCGCCGAGCGCTGCCAACACGTCCACATCGGGCGAGGTGGGATCGAGGTCGGCGTACGCCCGGTGCAGGTTGCCGACGATCCGCTCGCTGTCGAGCCATCCGGTGTACTCGCCGAGGTCGAGGTCGCCGGCGACCGCGAGCGGCGAGAGCCCGGCCGACATCCCCTCGCGGGCGGCCTCGAGCACGAACCGGAGGTATCCCAGCACCGTCGCGATGAGCTCGGAGCCGCACGGCCGGCCGTGTCCGGGGACGATGACCCGCGCCGGGATCGGGGCCAGCACGTTGGTCAGCACGTCGATGGCGCCGGTGACGGACCCCATGAGCAGGAACGGGGTTCCTCCGTTGAACAGTAGGTCGCCGCAGAACAGCACCTGCTGCTCGGGCAGCCAGACCAGGCTGTCGTTGGTGGTGTGGGCCGGTCGTCCCACGAACGTGACGTCAATCGGGCGCTCGTCGGACCACAGCCTGACCGCATCGCGGAAGGTCAACGTGGGGGGTGCCAGCATCAGTTCCCCCCAGTCCACCGGGTCCCAGATCCCGGTGTTGCCCATCAGCCCGAAGCGGATCAGCTCGCTCCGGCAGTTCTCCTGGCCGATGATCGTGGCGTCGCCGAAGAAGCAGTTGCCGTAGGTGTGATCGGCGTGGTGATGGGTGTTGACCAGCATCGTCACCGGGGCTGACGACACCGAGGCGATCCGTTCCCGGTAGGCGCGGGTACGGCGCTCAGTGGAGCAGGCGTCGATGCTCACGACTGCCCGGCTGCCGACGACGAAGCCCGTGTTGTTGATGAACCAAGAGCCGTCCGGCTGGATGTAGGCGAACACCCCCTCACCGACTTCCAGCAGCTCGGGAGGTCCCAACTCTGAGTGCTCGTGCGGTGAGGCGCTCATGGACCACAGGCTCCCACGCCATCGGCCTCGCCTTGGGTTTCAGCGAAGCACCATTGATTGTTCACCAGATCGGCACCTGCACTTCCCGAGCTGTTCAAGCCTGCTCTTTACTTTGTGGCTCGTGGCTGCAACTCGGCCCCGGCGGCTGTGTCGTCTTTGCGCAGTCCGACGGCGCGGCGTCTCATAACCGGGCGAGCCGTCAGGGAGAGCACGACCTTGAAGACTCCGTCGCGACTGACCTGCTCGCCCCGCGCTCTCTTTCGGCGAGGTTCACTCGGAGGAGTTGAGGAGTTTCGCTAGTCGCCCCAGCTTCGGCTCGGGAAGGCCTTGAACCCGTCGTAATAGTCGAACGGCTCGACCTCGAACTCGACGACAACGGGCGTACCGCTCTCGGTTAGCTCGCGGGCGCGCTCGAGCGCCGGCCGGATCTCCTCGGGATTCTCGACATGCTCACCGTGGCAGCCGTGCGCCCGGGCGAGGCCGACGAAGTCCGGTTGGGCCTCAAAGTCGGTGGCGATGAAACGGCCCGTGGCCACCTGGTGCCATTTCGACCAGCCGAGGCTGCGGGTGTTGAGCACGATCCAGGTGACGGGGGCGCCATACTGCACTGCGGTCGAGAGCTCCTGAGGCATCATCTGGAAGGCGCCGTCGCCGGCTACGCAGACGACCTTCTTGTCCGGACGCGTGAGCTTGGCGCCGACGGCACCGGTGACGCCGGCCCCCATGCATGTCTGCTCCGCCATCGGGACGACTGCGTCGGCGTCGAGCACACGGTAGTACGGCCAGTAGTAGGTCCAGAGATCTTGGCCGCCGTTCTCGTTCACAAGGATCGTGTCGTGGCCGTAGACGTCGTTCAGCTCGTGAACGATCCGCTTGGACTGCAGCGGGGAACCGTTCGCGCGGGCGCACTCGAGGGCGACGGCGCGGACGAACTCATCCTTGGCGGCGACTGCCTTGGCCATGTGCTCTTGCCGCTCGGAGCGGCGACCGGGATCTGTTGCCAGTGCGGCGGCCAGGTCGCGGAGGCAGAGCCGGGCGTCGGCGAGGACGGGGGCGTCGGGGAGGAAGTTCCGGCCAAGTTCAAACGGATCGACGTCTATCTGCACCATGCGCGCGTCGTTCGGGAAGAGCGCCCAGTTGCCGGACTGGAAGGCCTCCATGCGGCAGCCGATGGTCACGAGCACGTCGGCGTCGTTGAACGCGTCTCGCCCGGGTGCCGTCCTGTACAGGCCGACGAGCCCGAACGCCAACGGGTGGTCCTCGGCCAGCGCCCCCCGGCCGGTCGCGCTCGTCATGATCGCCATCGCCTCCTGCTCGGCGAGCGCGACGAGGGCTGGCCCTGCTTCGGATGCAATGACGCCGCCGCCGGCGACGAGCACAGGCCGGACCGCCCGCCGCAGGAGAGCGGCCGCCGCCTCGAGAAGGTGCGGATCCGGCGACGTCCGCAGCCGGCCCGGCCCGGGCCGGTACTGCTCGACGCCCTCGTCGTCGCTCACCGCGATCGAGGCAAGGCCGACATCCGCCGGTATCTCGACGAGGACCGGCCCGGGCTTGCCGCTGGCCGCGATCGAGAAGGCACGGCGCATCGTCCAAGGAATGCGCTCCGGCCTCTCCACGCGAACCGCCCATTTGGTGACCGGGCGGGCGATGGAGATGGCGTCGTTCTCCTGGAAGGCCCCCATCCCGAGGTAAGTGCTGGGCGTTCCTGTTGTGATGCACACCACCGGGGAGCACCCGGAAAAGGCCTCGAGCAGGCCAGAGAGCATGTTCGTCATGCCGGGACCCGGGCTCGCATGGCAGACGGCGACCCGGTGGCCGACACGCGCTTCTGCCATGGCCATGAAGACGCCGGAGCATTCGTGGCGCACCAGGATCGGCTTGATGGCGGGGACGTCATAGAGCGCGTCGTAGAGATGCGTGGGGTCGCCGGGAAGCCCGTATACGCGCTTCACTCCCTCTGCGGCGAGCGCCGCAACCACCGCCTGCCAGCCTGTCATCTGCGCCTTTTGCATGTCGCGATACCCCTTGTGTTCTCTCGGCCCGCTGCTGGCGACGAGTCTGTCATTCCACCTTCGCGCGCCGGACCGACGGGGATTCAGGCTTCTCAAGGTTCCACGGGACTGATCTCGGCCGCACGCTCGAACTGTCGTGATCGACGGTATCCCCACACAAGTCGCCGTGATGGCAACCGCAGCAGCTGCAGCCGACCTGAGGCAGGCTTGTACGTCCGGAAGCTCCTGCATCGCATCGCCTAACAGGCGGTCCGCTACACCTGACCAGGCCGACGGATCAGATGACTACGAGAAGTCTGCGTCACGATTGCCGTCGTTGCGCTATCTCCCTGCCTGCCGTGGGCGAGTCTCGCGGCCAGGCTCGCGGTTGGTACGCGCCCTCGTGCTGCTTGGGGCTCAGCCAGTCTGCGCTGGGACGAACTTGCCAGACTGCTGCCGGAGCGACAGGATCGCCTCGATGGACGCTCAGTTCGGACCGCACCGGTTCAGCGCCGGCGACAGCGGCGGCAGCACCGAGTTCCGGGCGGCCCGGTTCGACGTCGCGGACCTGCGCGGCGCGCGGTTCACCGACTGTGACCTCTCTGGCGTCACGATCCGGGACGGCTGGCTCGTCGACGTCAGCATCTCCGGCTACCTCAGCAACGTCACCGTCAACGGCGTCGACGTGGCCGGCTTCGTCAGCGCCGAACTGGACCGGCGGCACCCGGAGCGCGTGCAGTTCCGCGACGGGCAGGACGCCGACGACTTCCGTGCGATGTGGGACACCATCGAACGACTCTGGGCCGACGCGGCCGGGCGGGCTCGGCGGCTGCCCGCGGCGGCGCTGAACGAGCAGGTGAACGACGAGTGGTCGTTCGCGCAGACGCAGCGTCACCTGGTGTTCATCACTGACGCCTGGGCGAGCCGCACTGTGCTGGACGAACCGATGCCCTACCACCCGCTCGGCCTGCCGCAGAGCTGGTACCCGCCAGCGGACGCGGCCGCGCTCGGCATCGACCTGAACGCGCGGCCCGGCTACGCCGAGATCCTGGCCGCCCGCGCTGACCGGGTGGCCGTGATGCGGCGCATCCTCAAGGGCCTAACCAATACCGACCTCGGACGAGCCTGCCAACGCTCGCCCGCTCCGGGCTATCCGGAGGAAGAGCGCGCCGTGGCCGAATGCCTCGCCGTGGTGATGGACGAGGAGATCGAGCACTACAGGTTCGCGGTCCGCGATCTGACGGTGCTGGAAGCACGATAGGCGGTTCCCCTCGACGATCGGTCAGGTCTTGGGATGTTCCCCCAGGACACGCAGTGTCTCCAAGCGGGCGCTATACGTGTCAGGTCTGACTTAGGCACGGTGAACGTTGTGGGATGTCCCGACCCGGCAAGACGTGCGCAGACAGCTCGATGAAGCCGGTGTCGCACGCGGCGTCCGAACAGTCACGGCATCTGAACGCCGCCGCAGGACCCGTCGCACAAACCGCCCGCACCTACGGCTCGGGGAGAACGCCAGCCGGTGGGCGCCACATGGTTGTCACGGTGGGCGCGCCAGCCGGCAGAGCCGGCGGGCCAGTCGGCGAAAGCCGAGGCGCACGTAGAGGGGAAGATTCTTGGGGTTGCTCGATTCCAAATAGGCGGGCTCGCCCTCAACGTCGCAACTCCGGAGGCGGGCCCGGACGATCTCGGCCCCGATCCCTTGACCCTGGAGCTCCGGCTCAACGCCGATGTACTGCAGGTACCAGTGCGGTTCGCGCGGGTGGACCCTCAACGCCGAGCTCAAATGGGCCTGCGCCAAGCCCAGCCGGCCGCGGAGGACGGCAGCATAACCCGGCAGCGCCAGCAGTTGCCGGGCCAGATTCGGGATGTAGCGGCCGGGGGGTGGGTACCCAGATGGCGCCGCCGACTATGCGTTCGCCAGCCCAAGCCACCTCGATGACGTGAAGGCGCGGTGCCTCGTGGCGGAGGACATTGGCGAAGAACAAAGGCAGACGGCGTTGCCGCGTCATACAGTCGAGAACGCCTGCTCGATCCGAGCATGGACGCCCCACGGCGCTGATTGGTTGTGCGGGCGCCACCGACCGAAGTGCTCCTGAGCATGGGCCGGTCGCCCCGCTCAGCTCTACGACGAGGCGTGGGGCGCCTGCGGAGCGAGAGCCTCCAGCACGGCGCTTAGTTCAAACGCTTCGGCGTCTTTGAACTCGGCGAGGGCCCCGAACACTTCGGCCGCGGCGTCGGCGAATCCGGCGCCCGCGGCGTCGGACTCGGCGAAGGCTCGGGCGATCTCCTGCATCTCACCCGCGAAGCGCCACGCCTTGGGCACCGCCCGCCCGGCCGCCTCCATTCGGGCAACGAGGTCGGGCTGAGAGTGCTCCCACTCGGCCAGTAGAGCTGCCTCGACGCCCATGGCACCGGCCGCGGCCCGCACGGCCAGCAGCAAGGCCGCGGTGGCCTTGGTCCACGCCGCGTAGCACATCTTCAGCGCCGAGGCTGTCGTGGTCTCCCTGCCGAGGACCACTGCCTGGAGGTGGTCGCTGCCGGCAAAGAGGGCGGCGACCCTCGCCGCTTCCGGGCCCGAAAGGTACAGGCGTGTGGACCCGCCGGCGCGGGCAGGGGCGCCGATAATGCCGCCGTCGACGAAGCTGCCGCTTTGAGCCTCAACTATGGCCTGGATGCCCCGGGCGGTGGCCGGTGCGACCGCGTTGGCGTCGACATACAGACCCCCGAAGCTCGCCTCAGCCGCCGCCCGGGCCACGGCGCCCGCCTTGTCAGGTGGGCACACGCACACGATGATGTCGGCGGCCGTCGCCAGTTTCTCCAGGCTGCCGGCATCCTTGAGCCCGGCTGCTTCGGCCCGCCGGCGGCTCTGCTCACTGCGGCCCTCCGACGCCCAGATCACCGTTACCCCCTGTGCGACAAGCGCGCCGGCCACCGATGCGCCCATCTCGCCAGGGTGGACCACACCCACAACCGGCCCTGCCACCACGTCGGGCACCGCGACTCCTTTCCGGCCGGCGCATGCCGCCGACCTCCTCATCCTGGACCTCAGCGCTCCCAGTGGTGACCCTTCGTCACCGTAACCCGCCGGTCTGGGACCTTCGCGTTCGCCGGACCGGCTGAACATTATGAGGCATCCGGGAAGGGCCGATGAGTTGCGCGTCGCCGGGCGGTCTGACCTCTGAGCAGGCTTGCTCTGAGGTCCTGTCGCAGTGAAGGAGGTCGCGATGGCGCTTCCCGAGGTTGTCTCCCGCGAAGACTGGCTCAAGGCGAGGCTTCGGCTGCTCGGGTACGAGAAGAGAGACACCCGCAGGCGTGACGCTCTCAACACCGAGCGGCGCAGACTGCCTATGGTCCGGATCGAGAAGGAGTACGTCTTCGACGGCCCGCAGGGACCGGTTGCGCTGGCCGTGCTGTTCGGCGACAGCAAGCAGCTCATTGTCGAACACATCGTGTTCGGTCCCGACTGGGACGCTGCCTGCCCCAGCTGTACGAACTTCATCGACGAACTCTCGGACGGGCTTCTCGCGCACCTCCGCGCCCGGGACAGTGCGTTCGCGCTGGTGTCCCGGACGCCGATGGCCAAGATCGAGGCGTACCGAACCGAGCAGGGCTGGGTAGTGCCGTGGTACTCCTCGTACGGCCGCGACTTCAACTTCGACTTCCAGGTCTCCCTCGACCAATCGGTCCGGCAGGTCGACTACAACTACCGGCCTGCACCGCAACTGCTCGGCGGCGAGCAGTTCACGGAGATGCCGGGCACTAGCTGTTTCCTGCGCGCCGGCGAAGAAGTCTTCCACGCGTACTCGACCTACGGACGAGGCAACGAGTACATCCCTCTACACGATGCTCGATCTGACCGCGCTCGGCAGAAAGGAAGAGTGGGAGGAGCCCCAAAGGCCGCGCCGCCGTCCTGCACAGCACATAGCCGGCGAAGTCGGAGGTGCGCCGACTGCTACGCCAAGGGCTGAACGACGCCTCTGTGGGACACAGGCGTCTGTGTCAATCAGCCAGGGGTCCTCGACCGTAGGTCACCGCGGCCCTCACCTCCTGCGGTAGGGACTCAACCAGCTGCGCGTCCGGGTGAGCTCCAAGAGCATCGTTGATCGAGGAGAAGGCCAACCGAAATGCCACGAACGCGGTGATCGCAAAGATGTGCTCGTCGGTGAATCCGGCATCACGCAACTCTTGGACGTCGGCTCGTGTCGTCGCATTTGGGTCCAACACCACCTTGCGTGCCCACGCCGCCATCGCCTTCTCCTGCTCGGTCAAGCCCGCATCGCTGCCGGTGAGCACGCCCGCCGCCAGCGCGGCATTCGTTGCACCGGACAGCTTCCCGCCCCACGCCAGTGAGCAGTAGGAGTCGCGCAGGGTTGAGGCGGCTGCGGCGACGAGGACACCGCGCTGGCGGAAGTCCAACCCGCTCGGTCTGAATGCTTGCGACATCAACTCGAACAACCGGCGCATGGTGTCGGGCTGGTACGCCCACAGGCGGGACACGTTCCACACGTAGCCGCTGTCCGCCCGGTCTTCGTCATAAAGGGCCTGTGCCTCTGCGGTCAGTGGGGGCTCTTCGAGGAAGCTCTCAGTCACGATCCACGACTCCTTACGCTTTGCGTCCCAGGTAACCAACGACGTTAATCTCGGCTCGCAGCGGTAACCCGTCCCGAAGGTGCTGGCGAGCCTCCTCGACGGCAGCACGATGAAACGTGTCTTCGCCGACATTCAAGATCGCTTCGTAGGCGGGGCCGGTAGAAGCCAGCGCCCGAGCAAAGATCTCTGGGTCGGCGAATTCCCACGCGAAGCGGACCTCGATGCGATGAACGTCGACGAACCCGGACGACTCAAGGAGCCGCTCACCGGCACCTGGCCGACCCAGCGACACCATCGCGCCCTGGTTCTCGACCTTCTCGTCGGCAGCCAGGCGAAATGGCGCCAGCGCCCACGCGCCCGGCGACGCCTTGAGGTGACCCCACACAGTCAACCCGAACCGGCCACCTGTGCGCAGAACGCGATGGATCTCCGCGACCGCATCCGGCGTCGTACCCCAAATTCCGCGGAAGCTCGTTGCCACGTCGAAAGCTCCATCGTCCCAAGGAAGGTCGTGCATGTCGCCGACCCGGATGTCACACTCTGGGTTCCGGTACTGGGCCACGGCGACCAACCGGCGCGAGGCGTCGATGCCCGCACAGAAGGCGCCACGAAGCCGGGCCAGCTCGATTGCTAACCCAGACCCGCAAGCAACGTCCAGCAGGTTGTCCCCGACATCGACTGCAAGATGATGATGCAGGGCAACGTACTCCCTGCAGTTGCTCGGCTCGCTCAAGGTCGAGAAATCTACGGCCTTGCGACCCCAACCCTCATCGACCATCGCGCATGCTGGGGAGTCATTCGGTGATCTCGACATTGCCATCCTATCTGGAACGATGCGGTGAATCCCGGCGCAAGCCATAACGGATCGCCGCGTGGCTGGTGGTCACCGGCGGATCAAGCTTCAGGAAGCTCGGCAAAATCGCGCTTGGCCTGCTTATACCAGCCCATTCCTCTGACGGGGTGCTTCCATCTACCTTGCATGTCCTTCAGGGCACCCTCATGGGCTTTATCGCCCGCCGCTACAATTTCCTTTAAATGGCTGTCTTGAGCCTTGATCACCTCATCTGCGGTATTCCCATGGTGCGGACAATCGCACGGCCCACCCAATTGCTTGCATGTCATGGTCTTCATCGATCTCGTTTCCTTTCAAAAGTCGGCTGCAGATGACGAAACCCGTTCAGGCGAGGGCGGCTCCGATGCGTTCGTCACCGGTATGACGGTTGGCGATCGGAGAATGTGACATGAACGAATGGGTCACCGAGACGTTCGAGGAGAGCCGCGTGGGGCTCCGAGCTGGCCGATACCACCTCGGAGGGCAAACTAAGGCACAGGGTTGGACCCGCGTGGGCCGGCAGCGACAGCGCAACTCGCGGTTCCGGCAGAGCCGTTGGTCTGCTTGGAGACCATTGTCGGGGATGGCTCGGTCCCGAGGCCCGGCGTGCTAGCCAACGTGAGGTTATTCGTCTCGGCGGTGAAGCCCTCTTTCACACATGTGGGCGCCGAAGAGCTGGTCGCCGTCAAGGTCGTCTGTGCGTCCAGCGTCGTCGCGGCGCCAAAGTAAGCCTCGCTACCTCCACCGTCCCCGAATACGCCCCACTCAGTCATCTTCCACGCTGCGGAAAGATGGAGCTTGCTGTCCGTGTTGGAAGCGAGACTTGCTTGCCCGGAGCCATCAGACAAGGACACCTTGTCGCTACCACCCGACGTGGCGGTCCCCGAAAGCTTTACGGTGGCGAGATCCTTGGCAGTAACCCGGCCGCCGGTGACCGAGCTTGCAGAGCTGTTGGTGTAGCAGTCGGGCGAGTACGAAAACCAGCCCGAGGGGCACGCGGCGCCGTAGTTGATCAGCCAGTACTGCATGAAGACGACGTTCTCTGAAGTGTCGTACAAGAACTGCTGCCACCCGAGGCACTTGGAGGGATCGCCGCTCTTCGAGCACGCGGGGGTGGAGAAGAACTCGGTGTTGAGCTGCAGCGAGAAGGTGTTTGCGAGTTCGGAGCCCTTGCCACCCACCTTGCCTTTCTCGGTGATGCTGGAGCTCACATCGTCGAACGATCCCGTCGCCTTGGAGATCAGCCCCGATGCCTTAGCTGAGTAGTCGTGGCCATTGCCGACCGTCAGGGGCGCGGGCCGGCCCGTCGAGGTAGATAGGAGTGCCGGTGCCAAGGGCCACTTTGGCGCGGCGACGCACGCGACAGCATGCCATTGCAACGCGGGGTACGAAGCGTGATAGCAGCCGGTACCCCGCTCCGGGACCTGTGCGATAGCTGCCTGCCACTCCGCCAGCGTCTTGACCGTCGGCCGCGTGGCTGCCGAGGCCGACCCTGCGCTGACGCCCGCCACCGCAAGCGCAATCGGCGCGAGAAGTCCAAGGAATTGCTTCATCCGTCTCAAAGCCCCTCCCCATCAGTTTGCGTCCGCCCCTGATGGTGCGGCCTCCCCAGCGGGCCGAAGAGTACCAACCCCGGCCGCCGGCATCCACCTGGGTGGCGAGCCGGAGGGGAGGCACGAGCCGCGCCAGCAACTCCCATGCGGTGCCGGGTGGTTCAAAAATTGCCCGCCGACAACCATCGGGGCAGCTCCGGCAGGGGGGCAAAGGGCCACTCCTGTGGTGGGCTCCCCCGACCGTGTCAATTAGTGGCTCTTTTCGAGCGCGTGGGCAGGGAGCCAAGCGCCCACGAGCCGACGACGCCTGCCACCACCGCCAGGACGAATCCCTCGGCGAGGTAGTAGCCGACCATGTCGGCGAGGGTCCGAACAGGAGATGCCGCCGCGAGGACGTGACTTGTGAAGTAGATCGACCACACGGACGCGCCGATGAGGAACCAGGCCGCACTCAGGCCGAGGATCACGGCGGCTCCCGTCAGTCCGACGGCGTGGGGCACCGAGGCCCGCTTCCGACGTGCCCAGGTACTGGTGATCAGCAGCAAGCCGCCGGCCACAGCCATGGCACCAGGCAGGAGAGAGAGCAGTCCGTGCTGGAGATTCCAAGTCCACGTGGCGGATCCATCAGCCGAGTAGCGGATGGCGTGCCCGATGTAGGGAGCGATCCCTCCCCAGGCCCCGACAACGACGGCGAGCACCCCGGCGATGGTGCCGATCAGTCGCCAGGGAACGTGTGAGGACGGGTAGGAGACGCCCCTTGGAGCGGCCCGGAGAGCGATCGAGTTGCGCTGACGGTGGTGGTTTCCTGATAGACGGCCATGAGGGCCTCCTTCTGGGTAGTTGGTTGTCTGCAGCAGGTCTGCTCTGGTCAGTGGCGGCTCCTGGAGCGAGCACCTCTTGGTCGGAGAGACTTCGACATGGGCAGGCCTCCTCAGATCGGGTGCGTGCACCGAGTTCCGATGACGATGTGTTGCTCACCTCAGAAGTTCAATGGGACGCTCAGGCCGCTATGAGTTCGGGCTTTGCTTCCGTCGTGCCCCCTGCGTTGTTGGGTTCCCTGGCCAGCGACGCCATGGACCCTCGCCGGAGAAGTAGCCCGGCGATGACGGCCCCGGTCGCCAAGAAGACGGCGGCATAGGTGAAAACGACGCGGTAGCCGTGGACAGTGGCTTGAGCCTGCAGCGTGGCGACGGAGGTCGCCGTCGCGTGGTTGGCCAGGGCGTAGGCCGTAACCGCGCTGGCGGCCAGGGTGTTGAAAAGCGACGTGCCGACCGAGCCGCCCACCTGCTGGGTGGTGTTCACCATGGCCGAGGCGATCCCGGCATCAGTGGTCAGACCGACGGTAGCGACGCTTAAGGAAAGGGCGTAGCCGGTCACGATCCATTGGCGGTCGGCGTTGGAGAAGCTGAGCGCGCGCTGGGCCGTCGGCAGGGCGATATTCACGATGGTGGCGTCGAGCACCACCATGAGCTGGGCCACGCCCAGCACGGCCAGGATCAGCCACCGCCGGTCGTGGTGGGGGTTCTGCGCCGGCGGTGCGTCGGCTTCGGGCCGCGCCGTCATCAAATCACTCGTCATGGCCTTTCCTCTCTCTCTCGTGAATCTCTCTGGGGTCTTGGCTCTAGGAGACCGCTGATTTAGGCGTTCATCAAAGTTCGATCGGTTCTGATTGGCAAGACGTCCGCTTCGTCGGTGAGGTCGGGGCCATCGGCAGGTTTCAGGTACAAGTTGGCTGATGTCGGC
>Ga0182024_10009729_pt1 | contig 19794 bp, 16 predicted proteins | sample P32metaG_FD_120480 | JGI IMG/M metagenome (GOLD analysis project Ga0182024, IMG submission 120480) | Permafrost microbial communities from Stordalen Mire, Sweden - P3-2 metaG (Illumina Assembly) | ecosystem: Environmental > Terrestrial > Soil > Wetlands > Permafrost | place: Sweden: Stordalen... | reverse complement strand
TAGGGATCGAGCAAGAGTTTGTTGTGATTGAAACGCATGCCCTTCTCGGGATCGTACGGTCCATAAACGCGATAGTCGTAGACGGTTTCCGGCCCAACGTCGGGCAGATACCCATGCCAGATTTCGTTGGTGTATTCGGGAAGCTCGACCCGCTCGATTTCATTGGCGCCGGTGGGATCGAAAATGCACAGTTCCACTTTGGTCGCGTTGGCCGAGAACAGCGCGAAATTCGTTCCAAACCCGTCGTAGGTTGCGCCGAGCGGTACGGGCAATCCTTCATCAATGCGGCTGGTGTGAATCGGTACGGCCATTCAATCCCTCATTGAAAAAAGTTTAGTAGCGCACAACAGGACCAGCAACATCCTCTATATAGCGCCGCAAGTGAATCCATATCTTTATGCAGAAAGGGGTAGGGCAGTACGGTACGAGCTGGATTTTTACTCGCGAGGCGCTTTCGCGGTCACGCGATTGTCCAGCATCTGGTAGTCGGCAGGAATCGAGAAGTATTGCATGTCGGGTTCGGCTCGCGAAATCTCCGTTATCTTACGCGTTTGCGTGCCGCTGCGGGGGTCAGTGCGGGTCATTGAAACGTCCAGATCGAGCTCCGGCGAGTGCCACGCTTCTTTCGTGGTGATGATAGGCCGATGATTGCCATACGCGCCGACGGCGATGGTGGTGGTTTCGCGCGTGCCGGTGACAGTGAGCGCTTCGATGACGTCCGTGCCCAAGCTAACCGACTCAGAGGATGAAGCAGGCGGGGCCTCATCGCGGGACTGCGATTCGGCATAAGTGGTGCGGCGGAAGGAATTGATCCGGCATGTTTTAGTCGCGACGTAACAGATCGTGCGAGTGTGCTCGCCGCAGTCGATCATTATGAAGTAACTGCGCGCAACCGGGTCACCGGACATGGGGATGGGGCGACGATTTTCAAAGTAGATTCGCCCGGAGGAGTCGCGGGCCAGCAGGCTGAAAAACGCGAAGTAAGAGGTGGAGCCGTCGCGAAGCGTGCGGGTGAGCGAAGCGACCGATTTCGCGGAAAAGGGTGCGTGAGGGGTGGGCGGTACGTACATGTTCTCCACTCCGTCGACAGTGTCCGGAACAGTCGCACCGGTCGGACCCGGCGCGGACACCGCCACGCGCGGGGCAGACTCCTGGGCGGGAACACCGGCGGTTGATACGAGAAGCAAAACGACCGCGTAACCCGTCCCAGTGGCGCGATTGCGTGGCATGGCAACCTCCTGAAACGATGGAATAAGCTACGGCTGACCGCAGCGCCACGTCAAGTAAATTTGCACCGCACTACGCGCGGTTCAAGGGTGGCGGGGGAAACTGAGCCCCCTGAGCCTCGACCCTTGCCCCACGAATACCCCTATTTTCGGGGCGGTGGCGGCTGTGATAGGCTCCCTGAACCTGTTCCAGTCGGACCGCGCGCGAGGCTGCTCATGACTCACCGGTTCACCATCGGAGTTGAAGAAGAATTCCAGATTGTCGATCCGGTTTCAGGCGAGCTGCGGTCTCACGTCAGCGAACTGGTTGCCGCCACCGCGCACCTCGACGAGCAGGTGAAACCCGAGCTGCACCAATCCATCGTTGAAATCGGCACCAAGATTTGCGCCGACGTGGAAGAGTTGCGCACCGAAATGCGCCGGACGCGGCTGGAGCTGGTGAGCGCCGCGGAGCGTGTCAACCTAGCGGTGGCTGCCGCCGGCACCCATCCTTTCTCGAACTGGCTGGACCAGGTCATCTCCCCCGGCAAGCGCTACGAAAAAATCGTGGAAGAGCTGCAGCAATTGGCGCGGTCGTTGCTGATTTTCGGGATGCACGTACACGTCGCGGTGCCAGATCGCACCACCATGATCGACCTGATGAACATGAGCCGGTATTTTCTGCCGCACCTGCTGGCGCTTTCCACCAGCTCGCCATTCTGGGTGGGGCGCGATACCGGGCTGAAATCGTTCCGCACTACGGTATTCCGGCGGTTTCCGCGGACTGGTGTGCCGGACCATTTCAGTTCGTGGAGCGATTACGAAAATTATGTGAATTTGCTAATCAAGTTGCACTGCATTGACGACGCGAAAAAGATTTGGTGGGATGTGCGGCCGCATCCGACGTTCGGTACGCTGGAGTTTCGGGTGTGCGACGTGGTGCCGCGAGTGGAAGAAGCCACTGCGATCGCCGCGCTGACCCAGGCCATCGTGGTGAAGCTGCACCGGCTATACACCCGGAACATGGGATTCCGAATGTATCCGCGCGCGCTGATCGAGGAAAACAAATGGCGCGCCGCACGCTGGGGAGTGCAAGGAAAGCTAATCGATTTTGGCAAGCAAGCGGAAGTGCCAATGCGCCAGTTGGGCGAGGAACTGCTGGAATTTGTCGATGACGTGGTGGACGACCTGGGAAGCCGGTCCGCGCTCCAGCCCATACATACGATTCTGGAGCAGGGAACCAGCGCCGAGCGGCAGATGCGGGTCTACCAGGAAACGGGCGGCGATTTGAAGGCGGTGGTGCGGCAAATTGTGGAGGAGACACGCGGCGGACAGTCGCACTCTCAAGCGTCCGCGGCGAGCGGCGGCGGAACTCCGCACGACTGACGGCGGCATAGGGGATCGAGGTCCCGCCGCCTGGAAACTTCGGGATTTGCGAGGTTCGATTGGCCGGAAATCAGGATTCAAATGGGGCGACAAAATGATCGTAGGACTGATGTGCGGACGCGAGTTCAGTTTCCCTCCGGCGTTCATCAATAAAGTAAATGAACTCGGCGCGTCGAAGAGAGTGACCGCGGAAATGGTATCGCTGGGGGGCACCAAGATGGGCGAAGAGGCGCGGTATCGCGTGATCGTCGACCGCATTTCGCACGAAGTGGAATATTACCGCGGCTATCTGAAGCACGCAGTGCTGGAGGGCAGCTACGTCATCAACAATCCTTTCTGGTGGACCGCGGACGATAAATTTTTCAACTACTCGGTGGCCGCAAAACTGGGTATCGCGATTCCCAAGACCGTCCTGCTGCCGCAGAAATCGTATCCCGCGGATGTGGACCTGACCGCAGAATCACTGCGCAACATGAAGTACCCGGTGGATTGGGAAGGGCTGCTCGATTACGTGGGGCGTCCCGCGATCCTGAAGCCATTTTCGGGCGGTGGCTGGAAGCACGTCTACAAAGTGAACAACGTGGCAGAACTTCTGGCCGCGTACGATGGCACCGGGCCGTATTGCATGACTCTCCAGGAATTCGTTGATTTCGGGCAATACGTTCGCTGCTTCACGTTTGGGAAGAACGACATTATTCCGGTGGCCTACGATCCGCGCGAGCGGCGCTACCTGGTTGAGCATCAATATTTGTCAAAGGAACTGGGCGCGCGGGTAGTGAAGGATGCGCAGACCATCAATCGGTTGCTCGGCTACGAAATGAATACGATCGAGTTCGCGGTGAAGGATGGCGTGCCGTACGCGATCGATTTCCTAAATCCTGCGCCGGACTTCGAGCGCGATCGCATTACCGCATTTTATTTCGATATCTGCGTTGACCGCATGGCGCGCCTGGTGATCGACCGCGCGGTGAACGGTAACCCGGCGAATTCCTGGCCGCGCTGGGAAGAGATGCTGGGGATCGGCGCTGCATCCGGATTTACCGGCGCGCCACAGGCCAAGCCTGCCGGGGCGTCGCCGAAATGACCGCAGCCGGGCCGTCCAGCGCCGCGGTTGGTTCGGACCAGCCGGCGCGATCTCCGGCGGATGTGTGGCACGGTTTGTTGCGTCCGGATGTGGAGTTGGCGCCCGCTTACTCCGCTGAGCTGAATGCACGGATGCGCGCCGCGCGGCTAACGTTTGGCGATCGCATTCATTGCCCCTTCCTCCGTCCATTCTTCCTGACCGCACCAGATGAATCGCGAGTGCGAGCGGTTACCGAGACGATTGCCGCGCTCGGCGAACGGGTGGTGAAGTGCGCTCTCGCCGATCCCGGGCTGCTGGCGCAGTTCGCGCTGGCTCCAGAAGAGGAGCGGCTGGCGCGGATCAATCCTCGTTATGGAACATCCAGCACTGCTTCGCGGCTGGATGCGTTTCTGTTGCCCGATTCGCTGCAGTTCGCCGAGTACAACGCGGAGTCTCCGGCGGGCCTAGGCTATTCGGAAACGCTGGGTGAGATTTTTCTATCACTGCCGCTGATGGAGCGATTCGGCGTGCACTACTCGGTCCGCAAACATCCGTTGATGTCGAGTATTCTCGCGGCGCTGCTGGAAAGCTATGCCGAGTGGGGCGGGCAGGTTTTGCCGCCGCCGGTGATCGCCATTGTGGATTGGCGCGAAGTGCCGACGTGGAGTGAGTTTGAAATTTTGCAGGCGCACTTCGAGCGGGAAGGTGTGCCCACCATGGTGTGCGATCCGCGGGACTTGGAGTTTGACGGAACGAAACTGACGGCGGGCGGGCGGAAGATCGATATCGTGTACCGCCGGGTGCTGATGAACGACATTATCGCGCGGCCTGCGGAGTGTGCTGCGCTGGTTCGGGCGTACCAAGCGGGCGCGGTGTGCATGGCGAATGCGCTGAGCTGCAAGATCCCGCACAAGAAGGCGTTTTTCGCGGTACTCACAGATGACCGGAACGCGGATTTGTTCAGTTCTGGGGAGAAAGAGATTATTGCTCGGCATATTCCCTGGACGCGGTTACTGAAAGACAGTTCGACCATGCGGCAGGGGGAGGCGGTCGGGCTGATGGAATATGTGCGACGCCATCGCAGCGATTTCGTGCTGAAACCGAACGACGAGTACGGTGGGGCGGGAGTGCTGCTGGGTTGGGAAAGCAGCGAAGGCGAGTGGGACGCGGCGCTGGCGCGCGCGCTTGCGGATCGGGATCACGCCTGGATAATCCAGGAGCGCATCGCGATTCGCCGCGAAGTCTTCCCGATGCAAACCCCGCAGGGAATTGAGATGCGCGACATGCTGGTGGATTTCGCGCCCTACCTGTTCCGCGGCAAAATGGCCGGCTTCCTCACCCGGCTAAGTTCGACTGGTTTGGCCAATGTAACCTCGGGCGGCGGCCAAGTCCCTGCGTTCGTGGTGCAGGAGATTGGTTGAGAGTCTTTCGAATCGCAGCCGGCGAAGGGAGCCGTGCTGCCCGTTAAGTAGACGCAGGGCCTCGTTCAAATTAGTCGGGGCACTACAAAGTCCTCGCCTCCATAGTAACTTCCGGGAAAGGATAGTGGCGCAGAAATCCTTCGGAAGCTCCGAATTGCCGCGACATTTATCGACGTCTTGATTGCCCGCCGGATTTGGAACTCCATGGCGATCGACGATTCAACCATGCAATACGCCATGTTCTTAGTCATGCGTGACGCGGGAAAACCTCTGTGCTGGTCGCGGAGATTCTTTCAAAGCGGATTGAGGGCGAAGCTGAAACCTTTGCATCAACCGATCGTTTTCGTCTCAACGCGATGAACGGCGGGCAACTCCATCGCTTGCTTGCTGGCATCACGGATTTCGTCGAGACAGGTTCCAGTCTGTCATCCCGCTACGCGGAATACCTTCAGCGCAAGGGTAAGAACGGGTACGAGATCGAGCATATCTGGGCCAATCACTCCGAACGTCATGAGGATGAGTTCACCCACCATACCGATTTCCAGGAGTACCGGAATCGCACCGTTGGCCTTCTCCTGCTGCCGAAGAGCTTCACCGCGAGTTACGAGGATCTGCGATATGCTGAAAAACGCGAGCACTACCTAAAGCAGAATTTGCTTGCTCAAAGTCTTCTTGAGCTTGCCTACCAGCCTGGTTTACGGGGACAAGAGCTTCGGGGCGAGCCAGCGTACCGGCTACCTAAAGAAGGGCGGGGTTCTAGACGCATTGCAGCCCAGGTCGTTTGCTCGAAGGTGACGCCCACGTGAACAATTGTGAGCTAAATCGAGCGGGTGGGCACATAAGGCCGATCCGTAAAGAGACGACGTAAAGCTTGTTCACGGCATTCGAGGAGGAGTTTCTAGTGACCGCATTGCCAAAAGTCACGCGCGCTCTCCTGAAGTGGCAGTCCCGTAAAGATGACGCCAGGTTCAAAGGATGTTGGGAAATTGGGGTAAGATGCTGCACATGATTTTTGGGGAAGCACTTCCGGAACTGGTACTTGGTGCGCGCAACGCCGTGGAAACCTGCCTGAATATTCAGCCTGGCGAACGCGTCACGCTGATCAGCGACGAATCCAGCGCGCCCGTGGCGGCTAGCCTTGCCGCCGCCCTGGAACAGCGCGGGGCCGTCGGCGAACCATTTTTATTAGAGAGCCTGGCGCCGCGGCCGCTTCGTCGTGCGCCGCAGGCGGTGCTCGACAGCCTGGAGCATGCGGACGCGGGAATTCTGTGCATGAATCCCCTGGAGGGCGAGCTGGGCGCGCGCAAGGATATTGTTGGAGTCGTGGAGCGGCGCCAGATTCGGTACGCGCACATGGTGGGCGTCACGCCGCGGATCATGCAGCAGGGAATGCGCGCGGATTACCAAATGGTGGACCGGCTCAGCGAGCAATTGCTGCAGCGGATGCATGCGGCGCGTTCGCTGACGGTGCGGACTGCGGCCGGGACTTCGCTGGTGGCTACTTTCGATCCGGGGCTCGACTGGGTGAAAACCAGCGGGCTGATCAGTCGGAGGTATTGGTCGAATTTGCCGGCGGGGGAAGTGTTTACTACGCCGGCGCGGGTGGATGGGACCTTTGTCTGCGACGGAACTGCCGGGGATCATTTCTGCGGGAAATATGGTGACCTGCAGAGTACGCCGCTGGTGCTGGAGATTCGGGATGCGCGGCTGGTTTCTGCGGAGTGTCCGCGCAAGGATTTGCAGCAGGAATTTTGGAGTTACTGCCACACGGACGAGAATAGCGATCGCGTGGGCGAGCTGGCGTTTGGCACGAACCTTAGTCTATCGGACATGATTGGCGTTTTGCTGCAGGACGAGAAACTTCCTGGGGTGCATCTGGCGTTTGGGGATCCTTATGGGAGTCAGACGCATGCGTCGTGGAGTTCTTGCACCCATGTGGATGTGCTGGCGCGGCACTGCAATGTTTGGATTGATGATGATCAGGTGATTGCCCAGGGGCGGTATTTGTTGGAGCGATTTCAACTGGCCTAAGAAATCACCTACCAAAACGAGGCCACGAAACTCGCCCGACTAAGTCAAAACCCTCTTTGAATTAGTTTTGGTTTTTTTAGCGCCCGGCCTGCCCGGCTCTTTGCTCGGGGTGGGTGCCAACGGCTAGGGGAAGAGTTGGTTGATGTACTCCCACATTTGGTGCTTCCAGTAGGGCCAGTCGTGGCCGCCTTGGGGGCCCCAATCGTCCAGATGATGGCGGATTCCGGCGCGATGGAGGATGCCGGAGAGGCGGTCGGTGGGGCCACGATATTCCCAGTGGCCGCAGCCGGTGGCGATGTGGATGTCGCATTGGCCGAGTTGCCAGCGGACGTTGGGATCGGAAAGGTTGGAGAGGTAGTCGACGGGATTATTGAAGTAGGTGTTGTCGTCGTACATTCCGTCCATGAAGCCGCGAATATCATAGACGCCGGAGAGAGCGAAGCAGCGGCGGACTACGTCGGGATGTTTGAAGAGCGTATTGGCGGCGTGATAGGCGCCGAAGGATGCGCCCATGGTGGAGATGGGGACGCTGTTCGATTGGCAACTGCTGTGGATGAAGGGGACCACTTCTTCGCGAATGTAGGCGTCGAACTGCGCTTGCATGTAGCTGCGATGGAAGGGATGGGCTTGCTTCTTGTAGAGGCAGGCGTGGTTGACGGAGTTGACCGAGAAAAATTTCACTCGGCCGGCATCGATCAGCCCAGAGAGCGCTCCGATCAGGCCCATGTTTTCTAGTTCGTGTTCGTCGCCGGCGCTGGTGGGGAAGCCCAACATGGGCTGGCCCCAGTGGCCGTAGACTATCAAGCCCAGTTCGAAACCCAGGCGATGCGAATACCAGCGGTGATATTCCTTTCGCATTTTGTCTCCGGTTGGTACTGGATTTCTCGGGCTTGCGATTTGCGGTTGGTATTATACGTTGGTCGGGGGAATTGCAACGGGGAAAGGCTCTGGGATGGGAGGCTGTCGATTGTGCGCGCGTTGCGAGTTGAGGAGTTGTTGATATACGGGGTCCGCCACAGCCAGGAATGGCTCTGGCACCGCCCGGTTGGCAATGCTACAGCGCGGTTGGTTATAATTGAGGGACAGCGTTTGAGGTTCGGGTGCAAATGCGTTTTCTGTTTCTTTACTCTTAAGGGGGATTGCGATTGTCGGGGGCTACGGACCAGTTAAGCGGCCAATTGCGGAAGCATGAGCGCTTTCGATCGCGATTTTTACCGGGCGCGCGGGATCTGGTGGTCTACCTTCCGGCGGCGTTTTATCAGGACGGGCATTCGCGGTTTCCGGTTTTGTATCTGCAGGATGGGCAGAATTTATTCGATCCGGCCACTTCGTTTGGCGGCACGCATTGGAGAGTGGGGGAGACTGCGGACGAACTGATTCAGCGGGGCGCGATTCGGCCACTGATCATCGTGGGAATCTATAACGCGGGGAAACGACGGGTGAGCGAATACACTCCGACGCGAACGAAACGGCTGGGCGGGGGCGGGGCGCATCGCCACGCGCGCATGCTGATTGAGGAAATTAAACCGTTCATTGAAGCGGAGTACCGCGCTTTGTCCGGACCGGCTAATACTGGCCTGGGTGGATCGTCGCTGGGCGGTTTGCTGACGATAAATCTGGGACTCACCTATCCGCAGACTTTCGGCAAGCTGGCGGTGCTTTCTCCTTCGGTGTGGTGGGATCGCCGGTGGATTCTTTCCTTCGCTGAAAATGCACATCTCGATTACCGTCCGCGCGTTTGGCTGGATATTGGCACGGGAGAAGGCCCACGCACGCTGGATGACGCGCGCAAGCTGCGCGACGTGCTGGCACAACGCGGCTGGCAGGAGGGTTTTGACCTGCATTACGAAGAGATTCCGGGCGGGCAGCATAATGAAGAGGCCTGGGGACAGCGCGTGGGACCCTTTTTGCAATTTCTGTTTCCGGCTGGCGAAGGCGCAGTATAATTCGCTGGATCGTCGTCGCAGTCGAATCATCGTGGCGGTGATAGGGCGGTCGCAGAGTTTCCATTACTCACTGATTTCCGCATGAATCCTGCGAGCCAACCCGTGCCCGCTCTTGCTCCTGAAGCAGCGGCTCGTTCGCTGACGGTGCTGTGCATCACTTCCTACGAAAAGGGGCAGAGCTTCATCCGCGCGTGCAAACAGCAGGGGTGCCGGGTGCTGCTGCTTACCGTTGATAAGCTTCGCGAAGCGGATTGGCCGCGCGAGGCGATCGACGAATGCTTTTACATGCCGGAAGACCTGCCGATCGCGGATTTGGTTCGCGCGGTAAGCTACACGGCGCGCTTGCAGCCGATTGACCGGATCGTTGCGCTCGACGAATTCGATCTGGAAAGCGCGGCGGCGTTGCGCGAGCATCTGCGCATTGTCGGCATGGGGCTTACGACTATGCGCTATTTTCGCGACAAGCTGGCGATGCGCGGGCGGGCGCAGGAATTCGGCATTCGGGTACCGGCGTTTGCGCACGTGCTGAATTACGACGCGCTGAAGAATTTCATGGCGAGCCACAAGGCGCCGTGGCTGTTGAAGCCGCGCTCGCAGGCCTCCGGGATCGGGATGAAAAAGATTCACGACAGCGCGGAGCTGTGGCCGTTGCTGGACCGGCTGGGCGACGATCAGTCTTTTTATTTACTGGAGGAGTTCGTTCCGGGCGACGTCTATCACGTGGACAGCATCGTATCGGAGCGCGAGGTAGTGTTTGCCGACGCCCATGGATACGGCAAGCCGCCGCTGGACGTTTCGCATGGCGGCGGGATTTTTACCACGCGCACGTTGCCGCGAACGTCGGCGGAGGCGCGGGCGCTGCTGGAATTGAATGCGCGAGTCATCGCGGGGATGGGGCTGGTGCGCGGAGTTACCCATGCGGAATTTCTTCGGGCGCATGTTGATGGCGCGTTTTACTTCATTGAGATTGCGTCGCGCGTGGGCGGTGCGTATATCTCGGACTTGATCGACGCGGCGACCGGCATCAATCTGTGGACGGAATGGGCGCGCATCGAAGTGGCAGCAGGGAAGAAGCCTTACGCGCTTCCTCCGCAGCGTTGCGATTTTGCGGGAGTGGTGGTTTCGCTGGCGCGGCAGGAATTTCCGGATACTTCGGCGTACAACGATCCGGAAATCGTGATGCGAATACCGAAGAAGCATCATGCGGGGTTTGTTCTCAGGTCAAACGATCCGGCGCGTGTGCAGGCGCTGCTTGATTCTTACGCGCAGCGGATCAGCCATGATTTCTACGCTTCCGAGCCGGTGCCGGAAAAACCAACTTCATGATACGAGTGATTTTGAAATGGACGGTGATCGTGCTGGCGGGGTTGCTGGCGGTGTTGTACTGCGGCGACTATGTGGTGATTAAGATCCGAGCGGCGTCATCGCCGAGCACGGCTTTTTCCGTTTTGAAATACAGGCCCACGATGGCGATACCGGAGAAGGGCGGGCGGCAGGAGTACGTTTTCGGGGATCCTACCACGGAGACTTGCGTGCATTCGCTGTTTCCTCATTTTGGCGACCGACCGTGCTGGTATGCCAGCGGTCAGACTGCCACTCCTATACCGATGACCGTTCTTCTTTCTTTGTGAATGTAGTCACGGCTAACTTCACGAGCCGCTGCGACGACCGAGCTAAAACACGTTCTAGGGCCCCCTGGGCTACCCTTCCCAAAACCAGGGAAGAGTGGGACACCCGCAAAAGGTAACAACGTAGAACCATAGAACCTTGAGTCAAAACCCGCAGCCCTAAATTGTTTACGAAATGCTTATAAATTGCTCAGGACTTTCTCGGCGGGGCCTCGCCATATTTGTCCTCCGGTGGTGGAGAGATGACTCTTACCGTCCTGGCTGCGATTTGTTTGTTTGCTTGCGGCTTCTTGCTGTTCGTGCTCATTGAGTGGGTGCTGGACGCGAGGCGCAAGACGGCTACTCGCCCTGCGGTTGATCACGAGGTTGCTGAAAGGATGGACTAGGAGCGGGTTAATTGTTCGATCAGTGCGCGGTGCTGTGGATATTTTTGCTGCAGGCCGGAGCGCTTGGCTAATTCGAAATCCTCGAAGTCAAATCCTGGCGCTACCGTGCATCCCACCAAGGCAAACGTCTCTGGATCTTTTACGCGGGAGGCGAACCAACATCCCGCTTTCACTGCGGACTGAAAAACCTCGCCGGATTCGATATTGCTTCCTAGCAGAATTTCCGAATAGTTGCCGGCGGGATCGATTGCGTGAACTAACAGCGCGCTGCCGTCGTAGAAATGCCACAGCTCGTCGGATTGAATGCGATGAAAGGCGGAGAAATTTGTGCCGTCGATCAGGAAGTAGATTGCCGTGGATGCCGGGCGCGCTCCGCGGAAGCGCGCGGGAAGCACGGCTTGGGGAATGGCAATATCCGAGGCGTAGGTGACCCGGTAGTAGCCGCCTTCGGGGTGAGGTCCGAGATTTAGACGCCTAATCCAATCGGCGGCGCCGAGGGTCAAGGCCAGCCTCCGTTTAGTCGAGTCCCAGCTTGTGCTGCATTTGCTCGAGGGAAATACCCTTGGTTTCCGGGTAGATGAATAGCACGACAAAAAATTGAATGACGGTCATTGCGGCGAAAAATACAAAGGGGTACGCGCCGGAACCCAGAGTGGCGACGTACGGGAATGTCAATGCAATCGCCGCATTGGTGATCCAGTGCGCGGAACTGCCCAAGCTTTGTCCCTTGGAGCGCACCCGATTGGGAAAGACCTCCCCGATATAAACCCAGATAACCGAGCCCTGGGAAATGGCAAAAAATCCGATATAGGCCACCAGCAGCCATACCAGGTAGTTCTGATGATGCTGGGTGAAGAATATTCGGGCGACGCCGGACAAGCAGCCAACCATGCCCGCCGCGCCGATCAGCAACAGCGTTTTACGTCCGGCCTTATCGATCAGGGACATTCCCAGCAAAGTGGACAACAGGTTCATCGCGCCCACACCCACTGCTTGCAGATCACCGGACACTTTGCTGAATCCCGCAGCGGCAAAGATGTCGTTGAGGTAATAGAGGATGGCGTTGATGCCCGCGAGCTGGTTGAACAAGCCGATGGTGACGGCTAGAAAAATCGGGAAGCGATACTTCCATTTCCACAGTGACTCGGCGTTGGCCGATGTATCGGAGTGGATTGATTCGATGATGCTGCTCATCTCGGCGTCGGGATCCACCGAGCCCATGCTCTGAAGGACGGCGCGGGCTTCCTCGTTGCGATTGTGCAAGGCCAACCACCGCGCGCTGCGCGGGATGAAAAAAAGCAGAAAGAAGAAAATCGCAGCGGGGAACAGGCCCACGCCAAACTGCCAGCGCCACTCCGCCGCTCCCAACCCCATACGCGCGATCAGGAAATTGGAAAGGTAGGCCACCAGGATGCCGATCACGATGTTGATTTGGAAAGTTCCCACTAGCCGCCCGCGCCATTTCGCCGGCGCTATTTCGGCGATGTATACCGGACCCATAACCGATGATCCGCCGATCCCCAAGCCGCCGATGAAGCGAAACACCAGTAGCGAAGGCCAGCTCCATGCAAGGGCGCATCCGATGGCGGAAACCACGTAGCAGGCGGCCAGGAAGCGCAGGGTCTCGCGGCCTCCGTATTTCTGCCCCGGTATTCCAGCGAACATCGATCCGACGATCGTGCCCAGCAGCGCGATCATCACCGTGACGCCCAGAGTCTTTTCGTTCAGGTCGAACACGATGCGCAGGGCATGGGTGGTGCCGGAAATCACCGCGGTGTCGAACCCGAAGAGCAGACCGCCCAGCGCGCCGACGAGGGTGGCCTTGATCAGATTTGCGTTGAGCTTCATTGCGTCTCCGGGGCGCTATGTCGTGGATCGCGACCGGCCTTCGCCAAGGCTACGGCGGGCAGGCGGTGCGTCGAAACTGGTTCCGTGGTTATGTGGTTTCCAATTCCGCCAAGGCTACGGTGGGCGGGACCTACGCTCAGACTGATTCCGTTGGTGTGTGGTTCGCGGGTCATCGTCGGGAATCATTCCCGGCTAGAGAAACATATCATAATCCGCGCGGGCTGACTTATAATCCCGCCGCTAATCATAATTCGGTCCGCTAATCCATGCATGTACATGAGAATGGCGTGACTTGCCGATCGCAAATCGATCCGGAATCTCCAGGAGACATCTCGATGCGAAAACCAGTGACGGAATCGCGGAGCAAGGCTAACGCCCGGCCGTCGCGAATGATGTGCTTGCTCTTCCTGGGCGGGAGCCTGATTTTCGCGGCGACCGCGGTGCACTCGCAATCGGACACCCAGAAAGCGATTGCGACACTTTCGCCGGGATCGCAGGAAGTTGCGCGACAGCTCGCGACCCTTACCGAGTTGCCCGCGGAACAGTGGAAGGAACACGTCGGCGATTTGGCTCACGGCGAATCCCCGGATTTGGCGGACGGCGATTGGACTCTGGCAGGTCCGCACACGCGCGGGAACGGAGACGCGGCATGGTTTCGGCGGCGAATCGAAGTGCCCAAGACTTTGAACGGGTATGACCTGACCGGCGCGCGAATCTGGTTTCAGTTTGATGCCAGCGCCAATGGTCCGATGCCCCAGATCATTTATTACGACGGGCGGCGGGTGGCGATGGGCGATGATCTGGAACCGATCGTGCTGTTCGATCGGGCGCGGCCGGGAGATTCGGTGCTGGTGGCGGTCAGGCTGTTCCACACCGTCGATGAGAAAACTTTTGAAGGGGTGACGCTGCGAATCGATTTTGCGGCGAGCCGGCCGAGCCCGGCGGATTTGCTGTTCGAATTGCTGTCGGCGTCGAATCTGGCTCCGACCTTGGGTGTGGACTCGCAGAAGGTACAGCAACAGGTGGATCGAGCGGCAGCCGACGTCGACTTGAAGGCGTTGCAGAGCGCGGATCAGAAAGCGTTCGATGCTTCGATCGCGAAAGCGCACACCACGCTGGAATCGATCAAGCCACAACTACAATCGACCTCGCTGCGGCTGACCGGAAACTCGCACATCGATGCAGCGTGGCTCTGGCCCTGGACGGAAACCGTGGAAGTGGTGCGACACACGTTCGGCACGGCGCTGCAACTGATGTACGAATATCCGCAATATACCTACACCCAGTCGGCCGCGGCATATAGCGAATGGACTTGCCAGAAATATCCGGCGCAGTGCGGCGAAATTGCCCAGCGAGTGAAAGAGGGGCGCTGGGAAATGGTGGGCGGAATGTGGGTGGAACCCGATTTGAACATGCCGGATGGCGAATCGCTGGTGCGCCAGCTATTGATCGGCAAGCGCTACTTCAAGCAGAAATTCGGTGTGGATGTGCGCATCGGGTGGAATCCGGATTCATTTGGATACAACTGGCAACTGCCGCAGATTTACAAAAAGTCCGGGATCGATTATTTCGTCACCCAGAAGATGGCGTGGAACGACACCAACAAGCTGCCGCTGAAGCTTTTCTGGTGGGAATCCCCGGATGGCAGCCGGGTGCTTTCGTACTTTCCGCACGATTACGCCAACGGAATCGACCCGGTCTCTTTGGCCGCGGATATCAACCGCGCGCGGGAGTTGAATCCGGGACTGACGGAGATGATGCATCTGTACGGCGTGGGGGATCACGGCGGCGGCCCGACGCGGGACATGCTGGATAGCGGTCTGCATTGGGCCGATCCGGCGCGGGTATATCCGCACACCACGTGGGGCGTGGCGCAGGGATTTTTTTCGGACGTCGAGAAATCGCTGGATGGCAACTCGCCCGAATGGAATTACAAGGTGATGGCGGCTGGCCCCGCTCCGCTCCCCGCGGCGCACGACGGAAAAATCAGCATTCCCACATGGAAGGACGAACTGTATTTCGAATATCACCGCGGGGTGATGACTTCCCAAGCCGAGCATAAACGCAGCATGCGCGAGAGCGAAGTGCAAATGCTGGATGCCGAGAAACTAGCTTCGATGGGCTTGATGGTTGGCTCTGCTCCGTCCAGCGTTTCCGAGCAATCGATGACGGAGGCATGGAAGAAAGTATTGTTCAACCAGTTCCACGATCTGGCGGCGGGCTCCGGAATCGGGCCGATCTATCAGGACGCGCAAAAAGACTATCAGATGGTGAAGTTGGTCAGCTCCGAGGTAGCTACTGGAGCCTCCGCCCGGATCGGAGAGCAAGTGGATACCCACGGCGAAGGCGTCCCGGTAATGATCGTGAACACGCTGGGCTGGACGCGCAACGGCGTGGTGGAATTTTCGGTGCAGATGCCCGGAGCCTCGAAGGATGGGGTCCGGGTGCTCAACTCGGCGCTAAAGCCAGTGCCGTTCCAGGTGGTATCTGAAGATAGCGAGACCAACACTTTTGCATTGCGGGCGCAGATGGATGCGGTGCCGTCGATCGGCTACGAAATTCTGCATGTGGTTCCCGGTGGACCTGTACCGTCCACCGAACTGAGTGCGCATGGTTTGACGTTGGAGAACGCGGCGTTGCGGGTGACGGTGGACGAGCAGACCGGGTGCATCACCAGCCTGTTCGACAAGCGCGCCAAGTTTGAAACGATCGCTGCGGGCGGCTGCGGCAACCAACTGATAGCTTTCAAAGACACGCCGAAAGAATACGACGCTTGGAATATCGATGCGGACTTTGAAAAAGTGACCACGCCCATCGATCAAGTGGAATCGGTCGAGCTCGTGGAGCGAGGGCCAGTGCGTGCGGCGATCCGTGTGAAGCGTGCATGGGGGCATTCGCACTTCCAGCAGGACATTCGGCTGTATGCAGGTTCGGACGAGGTGGAAGTCGCCAACGATTTCAATTGGGCGGAGGACCACATCCTGCTGAAGGCGGCGTTTCCGCTGGCGGCGTCCAGCGCTTTCGCGACATATGAGATTCCCTACGGAACGATTGAGCGGCCGACCACGCGCAATAATTCGTGGGAGGCCGCGAAGTTTGAAGTTCCGGCGCTGCGCTGGGCCGACTTGGGCGATGCGGAGCACGGCTTCAGCCTGATCAACAATTCGAAATACGGTTACGACGCCAAGGGCCATGTGCTGCGCATTTCGTTGTTGCGTGCGCCTACGTGGCCCGACGCTAAGGCCGATCGCGGGCGGCGTTCATTTTCTTATGCGCTGTATCCACATGCGAAGGATTGGAAGCAGGCATCGACGGTTCACCGCGGTTACGAATTCAACTATCCGCTGTATGCTTTTCCGGTTACGGTGCATACCGGGCGGCTGCCGGCTCGATATTCGTTTGTGCAGGTTAGTTCGCCGAACGTGGTGTTGACGGCGATGAAGAAAGCGGAAGATAGTTCGGCGATTGTTTTGCGGTTCTATGAATGGGCGGGAGACAGTGGAACGGTGGTTTTGACGATGCCTCGCGTGAAGCAGGCGCGTGAGACAGACTTGATGGAGAGGCCGATGGGGGCGGATTTGGCGGTCGCGGGGAATAATAAGGTGACCGTGCCGGTTCATCCGTTTGAGATTGCTACCGTGTCGGTGGATGTGGATGCGCATCCGCGGTGAAGCGCGGACCATTGTGATCGGGTTTGCGGGCGGGGAAGATTCCTGGTTTTGAGTCCGCCATAGCCACGAGTGGCTATGCCACAGTGGCGGGGTGCTGATAGGCTTACGGTTCGGAGATCTTACCTTTGGTGCCGGACCTCAACCTGGAAGCCGAACGAAAGCGGCGATTGCGCTCGGCGCGGCGGCTGGTGGTGAAGCTGGGGACGTCTACAGTCACTGGCATCGACGGCGACTTGTGCGCCGAGCGCGTCGATCCGATCGTCCGGTCGATTGCAGCGCTCACCAAGTCGCACCGGCAGGTGGTTCTGGTTTCGTCGGGTGCGGTGGGTTTGGGGCGGGCTTGGCTCGGTTTGCACACTTCACGTTTGGGTGACATGGTCACCAAGCAGGCTTGCGCGGCGGTCGGGCAAAGCTTGTTGATGGATGCTTACAAGCGACTGTTCTCGGAGTGCGGTCTGAAAGTGGCGCAGGTGCTGCTCACCGAGGAAGATTTTACGGTGTGGCGGCGCTATTCCAATCTGCGTCATACCGTCGAAAAACTTTTGCAGTTCGGCGTGATTCCGATCATCAACGAGAATGACACGGTATCCACGGCGGAGCTAACCGCGCTGCCTGGCGCGAAGCGCGCGGCGTTTGGCGACAACGACCGCTTGGCTGCGCTAGTGATGAGCGGGCTGGAAGCGGATGCTCTGGTGCTGCTGACCAATGTGCCCGGATTTTTTCGCGGCAAAATGCCGGCGAGCGGCGTGGGTGACGACGCGGACGTAATTCCGCTGCTCAGCGAAATCACTCCGGAGCTGAAGGCGCTGGCCGCAGGCCCTTCCGGTGGCGGCCGCGGCGGGATGACTACCAAGCTGGAGGCCGCGGAAGTGGCTATGCATTGCGGCGGGGTTGCGGTGATCGCCAACGGCCAGACGCCGCGAATTCTGGAGCGGATTCTGGACGGGGAGAAAATCGGCACGGCGTTCGTCCCTTCGAAGCGCATGCGTGGGAAACGGCGGTGGATTGCATTTGCGGCCAACGTACAAGGCCGGATGGTGGTCGATAGCGGCGCGCGCCGGGCGTTGGAACAGGGGAAAGCGAGTCTGCTGGCTTCTGGAGTGGTGCGCATCGAGAGCCATTTCGGCACCCGCGACGTGGTGAGCATACTAGACGCAGCGGGGAAGGAGTTTGCCCGGGGAATCGCCGCGTGCTCTAGCCACGAAGCGGAGGCTTCGCTGGGCGACAAGAAAACGCCGGGGAGCACTGCAAGCCGCGTCGCCTCGCGCGTGGTGGTGCGGCGTGATAATATCGTTTTGCTGTAGAAAATTACCGTGAGCTCCCCGAATTCAGTTCCGGTTCCTTCCGATTCATCTCCCGATACGGTTGCTCAGATTGCCGCCCGAGCGCGGGTCGCTTCGCGTTCGCTGGCCCAGTTAACGCTGCTTGCTCGGAATGAAATTCTGATGGCTTTGGCGAAGGCCATCGAGGATGGCTGGCGTGGCATTCTGGACGCCAACGAAATCGATTGCACCGCGGCTGAGCCGGATGTGCTCTCCGGAAAGATGTCTGCCGCCATGTTTGCGCGGCTGAAAATCGGAGGGCGAGGTATTGAGGAGATGGCCTCGCGGGTCCGCGATGTAGCGCGACTGCCCGATCCGCTCGGCCGAAAACTTTCGGCTATCGAACTGGATGATGGCCTTACGCTCTACAAGGAATCCTGCCCGCTGGGCGTGGTAGGAATTATTTTTGAGTCGCGTCCTGACGTGATTCCCCAGGTTGGGTCGCTGGCGCTGAAGTCGGGCAACGCGGTGATATTGAAAGGCGGCTCGGAGGCGGCGCGCACCAACCAGGCGTTGGTGGATATCTGCCGGGAGTGTCTCGGCGCGTTTCCGTCGGCGCCGCGGGATTCCATCCAATTGGTGCACACCCGAGCGGACGTGATGGAACTGCTCTCCCTGCATCGCGACGTCGATCTGATCATTCCGCGCGGGTCACGGGAGTTGGTGGAATTCGTGGCGCGGCACAGCCAGATTCCAGTGCTCGGGCACGGCGAAGGAATTTGCCACGTCTACGTGCACGCGGCGGCGAATCTGCAGAAGGCGCTGGATGTAACCTTCGATTCCAAGGTGCAATATCCCGCGGTCTGTAACGCGGCGGAGACTCTGCTGGTGGATGCGGCGATCGCGCCGAAATTTCTGCCGGCCATCAGCGCAAAACTGAAAGGTGCCCGGGTGGAGATGCGCGGTTGCGAGAAGACGCTGGCGCTGTTGAGCGGGTCCGACGTGAATGCGGCGAGCGAGGCGGACTGGGCCACCGAGTATGGCGACCTGATCCTTTCGATAAAGGTCGTCGATTCGATTTCCGAAGCTATCGCGCACATCCACCGTTACGGCTCGAACCATACCGAAGCGATCGTCACCGAGGATAGCGAAGCGGCGCGGAGGTTCATGAGCGAAGTGGATGCGGCGGGAGTCTTTCATAATGCTTCGACGCGCTTCGCTGATGGTTACCGATATGGATTGGGCGCCGAGCTTGGCGTGAGCACCAACAAGATTCACGCGCGAGGGCCGGTGGGACTGGATGGGCTGACCAGTTACAAGTACAAACTATTCGGCAACGGGCAGACTGTTGCTGAATATGTGAGCGGCGCGAAGCGGTTCAAGCATCGGGCGATCGAGTAGTTTAGGCACAGCGGGCCGAGGCAAGGAGTTTCCATGGATCGATGGCATGGCAAATGGGCGTTGGTTACCGGCGCGAGTGCGGGGATTGGTCTGGAGCTTGCGAAGCAGCTCGCAGCGGGCGGAACGAATTTGGTGTTGACGGCGCGGCGGCTGGACCGCTTGGACGCGCTGGCGAAGGAATTGGCGTCGAAGCACGGCGTGCGCACAGAAATACTTTCGGCGGATCTGACGGATGCGAATGCTCCGGAGGCGATTTTTCAGTTTACCTCGGAGAAGAAAATTGAAGTGGAGTTGTTGGTGAATAACGCTGGGTTCGGGGTGTACGGGGAATTCGGCAAGTCGGACCTGGCGCAGGAAATGAAAATGGTGCGTGTGAACTGTTCCGCGGTGGTGCATATCACCCACTTATATCTGCCGTCGATGATCGCGCGGCGGAGCGGAGATATCTTGATCGTAGCGTCGATTGCTGGTTTTCAGGCGGTGCCGTTTTTCTCGGTGTACGCGGCGACTAAAGGATTTGATCTGCTGTTCGCGGAAGGCTTGGCG
>Ga0182024_10009728_pt1 | contig 19795 bp, 19 predicted proteins | sample P32metaG_FD_120480 | JGI IMG/M metagenome (GOLD analysis project Ga0182024, IMG submission 120480) | Permafrost microbial communities from Stordalen Mire, Sweden - P3-2 metaG (Illumina Assembly) | ecosystem: Environmental > Terrestrial > Soil > Wetlands > Permafrost | place: Sweden: Stordalen... | reverse complement strand
TCACGATCGACACCGGCATCCAGATCTACTTCTGTGACCCCGCAAGCCCCTGGCAGCGAGGCTCGAACGAGAACACCAACGGCCTGCTCCGCCAATACATGCCCAAGGGAACCGACCTATCCGAACTGACCCAACAAGACCTCGACCGGTTCGCCCGCAGTCTCAACAACCGACCCCGCAAGACCCTCGACTATATGAAACCATCAGAGCGACTCGCCGAGCTCCTTGCGCACACCAGTTGAGCCCACCTTGCAAACCAATGACAAACAACGACAAACATCACCGCAGGTCAGAGCCGCTTTCGAGCCTCTGACCAGCCCTCTCGCGACCACCTGACTCGCCCTTACAAGGCGGAGGACGGGGGTTCGAGCCCCTCAGCGCTCACCAGCAAAGGAAACATTCTGCGGGGATGTGACGTACCCGGGGAGGGCTCGGCTCAGCTCGAAGTCCGCCAGGAGTCCGTGCGCGTTCCAAATGCTCCAACGATCGCCCTTAGGCGGCGAGTCGTGGCGCGAGTCCTGCCGAGAGGTGCGCACCGATCATCCCGCTTGCAGAGGGATGGTCTGAGCGAGGTGCGCATGTCATTCGGTGATTTGGGGGTGGCGTGACGCCCGACCGGGTACACGGGACGCGGCAACGGCCCGCGCTTGCAGCGCGGACGTCCGCTGGGCAAGAGGCGGTAACTGTCCGGGCGGTGGACTGACCGAGCGTGCGACGAAGCACCCCACCCGGGCGGAACGCTGCTACGGTTCGAGGAGGTGGCGGGGGCGTCGGGCTCGCGACGACCAGCTCGGCGGGCGGCGGTGGTTCATCGTTCGTCACGCCCGGCACGGCTGTGCTCTCGACCGGCCCCAACCACGGTGCCGGATCGGTCATCGTCAGCTACGACCCAAGCACGGATTCCTGCCCGACACCGATCGTCGTCACACCGAGGTTCACCGGGTAAGCACTGAGCGGGGCGCGTGACGGCAGACCAATAGGTCATTGTCCGCTCGTTTGGACGGCCGCCGATTTGGCTCGAACGTGTGGTGTTGGATGATCTCGGCGTGCTCTCCGCGTGCCCATCGCAAGGTCAGACTGCGTTCAGCCGCCTGCGAGAAAAGCGAGCGATCCCGTCGCCCTTGCAGGTGGATGGCTAGAGGCGTAAGAGAGCGCGATCGAACCCGACGGGCCGCGGTGAGGGGCTTGGGTCAGAGTAGGTTTCGAGACTGTGTACGAACAGTGCGCCATTAGCGGCTGAGCGGTTTGGCCGCGCCACGAGCCGGCCGGGTCAACCAAAGCGCTGTTGGGCGGCTTGCTTTGAGACGCCGAGCGCCGCGCCGATGGCCGCCCAGGAATAGTCGGCGGCTCGAGCGGCTCGGACCGTCTCGCGGAGGTGTGCGTCAGCCGAGGCAGCGGTTTCGAGCGCCGCTTCGATGCGACGGAGCTCAGCTCCGCTTCGCCATTGGCGCTGCGAAGGGTCGGTGTGGGCGAGTCTGTCAGCGACGTGTTCGGCTCGCTGGCGGCTTGTGGTCGTGCGTGGCATCACGGTCCTTCCGGTGGGAACTTGAAGGGTCGGGCTGGTCGCATCGCGTGAATGATGGCTGGCCCGTCTTGGGTGTCGAGCACGCCGACTTCGATCAGGTTGCCGGCCCGGTCGGGGCCGAGGAAGAGGGTGACGTCGTCGTCTTCGTCGTTGAGTGCCATCCAGTTGCGCAGCGCATGGCGTATGTCGGCATCGTGGACCTGGTGACGTCGTGCCGTCTGCCAGATCGGCGCGTCGACGAGTCCAATGTGTCAACCCTACCTTGACGCTGACAGGTGGTCAAGCAACCCTTGACCTCCAGATCGGCTGTCCTGGCCTGGGGGCTCGATCCTGGCTGGTGTCGGCGCCTGGTCTGGAGCTGAGCATGCGGTACACCGCGGCCTCGTGCGCTGGCCTCAGGACTGGTATCGCCACGGCGGATGGCCTGCCGTTCGCGGTGTGGCACTCCATCGCGAACGCTTCGCCAAGTCCGTGCCAGGTCCGTGGAATGACGAGAAACGTTGCGCACCAACGACAAACAACGACAAACGTCTGCGCAGGTCAGAGCAGGTTTCGAGCCCGTGACCAGCACCTTCGCGGGCCCCTGAATCGCCCTTTGAGAGCGGTGTTCGCTTCACTCCCTCGCCTAACGCGTCTCACAGGTGGCTTCCCAGGACGTGGTTGGCGGTCAGGATCACGGCGAGCTGCTGTTGCGATAGGCCGATGAGGAACGGTGCGTCGACGCGATCGCAGCTTCGGAGGGCGCGGCCGTGAGGTAGCCGGCCACGACGGCGCCGTTCTGCCCGAACTCAGCGTCCTCGGCGGGGGAGGTGTGGGCGAACTCGGATGACGACCCGCACCATTTCCTCTGCTAGCTCATCGGTTGGAGCGCGAGGATTGTTGTAGACCACGTACTCCTTGGCGACGAGTGTGGCGAGATAGTCGAGGAGCGCGGACTCGTCGTCCTTGACGAGCAGGTAGTCAGTGTGACGCTCGTTGTATAGGACGATGTTCGAGTCAGGGTCGTATCGGCTGCGGCCAGCGCCGGGTGCGGGATCAGGTTCGAGGCGAGGGAGGGACCGGTTACGGGTCTGGTCAGGGCGAGCCGAGTTGGGCGCTTGGTCAGGAAGAGGTTCGGCAAGATCTGGCGCTCGTTCCTCGAGATCGTTGAGCGGAGGTAGTCCTTCTGCGGGAGCAGTGTCGCCGTTTGAGCCCGGCGCCGATGGTGGCGCGACGGGTTCGAGAAGTGCTCCATCGCCCGGGAGAGCACCGAGCGGGGTGCGCATCGGGTTGTCGAGATCGCTGAGCTCGTCGAGGACGCGCTTGAAGATCCGCTGGATCGTGTCGGCGAGTCGGTCGGCCTGCCGAGCGTCGACGTCACGGTTGACGCGCTCCAGCGCCTTGGTCACCGTAGGTTCGACCGCCCGGAGTGCGTCGACGAAGATCCCGAAAGCGCTGTCGAAGAGGACGCCGCGGCGTCCCGAGGCCTGTTGAAGCCCATCGAAGACGACATGCCCAGAGATTTGATCGCTGGACCACGGCGGATTGCTGAAGGGATCGAGTTCACTGAGATCATCCAGGATGGTGGTCCCGGCTCGCCCAACGACCGCGACCCGCCGCTTTCGCTCGTCGCGGGGTGCGACATAGAACCCAAACTCGATACGACCCCAGAGCGTCTGGTGCGCCGGGATCGCGACCCGAATGCCCTCGGGCTCCTCGGGCGTGACCAATTCGCTGCGCCTACCCTCAACGACTTCGATGGTGTAGTCGCCCCGGGCCAGCGCTGTACCTCGCCGTCGACGGAGATAGTCAACGACCTTGCGTTGCGTCAGCACGCGTAAGACCTCGGGATCGAGGTCGCTGAGATACACCGTCGTTCCGGACTCCGGGCGGGCCCGCCGTCGCTCCGGTTCGAGCAACCCGACCGCTCGGCCTCGTTCGAGTCGCAGCGTGTACGTCTGGTTCTCACCGACTGCGCGAGACACGATCTCGCAGCGTCCGGCGAGCTGCTGGAAACCCAACAGGCCGATCGCTTTCTCGCCGAGAGTCCGCTCGTCTCCGGATTTGGCTGACTCGAAGAGGTTGCGGGCGATCTCACGGAGCCGGTCTGGATTCATGCCACGGCCGAGGTCGTCGATGGCGACAACTGGTCGCTTGCCTTTGCGTCGGAGCACGATGCGGATCCGGGCGCCGCGCTGACCGCTCTGCGCGTATTCATCAGCTGCGTTCGACACGAATTCGTTGAGCGCATCCTTCGGGTCGCGGTACACCTGTCCGGTGACGAGGACCGCCTTCGCGAGGTTGCCAATTCGAAGACGAACCTTCTCTACCGCCACGATTTGCGATGGTACGGGCCCGCCCGGCGGCGGCGGGTGACCAGACCCGAGGGGAGCTCCGCGGCAGGCCCTCCTGGTGGTCGGTCGACGCGCATCTGCTGCGGCCTGCGGGGAGGTGGGCCGTCGCGACGCGTCTGATTCCACTCTGAGAAGGTTCGGCCGACTGTCGCACCCGTGCTACAGTACGCCGGTATGGCTCGGCAGATCACTCAGCGGGAGCTTCGGAACGAAAGTGGCGAGATCATGCGAGAGCTCGATCGCGGGGAGTCGTTCGTCGTGACGCGCAATGGAGTCCCGGTTGGTGAGTTGCACCCGATCCGCCGGCAGTGCTTCGTCGCTGCGTCGGTCGCGGTCGCAGCCTTGGCGTCCGCGGGGCCGCTCGACTCGGAGCGGTTCCGGGCCGACGTCGACAGGGTGCTCGACCAGGGCCCTGCCCCGCGTGTCTGAATCAACCGAAGGCGCTCGGGGCCTGCTCGACACATCGGTGATCATCGAGTTAGGGCATCTCGACGGCGCGGCGCTACCAGGCGAGTTGGCCGTGTCGGCGATCACGATGGCCGAGCTGGCGGCGGGACCCCACGCAGCCAACGATGGTGAAGAGCGAGGTCGACGACAAGAGCTGCTCCAACGAGTCGAGGCGACCTTCGATCCGCTGCCGTTTGACGCCAACGCAGCCCGAGCCTATGGCCGGGTGTATGCAGCTGTTGCGGACGCCGGCCGGAAGGCTCGAGGCCAGCGCGCGATCGACCTGCTCATCGCAAGTGTCGCACTTGCGAACCAACTGCCTCTCTACACGTTGAACCCGAGGGACTTCCAACTCTTGGGCGAACTCATCGACGTCGTCCCGGTCGCGAGGCAACCGGGACGTTGAGGGGACGATCAGTCAAGCGCGAAATCGGGGACTTCACGGAGCGGGGTCGTGGCCGTCGCGCTCTGCTGTAATTCTGGTTCCGCGTCGAAGTCACGACCGCAGCAGCGCGGCGAGCCGTCCCAGAAAAATCCCAGAATCGGCGCGCTACTTGGTGCGGACTGGTGTCCAACGAGGGCCCGCTCGCGTAGTCTGAGCAGCCCAAACGGATATCAGGGGACACCAAGGGATGTGCCTGTTCGGGTTCACACGGCAGAGGCCGCAGGTTCGAAACCTGCAGCGCCCACCAGAACAGGCTCGTTCGAACACCGATCACGCAAGAGGTCGGCGTTCTTTATTTCCCAGGGCATCCAGCCGGCCGGCCGTTCGCGCCGACTCGGCTCAATCGTGAGGATCCATCCGGGCAGTGGCTCTACCTCTGGGCGCTCGTAGCTTCGAGTGCGGCGGCTTCGCCGTCCGATCTGGGCGGGTGTGGGCAGCTCATTTGGGGTTGCCTCGGGTACGAGCAGCTCGGCGAACTTGCCTTCGCGCAACGCGGTGACTTCTCGCTCCAGTCGCTCAGGCAGGTCTTCGGACAGGAGCACGCCGTAGGGCCTGGCGAGGTCAGCCGCGCCGACGCCGTCTTCCACGATGTAGAGCTTTTCGAAGATTGCCCGGTTCATATCGCGGCGGATGCGCTCGTTGCCGTCTGCGTACGAGCGTCCGCAGTCTCTTAGGCGTGCCAACGCGACCCCAAGGTTCTCTCTCACTTGATCGAACTGGAGAGAACAAGCAGCGAGGACCTTTCGGGCCTGCGCCTCTTCACGTTCGATGCGCTGTTGCTCATCATGAAGACGGGGGAGCGAGACTGCCTCGGCGTAGTGCGCCTGGAGCAGCTTCCTGGCTTCGCCGTCGAGCCTCTGGAGTCGATCCTCCTGGCGGGCTACCTCCTTGCCATTTAGGAGTGATGCGAGGTGAATGTGCTCCAGGACTAGTGCCTGTAATTGGTCAAGTTCTGAGTCACGGATCGTGACGGTCGACCAATAGCGGAGGACACTCTCTTCAATCTCCTGTACTGGAAGATACGGGAGCTGGCAATCCTTCTTCTGCTGCCGACCGAGGCAGTAGAAGTACGGGTAAGTCATACCGCCGTGGCCGCGAGAGTGAGTCAAACCGAGGTTCGCACCGCAGTGTCCGCAAGCGAGCGTGCCCTTCAAGTAATGCGTGCGCTTGATAGGGCGTTCCTTTCCTTCGCTGCGGTCGCTGAGAATCCCTTGCACTCGCTGGAAGGTCTCCAACTCGATGATCGCTTCGTGGCTTCCCGGGTAGTGGATGCCGTCATAGACCACGATCCCGACGTAGTAGGGATTGCGAAGCATGGAGTGCACCTGGGCTCTGGCTAGAGGCTTCGGTGGTCCGCGGTAGTCGCCGCGGGATGTCAGACCGCGGGCTTCCAATTCGGCGTGGAGTGTGCGGGTTGTCCACTCACCGGTCGAGAAGGCCTCGAAGGCCCATTGGATCGTCGATGCCCGCTCCTCGTCGACCCCGATGGTCCGTACCTCGCGGCCCTCGATTGTCGTCCGAATATTTAAGTAGCCGATCGGGGCCCGATTTGGCGTTCCACCAGCAATGGCCTTCTGGCGCATGCCCTTCTTGGCTTCCATCGCAAGGTTCTGCGAGTAGAACTCAGCGATCGTGGCCATGATTCCGTGCAGCAGCTTGCCGCTGGGAGTTTCGTCGATGTTCTCAGAACACGACACCAAGGTGGCCGCAGCTTTTTGTAGTGCGAGATTGATCATTACATCGTCAGCCCGGTTGCGAGCCAGCCGATCAATTTTGTGGACGATGACGTATTTGGCGTCCTGGTCGCGTTGCAGACGTTCGAGCATCTCTTGTAGCGCTGGCCGATCAGCTGAACGAGCACTCTCGCCAGCGTCGACGTATTCGCCGATCACCGCGGCATGTAGAGCCTCTGCCTTCCGCTTACACGCAGCGCGCTGAGCTGGGATCGAATAACCCTCGGCCTCTCCTCCGGTGCCAGCCTGTTCCTTGGTCGAGACCCTGAGATAGATCAGGGCCCGCGCGGGGCCCTGATCAACAGTCTCATTCTCAACTACGTGAGGTTGCTTCGTGGTCATGGCGCGGCTACTCCGACTGGTTGTGACGTGAGGCGCAGATAGATGGAGTTCGATGTCCGGTGATAGGGCCGAACGGAGGTCGGGCACCGTCGCGAGTCGGTACCAAGGCCGAGGTGCCACAGCCGCACATACAGTGCTCGGGGCGATACCTGCAGCCGACTTGCCAGGGCAGCAACATCTTGGCCGCTCTTGAACCATGCTGACTTGAGCCAGCGTTTGGGCATCAGTAGACAGGCCGCGAACTGGTCAGCGGCACGCTCAGCGCGCTGCCCTGCAGCTAGCTCGCCGGCGGTGTCGCCGTAGAGGTAGTCCTTGGTCGTGTGGTCGATGATGTGCTTGAACTCGTGCATCAGCGAGAAACGCTGACGAGTCTTGGGTTCAGCAGCATTGAGGGTGATGATCCAGGTGCTGTGTTCCCAGTGGGCGGAGCCGGAAACTGGTACGTCAGCGTCGTAGCGAACCTCGATGCGGGGCAACTCGGAGACGAGTTCGCTCGGAACCCTCGGACCCCGCACGGCGAAGTGTTCGAGGAGGTGGTTGGCTTGCAGCTCGGCGATCCGGAGGGACTCGCTGTAGCTCAGCCTGCGGTGCGGCACAAGATCACGTAACAACCACAGCAGGCTTTCATTGGTGCTTCGTTCGATTATTTCTGACATGGCGAGTCCCTCCTTTCTTGTTGCGCTTTGGCGTGACTGATCCGAGCCGTTCGTCCTCGCCAGGAGCCGGTCCGCTGAGATCCACCCCGTGACGCTTGGCCAATCGCTCGGCGTAGGCCTCTAGTTGGTCGGCCGCCGCGGTCGGCAGGCGTCGGTACTTGGTCCGCAGGTATGGCTTCAGCGTCGGCAACTGGTTGGGCACGGCGTAGTCGGCCAGGGCGTAGAGGTCGGCCAGCGGAATGTCGAGGGCTTCGGCGATGCGGCCGAGCTTGTCGGGAGCGGGCGTCAAGATCGCACCTCCTTCCATACGGGTCAGCAGTCCGTCGTCGATCCCGGTCTGGTCCTCGAGATCGCGCAGGCTCATGCCCTGTGCTTCGCGGAAGTCGCGGATGAGGGCGCCAAGCCGGCGAGCGTGGTCACGGTCCAAGTGGTGGTCTCCTGTTAATGGCTCCATTATCTCACAAGTGCTGCAGACATGCAGCACTTCGTTGACCATTCCACAACGTGGATCTTGGCTCATCTCCCTAGAGCCTCCCGTCGAAGATCCACACGCCGTCGGCGTGCTCGACGCTGGTGATGTCGCCGGACAGCTCCAAGTCCCGGGCGAAGCCGGCGGTGTCGAGTGAGATGTAGGGCTGCAAGCTGTCTGGCACGGCGCGTTCGACGGCGTCGATGTAGCCGAGGTCGCTGAGGAGCTCATCGGCGTAGTCCTCGACGCTGCTCCACTGGCCGAGGTAGGCCTCTTCGAACTGGACGAGCGCGTCCTCGTCGTGTTCGCAGCGAGCAGCCCAGGCACCGAATGCTTGGCCCTGTTCGACAATGCCGCGGCCGATGCGGCTGATCCAATCGAGGGAGTCGTACTCGGACGGCGCGTAGTGACCAAAGCCTTCATAGTCGTGGATGGCGAACTCTTCAGCTCCCGCGGTTGGCGATCGTTCAAGCATCAGGTTCACGGCTTGCTGCAGTTCTTCGGGTTCTTGTTCGGCGGCGAGCCAGTCGCCGTGGAGGATGCCGGCGTTGTAGTCGGACAACGAGGCCACATAGATCCGCGGCCCCTCGTCGCGCAACCGTTCCGCCTCGGCGTCATTTGGGTTGCCGGCATTGTCGGGGCCGGCGCCCGGTTGTTTTGGTAGTTCCATATCTCTGCTCCTTTCTCATTACGGTTCATGACTTCATGCGGCCCGCGCCGCGTCACGTTCAGCGTGGGTCGCTCCGCGTGCATCTGCGAGGCGTTTCTGCGCCAGCGCCGCGAACGCCGGGTTCAGCTCGATACCCAGCCAATCTCGTCGCTGTGTCTCGGCGGCGAGGGCGACCGTCCCGGCACCCATGAAGGGATCGAGCACCAGCCCTGGCTGCCACGGAGCGCCACAACCACAGGCCGGCGAAAGCTGTCCAAGAAGAGCCAGCCGGCCGAGTCGCCGAACGGGCTCCCGCTGCCACGGTTGCCCGCAGCGGATGCAGATGCGTTCAGGGCAGGAGGCCAGCAGCGGTCGAGTAATCAGGTCGACGGGAAAGACGGCGTGGTGGGCACCTCGATAGTTGGCAGTTGCCTGTTGCCAGACATCTCCGGGGTTCTTGCCGAGCGGGTGACCGACGACTCCCTTAACCTTTTGGCGGTCGAGGCCGCCGTTGTCGCCGGCGGCAGGTCCGACCCAGTCCGGCCGGTCAAGTGGGGGCGCGGGACCCAATCGTCTTGGTGTTGGTGGCCTGCTGCGGTGCGGCACTCGAATGGCGTCCAGATCGAAGTAGTAGCGGCGGCTTCGCACGGCGAAGTAGAAGGTCTCGTGGGTACATGACAGTCGGTCTTGAACGCTCGTTGGCATCGGGTTCGTTTTGGCCCAGATCACCTTGGAGCGGACGACCCAGCCGTCCTCAGCCAGAGCTACTGCCAGTCGCTCCGGTCCGAGGAGGAGGCTCTTCGGCTTGGCGCCCTGGCTCTCGTGGCGGCTGTAAGTGTCGCCGACGTTGAGCCATAGACCGCCCGTCGGCTTGAGGATCCGGGCTGTCTCACGCAGGGCGCGCCGCAGGTCGCGGACCCAATCGTCGATGCTCGGTTCCAAGCCGATCTGCTTGCGATCGTGATAGTCGCGGAGACGGAAGTAGGGCGGGCTGGTGATTACACAGTCAACAGACGCCGTGGGCAGCGTCGGCAAGAGGTCTCGGACGTCCCCGAGGAGCAGCTGGTTCGGGGTCAACCGGCTCATGGCTGTCCTCCGCTTAGAACTCTCGTGGTCTCAGCGGCCAGCACGACGAGGAAGAGTTCCGGTTCGAGGCGCCGCTCGTGGCGTAGTGCGTCGGTCAGCTGAGTCAGTCGTCGTTGACTATCCACCTGCCACAACACCTGCGGGAAAACACCATGCCGGTGTTGCTCGTGACTGGTCCGGTAGTAGGAGTCGTAGAGTCGACATTTGCGAATCAGGGCGGTCGAGCTTTCGGTACCGCGGTCGACCTCCACGAACCAGCGGTACTCGTAGTCCTTGGCCGCCAGCGCTACGAAGAGGTCCGGCTTGAGTCGGTCATCGCCAGCGATGCTGGCCTGCACGGTCCGCCAACAGGCCGGCTCGGTCTCTAGGTGCAGCAACTCGATCTCGCCTCGCCGTGCGGCCGCCCTTAGATCGACCGCGACCTGGGCCACCGCCAGCGTGTGATCCAGGAAGGTTGGTGAGGGCTCCGGGACCCGCCGGCGTGCCTGCCCGTCGCGGAGGACGCGATCGCCGGCTGGACCAAGGCCGTAGACGAATGAAGCTGAACCGGCACGAATTCCACCGACTCGGCGATCAAGTCGCGCTAGCAGACGATCATTGGTCAAGCGTTCTAGGACGCGACGACAGATCCGAGCGGCCGTGAGTGAGGTCGCATGATCGGTGAAATGGAGTTCCTGGATCTGCCGGGCGCTCAGCAGTCGCAGTGAGGCCACGGAATACAGCACGGCCATATCCCGCTCCGGCAAGTCCTCTAGGAGCCGGGCCACCTGCCTCGAGCCCAGACGTGCGGCCCGGCTCATCGTTGCCCCCAATAACGCACATGAGTCGGCGCCCTTAAATGCCACCATGCGGCGTCTGAGCAGGTACAACGCCGCGGCCTCGACCACGTGACCGGGTAGTGGAGCGGGTAGCCGCTCATCGTTGCCCCAGTCGCTTCTTACCAATGATCGACTCGTTCTCGCCCACGTTGCCGAGTGTCAGCAGCGCTGTCAGGTCGGCGTCGACGTCCTTGCGCGGACGGCCATAGCGCTGCCGGCTGAGGGCCCGAATCTCCCTCGGGTCGCTGGTCACGGCGGGCAGCGGTCTGGTAGTGCCGGAGGCGAAAGGCGTCGCTTGCCCGTCAGCTATCAGCGAGGCGTAGACCTCGTACTTGCCGAGCGACTGAAAATCATGGGCGTCGAGCAGATCAGTCGTCCGGGCCATGACGGCGGCGTCCTCATTGCCCAACCGGAAGCAGACCCGTGATCGGGCGTTGGCCAGCACGGCCGAGCGGACCGTCGGCGTCAGCTGAGCGAGGTGCTGGTGGCTGGCTACCAGGGCCATGCCGAGCCCACGGGTCTGAGCCAGGACATCGGCGAGGTCCGTCGGTAGGTGGAGATAGTCCTGGAACTCATCGATGTAACAGACCACCGGGTGCCGACGCTCCGGGGCGATGCCGGCGCGGCGCTGGGTGGCTTGCCAGGTTTGGGAAACGATCAGCGAACCCAGCAGCCCGGCGGCCTCAGTGCCGATCACGCCCTTGGCCAGCGAAACCAGCAGTACCTTTCGCTTGGTAAAGACCTCGGCGACCTCGAAGCGCGGCACCGCCTGGGAGATGACGGTCCGCAGTCCCTCGCGCATGAGGAACGGACGCACCTTATTCATGACCGGCGCCACAACGACGCCACGTTCAGCGTCGCTTAGCCGATCGAACCAGACCCAGAACGGCTTGAGCGCCAACTCGTCGGTCAGCCCGCGGGTTAGCTGGCGCCGGTAGTGCTCGTTGCTGAGCAGCAATGGCAAGGCCGACAGTGTCGCCTCGGGGCGCCCGGCCAGGGTCAGGATCGAGGCTTGCAGCACATCGATGGTCCGCGGCCCGAGATAGTCGCCGTAGAGACCGCGAAAAACGGCGATCAGTTGGTCGGCCACCAGCTCACCGGAGCGGCCAGCACCATGAAGCGGGTTGAGGCCGATCGGCGCCGGATCGGCCGGGTCAAAGATCACGACTCGGTCGATCTGGTCCTTCGGTATTCGCGCCGTGACATCGGCAATCAAGTCCCCCTTGGGGTCGATGGCGATGACGCCGCGACCGGCAGCTATGTCTTGGGTAATCAGATTGGTCAGAAGCGTCGACTTGCCGACGCCGGTAGGCCCGACGACATGGGTACCGAGGAGCGCATCACGCACGTCTTGACCGAGGGGTCGTCGGTGCAGCGGCTCATTGCCGTCAGCCACAATCCGACCCGACGACGGTACGAGCACCGACGGTGGTAACCGACGAGATGCAACTCGCTCGACACCAGGGACGGTGGAGTCGCCGATCGGCCAGGCCAGCAGCCCTGCCAACTCCGCGACGTTCAACGCCGCCCGCGGCCAAATCCGGGGCGGTTTCGCCGTACGGATGAGCCCAGCGTTCACCGGTCGCACGCTCAGCCCGGCGTCTGGTCCCTCCGCGACCCTCAGCGAGCCCACGATCCGACGAAGCAACTGATGCGCCGGCTGGCGCTCGGGAAGGTCAACCCCGATTCGGAGCACTGCTCGAAAGCCGTGCCCACTTACCTTCCGACGCAGCTCAGCCTGAGCCCGCGCATCGAGCGGCTCGTGTTGTCCCATAACTGAGCGCCATAGCCACTGCGGGGTCGACGGCAAGCCCCTGATGTCACTACCCACATACATAGGTGCCAGCCGGTGGCCCAGGAGCCACTGCACGATGACCGTCTCGTCGCCGGTCGTTGCCAGCGCCGTGATCACCGAGCGAGCGATCTCTTCAGCCGCGTCGGTACGCAGGGCGCGCTCGCGGGTCTCCAGCTTGAGGCGTATGGCATAGATCAGCGGCTGTCCCGAGCGATCCGGTAGTGGTTCGAGGAGTACGCCCGAGAGGAACGATGCAAAGACATGGGCAAGCCGCCCGCCGCCTTCCGCCGGTACGCCCACCTGATAATCGAGCTTCCCGCGATGGGCTCGGACCTCGAAGCAGATAACGCGCGGCCGACGACTGGCAGCGAGGTGTCGTAGCAGGGCACCGACGCTGTCCTCGGTGACTTCCCGGGGCCACTGGACACTGAACCAGCTGTCCACGGTCGGCCTGTGTTCCAGTAGAGGGACGAGACCGATACCTGCTAGAGCCACACCTCCGAGTGCGTAGACGGTCGGCAGAGACGCGCTCACGCTGACCTCCGCGGCCGCGGCTTCTTGCGCGCGGCCTTCGGGCCCTCGTGTTCGGCCTGGGCCTCGGCCTCAGCCTGGGCGATGGCCAGTGCTATGAGCGCCTGGCTCAACTTCTTCAGGTCGGGCGGATCACGACGCACCGCTCGTATCGAGATCCGTCGCTCCGCTTGTCGTCGCTTCCGTGCCATGACTTCTGTTCCCTCCTTTCGATAGTTAGCTGCTGCATTGATGCAGCAGTTCCTACGAATTGTTATACGCTGCATACGTGCAGCACTCAACCGAGCTTGTTAATTCCACAACAGCGACCGGAACGACAACACCGGAAGGCGAATGCGCTCGGTTCGGTAGACCGCTCACCAGTGATCCCTGCGGAACGCGCCGAGCGCGAGTCGATAGACACCGACCAGCACAAGGCCGACCACCAGCACGCCGAGGACCCGCTTCAGCAGCTCCCAGGCCACGAAGGCCAAGACGGCGGCCAACACCAATGTCCAGGCCGCCCTGACCAGACCGCTGGTCCAGGACTGGGGCGTATTCATGCGTCGTCCGCTCGCCCATCACTTATCGAGGTCGAAGCCGAGGTCTCGAGAGAGCCTCCGTTCAACGGCCGTCACGTTGCGCCGGATGTCCTGCTTGATCTGGTGAAGCTCCAATCGCTGACGGGCCTCGTGAAATTGCAGCGCTGCCTCCGCTTGATCGTGAGGATCGACGGGCAGCGGGTCCACCGACAACCGTGTGCCCGAAGAGAGTCGCGCGCTGGTCGCCGCGGCCTCCCTACAGCGAAGCCTGCTAGCCAGCGTGAGCACTAGCGGAGAGCTAAGTGCGATCCGAGAGGACACATTGGATGATTTCGGGCTGCTGGGCCGGGCGAGCGACAAGATGTTGCTGCGATGGGAGGACCGGCTGCTAGCCCGGGCGTGCGCACCGTTGGCACACCAAGAACTACAGCAGCGCGGCGCAACACTCCGCGGCGTATCTCCAGCCGCTGTGGTGCGGCCACTGTCGGACGAGGGGATAGACGTTGCATCGGATCACTGGCGATGCGTTGGTTCCGTGATCCGAAATCTCGAGTCTGCGTTGGCTGAGGCGCTCATCGTCGGCCAGGAGCCACACGCCGGACTCAGCTACCCCTCTCTATCGGCGACGCAAGAGGAGCCGCGGCTAGCTCGGGAGCGCGAAGCGGTCGACGCGTACTTCCAAGAGCGCCTACCAGCAGTTGAAGAGCACCTAACCGTCGCTCTCGGGAGCCTGGTAACCCTTGACATCGTCGGGCATCGTTGCGCGGGCTCGCGGGTGGCTCCGGCGCTAATGGTTGGCGATCTCGCCTTGAAGAACCTCGATTCGGATGTCATCGCGAGCGTCCTGTGGTCGACCGCCGCAAGCATCGAGGATGTCCTGGCGCCGCTGGTATCTGCGGAACAGCGCTCTCGACTGAGGAGCACCTTTCACCGTGCTGTCCGGCTCGAGGGCAAGGAGCTATTGCGGATGAGTCCCGCAGAACTTGCAGCCCTACCTGATCCGTTCATTGCGATCGGTCGCAGCGACGCTCTCGCCCTCGACGTTCAAAGGCAGCTGCTCCGGCATGTGCGTGACTGTGACCCGAGCTGCCGGCTCTTCGCCGATTGGACGGGCGACTATCGCCGCCGTAACAAGCCTCACCGTTGCCTACTGCACGACTTTCTGTGCTCCCTCTCGGACCTTGAAGCAGCCGTTCACAGTCGCCTCATCCGGATTGGCGCGAAAGTAGGTTTCGACACATCGAGCTACTCGTCGGGAGCCGTCGAGCGCCTGCCGCGACACGGAAGGCGGCGTTACCGATAAAGGACGTTGGAGGGCGGGTGCGAGATACAAGAATGATCTCGTATTGCCGGTGCACCCGTCTGACGACCAAGCGAACGGAGATCAACCGGCTCCGCTTGACGCTAGTGGTTGCAACAGAATCGATGACTTGAGATAATTCATCAAGAGTCAACGATTCGGATGGAACACGAAAGACACAGCACCGAGTTCGCGAGGGCGGACACCGAGATCCCAGCAGACCACTGGGAGCGGGTTCGCTGTGCCGGCGAATTGGCCGAGCGGGTGGAGTCAGAGCTGCGGGGCGTCCGCAAGGATCCAGAGTCCGCGGCCGATGGAGAACTCCCGGGCTTTGAGGAGTACGTCCACCTGATCGCATCGATGGACGCGATTGAACGCGACAGCGTCTACGCCTGGTTCGGTCTCTCAGCCACCGACACTTACGTCGTCCAAGCCCATTGGGACGCGTTCAAGCGCGGGAGCCCGCTGCTTGGTGCTGAACAGCAATACCTGGTTCACCTGCTTCGGATTCGCCCGCAGCAGCGGCCGGGTCGGCTCACCGCGCGGGCACGGACCCACCTCCCTGGTTTGTCAGAGCGCTGGTTGCACTGGCTCGCGTCCAGTATCGAACCAGACATTCCGTCGCTGGCCGACCCCTATGACGGGTTGTGCGAGTGGACTGTCGAGGCCTGCCACGGACTACATGAGTGGCTCATCGATCTGCCAAATACCTATCCGATCGACGAATCGCCGTGAGAGGATACGCCTGGCGACTTCATGGTGCGTTGGTCGCAGACGCATCCGATCCGGTTAGCGTCACATCCGGCTTGAACACGCTAGTCGCCGGCTTGACGCCCGGCCCGACCACGGTGACGTCGTTGTAATCGATCGCCGTCGAGGCCAGTTCGGTGTCCAATGCGTACTGGTTGAGTAGCGCGGGATCACCCTGGGGATTGGTCGGCGAGTAATAGCCCGGGACAATGACCAGGAAGTTCAGCGTCTCGCTCTGGCCTGGTGACAATTGGCCATTCGAGCTCACGAAGAACGTTGCTCCACCGGAGGCCCCACACTGAGCTCCACTCGTGTACTGCTCCTCAGCCTGCAGCGAGTCCGCTCCCGGTGGACTGCCCACTTGGTTGAGTTGCAGCGCAACGTCGGCGCTGAACCCCGACGTCGTGTTGGTGAGCATGACGCGGCCGGGGATCAGCGCATCACGCTGTTGATCGACCTGGCAGGCTGTTGGAGCTGACCAGCCGATCCACGGCTTGTAGGTATCAACCGCTTGCGCCGGATTCCAGAACTCCAGCTGCACCGACTCCGTACTTCCATCAGCGGCGCTGCCGCTGATCATGTAGGTGACAGACGGCGGTGGGGCTGGTTGCGGCCCGACCGCCGTGGCGGGCGTGGTTGGTGTTGATGTTGCTGACCTTCGCCCGCTCCGTTTCGCTGATGCACTGCCGCCCTGGCTACTTCCACCACAGGCCGCTAGGAGCAGCAGCGCCAGCGTCAGACCTGTTGTGAGCTTCCGGCCCATCTCCCCGAACCTCCCTCCCGACCCCATGGATCGGCCTGAGACGGTACCAGGATGTATCGTCTCTAGGCACAAGTTCTCTAGATGAGGCGGCATGGGACGAACTGTGCTGTTGCTGGATGGCAGCCCCAATGTCCCCAGCGACCAAGAAGTTCGGCGAGCGGGTCCGCGCTCGCCGACAGAAACTCGGCAAGAGCCAAGAGCAGTTGGCTCGGGACTGCGGGCTGCACTGGACCTTTGTCGGTCAGGTCGAACGGGGCCAGCGCAATCTCAGCCTCCACAACATTCTGAAGCTTGCCGATGGGCTCGGCATTGACGCTTGCGATCTGGTCCGCGGGCTGAAGCTGCCGAAGTCAGCTCGGTAGGTTGGAGCGGAAGACACTTGTCGTACCTTCTCGCAGTCCTACTCGGTGTGCTCTCCTCGATCTTTGCCTGGTTCTTCATCATTCGAACATTCCGCACGGCCCTCGTCTGGTCCGACTTCATTAGCAAGACCAGACTTGGGTCTACCAAGTGGGGGACCACTACATACCGACTACGCCTCGACAACCCCGGTTGGCGAGCCGCTATCGAAGTAGAAGCCTTCGCCACCTTTTCGGCTGCCGGACTGCGACGGTTTTGGACACTCTTGTCGTTGTCCGGCTGGCGCCGTCGCGACCTCGGGGTCAGACCGCAACCCGCCCGCGATGGTTTCGCTGAGGGTTCAGATCCGTCCAAACCTGTTGTGATCGAAGACGATGATGGCGAGGATTCGTCTAGAACTCAGTCCGACTGACCATGCCTGGAACACAGCCGAGCCTGCCGACGGTCGAGATGCCGTACGAAGCCGATCGGTGGCCTCTTGGGGTCGCCCGGCTGTCGAATGGCATCGAGACGCCGTACCCCGGCTGCCATTGAAGGCCCAGGAGGCCCGGCCGCTGTCACAGCCTTGACGTAGGTTCTTCTCCGTGACGAAGTTGCCGAAGTCTGTACATCCGTTCCCGGCGCGGATGGCACCCGAGCTCGCCCTAGAGGCGCTCGAGCGGTTTCGCCCTGGCGCCACCGTCCTCGACCCTATGTGCGGGTCGGGAACCGTGTTGAAACACGCCGTTGAAGAAGGGCACTATGCGATCGGGTTCGATCTCGATCCGTTGTCCGTGCTCCTCTCGCGCGTCGCCTGTAGGCGCATGAACGTCCAGCGCACGTATGACGCTGCGACACAACTCGTCGATCAAGCGCTCGCCCTCAAGAAGGTCGTTGTTCCCTGGATCGATGCCGACCCGGAGACGAAGGACTTCGTTGCCTATTGGTTTGCACGTCCGCAACTAGATCAACTCCGAAGACTGGCATCGGGGCTCAGCGGCAAAAGAGGACCGATCGCAGATCTCCTGAGAGTCGCTCTTAGTCGAACGATCATCACGAAGGAGCGCGGTGCATCACTCGCGCGTGACGTCTCCCACTCGCGTCCGCATCGCGTAGCCGATGAAAACGATTACGACGTGTTTGAGGGATTTCTGGGAGCTGCAGAGCAGATTGCATTGACGGTAGATCGTCCAACGAAAGGAACGGCCACTGTCGAACTACGCGATGCACGGCGATTGCCTTTGAACCTCGCTAGGAGCGTCGACCTCGTCGTCAGTTCTCCGCCGTACTTGAACGCAATCGACTACATGCGCGGCCACCGACTCAGCCTCGTGTGGCTAGGTCATCGGATTCATGAACTGCGCAAGATGAGGTCGAATGCAGTCGGTGCTGAGCGGATCCCCGAGACGGTATCGGCGACGGCCCGTTCTATAACTCCTCGGCACCGAAAGCTCTCCGCTAGGCAGCAGGCCATGCTTCACCGGTATGCAGACGATATGTGCGCATTCACCGCTCAAATCGCGTCAACGCTCCGAAAGCGCGGCGAGGCCGTGCTCGTCGTTGGTGACTGCACGATTCAAGGTGTTTACGTGCGAAACAGTTTGATCGTTGAGCAAGCCGCAGACCTCGCCGGACTGCAAGTCATCGAGCGGCGATCAAGGCGACTTCCGGCATCCTCTAGGTACTTGCCGCCGCCGGCTCGGGACGCCGGCCCCTTGTCGAAGAGGATGCGCAGCGAGATCGTGCTCCGCCTGATTCGAACCTAGGCTTGATCGTGAGCCTTAGTTGGACCGTGAGATCCGAGAGTTGGGACGCCTGATGAGTGACGGGTTCAACATCAAGGACTTCGTTGCCGACCGAAACGCCAACCGGAGTAGATATGAGAAGCGCGTAAGCGAGCTCCAGGCAGAGGGTTTCGACACCAAGAGTATCGAAGGCGCTGTCGCGGGCGCCGCCAAGAACATCACGAACTTGGAGACCCGCTCGTTCGTCATCTATGGGGAGCCACAGAGTGGCAAGACGGAAATGATGATCGCGCTCACCGGGCGACTCCTTGACGACGGGCACCGAATTGTGATCGTCCTCCTGAATGACAGCGTTCAGCTTTTGGAGCAGAACCTTGAGAGGTTTCTCAGATCCGGTCTCGATCCTGCACCGAAGAAGTTCAGTGAGATCCTCGACCCGAGTATCGAGATTGGGCAGAGCCCGTGGGTGATCTTCTGCAAAAAGAACGCCGCTGACCTTCAGAAGCTCCTGGACAAGCTCGACGGAGTCCATCAGAAGGTCGTCATCGACGACGAAGCCGACTTCGCAACGCCTAACTCAAAGGTCAACAAGAATCAGCGCACGAAGATCAACGACCTCGTCGGCCATTTGCTTGGCCCAGACGGCATCTACATCGGAGTCACCGCGACGCCGGCCCGTCTAGACCTGAATAACACCTTCGAGAACAGCAATGAGAAGTGGATCGACTTTCCTCCGCACCCGAAATATACAGGCCAGGAGATCTTCTTCCCGACGACGGTCAAGGGATTCGAGTTCGAATTCGGTCTCAACCTTCTGCCCGACGCCGGCGACGATCCGAAGTACCTCCGCGAAGCGCTGTTCAGCTTCTTGGTGAACGTCGCCTTCCTAAACACGCAAGTTAACGACCGGACAGCGAACTACAGCATGTTGATCCATACCAGCGGGAAGAAGGTCGATCACACTGAGGACTACAGGCAGGTCATCAGGATCCTGACCATCCTGAAGGACAGCGATCACACGAGATTCGAGAACCACGTGCACGCCATATTTTCGCTCGCAGGGACCCGGTACCCGGGTCTTGAGCAAGACTTGACGCGCTACATCGTGAGCCATATCAACCAGTCGGATGTCGTCGTCATGAATAGCGACACCGCTAAGAACGCCGCTGAGTATCGCAGGGCAACGTCGCCGGCGACACTGTTCACGATCGCCATCGGCGGCAACATCGTTTCTCGCGGTGTCACGTTCGACAACCTTCTGTGTATGTTCTTCACGCGTGACGTCAAGCACAAGATTCAGCAAGACACGTATATCCAGAGAGCACGAATGTTCGGGAGCCGGGGCGGGTACTTGAAACATTTCGAGCTGCATATCCCGGAGAAGCTCTATTTCGACTGGCAGAAATGCTTCGTGTTTCACCGTTTGTCTCTGAGTTTCATCAAGGCTGACAAGGGCAGTCCGATCTGGCTGGAGGACGAGCGGGTAGCAGCGGTCGCCGCGTCAAGCATCGATCAGGCCGCGGTGGCATTTGACAGTGGCGAAATGAG